>ERZ777305.2850-NODE-2850-length-13299-cov-4.585020_pt1 | contig 13299 bp, 15 predicted proteins | sample MGYA00374965_ERZ777305 | MGnify/ENA primary metagenome ERZ777305 (study PRJEB29328, sample SAMD00013331) | mouse gut metagenome | study: EMG produced TPA metagenomics assembly of the Metagenome analysis of fecal microbiota from mouse which was promoted... | reverse complement strand
CCATTTCCAAAGCAAAAAAAGGACTGAATGAAATTATTTCATTTCATTACAGCCCATTTTTTTGTTACAAATTATTGTATTCTTCATCAGTTACTGGTTCTAGCCAAATAGCTTCAGTATTTTCTCCAGGTACTTCAATTGCTATATGACTAAACCAAGAATCTTTTTTTGCACCATGCCAATGTTTCACATTTGCTGGTATTGTAATAACACTTCCTGGTACTAAACTTATTGCTTCTTTTCCTTCTTCTTGATACCAACCTGATCCAGAAATACATATTAAAATTTGTCCTCCATTTTTTGTGGATTTATGAATATGCCAATTATTTCTACATCCAGGTTCAAAAGTTACATTTGCAAGAAACAAACTTGTTTTGTTCATATCAGTTAATGGATTCAAATAACTATTACCAATAAAATATTGTGCAAATGCTTCATTAGGTTTTCCTAACCCAAATACATTTTCTTTATCAAATTGTTCCTTATTCATCCTTATAAATCTCCTCTACCATAGGAAATACACTCCATGCTTTTGCCCATCCACAATAAAAGGCAAGTTGAGTAACCATTTCTACAACTTCTTCTTTTTCTAAACCATGTTTTTTTCCTAAAATTAAATGTGATTTTACTTGTGGATATAATCCTTGTGCCATTAAAGCTGAAATTGTTATCATGCTTCTATCTCTTAAAGATAATTTATCTTCACGACTCCAGATTTCTCCAAATAGTACATCATCATTAACTTGCGCAAATTTAGGAGCAAGACTTCCTAATTTATCTCTACCAGCAGTTTGTTTTTCCATATTCTTTCATCTTCCTTTCACTTAAATTATACTACTAAAGAGCTCCCATTCCACCATCTACTGCATAAATAGAACCTGTAATATAATTTGCTTCATCTGATACCAAGAATAATGCTACATTTGCAATATCTTCAGCCTCTCCAAACCTTTTGCATGGAATCGTACTTGCAATTCCTTCTTCATGTTTTTTAGCTTCTTCTTCTGATAATCCTGGAACATTCCAAATATCTGTTCTAATTGCTCCAGGAGAAATAGCGTTTACTCTTACATTTTTATCAGCTAATTCTAAAGCCCATACTCTAGTAAAGTTTTCTACTGCTGCTTTTGCTCCTTGATACATAGAAAGATTAACTGATCTATGAGTTGCTCCTACACTAGATAAATTGATTATATTACCTTTAGATTTAAGAATAAGTGGTAATGCCTCTATAGTCATTTCTACTAATGCTCTTACATCTAAACTAAATGCTTCATCATAATCTTTAATTGTCATTTCTGTAATAGGTTTAACAGGACACCATCCTGCATTATTTACTAATATGTCAAGTTGTCCATTGTATTTTTCATTAACTGTTTTAATTATGTTTTTAATAGCATTACTATCAGTAATATCTCCTACAACATAAGAAATTTTACTATCTAATTCTGATGTTTCTTTTAATGCTGATTCTCTGCGACCAACAATTATAACATTTGCTCCTTCTTTAGCATATCGAACTGCTATAGCACGACCAATACCAGAACCTCCTCCAGTAACTACTGCCACTTTTCCTTCTAGTTTTCCCATTATTTGTCCTCCTTAATTTTATTTATCCAATTTTCAATTTCTAAATCACTTGTAATAAGTTTGTTTTCAGCATGATCTGTTGTAAATTTTATATTCATTTCTTCTTTTATTGTTCCTTTGCATAATTCCTTAATTTCATCAAAAGTTGAACCTAGCCAACCTGCATTTGTTGCAAATGGATATACTTGTTTTCCACTTAAATCATACTTTGTTAAAAATGTTCTGATTGGTGGAGTAATTGTGTACCACCAAACTGGTGTCCCTAAAACCACTTTATCATAATTATCTAAACTAATATCTATATTTTCTATTTCTGGTGTTTCTTTTGTTTGTAAATTATCTTCTGTTTCATTTACTACAGTTTGATAATCACTAGAATAAGGTACTTTAGGTTTAATTTCTAAAATATCACAATCTAACTTTTCTTTAACTCTTTCTGCAATCATTCTTGTATGTTTACCATATCCATAATAAACAATTAGTGTTTTCATTTCATATTCCTTTCCCAAAATTTGATAGCATTATTTATCCAACCTTCAGCTTTTGTACCTTCACCTAGACCAAAGCCATGTGGAAGTCCATCAAATATTTCTATTTCAGCATCTGTACCATTTTGTTTTATTCTTTTGATTCTATTTTCCATTGTCTGATAACTTGCAATTCCATCACTTGTACCTACACAATTATATGTTGGAGGTTCATTTCCAGTAACTTCTGAAAGTCCTGTATATTGCATGATAACTGCACTAGGTCTAGGGTATTTCTTTTCTCCTGCATATTCAGTACCATAACTTCCTAACCATGCCGACATTCTTCCTCCTGCTGATCCACCCCAAACAGAGTAATTATTAGTATCTACTTTTAATGTTTCTTTATTTTCGTGGATAAAAGCAACAGCTCGTGATAAATCTTCCATTGCTTTGTCTGCATCTGGTCTATAAATCAATGCAAAAGCATTATATCCAACTCGCGATAACTCTAGTGCATGAGGAAAACTATCTTGCATAGCTCCAACATACATAAATCCTCCTCCAGCATTTAAAATTGCAAATTTTTCATTTTCATTTCCTCTAAAAAAGAATATTCCTGTATTTCTTTTTTCTGGATCTCGTTTCATTTCTTCTTCTGTATAAATTGAATAGAAGATTTGATTACCAGAATCCACTTGTTCTTTCATATAATTTACGATTTCAACTGTTTTATCAGTGTTCATGTAGTTGTACCAAATATATAAATCATCACAAGTTTCTAATGTCATATTATTATCTATTGTTCTATCTACAGGAAATATAAGATTCCCAAAATTTTCAAAAGACTTATTATTTATGACATCAACTACTTTAGTATCTTTTGTAAAATAACTCATATCATTCATCTCTTGTTTTTCTTTCTTTATTTCTTTAGAACATCCTGTTACTAATAGCGTAATTATGATAACAACAAATAAAGTAATCTTTTTCATAATGATTCCTATTCATTTATATTTATGGTACTAATTATTTTATTTCCATCACTAGAATCAACTACAACACCTTTTAAATTCATTCCCATAAGATCAGATACTCTAGTTGCTAAAAAAGTAATACTTTTTTCAGTTGCATCATCTGGAGCTGATCCTTGTGCAAAGAAATATAGATTTTTACCTTTTAAAACTTCTGCTTCTCTTAGCATATATAATCTATCAATAAAAGTCTTAACAATTCCACCAATAGTGTACCAATATACTGGAGCTCCTATTACAATAGTATCTACATTTTCCAATTTTTTAAATATTTCACTTATTTGATCGTCCTCATAAACTTGCCCATATTGACTTACTTTATAATCAGACATTTGTAAAATATCATGACTAATTCCTTTTAAAATTTCTTCTCCAATTCTAAAAGTATTACCACTTTTATTAGGACTACCATTCATAAAAATTATTTTTTCCATAACATTATCCCTTCTTTCATAATCAATGATACACCCGAGTGTTACACCTGTGTCAATATGTTAAATTAAAAAAGACCAACTTTTTATTGGTCTATCTAATTGATAAATTGTAATTTGAATTATAGTTTTAATTGTTTTTTTCTATATCTTGCCAATTAGCATTAGATAAAATCTCTGCATTATCTCCTATAAATACTTTTCCTGCTTCTTCATCATTTTGTAAATGATATAACATCCATGCTGTCATATATCCATCTGTTCTTACTAACATATCTTCATGTTCAGAATCTTTTACTCTTGCTCGTATTTTAAACACATCATTGCTCATTTTATTATATGTTTCTTTTAATGATGAAAGTGGAGCTACTCCTGCAAAATTATTTTCTATATCTTCTACACCTAAATCATCAGAAGTTCCTGTTGCCCCTGTAATAAAATATGGTATATTTATATCTTTAGCATCATATTCCCATCCCATCATTTTTGCAAGTGCTGGATATGCTGCACTACCTGTAAACATAGTTTTGTACATTTTTCCATTCTCATGTTTTGTAACTGCTGTTATTGCTCCTGCTCCACCTTGAGAATATCCTATAATTCCCATATTTTTTGTATCAACTTTATTTTTGATTTTGCTTTCCTTTAGTACAAAGTCTAGTGTTTCAGAGGCAGTGTCCCCATTTCCTGCTTGAGGATCATCATTTCCAACAACAATAAAGCCCCAAGATGCTAGTCTTTCAAAGAATGGAATATATACTTTAGCAGGCGTTTGACTTCCATTAACTACCATAATTAAAGGGTATTCTTTACTAGCATCATTTAATTCAGTAGGATACCATATTCTAATATTCTTTATTGATTTGTTTTCTGATTGATATTCTTTATTAGATACTTCATATTTTCCTTTTTTAGAATATTTGCTTTCTAATAATGCACTCGTAGTAAATTCTTCATAGTAATTATCTTTAAATCTTGGGACATTTAATGTTCTATAATTTTGTATTGCAGAATAAATTACAAATATTATTATAAGAACAACAATTACTCCCACTATAATTCCTAAAATTTTAAACACTTTTTTCATAACTCCTCCTCTTGAAATATATCTCTTTTTTTGATATATTCAATTTATGCAACAAGTGTAACATGATTTATTTATTATTTCAATATATAAACTCTCAAATGCAACAAAAGGAGGAAAAGTGTAGCATGGAAAAAAAATTAGCAAAAGACTATATTACTGAAAGTTTATTTATACTTATGGAAAAGAAAGATTATAAGGACATAACAATTACAGATATTACAAATAAAGCAGGAGTAAATAGAATAACATTTTATCGTAACTTTGATTCAAAAGATGAAATTATCAATAAATATTTGGAAAAGTCTTTTAACGAATGGGGTCATGAATGGGAAGAAAGTGGAGATCAAAATATTGCACTTCGCCTTTTTAAGTATTTTTCTGATAATAGAGATTTTGTAAAAATTTTATACAAGTCTAATTTACAATTCTTTATAATTGATTATCTTGTAAAAATTCTAAACCCTAAACAAGAAGAAAACAATTTTATTGCATATTCTAAATCAATGTTTGCTTATGGATTATTTGGCTTTTGCAATGAATGGTATTTAAGAGATATGCCAGAAAGTCCTGAAGATATTTCTGCTCTATTAAATAATAATCAAAAAGAAAACTAATCTACAAATTACTATTTATACGAAACTTTGATAATCTAATTATACACCTTTTTAATGGTTTTTCATAGTTATAAAGTACAAAAAAAAGTGGGCTATGGAAAATTCCATAGCCCATAGTATTTTTATAGTTCTAAATCTTCATTATCCTTTTCATTAGAATAACAACCATTTTGAATTTCATCAATATCTTCTTTATTTAATATATTTCTATCAAGCAACTCATCAATAACTTGTTCGTAAATTTTATCTTCTTTTTTAGAACTGAAAAATTTTTCTTGAAGAAATTCTAAAATCTTTTTCCAAAATTCTTGCCATGCTTTCAGTAATTCTTTTAATTTAGAATTTTCTTCTTTCAATAGAGAGTTTTCCTCTCTTTGGTCAGCTATTTTATTTTGCTTTGTGATATTTTGTCTTTCGAGAGTTTTAATTCTTTGATTTTTTTGTTTTAATTCTAACTCTAAATTATCAATGTTATTTGTATAATTTTGAAAGTTATGCTCAAAATCATCCATAAGAGAAGTTAAGTCATCAATGTTCTTGATTCCATCAACATTGACATCAACTTTTTTAGCAAAGTCATAAATTATTTTCTTATCTTCTTCACTAATAACATAATTGTTTTTTGAAATTTTAGTAGATTTCAAATTAGAAATAATTTCTTTTACTTCATTTGATTTTGAAAGAGTTTCTTTTGTTTGACTATTCACACGTTCCAATCTTTCACGACTTCGATCTGCGTGTTCTTTGAAGTAATTGTATTGTTTATTCATATCTTTTATAGGAATATCATAATTTTTTCCTTCTAGTTTTTCTAATAACTCAATATTAGTATCATAGATTTTATTAAAAGATTCTTTACAATATATACGCATAGTATCTTGTATTTCTCTCAATGATTCTTTTGTAAAGATAGTAGATTTTCCCACTTGTTTTTTCATACCATTTTTATTTCCATCTTTAACAGGAACACCAACAATATGTAAATGAGGACTTGCTTCGTCATAATGCACAACTGCGTTTGCTACTTTAAAAGAGGGGACAATTTTGTCTAAATCTTGAATTTGTTCTTTAAAAACTTCTGTCATTTTTCTTTTATAGGAATCTTCTTTATCTTTCCAAAATTCCATATTTCCAAGTTCAATAATAATCTCACAAGCCAAATCATTTTTATTATTATTTGAGATATGAGAAAAATAATCTTCGATTTTTCTATCATTACGAGTTTGATTTTCGTTATATTCTTTTCGTGCTTCATCAAATTCTTTTACATATAATTTCTTCACATCTTCGTACAAATTATTTGTACCACATATAATCTCAATGAGTTCAACCTTATCATCATATTTTCGTAAATTATGTTTATTTACTTTCGATAATTGCTGTGCATTTTGAATAGCATTATTATTAAAAACTTTGTCTGCAACAACTCCATTTTTTATATTTTTTCTTGACCTTTTACTTTTATTTTTATCATTTCCAATATGGAATGAATAGGCTAATTTTTGTATAAATCTCACTTCCTTTCTAATCTTATTTTGAGGTTTCATAAACACTTTAAAAGTGGGTAGGAAACCAAGACAAAATATCTAACTCCCTATATGTTTTGACGCTAAGCATCAAAACATGGGAGCTAAGGTTTACCACCTTAGAAACCGTTTGCCTTATTTCGTAATATTCCCAAACTATCGTAAGGGAATAAAACTACATAAGTCTTTTAAAATGTGAAAGTACAACTTTCGAGTTTTATCTATGAAAATTATTCGTGATTCCACAAACTTCATAAGTGAAATCTCTCACAATTTTTTTATACAAACGCGTCTCCTCTTTCATCAGCACAGCTGACAAAATATGCCACGTTTGTTATTACTTTTTTAGAAAAAAAGTAAACAAAAAACTATGGTTAGCACAACTCATAGTCATCAATTTTTTCTTTTCCTTCCTCTAAAAATAACACTTCTTTTTTATCGTTATCATATCTAAAATAGGCTTCTTTGTTTTCACAATCTATCACTTTGATCGTATCTCTATCATATAAAAATATTTCAAATGAAAATATATTTAGATTCTTTTTTAGATAATCTAATACTCTATATTGGTTTATCGTTTCTACTTGATTTTTTATTATTTCATCATTGGTTAATTGTTTCATTTTTATTTTCCTTTCTTTCATTTTCTTTATATTCAAGTAATGAGTTTTGATATTTTTGTTCTATCACTTGTGGAATAAACTCTAATACTTTTGTTTCATCTTTAAAGTAATCATAAAGTTGTGGTAGTAAAAATTTAAAAAAGTAATTCATAAATCGCCCCCTTTCTGCCAATAAAAAAGAGATATATTTCTATACCTCAATTTGTAATATCGTGAATTTATTTTTTTCAAATTTAGAACTTTTTTCTTGTGGAATAATTTGTATGATATCATCCATGTTGAAACTATTTATGTCAAGTAAATCTGCTTGTATTGTTGTTTCTTTAATATTATAAAAATTTCTTAATGTACTAATATAACTTTTTGTTTCTTCTTCGCTTTTTGTATTAGATAAAATGATATCTCGATCACAAGCATCCACTATCATATCAAAACAATCATTTCTAAACATATATCCTATATTTTCAATTTCATTTTTATTGAAGATAATATTTAAAATGGAAACATTATGATTATTATCTGAACTAATTTCAATTTCATCAATATATTTATTGATAATATATTGTTTTTGTTCTTGACTCAACTGATTCCATAAATTATGTTCTTTTACATATTCTGACTTCAATTTTAACTTTTCGATTTCTTTCACATTGAAAAATAATAAGGCATCTTGTTTATGTTCATTGTTTTGCTTTAATTCTACAATTTTTAGTTCTATATTTTTGATTTCTTTTTCTAAATAGTGGAGTTCTTTTTCAAAAAATTTTGCTGCTATTTCTCCATCCATAAACTCCTTTTTTATTCTTGTTATCTTATCGTTTTGTTCTTCTTTCATTTTTTCATATTTACTTATCTCGAGTTCAATATCTCTACACATAGAGGGTTTAAAAGAGTTATCAATAATTAAGAAAAAATCTAGCATATCATTTAAAAATTTTAAAAGTTCCTTTTCTATTCTTTTTTCGCTTATTCGTTTTTTACAACAATTACATTTGTAATAGATATGTTTATCTCCTGTTCCACTTGTACTAGATTCTCCGCCCATTATTTTATGACATTTAGGACAAAGTATCTTTTGCATAAAAATATAGGTTCTTTTTCGTTTAAAGTTTTTGAGATTTTTTTCTTTTCGCTTTTGCACCATATCAAAAGTGGTTTTATCAATAATAGTGGGTACAACATTCTCAAATATTTGAGCATTCTTTTTATTTTTCTTTCCATGTTCAATATTACCTATATAGATTTTATTAGATAATATTTTATCGACAGTAGTAGTTGCCCAATGTCGATTTAAAACATTTTCTTCATTAAATTTCTCACATATATAGCATACAGAAGAACCCTCTAAATACATACTAAATATTCTTTTGACTACTTCTGCCTCTAAGTCATCTATTACTAATTTTTTACTTTTGTCTTTCTTTGTATAACCAAGAGCTGGTTTCCCAGAAATATGACCTTTTTTCGCTGCTCCTACAAGTCCAAATTTTGTTCTCTCACTAGTTCTTTCTATTTCTAGTTGAGCAAGTATTGTAAGCATTCTTATAAAGAATTTTCCATTTGCATTTACTGTATTGATTTCTTCAGCAACACTTTCTAAATCACAATGATATTCTTCTAAAAGAGTACAAATCGTTTCTAAATCTTTAATAGACCTAGTTAATCTATCAAGTTTATATACAATAATTTTATTGATTTTTCCATCTTTCATATCTTGTATCATTTCTTGAAACTTTGGTCGATTTGTATTTTTTGCTGAAACTCCTTCTTCACGATATACTTTATATATTTTATAGCCTTTAAATTCACATAGTTTTCGTAATCTATCTTCTTGCTCATCCAAACTATGCCCAAATCTACTTTGATCCTCTGTTGAAACACGAGGATATAGACCACAAATGATTTCGTTTTCTTCTTTCAATTTATCACGTTCCTTTCTATTATTTTTTAAAACAAAAAACACAAGAGAGATTTTTCCCTTGTGTAAGATAACTAAAAATATATTGTTAGTTATTTAGTACATTGTTGATAGAATTATCTTCTATCATATACTATTTTACTTAAATGTAGTTGAAAAGTCAGTAGTGAATTTAGTTGTGTTTTTAGTTGTATTAAATTTTCACTATTTCCTTATTTTATAAGGGATAGAAAAGAAAATAAACTAATTAAAAACCAATATAAATTTTTCGATAGAATTTTTATCTATCGTACCCAGTTTATCACTAGACATAAGTAAAGTCTAGGTAAAAAATGGGTAATTTTTGAGTAATTTTTGGGAAGAATTAAAGAAGTGAAAATACTCTTGTATTGATTTTTATCCAATACTTTATCATAGTATCATTTACTTCTTGCAATGTCTAGGCAAAAAAGATGCAAATTTCTTGCAAAATTGTTGCAAAAAGTATGCAAAAAAGTTGCAATTCTATAAGTATCGATAAATTTTCAATACAATAACATAGTATCATTAGTATTAGTCTAATTACAATACAAAAAGTAGTATAAATTTAATACAATTCCTAGTATAAAATTAGTATAAAAATAGTACATTTTCAGTATAAATTAAATCTAATTTTAATACATTTTATTCATTGTATTTAATATACTAATATATTTAGTTAAAGATATAATCGCATTATCACTAGGTAGATATATTTTATCTTCATTATCATAAAGTAGAGCGATAAGAGTATTCTTTTTATTACTAACGATTATCTTATATGGTTCTTGAACACTTAAATTCGTTTTATCAAATTTAATCAAATGCCCATCTATAAACTCAACTTCTAAGTTTCCCATACTAACTTTCATTTTTAGTTTCTTTTTAATTTCACAAGGAAATTCTAGATTTTCTATGGTCGTTTTCATAAAATTTCATCAACTCCTTAAACAATGAAAAAAGCCCATAATATCAAATATTATGAACTTTATATATAGTAAATCGCTAAAGTGCGACTTTTAACCTCAATGGTGCGAGTAAGAAAGTTATTTCAAACTTTTTTCGCTAAATTCAGTAATCAATACAATATTTGTATCAATTTCTTAATATAATTATAAACTAATATGTTAAGTAATAAAATACTTATTTACCAATTTGCTTACTTTTTTCTAATTTTCTTTGTAATCTTAATTGTCTTGCTTCCTCTTTTGTTACCTTTTCTTGTTCCTTTGATAAATATTCTTGACTTATTTGACTGGACAAAGCATTTACTAATCTTTCATTTAATTTATTTCTTAATGTCATAAATGTTCTTTGTGTTTCTGAATCAATATTTGTACTAAACCATACACACATATCTTTAACATCATCATCAAAATATTTTTTCAAGTTCTTTATTTCAGTTTCTATATCTATTTCATCAGCAAAATCTTTTGTTGAATCTGACAATTTTATAATGACACTGCCTTTATCAGTAACACCACTCGAAACTGAATAAATCTCATGTCTTCCAATTATTTTATCACCTTGTCTAATTCCACAATAGTGAGATGCCTTTGTATAATTACAAAAATCTGCAAATGTTATTCCTTCGTTACCTAACATTTTACCAGTTATATATTTTTCATCGTTTATAATACCTTCAAATGTTAAATCTTCATTTATTAAAATAGTTCCTTTATAATAATCTTCCTTGTATGTAGCATATTCATCATCATCTGTTAAATCTAAAGATATTGATATATCCATAATTTTATGTTCTTTTAACTCTTCCATTGCTTCTGAATACTTATAACCCATATTTAGTTTTTTATTAAGTTCCTTTATTTTAGAAACATATTTTTTTTCTACTTTTGACATTCTATTTTTATTCATGAAATTATATAATAATGGTCCACGCTTTGCATAGAATAAAACTAAACCCATTGTACTAGAGTATGTCACACCACTATGCCCATCATTCTTTATTATTTCTTTTATCTTTGGTAATTCAGTTTTATCATCTAACATTGCCATTATTTCTAATGCTTTTTCTACTTCTAATCCACTATAATCACCATTTGCTAAAGCAACACAAGTTTTTTCCCAAATTTCAAGTTTTTCAGGATGAATATATTTTTTTCCTTCGTTTATCCAAGTTGGTAATTTTTCTTGTGCCTCTTTTTCCCATTTTTCAATATCTGTTTCAGCATCTTCAAACCATTTTTTTTCTTTTCTAAGCCATGTTTTCCTAGAACAATTTAAACATTCTTTAAAGGCACTGTCCATAGTTACATCTAATGAATATAACTTAATACCATTCCAATTTGCATAATAATTTAGTTTCCCTTGTCTTCTCAATTTCTCTAATTCTATAACTATATCATCTAAACTTTGTCCTGCAAATGTTTGCATTTCAATCGAATTATCTTTTTCTATTTTTATTTGTTCTTCTGTCATTGTTGATAAAATTTCATTTACATTCATGATTAAACCTCCCTCGTACTTATTATTTTAACATATTTATCTTTCTAAATCATCTTTATCTTTATTTTTAGAATTATTTTGTATTACATCAATATCATTTTCAGCAAGTATATCTTCATCATATAAATCATTTATGAAGTCATCATATTTATCATTAGAGAAGAATTTGTTTTGTAAAAATTCTATAAACTTTTTCCATAATTCTTTAAAGTAATTTAGTGTTTCTTCTAATTTAGATACTTTATCTTCTAAATCATAAATAGTATCGTTTGCATTATTTAAGTCATATTCTAATTCTTCAATTCTATCATCACGAGTTTTTATTTTCTTTTTCAAGTTTCTAACTTCGTTAGAGTGTTCTCTTAAATCATCTTCATATTTTTTTAAAACTATATTTATATCATTCGCATTTCGTAAATTAGAAGTAGTATCATTAGTTTGTTCTATATACTTTTTGATTTTATCAATATCTTCATTAGAAATAGAGTAATTATTTTTATTCATTAATGTAGGTTTTAGATTATTTATAATATCGTTAATGTCATTAGATTTATTTTGTAATTCATTAGTTTTATTATTTAACTCTTTGAGTTGCTTTCTATATTTTTCTTGTTCTCTTTTAAACTTTTTATATTCGTTCATATTCGCAACATTAATATCAACATTTCTTCCTTCTTCTTTTGCTTTTAGAGTATAGTTTAAATGATAAATTCTATTGAATGAATTGATACAATATTCTCTCATTTTGTCTTGAATCTCTTTTAGACTTATTTTATTAAAGACATCAGATTTTCCAACTTGTTTTTCCATACCATTTTTCATTCCATCTTTAAATGGAACACCAACTATATGTAGATGTGGTGATGATTCATCATAATGTATGGTGGCATTAGCAATTTTAAAATTAGGTACAATTTCTTCTAAATCTATTATTTGTTCTTTAAAAACTTCTGTCATTCTATGTTTAAATTTATCATCTTTATCAGTCCAAAAATCCATATCTCCAAGTTCAATAATAATCTCACATGCAAGATCTCTTTTGTTATCATTTGAGATATGATTAAAATAATTTTCTATCTTTCTATCATTTCTAGTTTGTTTTTCATTATATTTAATTCTTGCATCTTCAAATAAATCTAAATATAAATTTTTAGTATCTTCAACTATAGAAGAAGTTCCTTTAATCGTACAAATTAATTCTTGTTCTTCATCATATTTTCTTAAATTATGTTTATCAACTTTTGATAATTGCTGATGGTTTTGTATTGCATTATTAGATAGAGAAGTAGTTCCAGTTTCAGTATTTTTTACACTTCTTCTTGCTTTTTTAGATTTATTTTTATCATTACTTAAATGTAATGAATAAGATAATTCTTCCTTATCTTCCATAATTTCATAACCCCCTTTATTAGAACAGAGACCTACTATTTATAGTAGGGTAATTTTGCTCCCGTCAAAATCTCTAACCCCCTATAGATTTTGACAACACTATCGTTTATATCAAAATCTGGGGGCTAAGGTTTAG
>ERZ777305.2849-NODE-2849-length-13305-cov-3.243396_pt1 | contig 13305 bp, 13 predicted proteins | sample MGYA00374965_ERZ777305 | MGnify/ENA primary metagenome ERZ777305 (study PRJEB29328, sample SAMD00013331) | mouse gut metagenome | study: EMG produced TPA metagenomics assembly of the Metagenome analysis of fecal microbiota from mouse which was promoted... | reverse complement strand
TATAAATTTTTGAGTTTAGCGGGGGCGACAGCTTGAGTGCCATTGCCCCTCTGAATTATAAAAAATGATATTGTCAATATTGGCCGGCACTGAATATGCCGATTCTTTATTATAGTAATGAAATCCGCAGTGCGGTCATGGTGCTTCATGGGGACAAGGCACATTCCTGCTATTTCGGCAAGGACGCCTATGCGGCTATGACCAACGGAAACAAGTATCAGGTTAACAAAGAACTGCTGCGTGTTCCGGAAGCAAGTCACACGGATTTATACGATCGGACAGATATTATTCCGTTTGATAAATTTCTTTTGGATTACATGGCAGTAATGGAATTTTTCAGAAATGCCGCGGATACAGCCGTTTCCAAAATTCCAAAAACATATCATCGCTTCCGCTTATCTATGATTCAAAAGGTAATACTTATAAGCTGTCATGATCAAATTTTTCGCCTGATCGCCCATGCGGGGATTGCCATGTCCTCCTATGATAACTGTCGGATTTAAGTCCATGGCCCAAAGTCTTGCAAAACTTTCGCCAAGCTTTTTTCCGTCGTAATTCATATCTCCCATCCACCAGGTACGTGCTATATCACCTTTTTCTCCATCGCAGTTAAACATGTCTCCGCTGAAAAGAATCCGCTCATTATCTGCATAAACATAATACAGGAGCGTACCGTTTGTATGTCCCGGCATAGCAAACACGTCAATCTCTACACCGCCGATAGACAAATGCGTATCTTTGTCTATCAGCGTGTCCGGTTCGCAGCAAGGCATTTGATGATTGGCAAAAGGGCTCTCTTTTCCGAAATTTCCCTGCCGCAGCATGTAGGAATCCTCTTTTCCAACAACAATTTCCGCTCCCAGTTTTTGAAACATGTTTGAGGTTCCGGCATGATCGTCATGCCCGTGGGTCAGCAATACATGGGTAACCTCTCTCTCCGACAAGCCCCAATAATTCAAATTTTCCACAATCGTATGGAAAGACCCAGGATTACCGCAGTCCACCAAAAAGCACCCATCCTCATGCTTCACTGCCAACACATTTCCCAGCTGTCCGTAGACTCCTCCCGAAAGGAGATACAGATTATTTTTTAGCTTCATTCTATTCAGACTCCTTTGATAAATTCTCCATGTATTTTATCAGTTCAGCCTTGAGATTGACAACCCTGGGCCCATAAATCACCTGAATATTATTTCCTTTCGCAAATACGCCGGAGGCCCCTGATGCCGCTAACATATTTTTATCCACCTTTGCCCCGTCTTTTAATGACACTCTCAGCCTGGTGGCGCAGTTGTTCACATCCATAATATTTTCCAAACCGCCAAGCCCCTTTAGGATCCATTCATATACATTTTCCTCCGAGTTTCCTTTTTTACTTTCCAGATATTCCTTCTTGCTGTGAAGCCTCACATCCTCCCTATTATCCTCCCGTCCCGGGGTCTTCAGATTAAATTTTGTAATAAGGAACCGAAACGCCCCATAATAAGCAACTGCGTATATCAAACCTACTATCAAAACGATAATCCAGTGTGTGCGGGAGTTTCCCGGCAGTACCCCATATAAAATAAAGTCAAATAATCCTGCCGAAAATGTATATCCCACTCCTGCTCCAAGGGCATAAACGATTGCGAATGACAGCCCTCCCAGAAGGCAGTGAACACCAAAAAACAAGAACGGCGACGCAAACAAAAACGAAAACTCCAAGGGTTCTGTAATGCCTGTTAAGAAAGATGTAAGTCCGGAAGAGAACAGGAGGCCCTTCACCTTCTCGAGGTTTTCTTTTTTCGCCGTATGATACATAGCGAAAGCCGCACCCGGGAAGCCAAACATCATAATTGGGAAATTCCCCGAATAAAATTTCGCCACGGAAGAGCTGATCACATCGCCGTTTGCCAGCTGTGCGAATAAAATATTCCGGGCACCTTCCAGATACTGTCCGCCCACCTCTGCAGCGCCGCCAAGGGCAGTCTGCCAAAAGGGCATATAAAACACATGATGAAGGCCTGTGGGAATTAATGCCCTGAGAATCGTTCCATACAGGAATGTGCCGAATACGCCTAATTTTGCAATTACCGTTCCCAGCCATGCAATAAACATGCCCAGATACGGCCATGCAAGGGCGAAAACCGTTCCCATAACAATAGCTGCTGCTGTTGAAATAATGGGGATAAAATGTGTTCCGCCAAAGAAGGACAGCAGGTCGGGAAGCTTTATGTTTTGATACCTATTATGCAAAACAGAAACTGCATAGCCAATTACAACTCCCCCAAGGACGCTGCTGTTCATGGTATTTTCAATTCCCATGGTTGTTGTAAGGATTCCGGCAGTTTGGGACAATTTTTCCATATCCATAAATGTTGTCACCACAGTTGCCGTTGCTAGGTGCATTACGAAAAAACCAATTACGGCCGATAACCCTGCAACCTCCTTGTTCTCATACGCTAATCCCACTGCCACCGCTACTGCAAATAGTAATGGCAACATGCCAAAAATCTGATTCCCGCAATTTGATAGCAATCCCAATATTTTAAAGAATATTCCTTCTCCTGTAAAAGTGCAGCCAATGCCCAAAAGCAAGCCTGCAGCAGGAAGCGCTGCAATGGGAAGCATAAAGGAATGGCCTATTTTTTGCAATATCCCAAACACTGTATTTTTTTCTTTCATCTTCTTACCCTCTTTTTTGTAATCCCTGCGGTTATTGTTCCGAAACCGCAAGCGCATATGTTTTATTTAGCAAATACGGTCTCAGATAAGCTGCCGTACTGCACAGCGGAAACAGTTCATCTGCTATATGGATGCGGAGTTCTTCTCTTATATAGTTCTTTCGGCGCATCATGCGTTCCCAGAGATCCGGATAGTTTTCCCGGATATCCTTCTGCAGGCGCTTATCCGCAAGGACCACGGTACTCTCCGCCGATACGCCTTTCATTCCGCTTTTGCAAGGTATGATATCTATTTGGAATATCATTCCGCTTTTTAGTTCTTCCACAGAACCGGCATAGATGGGCGATGACAGCCACTCTTCCTCCGCCGTCAAATGTCCCGGGCACAATTTCCAATGATATTCTGCTTTTGGGAGAATTTTTTCAATGATCTCATACATCCTTCCGCCGGGCATACCAATACGGATTTCCTCCATCCAGGCCGCATAAGCTCTAAAATAGGGAATTGCCAGTTCTTCCATGTAATGTTCTGCACCTTCCGGCAGTTCTTCCTGAATATGCACGGCGTATCCGGCCCGGCTGGAAGTTCCCCCCATGTATCCTACGGTCAAAGAAATCGGATCCCCCAGCTTCACCTGCCTCTGTGTCGGAAATATATTTCCTTTGACAAACCGCTCGCCGGAAGCTGCAATCGTGGTAACGCTGCTGCGCTGTCCGTAACGGGACAGCCGATCCCCAAGCGCCAGCTCGCTGATTCCTTCATCGAGCAGATTCATCGCATCCAGCATAGCATCCGATGCCAACGCAGCCCCGTATTCATATTGCGCAATTTCATTTGCATTATTGGTAGTCCTGACGCCGTTTTCGCCTATGTACAAGGCCGTTTGGTTGGAAAGCCTGCCCTCCTGCCCAATCACGCTGCGAATGCTTTCCACCATATAAGCCGGGATATCGTACATATTCTTTCCATCATCCGCTTCACTGGTGAAATTCTTCCATCCGGCAATGCCTACGCTCTGTCCTTCTCCAAGCCCCGCTTCCAACAATAAATCCTCAAAGCTTTTATCATTGCGGTTCGGCTGATTCGGCAGGGAAAACAGCGACACGTGAACGGCATTGCATTTCATACGGGCCTTGCCGTAATGATTCAGGTTCTCATTTCCAAGCATTAGCGTCATGCTTCCATCCTTATCGATCACAAGCAAAGCCTCTTCAAATCTTGTATAAAACCCAATAAGATAATAAAAGTTTCCGTAGTGCTCCACATCGCAGTACACGATAAGCTTATCCAGACCCTTTTCTCTCATTCTTGCCAGTACTTCCCTGCGCCGTTCTTCCATGGTTTCATCGGTCAATTCCACCGGCAGGGCGCAATCCTTTTCCGGTTCCCGAACCGCTTTATAAACGATTTTCCTGTCTGACACGATTCTCTTACTCTTTCCTTTCCTCTTCTCTTACATCATTTCCGGAATATTGATGCGTCACATATCCAACATTTCAAAGCAAAAATTTTCTTTCTTGTTATTTTTATGTTGTTTTATGTTTTTTCGTGGCAAAATAAAAGCCACATTTATAGACGCGGCTTTCTTTCCTGCTTTTTATGCTTTTACTAACGCAGTTTCTTTTTCACATAATCCTTCCTGCTGTCTGCCAACCCCTTTATCTGTAATCAGGACATCAAGCTGTGACAATTCGCAAATATTATAGTGATAAGATTTTCCGAACTTTGAGCTGTCCGCAACACAGGCCGCCCAATTCGATCTTCTGACCAAATTCTGCTTCGTAATTCCGTCTCTGACATTTGGAACCGATACGCCCGCCTCTGCTGCCACTCCTTCTACCCCAAGAAACAATTTATCAATACGGAACGAGGAAAGAAAGGCGTCTGTAAGCTGCCCCATAAAAGCCATAGAGGTTGCCCGGAATCTGCCCGGACACATAACCAGATCCACGTCGGAGCCGGCCAAAACATTCGCCACCAAGAGAGACTGGGTCATAATCTTTATATTCTTACGCTTTACAAGCCGTTTTGCAAGCTCGCAAACCGTTGTTCCCGCATCCAGAAATATGGAATCTCCGTCTTTGATATATGTCTCTGCCACTTCCGCTATTGCCATTTTTTCTTCCAGATGTTCACATTGCTTCATAGCCATATTATATTCAAAAAGAGTTCCCCGGTTCAGCACTGCGCCGCCGTATTCCATCCGTATCAAACCGTCTTCTTCCAGCTTTGCCAGATCCCGGCGTATGGTCATGGTGGAAACTTGATAAAGCTCCGCCAGCTCGCTCACTTCCGCCGCGCCTGATTGCTGTATTTGGTTCATAATCTGTAATCTTCGCTCGATTCCCCGCATATAATATCCCTCTTTTTGTTATTTCCTGTTACTATAATAGGCGGCTTTCACATTTTTTTCAAGTCTAAAATCTGCGGTTCCGAAGGCTTTGAAGCCTCCCGTCTAAGAAACACCCACTCCCGCTCCACGGAATGCTCCGCAGAAAAAGCATACTCCAAGGCGCAAAACTTCTTGATCTCCTCCGGATCTTCAATCCGGCTCTCTGCCATATACCGTACCATCTCTCCCCGGGCCATCTTGGCAAGGGTTCCCTTCTGCCGAATGGTTCCGTTCGAAAGCTCCCCAAAGACAATGGTAAGAAACCGGTCCTCCGGCTTAAGATACGCCTCTACAATGCGGGAATACTCCTTGGATGCCAGATTTACAATGACCCCGTCTATATCCCGCACTGCCCGGTAACATTTATCACCCCAAAATTCATACAGATCCTTTTTTCCTTCCGCCGAAAGTCCTGCCTGCATTTCCAGGCGGTAGGGCGTTACCCGGTCAAAAGGCCTTAGGACCCCGTAAAGACCGGACAATATCCGCAGATGCTCCCGTATGTAGCAAAGTGCATCCCTGCTGAACACCTCCGGGGCCATATACTGATACTGCAGGCCCTCATAGGAAAGGACGGCCGGCGTCTGAGCTGCCTCCAAATCCATATGCGCATGCCGCTCAAAGTTCAGCCTGGCCAGCTTGTCATTGCATTTCCACAGCGCTTTCGCCTCCTCATAGGACATGCTCCGCAGGATTTCACACAGAGTCTTGGCATCCTCCAGATATTCCGGCAGCTGCTCCCCAGGAAGAGAGTCCGTGTTGACATTCATCTTTTTTGCCGGCGATATTATGATCTTCATGGCATTTCTCCTGACCGTGTAAAAATGACATTTTACATTTCATCTATAGTATTAAAAAATATAACACAATCAGGCAGAAAAAACAAACCGGCAGAAAAGCCAAATGGGCTTCCCTGCCGATCCTGTCCTATCTCCCACAGCAAAGAACTAAGCATACGTGTACACCGCATGCCGGCGCCTGTACGCATCATTGTCCTTTTGGCTCAGCTCGCGTTCTATCTGCGCCAGCTCCTTCTCCAGGTTCTTACGTTTCCCTTCGTCTGTTTCTGAATGAATCTGCTGTTCCAGTTCCGCCTTCCTCTTCTTCAGCTTTTCAATTTCACGGTCGACCTTATCCGTATTACAGATGCAGGTTCCTTCTTTCTTCTCATCCGCGGCTTTCTTCTCCGGGACACATTCATCCTTCACCGGCACAGGCTGCCGCACTGAGCCGGAAACAACTCCGGAAATTGGCTGCATAGCATTTTCCTCCCTTCAAAAAAATCATAATATTTGCTATATTTCCAGTTTACTGCCTTAAAGCAGAAGTTCAAGGCTTTTGGATTGAAAGGTCCTCCGGATGTCATGAAATGTTCAGGAGTATATGCAGCAAAAAGCGCCCCCCCTCTTTTTCCGCCAGCACCGCTCCGTGATATTTTTCCGCTGCAGATTGGATATTCAAAAGACCCGTTCCCGCCGGAGGCAATGGCTCCCCGGAACAGACATTTTCAAATACCAGCATATAAAAATCTCCCTGCTGCTCTCCTCTGATACAAATAGATGCTTCTCCCTCAAAAGATTGGCATGCACAGACCGCGTTATCCAGGGCATTGGCAAAAATGACGCATAAATCAAAATCATCAATCCTGCAGGGGTTTGGCAAAACAAGAGATACCTCGGCTGCAATTCCCTTTGCCTTTGCAAGTCCCAGCTTTTCTCCCAGCAAAATATCCACCACCGGATTGCCGGTCTGATAGGGAAACGACAGCAATGCTGAGGCCGCCTCCAGTTTTTCCAGATAGGCCTGGCTCTCCGCCAGTTTTCCTCTGTTTAAAAGACCGCTCAGCACGGACAAGTGGTTTTTAATATCGTGGCGGAACGCTTTCGTCTGTTCATAGCGCGTCTGCGCCTCGTCAATATACACTTTTTGCGCCTGAGACGCCTGCGTGAGAGAGTGCATCCTGGCCTGTATCTGCAGGCTGCGGCAAAGATGACGGTACGCATACAGTGTGCAGAGCAGCGCCCCCAGCCCCAGAGCCTGCAAAAATAGCAGCCCGGCATGCCTCCCCACATGTTCTAACCGGAACACCGAAGCATAATCATTGTAAAATGTCTGTGTATAGGCGGACTGTACAATATACAATTCCGCCGTAAAGAAGAACAGCACCGGAAACAGCAGGCAGGCCGCATTTGCCGTTTGATCAAGCTCCTTTGGCGAAATGGATTTTACTACTGCTGTATAACATAGGGCGCAGATTGCAAAGGAGGCTGCTGTTGCTGCGATTACCAAAAGATATAAAAGCCTGGTTCCCGCCAAATATGGCAAGCATACCGCCTCTATGGAATTGATGAGACCAAAAGAAAATTGAGAAATGTAGCCGGCCAAAATTGCTGCGGCCCAGGATGCAGATGAGCAGTTACCCAGAACAAAACGGTTGATTGCGTACAGCATGAACAATTCCGCCCCGATCACTGCCAGCCAGGGAAGGGACATCCTGCGCGCAAACCATTCCAGAAAAAAGAGAAGAAAAATATATACCGGAAAATGTCCTATCCTTTGTTTTTTGCCGGTGAGCCGGCTGCTAAAGGAAATGTGCATCAAACCTTGAACCAGGAGGCACAAAATATTCAAGCCAAAACTAAAATAGTCCATATCAGAAATCCTTCTCTTTCATAAAACGCAGAAGGGCCTGCGACAGATCCCGCTCCCGGAGCCGGGACACCGGAATTTTCTCCCCCTGGGGCAAAAGGACCTGCCCGGCATGACACCCGCGGATATATGCGAGGTTGACGAGGTAGCTCCTGTGACACCGGAAAAACCGGCTGTCAACACGCTGCTCCAGCTGTTCCAGCTTCTCATAGTAATCAATCGTTGTTCCGCTGTTTTTGTGTATAAAGATTTTTCTCCCCTGTACTTCACAATACACAATCTCCTGCAATAAGATCACTTCACAGGATGCTCCCCGCCGGATGAGGATGCTCTTTGACCTCCGCTGCTCCAAAGTCCTGACTGCCCGATCCATAGTTCTCCTAAAATGTCTGCTGTCTATGGGCTTCAGCAAATAATCGTACGCCTCCACTTCAAAAACGTCAAAGACGCATTCCTTCAAAACAGTCACAAAGATCATCAGGCTTTGATTTCCCCGCTGCCGGAGAGTCCTGGCCGTCTCTATCCCATTGGGCTTTTCCATCTGAATGTCCAAAAACAGCACATCAAAATCACAGCCGCTTTCTAAAAGAGAACAGCTGTCAAAAAAGAGTTTGACACAGTAGGAAGGAAGCTTCTTTTCCTCCATGTACTGTGAAATAAGTCCTGAGATTTCCTGAGCCATCAGCGGCTCGTCATCACAAATTGCAAACTTTATCATTTTCGCCATCATACCCTCTATCAGAATAGCAAAGGGCAGTAAAAAGGGCAATCCTCTTGTTATAGATTGCCCTAAAATCGTAATGAATAGATCCTTTATATAGTATTTCGTCCAAAAAAGGCCTTTCCGAAAGACGGCTCAGGAAAAGCTGCTCCCCAACTCGCTAATAATTATACACTTCTATTAAATAATATTCGTTTTTAACTGAATTATATACAATTTTAAAGATTCATTTTTTATAAATATGTATAAATTTTCACTTGCTTCTTTCTCCTGGATGATGTATATTATTCCTCAGTGAAGAAAGACACCCCAAGGAGGATATCAATCATGAAGGAAAAAGTAGTACTGGCCTATTCCGGCGGACTGGATACCACAGCCATCATTCCCTGGCTGAAAGAAAATTTTGACTATGAAGTTATCTGCTGCTGCATCGACTGCGGGCAGGGAAATGAATTGGACGGCCTGGAGGAGCGGGCAAAGCTCTCCGGCGCTTCCAAATTATACATTGAAAATATCATTGATGAATTCTGCGACGACTACATTATGCCCTGCGTACAGGCCGGTGCCGTCTATGAGAACAAATATCTTCTCGGTACCTCTATGGCCCGCCCGGTCATCGCCAAACGCTTGGTGGAAATCGCCCGCAAGGAAGGGGCAACTGCCATCTGCCACGGGGCAACCGGAAAAGGAAACGATCAGATCCGCTTTGAGCTGGGCATCAAAGCTCTTGCCCCGGATCTGACCATCATCGCACCCTGGCGCATGACGGATGTGTGGACCATGCAGTCCCGGGAGGATGAGATCGAGTACTGCCGCCAGCACGGCATCCACCTGCCCTTCGACCACAGCCAGAGTTACAGCCGCGACCGCAACCTCTGGCATATCAGCCATGAGGGTCTGGAGCTGGAGGATCCGGCCAGCGAGCCCAACTACGAACATATGCTGGTCTTAGGCGTCACCCCGGAGAAAGCTCCCGAGGAGGGCGAATATGTAACTATGACCTTTGAGAAGGGGATTCCCACCTCTGTAAACGGCAAAAAGATGAAGGTTTCCGAGATCATCGCCGAGCTGAACGCGCTGGGCGGAAAGCACGGCATCGGCATCGTGGATATTGTAGAAAACCGCGTGGTAGGTATGAAATCCCGCGGCGTGTACGAGACGCCCGGCGGAACTATCCTGATGGAAGCCCACCAGCAGCTGGAGGAGCTGGTGCTGGATCGGGCAACCATGGAAGTAAAAAAAGACATGGGTAATAAATTTGCCCAGATTGTCTACGAGGGAAAATGGTTCACTCCCCTGCGGGAAGCTGTCCAGGCCTTTGTCTCCAGCACCCAGGAGTATGTAACCGGAGAAGTAAAATTTAAGCTTTACAAAGGCAATATCATCAAGGCGGGAACCACCTCTCCCTATTCCCTGTACAACGAGTCCCTGGCCTCCTTTACGACGGGCGATCTGTATGACCACCACGACGCCAGCGGCTTTATCACCCTCTTCGGACTGCCCTTAAAGGTCCGGGCTATGAAGATGGCGGAGGCTTCCAAAACCAGATAAGCACAAAATAACAAAAAAAGAAAAGAAGAATCCCTCGACTGTAGTAGCGTACAGTCGAGGGATTCGTTCTTTGCCTACATGGAATTCTCCACATTTCTTTGCCTACTGGCGTTATAGCATATGCAAATATGAGCAGCTAACATAAAAATTTTTTCCCCTGTAGTTTTCCCTGAAAAAAACGTAGAATATAGGTAAAGAGGAAAGGAGGCGGCGCGATTGACAGAAGATCCCAAAATCATAGAATTATTTTTTGCCCGTTCCGAGAATGCCATCCGGGAACTGGATCTGAAATACGGCAAAGTTTTCCGCAAACTGTCCTACAACATTGTAAACAGCCTGCAAGATGCAGAGGAATGTGTAAACGATGCCTATCTGGGAGCCTGGAACACCATCCCGCCGGCCAGGCCCAACCCCCTGGCAGCCTACCTTTGTAAAATTGTCCGCAACCTTTCCCTCAAAGCCTACTACCGGAAAACAGCGGACAAGCGAAACAGCACCCTGGATCTGTCCCTGGAGGAACTTGAAGCCTGCCTGCCCGGCCCAAACCAAGTGGAAGCTGAAATAGAAGCCAGAGAAACTGCCCGCCTCATTGAACGCTTCTTGGACACACTGTCCCCGGAAAACCGTGTTATCTTTCTGCGCCGCTACTGGTTTTGCGACAGCTATGAGGATATTGCGGAGCAGACAGGACTGACCGTAAAGAATGTCTCTGTCCGGCTCACCCGCATGCGGCGGAAGCTGAAACAATATCTCTTGGAAAAGGGGGTGTTTTTATGAACGCAAGAAAGTTCCTGGAGGCCATGAATGATATCGGCGATGCCTATGTAGAAGAAGCCCTCCGGTACCGGGGCAGGCAGAAGAAACGGAATCTGCTGAAATGGGGCGTTCTGGCTGCCGGCCTCGCCCTCGCAGTCTATGGGAGCATGCACATCCTGCCGGCACTTTATCCCGGCGAATCTCCCCATACGGAACTTCCCCTGCTCACCCTGCCGGAAGGAGAAAGCGCCTCCATGGGATTTGAAGGATATATGGCCTGGGATATCACCGAATTGACCAACGCAAATCCCTGGAAGGAAGACAGCCGGCTCTCCGCCCTGCCCGTCTACCAAAATCCCCTGGCTCACCATGCAGATGGCTCTGTCTCAGGAAGCGATTTTGAAAACATGCGGGAACTCCTGGAAGAGATTGCCGCAGGAATGGGCCTGGACCCCAAAGAACTTACCGTCACTGACGATACCCCGGATGAAGAGACAAAAGCGCTGATTACGGAAAAATTTGAAAGCATAGGAGACCAGGTCCCGGAAGGATACTTTCTTCCCACAAAGCTGATAACAGAGACAGAAGGGCTGAACATCCAGGTGGATCAGGCCATGACCGCCGAGATTTCCTTTGAGCCCGCCGTGTCCCTTCCCGATGAATACCGTTTTACCCACCACGCTTCCTATGAAGAGATTTCTGCAGCTGCAAAATATCTGCAAGATGCCTACGAAGGGCTCCTCCGCATGGAGCATCCCCGGGCCAATATCTCCGGCGGCGATTCTGACATTTACCGGAGGCAGTCCTACCACATAGAATTTTTCGATGCAGGCGGAAGCCTCACGGAGCAGATTGTCAACTACAACTTGAACCGGACAGCCTTTTACTGCGATGATGAAGGGAAACTTTTTCTGGCACGGGTGTTCCGGCCGGATTTGTCGCAAAAAGTTGGGGACTACCCCATTATCACCCTTGAGGAAGCGGCCGGACTTTTAGCAAACGGAAACTATATAACCAGCGTTCCCTGCCGGATGCCCGGAACGGACTTGATTGCCAAAGCGGAACTGGTTTACCGGACGGGAAGCCTGGAACCGTACTTTATGCCCTATTACCGCTTTTATGTGGAACTGCCTGAAATGGAGGCGGAAGACGGACTGAAAACCTACGGAGCCTACTATGTTCCCGCTGTAGAAGAGTCTTACCTTTCTCATATGCCGGTGTGGGAAGGCGGGTTTCACTAAGCAAAAAGGCAGGGAGCTGCCAGGACAACGTCCGGCTGCTTCCTGCCGTATTTCCTTAAATCCAAAGACATTCAATGTACTGTCTTTTTATCCAATTTGCACAACCTATTCCGCTCCATCAAAACGGAAGCGGCTTTCTGCTCCAATGCAAGCACAGATACTCCGTCCCCGTCAGCGACCGCCTGCTGAAGTTCATCCACACAGAAAACTAAATCGGCCTCAATATCTTTCAAAGCTTCACTGCTGACCGGATCGCTGAAACGCAGATCCTCTGAAAATTTTTCCAACACCTTCCTGGTCTGTTCATCCTTCGCTAGCGGTATCAGAGATGCCGCTTTGGATTGTAATGACCGCATACATTCCACATTCTTCTGCAGCTTTTCATCCTGTTCAGCTACCTCTCCGCGTACGGCATCTGCAGCAATAAAACCTACTGCTGCCGCCCCCAGCAGTACTGCATACAAGATCAAAGGCACCCACAAAGCCACACGGCTTCCAAGAGCCATAAAGCACAAGCCAAGAAGCAGCTGCAAGGTCAGATAAGCGATGCCAATCCTGGCAATGGGAAATCCATAAAATTTACTTCTCACATTCCCATCCCGGCAAAAAGCCGTACGAATCGTATAGATCTGCGCCCCCATAGCAGCCAGCGTAAAAATCCAGCTTAAGAAAAACACGGGTGTCTTTTCAAAAGGCGCCGCAAACACAATTATGTTGTAAACAATCAAAACTATCGCCAGAACACTCCATAAACGAATCACATTCTTTTTCATCTTAGATCACTCACCCCTCTTTCTTCCGCACTCGGGACAAAACTTTCCAGTTAATCCGTTCTGTCCGCAAGGACAATCCCAAGTGTCTGTCTGCTCTGCACGTTTGGCTCCGCACTCCGGACAGAATTTTCCGGTAAGTCCTTTTTGTCCGCAAACACAGTCCCACATGCCGGTATTCGAAGAAGAACTCTCCGGGGCAGCCATATTCCGGCCGGCCTGCTGCACTGTACCAAGCAAAGGCCCCACAGCCTCTTTTGTCATATCCATCACATGGCCCATGGCGCCCAGTCCGACTCCCAAACCGGCCAATTCCCCGATTCCTCCCATGATACCGCCGCCTTCACCAACGATTCCGTTCTTCATAGCCTCCATGCCTACCTTGCGGGCCGTCTCCTGCTGATAGGTGTAACCCTTTACGCGCATCTCTTCCGCCTCTGCAGCCGCCTGCATCCGGTAGACTTCCGCCTCTGCGGCCTTTTGCACTTTCAGGGCTTCCGCCTCGCCCTGGGCTCCGATGATCTTCATCTGAGCCTCCGTCTGGGCTTCTACCTGCTTGCG
>ERZ777305.2848-NODE-2848-length-13312-cov-14.515878_pt1 | contig 13312 bp, 12 predicted proteins | sample MGYA00374965_ERZ777305 | MGnify/ENA primary metagenome ERZ777305 (study PRJEB29328, sample SAMD00013331) | mouse gut metagenome | study: EMG produced TPA metagenomics assembly of the Metagenome analysis of fecal microbiota from mouse which was promoted... | reverse complement strand
TGGGCAGGGAATGGATGGCATGAGGAGTTTGTGTGTTCGGTTTTCAGGGTACTTTTTATGAAAACTAGGAAGAGTAGCGTGTCTACTCTTTTTTTGTGTGTTATACTATACGGGAAATTAACGATGACGCTGCAAAGGGGAATGAAACATGAGGATACTGTTGGTGGAAGATAACGAAGCTATTGTGCTTGGGCTTACTTATCTTTTTAAGGAAGAAGGATTTGCATGCACAGCTGCGGGTACCTGCAAGGACGCGTTGAGGGAATATGGAGAGGGGTATTTTGACATGGTGGTACTTGACGTTTCCCTGCCGGACGGGGACGGGTTTGCATTGTGTTCCCAGTTCAAAAAAATACAGGAAGTCCCGGTAATATTTCTGACGGCAAAAGAGGAAGAGCAGGATGTCGTAAAAGGATTTGATTTGGGGGCGGATGATTATATCATCAAACCTTTTCGTAACAGGGAACTGATATCCAGAATCCATAATATATTGCGGAGAAACGGTCAGGGCAAAGAGGTTCTGCACTGCCGTTTTCTTAAGCTGGACACCAGAACGGGCAAATGCTACAGCAATGGAAAAGAGGTTGCACTGACTAAACTGGAATATAAAATATTGCTGATTATGATGAATTATCAGGGAAAGCTGTTTACCAGGGATGAAATTTTGTCTGCCATATGGGATGCGTCAGGTAATTTTGTGAATGATAATACGCTTTCCGTGACAATAAAAAGAATACGGGAAAAAATAGACGACAAAGAAGGAGCTATTATAAAAACAGTGAGGGGAATGGGATATCGGATTGAAAAGGAATAAAAGTCTTAAAACTTATGTACTAATTATAACGCTGATAATGCTGACAGGGATTTTAATATGCAATTTACTGGCTGTTTTTGTGCTGCGTAAGATGTCAGAGGAAGAGTATACGGTTATCGCTTCTTTATTGGGCAGTGTTCGGGAGCAGTATCCGGAGGTATCGGAAGAAGAGTGGATAAAGCTTTTGAACAATCAAAAAGAATATGAAGAGGGAAAACAAATTCTGGAAAGGTACGGTATTTTTCAGGATAGCATCAAAAGCATAAAACAGCAAAAGTTATGCCGGGGACTGTTTGCGGTGTTAAATGTTTCTTGGGTATTGCTTTGCGGGGGAATGCTTGTATCAGCCTTTTTTTCCTGTAAAAGGCGGCAGAAAGAAGTGGAACTGCTTACCGCCTATACAAAGAAGGTGGCTCGTGGGGAATATGCCCTGGACATGCCGGATAATACGGAGGATGAATTGAGTATCCTGAAAAATGAACTTTATAAAGTGACGGTACTCTTAAAAGAAAGCGCTGAACTTGCAAAGAGCCAGAAAAGAGCTTTAGCGGATTCTGTGTCGGATATCTCCCATCAACTGAAAACCCCATTGACTTCGGTGACAATTTTGCTTGACAATTTGTTAGAAAGCAGTTATATGGATGAAATTACAAGGAAAAAGTTTTTGAGGGAGATTTCCCGACAGATTTCCAATATGAACTGGTTGATTGCAGCATTGTTAAAGCTTTCAAGGCTGGATGCAGGCGTAGTTGAATTTTCAAAGGTTCGGTTTGATTTAGATAAGCTTTTGGAAGAAGTGACGGGAAAACTGGAAATTATGGCGGAGTGGAAACAAATTGTTATAAAGAGGGACGGGGAAATGGGAATACGGCTTACAGGAGATTATTACTGGACAGGGGAAGCTGTTATGAATATTGTTAAAAATGCCATTGAACATAGTCCTGAAGAATCGGAAATACTGATTTTGACGGAGGAAAATGCGGTCTATACTTTGATTACGGTAAAAGATTATGGGACGGGGCTTACCGGGGAAGAGCAAAAGCACATTTTCGAGAGGTTTTACCGAAGCGGCGGTGCAAAAGAAGACAGCGTGGGAATCGGACTGTCCCTTGCAAAAGAAATTGTGGAGCAGCAGAACGGTTATCTGACAGTATCCTCTGTGCAGGGTGAGGGCACAGAATTTATGATTAAATTTTTAAAAAGTTAAGTTTGTCACGAGATTGTCATTTTTCTTTGTTAAAGTTAAGACAGACAAAGAAAATGAAAGGAAACTATGATATGGAAATACTGAGGACAGAGCGTTTGACAAAAGTGTACGGTACGGGTGAAAACCGGGTAGTGGCAGTATCAGATGTAAGCCTGTCGGTGGCCCGGGGAGAATTTGTAGCAATAGTGGGCAGTTCCGGAAGCGGAAAATCAACGTTGATGCATATGCTGGGAGGAGTTGACAGGCCGACCGGGGGGCGTGTGCTGATAGAGGATGAGGATATTTATAAGCTGAATGATGACAAGCTTGCTATGTTCCGCAGAAGACAGGTAGGACTGATATATCAATTTTATAACCTGATTCCTGTATTGAATGTGGAAGAAAATATGACGCTGCCCTGTGAACTGGATGGGAAAAAACCAGACAGGGAATTTTTGATGGAGCTTGTGGAGGTCTTGGGCTTGAAAAATCGTATGCAGCATCTTCCCAATGAATTGTCGGGAGGACAGCAGCAGCGGGTAGCCATCGGCAGGGCCATGATGAACAGGCCGGCTATTTTGCTTGCGGATGAACCTACCGGAAATCTGGATTCCCGTGCGGGCAATGAGATTGTGGAGCTGCTGAAAACTTCCAATCGGAGATATAAACAGACCATTGTAATGATTACGCATAATCTGGAAATAGCTAAACAGGCCGACAGGGTGCTTACCATGGAAGACGGAAAAGTAACAGCCGACAGGGAAGGTGGGAACTGATATGGAAATCATAAGAAAAATCACCTTTCGCAGCCTATTAAAAAATAAGAAACGCACGGTTGTTACCATTGTGGGCATTATTCTGGCAACTTCCCTGATTACGGCCATTGCCGGTATGGCGGAAAGCTTCCGTGCGAGCATGATAGCTTATGAAAAAGAAAACAGTGGGGATTTTCATTATTGTTTTACGGAAGTGAACCGGGAGGACAAAAAGTATTTTGAAAATAACCGTTATATGGAAAGGCTCGGTTATGAAGCGGATTTGGGATATGCACTGCTTGAGGAAAGCGTAAATCCGGATAAACCGTACCTGTTTGTTATGGCATTGGATGAAAATGCTATGGCGGCGGTTCCCATTAAGCTTCTTAGCGGCAGACTGCCTGAAAATGACGGTGAAGTACTGATTTCCGGTCATGTCAAATCCAACGGCGGCGTTCTGATAGAAGTGGATGAGCAGATAAGTCTGACGTTAGGGTATCGGGATGACGGGGACGGCGGCGTGCTGACCCAGAAAAATCCTTTTTCATATGAGAAGGAAACCTTTGTGCCAAGAGAAGAAAAAAATTACACTGTGGTAGGGATTATGGAGCGCCCGGATTATCAAACGGAAGATTATTCGGCGCCGGGATATACCGTTATCACTTATTTGAAAGAAACAGATTCGGCAGATACGGTTACAGTGTTTGCCACATATACAAAGGAGGCCGTGGAAAAGCGTAAAGAAGTGACGGAAAGTTTATCGGAGGTCTGTAAAAATGTCTATTGCAATCTGGATTTGATGAGGTGGGAAATGCTCATTTTTTCTGACAATACCATGAAAATGCTGTATGGAATGGCTGCAATTGCCGTTGCAATCATCATGGCGACAAGCGTATTTTGCATTCACAACAGTTTCCAGATATCCCTGACTGAAAAAATGAAACTTTACGGTATGCTTTCTTCTGTGGGAACCACAAAAAAACAGCGCAAGAAAATGGTTTATACGGAAGCGGTATTTTTGGGCATTATCGGTATTCCCTTAGGCATTGCAAGCGGAATCCTGGCTGATTATATTATTGTAAAAGTAACCAGCGGATTATCATTGTTGAGCCTGGGGCTGGAATTGGTTTTTGTGGTATCCTTTCCGGCCATCCTTATAGGAGTGATTTTGTCTTTGGTGACGTTAATCCTCTCAGCAGGCAGGGCAGCCAGAAAGGCGGGAAAAGTATCTCCCATCAGCGCTATCAGGGGGAATGATACTGTTAAGATGAGCGCAAAAAGCCTGCGTTGTCCTAAAATGGTTTGTACTTTATTTGGCATAGGCGGGCAGGTTGCATGGAAAAATCTGCGCAGGGCAAGAACGAAGTATCGTACGACGGTTATTTCCATTGTGATAAGCGTGACGGTGTTTATTGCCATGTCGGCTTTTATCCGCATGAGTTTTAAAGCGTCCATGGTATATTATGAGGAGGCGGGGTATCAGCTTTGTGTCAGATTATACGATAGGGAGCAGGAGGAAAGGGCTTTAGAAATTGCAAACCTTGCAGGGGTGGAGTATGCGGAGATATTGAACGGAAGGATATGGCTGCAAGTGGACACGGATACAATTTTATATAATAAGACATATCTGGAGGAAGTAGAACACAACAGCAGTGACAGCGCAGCCATAGGCTTGGAAATTATTTCCCTGGGACAGGATGCTTATGCCGGGTATTGTGAAGATGTGGGGGTTTCTGTGGAAGAAGCCCGGGATAAAGGCATATTGATAGCAGGTTATAATGCAGCCATTTTGGATGAAAAGGGAAACAGCAGACGTGTTACGGGAATGAAGTACGATTATCATCCCAAGGATATCATAACAGGAATAGTAAATGGTTTTGAAGGGGACGCAATAGTTTCTGAGGAAACTCTATCCATAGAGCTGATTGCCCAGACGGATATCAATCCAATCAGCATGATAGGTTATGGGGGAAACGGAAGTATTGTAGTCAGTGATGCGTGGATGGAAGCACACAAGGAGTATCGGCAGGGAGATATTGCTCTGTATATCAGGTGTGATGATGCCAACGCCATGGAATCCGCTATTCGGGAAAAATTTGCAACGGGCATTTCCATTTATAATGAAGACAGGGAATATCAGAGTCAGAAATCTCTTTATCTTTTAATCTGCATTTTCCTGTATGGATTTATTGTCGTGATTGCCCTGATTGGCATTACCAATATTTTCAATACCATTACGACGAATATGGAGCTTCGGGCAAGGGAATTTGCCATGTTGAAATCCATTGGCATGACAAAACGGGAATTTACCAGAATGATAAGGCTGGAAAGTATTTTCTACGGGGCAAAGGCATTGCTTATCGGTATTCCGCTGGGTATCCTGCTTTCCATTTACTTTCATAGGACGCTTGCGGTTGGGGTGATAATGGATTACCGTCTGCCATATGAAGGGATTTTGTTTTCCATTGCGGCAGTTGCATTGTTGTTGTTTGGCATTATGCGTTATTCCATGGGAAAAATCAACCGGAAAAATATCATCGATACCATACAAAATGAAAATATCTAATCAGAAAAAGCCAAAATGCTTCAGTGCTTTTGCAATGCCGTCCTCGCTGGCTTTTGCAGTGACATGGGAAACCAGTGTAAAAAGAGAGGCAGGGGCGGCATTGCCCATGGCTATGCTGTTTGGCAGACAGGAAAACATGGGTAAATCATTGTTACTGTCGCCAAATGCAAAGGCGTGTTCTTTGGGAATGCCGTAATGGTCCAGCACATATTCCATACCGGTGGCTTTGGAGTAGCCGTGGGGCACAAATTCCCTAAAGGTGTCTCCGCGGTCGATACAGTCAAAATATTTGTCGCTGACCGTACGGAAATCGGAAAGCTGCTTGGGATGCTCGTACCAGATAACAAATTTATCGCAGAAAAAGTTGGGATTGTCCAGCCACTCCGGCATGGTATACCCTAATTTTTCAAAGATGCGGTATTGTCTGAGGGCATGGGGATGCCTTAAGGGGCGTGACAAGTCAAAGCATACCATGCTGCGGGATTCAAAAAGGATGTCTACATTGGTTTTCCTTGCCTGCTGCAGGATATTTCCGGTGACTTCATGGGTCTGTGGCATGTAAAACACATCCTGCCCTCCACAGTAGATATTGGTGCCGCAGCCGCAGATATATCCGTCAAAACCGATGTCCCGGAATCTCTGCTCCACATTTTGAAAACAGCGTCCCGTATTAATAAACATGAGGTTGCCGTTTTGACGGGATTGGCGGATGGCTTCCATCGCGCTTTCCGGGATGCTACCGTCTATCTCGGAAGTGAGAGTGCCGTCGATATCAAAAAAGGCTATTTTTATCATGTAAAGGCTCCTTTTAACTAAATCTTTTTCTAACCAGTGGATATTATAGAAGAATCCCGATAAATTGTCAAAAAAATATAATTATTTAGTGTTCAACTTTCCATTCCTGTGGTATAATGCCATTATAAGTAGTTTTTACCATAAGACGGATAATTTTATGCGAGGTGGAAGGATGGATTCAAAGATTTTATTGGAAAACGGAACCAATGAGCTGGAGGTTTTGGAGTTTACCCTGGGAGATAATTCTTATGGCATCAATGTAGCCAAAATTAAGGAAATTATAAATTACCAGCCTGTGACGCCTGTACCTAACTCACATCCCAGTGTTGAAGGGATTTTTATGCCGCGTGACAGAATGATTACGGCTATCGACCTGAAGAATTGTCTGCAGAAAGGCCTTTCGGAACCGGGAGGGCTGTTTGTGGTAACCAATTTCAATAAATTGGATATTGCTTTTCATGTGGATAACGTAGTGGGAATTCACCGGTTATCCTGGGCAGATATCATAAAGCCGGACTCCACTGTTTCAGCAGACAGTACCGCGTTAGGAATTATCAGGGTCAATGGGAAATTGATTATTATTCTTGATTTTGAAAAGATTATTTCAGACATCAGTCCCGAAACCGGACTCCGTACCACTCAGTTAGAAGCATTGGGAGAGAGAAAGGAAAGATGTGATGTTCCCATTCTGATTGCGGAGGATTCCGTCCTTTTGAACCGTCTGATTGTTGACGCTTTACATAAGTCCGGATATGTGAATTTGATTCACACGGCGAACGGACAGGAAGCCTATGATATTATTACCGACTTTAAAAAGCAGGGAACTTTGGACGAACATGTAAAGTGTGTTATTACGGATATAGAAATGCCTATGATGGACGGACATCGTCTGACAAAGCTGATAAAATCCGATGATGAAACCGCAAATATGCCGGTAGTGATTTTCTCGTCCCTGGTTAATGATGAAATGCGTCTCAAGGGAGAAGCGCTCGGGGCAGATGCGCAGCTTTCCAAGCCCGAAATAGGAGAATTAGTTAGAGTTTTGGACGGTTTACTGCTGGATAAGTAAATGGATTATGAAGGATTGAAAGCCGGGAGATTTCCCGGCTTTTCTATCTTTGCAGAATTTTTTGTATTGGAAAAGAGTAGAACGGGAGGTCAGTGTGGGGAAGGAAGAGGATAAAATAACAGCAATGAAAAAGATGCTGGAAGAAGCGGATATGGTTCTGGTCGGAATCGGCGAAGATTTTGAAGAAGCATCCTGTTTAAGCAGCCAGGCGGCATATAGGGAGGCATGTGGGAAGATAGCTGATGCAAATGCACAGTGGGTAATGCCCTATGTAAATCATATCTTTCTGAAACAGGATAAAAAGCTTTTAAGGGCATACCATAATCTGGCAGGGATGCTTAAAGATAAAAACTATTATGTTATTTCAGTCAGTACAAACGGTTTTCTATCCGATGCCCCGCTGAAGGAAGACAGAATTGTGGAACCATGCGGTTCTTACCACAAAATGCAGTGCCGTAACGGGTGTCCGCACAGTGTGGAACCGATTCATACTATGCTTCTGGAAGAAGTGGAGCAGTGCTGTAAGGGAGAAAAAGAATGGAAAGAAATCAGCGGACCGGTGTGCGGTTTTTGTAACGCGCCCATGGAATATAACAGCTTGTATGCGGAGCATTATCTGGAGGAAGGATATCGGGAAAGATGGGATGCTTATACAGGATGGCTGCAGAAAACAGTGAATAAAAAGCTGTGCATTTTGGAATTGGGGGCAGGGATGATGTTTGCCGGTGTGCTTCGTTTTCGCTTTGAAAAGATAATGGAGCTTAACCGGAAGGCAGGAATGGTTCGGATTCATCAGAATTTATATCAGTTTCCGGAAGAAATCGGAAACAGAGGATTAGGAATTTCACAAAATGCTGTAGATTTTATGGCAGGATTCTGAAAAATATGATAAACTATCTATGTTTCAGAAAATGATAAGTTAAAATAACTGAAAATGAGGGTTGTTACATGGGTTCAAATGAAGAATATCTGGATAATTTATTAAAATCAATGAGTGATGATAAGGATAAGGAAGACTCCTTTATGTCTTCAGACGAAATAGAGGCAATGTTTGCCGCGGCGGAAAGAGTGGCAAGTGGGGGAAGCCTCGAGGAAGAATTGGAGATGCTGGATGAGGCGGTGCCGGAACCTTTGGCAGAAAGTATTGTTCCGGAGAGCCCTGTACTGGATAATGCAGTTTTGGAAAGTGCAACGGCAAAAGAGGAGGAAAGTTTTCCCGAGCCGGATACTCAGCAGGCTTCTGAACCGGCAGAAGAATCCGATGCGGATAATGAGGATTTGCTGTCTTTGCTGGGAAGTCTGAACGAAGATGAAGAGTTGAACGAAATCAGTGAACTGCTGCAAAAGTCGGATAATAATGAACCGGTTGATGAAGCAATATTTGAGGAGCCGGAAAGCAAGGACATTGAGGATTTGCTGGCGGAAGCACCGGCAGCGCCTGCGGTGGAACCGAAAAATACAGACAGTCCTGACAATACAGAAAGTAAAAAGGAAAAAAGGAAGCGGAAAAAGGAAAAGCCTAAGAAAGAAAAAGGGGAAAAGGAAGTTTCCGAAGGAAAAGAGGGTAAAAAGAATGGCTTCTTCTCAAAACTGATGACACTTTTGACGGAGGAAGAGGAAGAAGAAAATAACGAGAACCAGGCTATTTTGCAGGAACTCGACAAAGAGGACAAGGAAGCTGCCCAAAAGAAGAAAAAACTGAAAAAAGGAAAGCTTCCCGGCGGAAAGAAAGGAAAAGGCGCGTCAGAGGCTGACGAAGAGGAAGAGGGCGGAAAGCCGTCAAAGAAAGAAAAGAAGCCTAAAAAGGAAAAGAAACCCAAGAAGGTAAAGGAGCCTAAAGAAAAGGTTGCTGCAATAGAAGAAAAGCCGCAAAGGAAGATAGCAAAGAAAAGCATTGTTGTTGTGGTATTGTTTGCCGCTACCATTTTTGCCGTTATTTTCTTTGCCGGCACTTTCCTGTCAGGGGAAATACAACGCCGAAGCGCAAAAGATGCATATGACAGGATGGATTATGCTTCCTACTATGAAAAGATGTATGGAATGAAGCTTTCCGAGGAAGAAAAAAATATGTTTGAACATGCGGAAATCGTATTGAAAATGCAGAGAAGAATTTCCGTGTATGAAAAATATCTGGCGGATGACAAAGAGTTGGAAGCTCTGGATTCTTTGATGCGGGTTATAGAAGGGTATGATGACATTTATGCCCAGGCACAGACTTATGGTGCTGCTGCCGAAGTTGCCGCCATCTATGACAAAATATTGGAGATACTGGAAAGCCGTTACGGGTTGACGGAGGCAGAGGCAAGGGCTATTGCATTTACCGACAGCAATGTGGAATATACGAGGTATCTGACGGCATTGACAAACGGAGAATCGCTTTCTGTCGGCGGCGGGGATATTCCTGCCATGCCGGAAGAAGAAAACGAGGATATTCTGCCGGCGGAAGAGGAATTAGAAACACCTGATTTTGCCGAATAGAAGGAGAAAGATACATGATAGCAATCATAGATTATGATGCAGGCAATATCAAGAGTGTTGAGAAAGCGTTGCAGTATCTGGGAGAGGATGTGCAGCTTACGAGGGATGCAGACATGATACTGAGCGCCCAAAAGGTTATACTGCCCGGTGTCGGTTCCTTTGGGGATGCCATGCAGAAACTGCAACGGTATGAACTTGTTTCCGTTATCAGGGAGGTTGTGGAAAGAAAGACGCCTTTTCTGGGAATCTGTCTGGGACTGCAGCTCTTGTTTGAAAGCAGCGAAGAGAGTCCCGGAGTGGAAGGGCTTGGTATTTTACAGGGAAAAGTGCTTAGGATTCCCGAAAAAGGAATTAAGGTGCCGCATATCGGGTGGAATTCCCTTTCTTACCCCAATCCCGGCAGATTGTTTGCAGGAATAGAGGAGGGCGCATTTGTCTATTTTGTCCATTCCTATTATCTGGAAGCCAAAGAATCCAAAATAGTTACCGCGGCGGCAGAGTACGGAACCTGCATTCATGCTTCCGTGGAAAGCGGCAATGTATTTGCCTGTCAGTTCCATCCCGAGAAGAGTTCCGATACGGGATTGCATATCCTGCAGAACTTTGTGAATATAGGGAGGGGGAAAGACTGATGCATACAAAAAGAATTATCCCGTGCCTGGATGTAATGAACGGAAGGGTGGTAAAGGGAATCAGTTTTGTGAATCTGCGTGATGCAGGAGACCCCGTGGAAGTGGCTGCGGCTTATGACAAAGCAGGCGCCGATGAGGTCGTGTTTCTGGATATTACCGCTTCCAGTGATAACCGTGCCATAGCGGTGGATATGGTAAGACGTGTTGCCGCAAAGGTGTTTATCCCGTTTACGGTAGGCGGCGGCATCAGGACCGTGGAAGATTTTAAGATGCTTTTACGGGAGGGGGCAGACAAGGTTGCCGTAAATTCGGCTGCCATCATGGAGCCCGAGCTGATAGCAAGGGCAGCTGATAAGTTTGGCAGCCAGTGTGTTGTGGTAGCGATAGATGCAAAACGGCGGCCGGACGGCAGTTTTCATATATTTAAAAACGGCGGCAGGGTGGACATGGGTATTGATGCCGTAGAATGGGCAGTCAAAGCGGAAAGCCTTGGAGCAGGTGAGATTTTACTTACCAGCATGGATTGTGACGGAACCAAAGCAGGGTATGATATTGAGTTGACGAAAGCAATATCAAGCGCAGTGAAGATTCCGGTAATTGCATCAGGCGGAGCAGGGAACGTGGAACATTTTTATGAGGCGCTCAGCGAAGGCGGTGCGGAGGCGGCACTGGCGGCTTCGCTGTTTCACTATAAGGAACTGGAGATAAAAGAAGTAAAGGAATACCTGCTAAAAAAAGGGATTCCTGTGAGAACGTAGAGGAGAAAAACTATGGGTATGCTTACTGGTGATTGGCTTACGGAACTTTCGCCGGAGTTTAAAAAGCCGTACTATGCCGAGTTATTCCGGTTTGTGAAAAAAGAATATGATACGAAGCAGATATTTCCCCCGGCGGATGATATTTTCAATGCTTTCCATCTGACACCCCTGAAGGAGGTAAAGGTGGTGATTTTTGGGCAGGACCCATACCACAATGAGGGGCAGGCGCACGGATTATGCTTTTCCGTGAAGCCAAATGTGGACATTCCCCCTTCCCTGGTCAATATTTATCAGGAGCTGCATGACGACCTTGGATGCTATATTCCCAACAACGGTTATCTGGTAAAGTGGGCGAAGCAGGGAGTGCTTTTGCTCAATACGGTCCTTACCGTGCAGGCACATGCGGCATTTTCACACAGGAACATGGGTTGGGAGAAATTTACGGACGCCGCCATAGAAGTTCTGAATAAAGAGGACAGGCCGATGGTGTTTATTCTGTGGGGAAAACCGGCACAGATGAAAAAATCGATGCTTACCAACAAAAACCATTTGATTCTGGAGGCTCCCCATCCCAGTCCGTTATCAGCATACAGGGGATTTTTCGGAAGCAAGCCATTCAGCAAAACAAATGATTTTCTGGTAAAGAACGGACTTGAGCCGATAGACTGGCAGATAGAAAACAGATAGAAGAGGGATGAAAATGAAAAAACCATTTGTTACAAAGGAAATGATAGAGGAGATTATTAAGACCTATCCGACGCCTTTCCATATTTACGATGAAAAAGGAATCCGGGAAAATGCAAAAGCATTGAAAGAAGCTTTTGCATGGAATAAAGGCTACAAAGAATACTTCGCTGTGAAAGCTACTCCCAATCCTTTTCTGATACAGATTTTGAGGGAATACGGCTGTGGCTGTGACTGTTCTTCCCTGACGGAACTGATGTTAAGTGACGCGTTGGACATTAGGGGGGAGGACATCATGTTTTCTTCCAATGACACACCGGCAGAAGAATTTGCCTATGCGGCAAAGCTGGGAGCCATCATCAATCTGGATGATTTCACCCATATAGACTTTTTGGAAAAGACGCTGGGATACATTCCTAAGACGATAAGCTGCCGTTACAATCCGGGGGGATATTTTTCCATTGCAAACAGCATTATGGATAATCCCGGGGATGCAAAATACGGTTTTACCACGGAGCAGATTTTTGAGGGCTTTAAGGTTCTCAAGGAAAAAGGTGCGGAGAATTTCGGCATACATGCATTTTTAGCCAGCAATACCGTAACAAACGAGTATTATCCTGTGCTGGCAAAATCTTTGTTTGAACTTGCGGTAAAGCTTCAGAAGGAAACAGGCGCCCATATCAGCTTTATCAATTTATCCGGCGGCATCGGTATTCCGTACAAGCCGGAGGATGCCCCCAATGATATCAGGGAGATTGGCGAGGGAGTGAGAAAGGTCTATGAGGAAATCCTTGTTCCCGCCGGTATGGGGGATGTGGCAATTTATACGGAACTGGGACGTTTTATGATGGCGCCTTACGGCCATCTGGTGACCCGCGCCATTCATGAAAAGCATACTTACAAGGAGTACATCGGTGTGGATGCCTGTGCGGTAAACCTGATGCGTCCTGCCATGTATGGGGCTTACCACCATATCACGGTGCTGGGCAAAGAAGACGCCCCTTGTGATTACAAGTATGATATAGCAGGTGCTTTGTGTGAAAACAACGACAAGTTTGCCATTGACAGGATGTTGCCCCGGATTGAAAAGGGAGATTATCTGGTGGTTCATGACACCGGCGCACACGGATTTTCGATGGGCTATAATTACAACGGGAAGTTAAAATCCGCGGAACTGCTCTTGAAAGAGGACGGCGGTGTGCAGCTTATCAGAAGGGCGGAAACGCCAAAAGATTATTTTGCTACCTTTGACTGCTTTCCGGTTTATGAAAAAATGAAATTGTAAAATATATCCGTGCGTAAAAAAGGTGTATGAGCTTAAAAAATGAAAAGGCTCTACACCTTTATTTATGTTTACATATATTTCATTGAGTTCAGGAAGTTCCAGAGGCTGAAAGTCCGTCATATGGTTTATCTATTGGCATGGAATCAATAAAATTCCTAATCTTTTATGAAAAAATACTTGTCAAAGGCGGTCTGATATGATAACATAATACACGGCTGTTAAAACAGTCATAATTGCCGGCGTGTCGGAATGGCAGACGAGGCAGACTCAAAATCTGTTGTGGGCAACCA
>ERZ777305.2846-NODE-2846-length-13316-cov-3.323807_pt1 | contig 13316 bp, 8 predicted proteins | sample MGYA00374965_ERZ777305 | MGnify/ENA primary metagenome ERZ777305 (study PRJEB29328, sample SAMD00013331) | mouse gut metagenome | study: EMG produced TPA metagenomics assembly of the Metagenome analysis of fecal microbiota from mouse which was promoted... | reverse complement strand
CCGCCGCCTCGCCCAGACGCTCCCTCTCCTGCTGCCTGCGCTCGTCGGCAAGTTTCTCGATCTCCAGCTTTTTCTGCTCCTCCTCGTAATTCTTCTGGGTGAGCATATACTGATCGTACATCTCGTCGCTGGCAATCAGACAGGTCTGTTTCTGATCCAGATGCGCCTGTTTGAACATGCCGAGGTGAATCATCTGCCGTAAGTCCTTTACGATAAAGCGCTCGCTCTTGCCCGTCCGCTGCGCCATCTCCTGAATGGAGCAATACAGCTTATCCTTCACCATGCCGACATATCGCTTATAGCGTTTCGCCCGTCCCGTCAGTCTCGCCCCGTGACAGCCGAGCCACAGCCCTGCCGCCGTAAAAATTCCCGAAATAACCACTGGAACTATAGATTTCGAGTAGAGCACCAGTTCACCCACGGCTCCAAGTAACGCCATCGCGGATATCCCCATCACGCCATAGCCCGCTCCCATGCACACCACGCCGGACACCGTGCCCTTTGGCGTACTCTGGAACAGTCTGGTGTCCGGGCGGGCGTTAGGTCGTTTGTATAAAGGGTTGGACGCATAGGGGCTTACCGGCGCGCCATAACCCGCATTCCCACCGAAGCCTCCGGCACCGCCGTGACCCGCATTTGCGCCAGATCCACCCGCCGCGCGACTTATACTCTCGCCAACCGTCTCCACGGTGCGCTCTATGCCGTTTCCCACATCGTTGACCGCCCGGTTCACGCTCTCGCCAACCGTTCCCACAGTGCGCCCCACCTCCCGCATGGTGCGGTTTATGGTTTCATTCACCGTGTCGCCGATGTTCTTTCCCAGATTCGTAAAATTGCCCGTGTCCACCGCCTGCTGTACCTGATCCCGGATATCCTCCCCGGCGCGATACCACTCATTCTTGTCCATACTCCACGAACTCTCCATATTCATCCCAGATATTGCATATCCAAGTGCTGCCCTGATTAAAGACGATCTCCTCGTCCGCCTCGTCATAGAACTTCGCCGGCGTGAAATCTCCGTCAAAGCGTTTCCATGTGCCCTTGATCACCTTGCCGTTTGTGAAAACAATGGCTTCGCCCTCTCCGTGCACGCCGAATGCCAGATAATCGTGCGAATCCCTGACTTCCCCGTGGCAGTACTGGAACACCACGTTGCTGACGGTAAGCTGGTCGCCCGTAAGCTCATCAATCTGCTTCTTGCCGTCCTGATAGCGGTAGTAGAGCTGGTCATCCTCGTGATATTCAAAATACGGATGGTACGCGCCGTAGCCACCGGAATTATTTGAGGACTTGCCGCCCGGATAAACGTAAGCCGCATCCTCATTGTCTGCATACTCCGCTCTCACCTCATCCGCCGCGAACAGGAAAGGCGGCACATAATCGTCGTCATAATTCCAGTCGTATCCGAGCCTGTCCACCGCCTTGAAAAGACCGTCAATGAAAAGATACCCGGTAAATTCTGTCGCGTAACCGGGACGCTTGTGTCTGCCATACGCCTCGTCCGCCGGATTGTGGATGCCAACCACAGCCGCGCTGACATTGTAATAGTTCGGACGGTTGATCAGCTCCTCCACGTAAGGCACCGCCAATCCCCAGTTACAGTAAATCGCTTCATATCCCATAGCCTGATAGACATAATAGTCTCGGCTCGACCGCACAGGCCCGATCCGGTCCAGATCGTCAAAATTCTCAAACACACCCATCAGACGGGTGATACGTCCCTCCACCGGCGCCTCGTATATAATGCCCGCACGGGAAAGCCCGTACTGGGGCAGCGCCGGCGCATTGTTCGGTATCATCACGGCAATGGGCCTTCTCTTCGCCTGCGCCACGTCCGTCCACTCTCCCGTCAGATAGCTCTGGATTTTGCCGTCCTTTTCCACGCGCTCCGCAATCACGAGCGACTCCGGCTCTTCCTCTTCCGGCTCCTCTTCCACAACAGGCTCTTCCTGCTCCTCCGGCTCAATCGGTTCAATCTCAAGCTGCGGCGGTGCAGCCTCCTCCTGCTCTTCCGCCTTGGCGCAGCCCGCCAGAAGAAGCGCCAATATACAAATTAAAAGGATCCCTTTTTTTGTCTTCTTTTTTGTACATTTCATAATCTCTCTGTATCCCTCACTTATCCTTTTCTCATGGTCAGTATCTGTTGCTGCCGCTATTTTATACTACCATAAAAACACAAGAAATGCGAAGAAAAATTAAAAAACCTGCCTTCACTGACAATTTCAAGGAAGGCAGGTAAAAATAACAACCGTTTTTAATTAATACACTACCGGCTTTCGCGCAATTTCAAATTTCACCGTCACGCTTCCGCCATATTCCGGCGCAATTCCCGTGATAGTCACGCTCCCGCTGCTCCTGCCGGATTTCATGTTTGCGCCGTAAGATATCGTATAGTCTCTTCCTTCCACAAACGTTTTCCCGCCGGAGATGTCGCGGACCGTCACCGCAGGCGTAACCTGCGTTCCTGTGTAAACCGCCTCCGCAACCGTTATCTGTAAATCCCTCTTTACAAATTTTGTCCGATAGACCGGCAGCGGTACGACAATCTCCCCGTCCGCCTCATAATTGCTGTCCGCTATCGCGCTGATGACGGCTCTCGGTCTCAGTTCCTGCAAAGTGTTGTCCGTGTCCGCATTTCCCTGCTTAACCGCCTCTTCATAAGCTTCCAGATACGCTTGATAATCCGTCTGCGTATTTTTCTCATAGCTGATCTCATAATCCGTATTCGCGCGAAGCGCGGTCCTGCCGTCCATCAGCTTTACTGCCGGCTTATACACATAATCGTCCGCTTTGTCTTGTTGATAGACAGTCTCTGCCGCCTTTATCTTTATGTCGCCGCTGTCAACGGCATGTGTCAAAGCTGCCGGTATAGTTACCCTTTCCCTTTACCGTAACCGTGGGCGGCTTTTCCGCGGAGACCTCCGCTACCGCTCTGTTGTTCTTATACGCAAGGGTATAGTCCTTCCCTCTTTGCAGTACAAATCCTTCCCTGTTTGTAAGGACAATCTCCTCCACAGGTTTCACGCCGGCTTTGCTGTACTGGAACGCCATATGATCCATTGTCTCCGCGCGCTTTACCTGCTCCGTGTCGCCAAGATCCGCCGCCGTGATTTTGAATGTTTTCTTAAAACTGCCGCTGTAACCCGCCTCTTCGACGCCCTTAAAGGTCATTGTGGCAGTACCTTTCTTTATATTCCTAACGTAGGTGATGGTGTAATCTGTTCCGTACCGCAGCGGTTCCGGCTCTTTGTCTTTCTCGTTGTAAGTCAGGGTAACCTGATTCTGTGTCAAAGCCCTGCCCGTGTACACCTTGTCTTCTATACCGCCCACCTTGACCGTTCCCGCCGAAAACTTCCTGCCCTTTATGCGGAAGGCGATGGTTTTCGTCCCGGCATACTCCCCGTTTCCAGTGATGACAAGCTCCGCTTTGCCGACCTTATTATGGTTGCGGTAGGACACCGTATAATCGCGCTGCGGTTTGAGGAATATTTTACCATACTTTACGGTAAATACATCCGCGCCATTCTCCTGTGCCGCGGTCAGTTTCACCGCTTCGCCCGTAAATGTGATATTTTTAAGGTTTTTGCCCAGCGTGATCGTGGCGTTTTTCATCAAGTGCGCCTTATCTCTCACCCAGACGGTCCTACTGATGCTCCCCTTGTAATTGTTGATTCCCTCAACCGTCAGCAGGTACTCCCCTTCATCTCCTTTGGGAATTTCCGCCAGAGGCAGCTCCTCGCCCGCCGGACGACTTTTCCCGGACTGGTCGCGGGCATTTTCTACCGTCAGACGCAGATTAAAATCTACCCCCAGTTTCATGCCTCTGACATACTTAATCGAGGAAAAAGGTTTCTGCACCCTGTTCGCCGTCACGAGCTGTTCCGACACTTTCAACGTAACTCCGGCAGCCGCCTGCTCTGTGCCGTCACCAATCGACGCGGGGAGAATATTGAAATTCACTTTGACCTTATTCGCTTCACCGTCTTTGAGTCTGTCCGTATAATTGCCCCTGCCGGTAATCTCCACATAGGGAAGCGCAGGGTTGAAGTTGACGCCCTCGCCGTTTCCTTTCTTCAGCTCGCCGTCCTTGTTGGCATTCGTATTATTGTAGTATCTGATCTGGTAATCCCTGCCGGATTTTAACAGCGTCTCCCCGTCATATACGCTGACCACAGGCTTACATGGCTTTCCCGTATAATAGACGTCCGCTATCTCCTGATAGGCAAAACCGCCGCCTTCTCTGCCTTCCTCCATCCACTTTGCATACAGCGTCATATCCGCCTGCACGATATCCGCATCGAAATCCCATGCTTTTGTGCACGCGGCATCCCGGTACCAGCCATCAAAGCGATAACCGGCCACCGTCGGGTTCTCCGGCTCTGCCACCGTTTCCCCCACTCTCAGACCGATCTGCGGCGCAGGCGGATTTCCATGCCCCTGCACATCAAAGGTTACGGAACAGGAAACCTTCTCTTTTGCAACGGTCAGTCTGCCGTTCTCATAGCTTATCGTATAATTCGCGCCCGCATCCGCCCCGGAGGGGACAATGTCATACTGCCCGGCAGATGACGTATCTGTAACAGCACAGGAAAATACGGGTTTCGTCACCAGCTCATCCGTTCCGATCAGCCCGCTCACCTCATACTCGTACACGCTGTCCGGCGCTACAGCTTCCCCGATCAAGATCGTTTTATCTCTGGCACGTATCAGAACCGGGGCAGGCTGGATCTCAAAGATCCTGCTGATACTGCCGAGATAACAGCCGGCGCCTGTCACAGTCACAGTCGCCCTGCCCACATTTCTGTTATTTTCATAGGACAGTTCATAATCCTGCCCTTCTCTCAGGACAACGCCGGAGGACAACACCGTAACTTTCGGTTCCAGTTCTACGCCGGCGTACACGAAACGGTTCCTCTTCAAAGTGACATCCACGTGGTCTCCAAACGTCTCCTGCACCGTCACCTGCGCCTGTACATCCAGTCCCTGAAATTTCTCCGCCTCGTCTGGTATAAATCCTGCCGAAAAGCTGTAAACACCCACCCGGTCAACCGTCTGCGTATCATCCTCCCGCCATATATACATCCCGTGCGGATTGTCGGGGAACGCCATCTCCCGCAGCCTCTGCCCGACCGACGCTGTCAGCTTCGGTTCTTCCACGATCAGCGTGTCAAAGCTTCCCATATAACCGCCGGCAGTAACGTTTACCTTACATATCCCCGGCTTTGAAGAATCGAAGCCGCTGATCATAGACCCCGAAATCGCAACGGTTTTCGTGGCGCTGCCGGACGGATAGGTGACGGTTCCCCCTGTGAGACTGATCTTCTGCCCCACTTTATAGGTGGTGGTACTGGGCGGCACGATTTTATATGCCTGCGAATATTTGCAATACTTCGCCAGATTCGTGTACACTTCCTCCGCCGTCTTAAGTCCCCGCGTGATATATTGCAGGCGGTTGTTTGCGTCAATATAACAGATCACCGGCATGGCAACCGCCGTATTGTAAATACCTGCCTCCAGCAGGTACAATATCATGTTCTCTTTATTCTTTGTGGTCGTGTCATAGGAAAAGGTAATCTGTTCGCAGCCGTACTGTCTCTGAAACGCCGCGACAGTGTCCTTCGCTCCGCCGTCTATCTCCAGCGCATAGATATCTATACCCGCAAATCTGTCAATGGATCTGCTGATTCCGAGAACCGTACTCTGACAGTTGCCACAGGAATTGCGGTAAAAAACAAGAAGCTTCGGTCTGCCCTCCGCGATGGAACTGATCTTCGTACCGTCCAGCGCCATATAATCCTGCGAGAGATTTGCCAGGTCCAGCGCCACACCGCTTTCCGGCAGAGGCGCCGGATCCGCGCCTCCCACACCGATATCCGCCCGCAGCACTTCCTCCTTTTCCGTGAGATTGGGAGACTGGTGAAGGCTGTAGCGCACCGCCCCTCTGTAATACGCGCTGCCGTATATATAGCCATATGTCGTATTAGCGGTAAACTCCGTCCTCATGTCCGTGCCGCTTAAGGAAACGCTGTAAATATTCGCTTTGTCATTGAAGTACAGGCGGTCGTCAATGCGAAACAGACCGGAATAGGCGCCCGGCCATGCCATCGGTCCGTTCGGCCATGCCAGCCACTTGTCAATCTTCTGCATCGCCATTCCGCCTGACGTGACCGCGTTCAGGTCGGCTTTCATCAGCGCCGGTCCCCCCTGCCAGCCGGCGGGCGATATGTAATAACACCCGTTGCCCGAAAGCACCATGGGCGACGTGCAGTCCGTCCAGAAAGCATTGTCATAGCGCGTATCTGTCGCCCGATAGTCCACCACACTACTGCCCTTGGTCACAACCCAGTCATGGTGCTTATGATTTTCATCCTGAAAAACCGCGTCGCTGCAGAACATGTAGTTATGTGTCGCCCTTCCGACAAGATCCCAGACAGGATCGTCCCACGTGACATCCACCTGATAATACTGCCCGTCCAGTCTGACCATGTTCCATGCGTGATCCATCTCATCGCTGGTGACCATATGGCACTCGATCCCCACCTGATTCAAGAGATATTTATAGGCGAGGGCGTATCCCTGACATACGGCGGCACGCTTCACAAAAACCCCGTATATATTAAAAGATTCGGACGGCAGGGTGTTTGCTTTCAGATTCGCGTAATCGTACTCGCAGTTGACCGCCAGATAGTCATGCAGGACGATGGCTTTCTGCAGATCACTCATGCCCTGCTTCACCGATGCCAGCGCCTCGTCTACGCCTTTCTGACACTCGGAAGCATTCAGCGTGGTGTCGTAAGTAACCTCCAGACTCGTCAGCTTCAGCGCAACAGGGTCGTATGTATACCTAAAATCACCACTCACATAATAGAGATCCGGGTGCTCGTTTAACGTGCCGCTGAAAAGACGGTTTATTCTGGTCGGTTTTGTTGTCTCATACGGTATGTCATATCTGGATATATCAATCGACGCAACGCGCGCTTTCATCTGCAGGTACAGATCATCCATGATCTGTTCGTCCGTATATGCGGATTCCGCATAAAGCGCAATCCCCTCGTCCGCAGATGGGGCGCCGCCAAACTGATACGCACCCTCAGTCTCCGCATCCACCCAGACTTCCGCTTCCCCGGCAGACAGTAAGTCATTCCCGGAAATCTGCAGGTCATTTTCAGAAACCGTCGCATCATCCGCAGGAGGCGCTGTATCCGGCTCTTTGTTTTCGTCCTCTGTTTTCTCCGCCGGTGTTTCTTCTTCCCCGCCAACCGCAGGCGGCTCATCCGAGGGTGTTTCCTCAGCCACGCCATCCGATGGTATTGGCGCCTCAGACTCCGCCCCATCCGCAGGTGTTGGATTTTCAGACTCCCCATCCGCAGGCGTCTCCGTCTGCACCGGGTCCTCCTCCAGTTCCCCCTTCTCATCGGAAATGTCCTCCGGCGTCTCCGCCCCGGGCTGTTCCGTCTCTTCGCCGGACGGCTCTTCCCCTAAGTCTGCTCCGTCTGCACCATCTTCCCGGGTCTGTCCTTCTTCCTGCCGCGGCGCCTCTTCCTGTCCGGCAGGCGTCTCCGCCACGGTTTCCTGTGCTGCCGGCAGTTCCTCCGCATAGGAAACACCTCCCGGAAACTGTACCGATGCCAGCACCATTATAACTGTCAGAATACCCGCTAACATTCTTTTTCCTGATTTCATCCCGTCTCCCTGTCTTTCCTTAGAAATGGAATATATGTCAATTCTGTAATCAGCATATTATGCCGCACCCGCAAAGTCAACCAGATCCCTGATTTTTCCAGCAAAAAGGAGTGTACCCCGCAATACCAGTTACATTGCATTATACACTCCTGTCTTGTTTCCTCTTATTTTCGATCCCAGCCTGTTTAAAGCTTAAATCTCTTCTTCTTTTTCCCGCTGCCGCCCACCGGTTCATCGGATGCGTCGGAAGTTATGTTCTTTGCCGCGTTCAGACTGTCGCCCGTGCACTCATCAAACTGCTTCAGAAGCTCTTTCGCCTCGTGGGACAGCCTGTCGGGCACCTGCACCACCAGCGTCACGTAGTGGTCGCCGCGCACATCCTTATTTCTGAGGGACGGCACGCCCTTGCCCTTTAAGCGGACTTTGGTGTCGGTCTGTGTCCCCGCCTTCACCTCATAAATCACCCTGCCGTCCACGGTGTCGATCACGATCTCACCGCCCAGCGACGCGATGGCAAAAGACATGGGCACGGTGGAATAAATGTTCTCATCCTGCCTCTGGAAGATGGGATGTCTGCCCACTACCACCTCGACCAGAAGGTCTCCTCTGGGACCGCCGTTCGTTCCCGGCTCACCCTTATCGCGTATGCGGACGCACTGTCCGTTGTCGATACCCGCGGGGATGGAAACCTGTATCTTCTTTTTGTTGGCAATATAGCCCGTGCCCCGGCAATCGGGACATTTATCCTTGATCACCTTGCCCGTACCGTGACAGTCGGGACAGGTCTGCACATTGCGCACCGTGCCGAAGAAGGACTGCGAGGTAAATACCACCTGTCCTTTACCGCCGCACTTGCTGCAGGTCTCGGGGCTGGTTCCGGGCTTCGCGCCCATGCCGTGGCAGGAAGTGCACTCGTCCTTAAGCGTCAGCTCGATCTCTTTCTCCACGCCAAAAACCGCTTCCTCAAAACTGATCCTGACACTGGTTCTGATATTAGCGCCCTTCATGGGACCGTTTCCTCTTCCGCCGCCGCGTCTGCCGCTGCCGAAAAGGTCGCCAAAAATATCGCCAAAGATATCGCCGAAATCCGCGCCGTTGAAATCGAAGCCGCCGAAACCGCCTGCGCCGCCCGCACCGTCGAAGGCAGCATGACCATACTGGTCATACTGTCTCCTCTTCTCGGGATCGCTCAGAACGGCATATGCCTCCGAAGCTTCCTTAAACTTTTTTTCTGCCTCCGCGTCCCCGGGATTCATGTCGGGGTGATATTTCTTAGCCAGAACTCTGTATGCTTTTTTTATGGCGGCTTCATCAGCGCTTTTCTCTACGCCAAGCACCTCATAATAATCCCGTTTTTGTTCTGCCATGACTATGCCCTTCCTTGGATTAACTGTTCAAAAACATCCTGTTTATACTTCTCTATAGTCTCCGTCAACTACGTCGTCGGCTCCACCGTTGTCCCGAGGCGCCGCTTCCTGCGCCCCGCCCATATTGCTCATGTCGGGACCGCCCTGTGCCTGCTGCATGTTCTCATACATCTTTGTGAACAGGGACTGTGCGGAGTTCGTCAGCTTCTCCTTCGCCGCTTTCAGCTCGTCAAGCTGGCTGTCGGTAAGCTCCTGATCCTTGGTCTTCTCCAGAATATCCTTCACCGCCTGCAGGTCAGCCTCCACGCCTGCCTTCTCGGAAGCGTCGATCTTGTCGCCCACTTCATTCAGCGCTTTCTCTGTCTGGAACACGAAGGAGTCCGCCTCGTTTCTCGTGTCAACAGCCTCTTTGCGCTTCTTATCCTGCGCTTCAAACTCTGCCGCCTCTTTTACCGCCTTCTCGATCTCGTCATCCGACATGTTGGAGCCTGCGGTGATGGTGATGTGCTGCTCCTTGCCTGTGCCCAGATCCTTCGCGGACACGTTAACGATACCGTTGGCGTCGATATCGAAAGTTACCTCGATCTGCGGCACGCCGCGCATTGCCGGCGGGATACCGTCCAGACGGAACTGTCCGAGGGACTTGTTGTCCTTTGCAAACTGTCTCTCACCCTGCAGCACGTTGATATCCACCGCCGTCTGGTTGTCGGAGTAGGTGGAGAACACCTGACTGTGCTTGGTGGGGATGGTTGTATTTCTCTCAATCAGTCTGGTAGCGACACCGCCCGCTGTCTCGATGGAAAGTGAAAGCGGCGTTACATCCAGCAGAAGGATTTCGCCTGCGCCCGCGTCGCCCGCAAGTTTACCGCCCTGCACGGAAGCGCCCAGAGCCACGCACTCGTCGGGATTCAAGGACTTGCTCGGCTCTTTTCCTGTGAGCTGTTTTACTTTCTCCTGCACTGCCGGCACACGAGTGGAGCCACCCACCAGAAGCACCTGCCCGATATCCGCATTGGTCAGACCCGCATCCTTCATCGCGTTCTGTACGGGGATTGCGGTGCGCTCTACGAGGTCGCTCGTCAGCTCGTCAAATTTCGCTCTTGTCAAGTTCATGTCAAAGTGCTTGGGACCTTCCGCCGTCGCTGTGATGAAAGGAAGGTTGATATTCGTAGTCGTTGCGGAAGAAAGCTCCTTCTTCGCTTTCTCAGCCGCCTCTTTCAGTCTCTGGAGCGCCATCTTATCATTGGACAGATCTACGCCCTCCTGCGCCTTGAACTCGGAAAGCATCCAGTCGATGATCTTCTGGTCAAAGTCATCGCCGCCCAGATGGGTATCGCCGTTCGTGGCAAGCACTTCAATGACGCCGTCGCCGATCTCGATGATGGACACATCAAAGGTACCGCCGCCCAGATCGTACACCATGATCTTCTGCTCTTTTTCATTGTCCAGACCGTAAGCAAGGGCCGCCGCCGTAGGCTCGTTGATGATACGCTTTACCTCCAGGCCTGCGATCTTGCCTGCATCCTTGGTCGCCTGCCTCTGAGCATCGTTGAAGTAGGCCGGAACCGTGATAACCGCCTCGGACACGCTCTCGCCCAGATAGCTCTCCGCGTCCGCTTTCAGCTTCTGTAAAATCATTGCGGAAATTTCCTGGGGGGAATATCTCTTATCAGCGATGTTTCTCTTTTTGTCTGTGCCCATGTCTCTCTTGATTGAAGAGATCGTGTTGTCTGCGTTGGTCACAGCCTGACGTTTTGCCGGCTCACCCACCAGTCTCTCCCCTGTTTTTGTAAATGCAACAACAGAGGGTGTTGTTCTTGCGCCTTCCGTGTTGGCAATAACGGTGGGTTTACCACCTTCCATCACTGCCACGCAACTGTTTGTTGTTCCCAAGTCAATACCGATTATTTTGCTCATAATGTTTCTCCTCCTGAATCATATATTTTTGTTCTATCTTGTCAGGGATACCTTTCGGTTCCCGGGTTTCGCCTTTCATACGGTCTTCCCTCCGATACATGCGCGTATTTTTCAACCTGCCGTATCAGCTTACAACCGCTACCATGCTGTGTCTTACCACGCTGTCTCTGTACAGATAACCCTTCATCATCTCCTGGGCCACAATGCCGGACTCATACTCTTCGCTCTCCACCTGCATAACCGCGTTGTGAAGGTTCGGATCAAATTCCTTTCCCACCGCCTCGATGGGTTTCACGCCCAGATTGTCAAGTTCTGTCAGAAGCTGCTTGTAAACCATCTGCATGCCGGATGCAAAGGGCGCTTCCTTTTCCTCCTCGGACAGCCCTGAAAGTCCTCTCTCAAAATTATCCACCACCGGCAGTATTTTTTCAATGACGCTCTTCGCACCGACCTCAAACATTGCTGTTTTTTCTTTCTCGGTCCGATGCCTGAAATTTTCAAATTCCGCAAGCTGCCTTTTTACTTTATCTTCCAGTTCACCAATCTTTTCATTCAGCGCTTCCGTCTTTTTATCTTCTTTGTTCTTTCTGCCGAAGACCTTTTTCTCCTTATCCCTGCCGGCCTTCTCCTGCCCGGCCGTCTCCTTTTCTTTCTTTGTTTCCTCCGGGCCATCCGATTCCGTCCCGCCCGGTTCGCTCTCCGCCTTTTCTCCGGTTTCTCTACATCCGGCCTGCCCGCCGTCCTCCGCTGTTTTTCCGCTTTCCTCAACCGTTTCGTTCTCGCTGCCTTCCTGTCCGGAAACAAGCTTTTCCGCTTCTTCTTCGGGAGTCACCATATCTTTTTCCTTTTCTTCCACGATCCCCATTCCTTTCCGACTTTGTAAAACATGTCTTTTTTACGTTCTTCCCACATATTATATATCATACAATTGATCCATCTGTTTTTTCATCGTTTTCAACGCATCCACGACCTTCTCATAATCCATCCGTTTCGGTCCGATCACCCCTATGGTCCCTTTCATACCGGAACCCAGTTCGTAGGTTGCCGTCACCACACTGCAGTCCTTCATATTCGCCATCGGTGTCTCTTCCCCGATATAGACCTGGATACCTGTGTTGTTCTCGTCGGTCAGCGTCCCCTGCACCAGCTCTGTAAGCTGCTTTTTCTCCTCAAAAGTGGAAATGATCTCACTGGCCCGCTGGCCGTCCGACAGCTCCGGATATCGGAAAATGTTGTTTGCGCCGCTGGTATAGATCTGAAGATCCTCATCTGCTCTGATCGCCTCCGCCACGGCGTCGATCACACCGCTCACGATCTCACTGTGGATGCCCGCCGTCTGCTTCATGGCGGCTATCATTCCCAGATTGATCTCATCGATGGACAGGCCGTTCAGGTTGGTATTGAGCAGCATATTTAACTTTAAGATCGTCTCGTCATCCAGCGTTTCTTCCGTCTCCAGGATATTGTTGCGGATCATGTTTCCCTCCACCACGATCACCGCCAGAAGCTGTCGTTCATCCACCCGGGAAAGCTGAATGAACTTTACTTTATTGTGGTGTACGGTAGGGGCGGAGATCAGCGTGGCGTAGTTTGTATTATTTGCGAGTACTCTCGCCACCTGTTTCAGGAGATGCTCCATTTTATCTTCCTTTTCTAAGAGCATGCTCTTCATCTCTTCCACTTCTTTTTCTTTTTCCCGCATCATGTTATCCACATAAAGCCGGTATCCCCTGTCGGAAGGGATGCGCCCTGCCGAAGTGTGGGGCTGTAAAATATAACCCAATTCCTCCAGATCGGCCATCTCATTCCGGATCGTCGCAGAGCTTAAATTCAAATCGGTATATTTGGAGATCGTCCGGCTTCCCACCGGTTCTCCGGTCTCAAGATAGTTACGGATAACAGCCTGCAGAATTTTCAGTTTTCGCTCATCTAATTCCATGTTTATCCCCCTATCTTATTTTTCCCAACTTCCTCAAACAATACGGAATATATTTCCCGGGACCAGTTATCGCATAAGGAAAAAGTCTTAACATACCCTCTGCAGAACTCCCGCCTGTTATACTGAATTTAGTATATGCAGTTTTTTCAGTTTGTTAGCACTCGATCAAATAGAGTGCTAATATCTTCTTACCATAAAATATCACTTACCCTTCCTCATGTCAATTGATTTTTCTAAATAATTTCTAAAATATATATAAAAGATGGCGGACAAGTAAAGATCCCCGGCAAAAACCTTTTTCTCTGTCATACTCATGATTACTTTTAACACAATACCCATAACAGGAAAAAGGGTGGATTTCTCCCAATGTCATTTAGATAAGGACGATGCAAAGAACAGTGTATGTAGAA
>ERZ777305.2842-NODE-2842-length-13333-cov-2.498268_pt1 | contig 13333 bp, 9 predicted proteins | sample MGYA00374965_ERZ777305 | MGnify/ENA primary metagenome ERZ777305 (study PRJEB29328, sample SAMD00013331) | mouse gut metagenome | study: EMG produced TPA metagenomics assembly of the Metagenome analysis of fecal microbiota from mouse which was promoted... | reverse complement strand
TGCATAAAACAATATCATTTTATCCGATTTTCTGGCCAAACATTTAACAGATTTATCATTTTGCGCTATCGAGAGCCATTTTAAGGCACGCGAAGCTCTCACTCATTTTACTGTTCTTCCAATTCTTCGCTCCATCAGCTCCCTGCGAATCTCTTCAAACCGCTGTATCTGCGCTGCCTCATAATCATCACAAATTGTCAACTTATTCACAAACCTGACTATACTTTCTATCGCCTCTCCACTATTGAACAGCGACTTTAATCTCTCTTTATCTTCCTGCTTGATATGGTGATAGGGAACTGCAATATCTTTAAATTCTGTCGGAACAAGTTCACATACGCCGCCGCCATAGTATCGGCCATTAAATTCACATTGAGCAAGTGTAATGGAATTGAAAAAACAAAACACCAGACTTTCCCCATCAAACTTGTCTAAAAGCCGTATATGGTATCCTGCATCCGTAGTATGCACCTTCGCTGAATTATAATAAATCCGGGGCAGACAGCCATAACGCTTAAAAAACACCACCTCTCCCTTTTTCACAACAGGTACGCCATACCATGGTATCCGATTTGAACATTTGAAGCAATTTTTCAGCGATATATCGCCCACTTTCTGCTCCCCCGCCCAACTCAAATACTCCTGCAATTTGACTGGCAATCTTTCTATATCTTTCTCCGCAAACAGGTTCAGCAAATAAACCGGTTTATTATTTCTCCCTATTTCCTCTATCACTGTCCGGGAAATCTCCATGGTATTCTTCGATATGTAAGAAGCTTTCTGAACAATGGGAAGTACAAACTCCCTGCACTGATATTCTTCCACTTTCTCTTCAGTCAGAATAAAATAACGATTTCCTCCTGTCACAATACCAGGAGCAATTTCACCCATACTTTTGATCTTTGGATATCTGCTCACAGCATTTTTCAGCAAAGAAATATCATCATCATTGAGAATTGCATTTGACCACTTTTTTAGAGGTTTATTCCAACGGATGCTATTTTCCTGTAATACTACTCTTTTCCGGCAATCCTCATACACCTTATAACGTATATGCCTTTCTGCACAATTCTGGTTTGTAAGATATACCAGACATACCTCCTGTTCGATCTTCGGAAACAAAGCCTCCTGAAAAACAATAATGTGAATCTTATTAAATATTTTCTCCAGATACTCCCTCAGCCTCTCTGCATACTGTACCTGCAAAAACTCCATCGGCAATACAAAAAAAATACTGCCCCCCGGTTCAAGTAATCGGCAGGCTCCAACTACAAATGCCAGCCACATATTTTGGATCACTGTTCCATTTAACTTTACCTTCTCACAAATGATACGCGCTTTCTCAATATCTTCCTTACTCATCAGCTTCTTATTTATATACGGTGGATTCCCTATGATCAAAGAATATCGTTCCGATGTGCGGACAGCAAAGTCAAGAAAATTATCCTTTATAATTGTACAGGAATCTTCGGCGTATTCCCGGCTCATTTGATCCACCTTTTCCTGAAACAGCTCAATGGCTGTTATATGCGCCGCATGCTCCTGTAACAAAGGAAGGAACCTTCCGTCACCTGCTGAAGGTTCCAATACATTAGAAAAATTTTGCCGTTCCTTTTTTAAATATTCTATCATGAACTGAATTGCGTTGTGGGGAGTATAATAAGTACCCGACAATTTATCTTTGTTCATTTATTCACCCTTTATAAATGCCTGATCTATGTATTCATTAAAAATCATATTGGTCTCAATATAAATATCTTTTTGCTGCTCTGTCAATTTGCCTTCCCGATACAGCATTTCCAATTCTTTTAGCTGCATCCTCAACTGCGCCGCTTTCCAATAGATATCTGTTCTTCTAATATCCAAATGCAGCATATTGCGCATACTGTCTCCAACGGCTGTTTTCCCAACCACGTAACCTTCTTCACTCCGCTCTAAATGCTCATCAAATTCCGAATCCGCCGGATCTACAAATCCCTTTTCTCCATCATGCGGCAATGCGATATCCCCGGTCGGCCATTTATCTGATTTGGACAGATTGCATCTTTGGCAAGCTAACACCAGATTATAATAATCTTTTTCCCGACTTTTATCCAGACTTTTCGGGACAAAATGATCCAACTGGAATTTTTGATGCAATACACTTCCGTCTTTCCCACAATAACCGCACAAACAGTAAAAATCCTGTTCCAACTGTTCTCTGCCATCCTGATAATACTTCAGCTTCGGTATACCTTCTCGTCTCCGAATTACTTTATCACCATGTACTCTCAATATGCACTCCTCTGTCTATCTTTCGCTATTTTTCCCTATGCTCTGCAATAATTGTATTTCCCAGTTCCAATATCCTCTGTAATCGCTCCTCAAATTCAGAATCCAGCATATTTTTAGGTAACTTTTCTACCATTCCATAAGAGGATAAAACTTTGTATAACTCAAGAAACTCTTCTTCATCCGCTCCCAGCTCTCCCCGACGCTTCTTCTCCAAAAGCTCTCGATACCGCTCCACTTTCTGCTGTCGGCGGACCTGAAATACTTTTGCACTCTCCAGTAAGACCTGAATAAAATCGCTCAGCTCCTCTTCCTTTTTTCGGTCTCCCGCCTCCGTATCAAATATATTTTTAGAGTATTTATCCCGCGTCGCTACAAGCCCGTCTGTAATTTGATCCGTATCCACAGCGGTCATTATAAAACACTGGATGTCGCGCATGGAATCATTAATATAATTAATTAATGTGGTTCCATTAAATCCGTAGTTCTTTACCATTTTATAATCAATTAACAACACATCGATCCGCTTCTCATAAATTTTATCCAAAATATCCTGTTTACTCTCACAATCATCTATCAGCACCAGTTCAAGATCATTGCACCGCCGCTGCAATGATCTTTTATAATTTTCAAATTGAGTTGGTTCATCATCAATATATCCGACTCTATACATTCTGGCCTCCTAATATAATTGTTGCGAAAAATCCTGTCTCTGCTTCCCGATTTTTACTGAGATCAATGTTTCCATTATACTCAGATATGGTACGATTTACAATCCACATTCCCATTCCGGTTCCATCATCTTCATCCTCTCCGTCAAAATGATGCCCGCTTTCAAAGGGTTCCAAAATGAGTTCCGGCCGTTTTTTATATTTGGGGATCAGCCCCCATCCGCTATCCTGATACTCCATGGATAATCCACCGCCAAATCTGAATATGTTCAACTGAATCTCCCGTTTTTCCAGTTTTCTATCCATTTCCCGATCAAAGGACGCCAGACTGTTGGCAATCAAATTACTGATTATATTCTCAATATCAAACTCAAAACACCAAAGTTCTATGTCTGGATCACATTCATAAATTAAAGAAGTAGCGCTTTTATCCAGAATATCTCTCCAAGTGTTCATATACTGTGAAAGCATCGCTTGAATATTATGCCTTTTTCTCCTTCTTTTATCCTTTTTGATGGATTCAATGGTAATGCCAAACCATGACGCAAAATTCTTTTTTACTCTGATTGCACGCAGAATATTCTGTAGAGCATACTCTACATCATGGTCATATTCCATAGCTTCATAGGCAGCATTTAATTCAATGCCGATGTTATTGGTAGATGTTCGGATTTCATGCATAAACATATTGGTGATAATCCCTGTTGTAGCCAATGTCTGAAGCATTTTATTCTCATTCCGCAGTTCTTCCAGTTCCTCTGCCTGCTTCTGCTCCATGCCTTCCACCAGATTCATGACGTCCTCTGGATTTGCGGAAGGCGGCAAATTCGATTTTGTGGGCTGATTCTCCACTTTTTCTGTCTTCTCCGGCTGTTTACCTGAAGCCTGCTCCGCTTCCCACACTTTCCGCGCTTCTGCAAGCTGACGCATTTTTTCCAGTTCAGCCGCAAGTTGATCTTTCTTATCTGCATATCTTGCCAGCTTACGCCCTACAAACTGTCTATCCCGCTCAAACTCAGAAATCACAAATAACAGAATTCTCTTTAGTTGTGAGAACCCGATTCCCTCCTGAATGCCATTCCGGTTCGCTGCATCCTCTAAATTTGTATTTTTTCTTGATATTGACACCGTCCCCAATATCTGTTCCGATCCGACACGCCAATTTCCATTTTCTTTTCCAAGACCTGCTGGAGAACGGTTCCGTCTGGCTGAAAGCTCTAACCAGTCAAAGTCATTATCTCCGTACTCCCCGTAGGGACGCACTCGAAACTGATCACGGTATATCTTAATCCCACCGAACTTTTTAGCAAGGTTTACCCGTCCTGTAAAATCTTTATAATAAAACCGTTTTTGATCCTTTTTATTCGCACTTATCTTATAAAAATACAGCACACCCCCAAAGTCTCCGATAAAGTTCTCTTTCTCCCCTATTTCCTCCATCGTAAAAGACTCTTCCCTCTTCTCCCCATGAAAATATGCCTGTTCCTTTTCATCAAATCCAGCCTCCGTATATACCTCTCGTTCTTCTCTCCGAAAATCAAACTCATTTCGCATTATTTGAATATTCACCAGATTAGCCGTAACCTGAAACTCAATCCGGTAGTCGTAAGTCTCTACATTTGCACTGGTTATCAATGCATCTTCTATCTTCGTGGAATCATTAAAAAACCATATACAAAAATTCTCAGTCACATCTGGTGGTAATAGATTCTCCAGATGATTTCTGAGACGATTCATTGTGCTTTCATCCCAAATATCATGAAGAGAATCTAACCGGAATGCTGTTCCGGTTTCTCCGAAATTGCATTTCGCTATCTCAAATGCTACCGCACGATTTCTCCAGCTTTCAATTCCAACATGCTCCAGCAGGCTCTCCTCCGTATCATAAACTCTTGCTTTTACTTCTGATATTCTTTTACTTCCATCAAAGTCGCGCCAATCTACAACCCACTCTAAACCACCTTCTTCTGAAATTGTAAGCATATTACATTGATCGGAGATACGATCCAACGCAAATCGGCCAATTCCCTTTGCTCCTGTCTGCACTCTTCCATTTTGCGAAATATAAGAATTCTTTTTCGACGAATTTCCAATCGTCATCCAGTGGGTACGCAGTATCTCCTCTTTCATTCCGCAGCCATTGTCCACAATATAGATACGATCTTCTGTATTGGAGTAGTACAGGCAACACACACTCGCATCGGCATCATAGGCATTTTTCACAATCTCAAACAACGCCCCCTCCAATTTTGATACATTTTCCCTTCCAATCAGTCTGGCAGTATAGGCATCTACATCAAACTCAATTTCTCTGGCTCGCTTTCTCATGGGAACTCCTTTGGCATCAATATTATTGTTATTGTACCAAACTATAGACATTTCTACAACTTCTCACAAAAAATTGTTTCGAAAGAATTCTTATTGTGAAAAGATAACATTCATTTTGTATATTTTACTCTCTATTGTATTGCGTTTATCTTAATAATAGCATACTTGTTATATATTCACAAATATAATTTTTATTTTTTATATTTCATGCCTTCTCTCATTTCTATCCCTACACCCGCAGCGCCTCAAACGCCTGCTGTAGATTCAGCTTCCCGTATCCCCACCTCCTGTCCGGATACTCCACCCCTGCCTCCTTCGAAGCGCCTCTCTGCAGATAACTCTTGATCTCTCTTCCTTTAATAAACACATCATTCTCTCTCACGATCGCCCATTCCAGAAATTGCGCCACAGCGCCGGTGGTGATAGCCGCAGACATACTGCTGCCGGTGACTGTAAAGTTTCCCAGACTGTTCATGGTCTCAGCGCCGTCCGGCCCGGACATTGCAAGCGGCGCTCTCCCGGGCACCGGAACATCCACACCCGGCGCTGCAAAATCCGGTTTGGTCCTTCCGTCCACTGCAAATCCCCTACCGCTCTCTCCCCAGAATGCTCCGGTTGCATCCGCATAAGTTGAAATCGTGATAACCTCCGAAGCGTATGCCGGTTCCGTCAGCGTGATCTCCGGATCCGGCTGTAAAAAGTATGCCTCTCCGCTCAGAAAACTCCTGACTGGCAGCCACATATGAAAGGTTCCGGCATTCCGCATCTTGATCCGCCAGATGCCCGGTGTGGGATTCTCAAACCGCAATGCCATCAGCGTTCTGCCGGAGCTCTGTTCCGCCAGTTCCGCTTCCACATAAATTATGGTCTGCTCAAAAATAAAGCTGATCCGCTTGCTGCCGCTCACAATACTGCTTAAAACTGCACTGCTCTCGCCGCCCGGCGACATGAGAATGATCGAAAAAATTTCCGATACACTCCCCCAGATCTCCAGCGTAAATCCATTTACGCTTGTAAATCCATTTACGCTTTCCCCTACCCGCAGTTCCACATCCCTGTCACCTTCTCCGGCATAATGCCCTGCCTGGTTGCCCTCATTTCCGCCGCAGACTACGACGGCCCGGCTTCGCTGCAACGCAATACCATTCAAAAATTCTGAAAACAGGGAAGTACCGTCGTGAGGCCCCATATTGCTCCCCATGCCAAGACAGTAGACTAACGGTATCCGAAAAGGCTCACAGTAACTGTCCATAAACCGGTACGCCAACATGAGATCCGTCTCACTGTAGGCCTGTGCTCCCTCCGCAATATAATAAAACTGTCTCAGATCCCTGTTTGCCTGTTTACACTTTACGATGACATACTCGGCGTTTACCGCGCCGCCATATATTTCCTCCCCCACCCTGCCGCCGGCCGCTCCCGCCATAGCGCTCCCATGTCCGGTCTCGTCACGGGATGGGACTTTTAAAAAGGGATTCTCGTTTAGCAGCGCAGCATTGATATCCTCTCTGGTATAGACTGTTCCGAAGGGAACATCCAAAGAGCCTCTTTTTTTCAGGCTGTCATCATTCCAGCGTCTCATCCTTTCTCCCATCGATGGACTGCCGAGTTCATCCTGTCCGACCAAACCATTTTCATAGGGTATCGTCTGATCCCAGATCGCCAGAATGCGGCTGCTGCCGTCCTCCTTCCGGAATGCCGGCAGTGTATAGTCTATGCCGGAATCCGCTATCCCGATGATCACCCTCTGTCCTGTCAGACTAAGGGGTGGCTGCTGTACCTGGATGATACCAGACTTTAGCAGCGGAAAAGATACATTCTGCATGGGTGCATACAGTTTCGGCAAAAAACGGTAAGTGTAATCCGTATAGGACAGAGGCGGCAGAAGTCTCTTATCAAGGACTAGTGCCCCCAGAACATTGCTGATCTTCATGTAACAGAAATTTTCCGACAAATCACTGAGTTCTTCCTCCAGCGGCCAGAAATCAAACAGGGCACTGAAATAATCATTGCTGTAAATTCTCTCTTCACAGGAAGGCATAAAAAAGCCTCCGAACACATTTTTTTATCTTATGCGTCCGGAAGCTGTTTGGTTCTTCGCTCTGCTCTTAACCCTGTTCTTCCCAACAGATTATTCTTTTGGGGCAGCTGCATTCTCTTTGCGTTGACTTGAAAGTTATTTTCACGAACAGGCGCTGAGTTGGGGGATGTTTTTAACCCATCTGCTCCCAGAGCCTGATACAAGGTCACCCACTTTTCCTACAGTGGAATACACACTGATCGTGCCTCCCAGTTCCGTGACGATGCTGTGTACAATATACAGGCCAAGGCTCATACCTCCTTTTCTGTTGTCGGAACCCACATGAAACCTCCTGAAAAGAAAAGGCAATTCCTCCTGCGGAATACCGCAGCCGATATTATTTCCGTAAGCATTTCCCGCACAGAGATCCGAACCTGCTCTTCCAGATGGTTTTTGAGCAAATCGTTTTCCCGTCTAGTGCTGCGATTACACGTAATCATCATAGCCCCAAACAGCAGCACCAGAAATAATCCACACCACTCAAACTGCCAGAAAAATCTCATTGGCTCAAAGTGGTATTCCACCAGCAGGCTGTAGCCGTTTTGCAAAATTTCAAATCCCAAACCGGAAAAACCGGAATCACCCACGCCTAATCATCACAATATTTCTTTACAATATTTATAAACTCTCCCTTTACCTCACTGAATGCCTTTAACAGCTTGGAAGAAAACACGCCGCTCTGTCCGGTTACGATCATCTGATAGGCTTTATCTGTGGAATACGCTGCTTTATAAATTCGTTTTGAGGTAAGTGCATCATAGGCATCCACCAGAGAAACGATCTGTGCCGCAATACTGATCTCCTCGCCTTTGAGTCCATCCGGATAACCGTTTCCGTCATACTTTTCATGGTGATGTCTGGCAATGTCATAGGCATAGTCACAAAATTCCTTATTGTCCAGATGGATCACCTTCTCAATGATTTCCGCCCCTTTGGTAGTATGGGATTTTATGACCTCATATTCGTCTTCCGTCAGTTTTCCCGCCTTCAATATAATATTGTCAGGAATTACTATTTTACCAATATCATGCAGAGAGGAAGCCCATGCGATCGTATCCAGATTCTCTGCCGTCAGTTTATATTCCGGGTACAGATTCATTACACTGGTTCCCAGACACAATGTAAATTCCCGGATTCGTTTTATATGCTGTTCCGACTCCAGATTCCTGAATTCCACAATATTGCTTAAAGATGTGATCAGAACTTCATTCGCATGCTTCTGCTTTTCCGCCATAATCTTCAGCACGGCGTTCTGCTTCTGGAGCTTTTCGGTCTGGTTTTTCACCATTACCTCCAGCTGCAGTTTATATTGAAATACGTCGATCACATTCTCCACAAGCTGTTTTACCACTTCAGGGTAAAAGGGTTTTTTCACGGAACCTACTATGCCATACTCATACCCCTTTTTCTCCGCTTCCAGCGTCATTTCACTGGTAAGCATAATAAAGGGAATCCGGCTTAGAAATTTTTTCTCACTCAGCCAGCCTAATACCTTAAACCCATCCCTGGCAGGTATTGCGATATTCACCAGCACAGCGGTAATCGATGCCGGCTGCTTTCTCAGTATCTCCACCCCTTCTCTCTCATTCATCACAGCCTGGATTTTATATTTATTCCGGAGAATTTCCTCCAGCCGTCTGCGGCTCAGTTCATCGTCTTCCAGAATCAGGATCGTATCACGCACCATCTTCTTGCTCCCTCCGCTTTTATATTTATAACTTAACCATTACAACGTTCTTTCCTCTTAATTTAAAAATAATTCTTACCATGGATGACGGCAGTACATATCTTATTGCGTTGATCTCAACAATACTTCCCGCATGTGCTACACCTCTGACAATCACTGCTTTCATCTCCTGCCCTGTCATATTATCCAGTTTGGAAACTTCAGCCTCCAGATCTGCCAGTTCCTTATCCTTTGCTACGATCGCAGCATTCAGCCTTTTGATCAGTTCCGCCGCCTGCCCCTTATCCGGAGGAAGCGATTGAAGAATGCTGTTCCAACGTTCTTCCAGCATATGCAGTTCATCCTGGATTTTCCCTCTCCTTTTCGCAAAAACATGCTGCTGCTTTTTGTAAAGAATATTCTTCCCTATATCCAGAACTGTTTTTATATTGGACTTATTTCCGAGATTATACGTGTCCACTCCTTTTACCGCACGAGTGATACCGCCAAGCAGCATCCCTTTGCTCCCCGACACGATAACTTTCTCCAACGTGTTTATATTGCTGTTCATAATATAGTTGGCTCTGATATTTCCCTCCGCATTGATATTGGCAGCTTCGAAAAAACTCCCGGAAACTTCTCCCCCTGCTTCTATAAAACAATCATTTTTAGAACAGCTTCCTTTCTTTATCATGACATTGCCGCCGGCTATAAGTCTGCCAGCCTCTACGTTATGCTCGACAATAATATCTCCGGTTGCCGAAATATACCCACCCGAGCAAACGCTGCCAATCACATACACAGAGCCGTCTACTTCCAGTTTTCCCGTAACGGCCGTCACATCCTCACGCACTATCACCATATTGGAAATTATAATCTGGCCGTTAATATATTCAAATTTCCCGCTTAATTTTGAAACATAGGTAACACCGTCCTGCTCAATCGTAAATCCCTCTCCTTTTAACGGCTTCTTTTCCGTTCCGTCATTTCCACGGATCACCTCACCGAAGACGTTCTGACCATCTTTTCCCTTTTCCGCCGGATGATAGACCGCAATTCTCTCTCCTTTATCCACCATCTCAAAAGCTTCTATATTTACATAGTCCACTCCCCCGTCCGGCAGCGGCGCCGGGATCCTTGGGAGGTCAAGTCTGACAAAAAATTCATACCAGCCGTTCTTACCATCTTCTGCAGGCGTTCCCTCCGCAATCAGTACTTTCTCATTCACCCTTCTTTTCTGGATCATTTCAGTAATCGCTTTTCCCTTTATCCCAATCACGATCCCTCTTTCTCTCAGTGCATCATAAATATCCTCTTCTGTGACATCCTCTCCTGTGATAAACTGAATAAATGCATATACCTTATTCCCGTTATCCTCCACAAAAATGCTGAACTCTTTTTTAGAAAAAACCCCTTCACCTCCCCCCGGTTTATCTCCGGCTCTGTAAGTTGTGGTTTTCTCTTTCAAAAGATGTTCACGCTTTTGTTTCATATCTGATCCGGAAAAAATCAGTTTTGCATAAGGTGCCACATCCAATCCTGCCTCAAGTCCAAGCCGGATCTCTTTCATCTGCCAGTGGCTGAAAAGGCTGTTTGTATAATATGATACCTTCAGCTTTTTCTCAATTCCTAGACGGATTTCCCTCATCTGCATCCAGTTATACTGGGAATCTGCATATACATATACATCCAGATTCTCATAAAGCCCTATCCGGATCTCATGGATCTGCTGCACATACATATCATCAGTCAGCCATGCATCGATGAGAAGCCCTTCCTCCAGTGCAAGCCGGATCTCCTCCAGCTCATCATCCACAAACCCCCTCTCCAGATAAGGCTTCAGGTCTATGGAAGAGTAGCTCGAAAGCCTGATCTGTTTCATTGTCTCGTATGTGTAAGTAGGATCCGCATAAGATGAGACATCCACCTTATCCTTAATCCCCACCCGGATCTGTTCCATCTGAAGATAGTTAAACTCCGGATTTGAGTACAGCGACACATCCAGACCATCCTCTTTTCCAAGAAGGATCTCCTGATACTGCTCCGCTCTGTATCCTGCATTTTCCAGCATGGAAAAATCGGAATTTTTTTGCAGTGACTGTTTCATTTGCATTTGAATCCCATCCTTTATGTGAATGTGTAGGTTTCAATATTATACTATGATCAACCCGAAAAGTCCACTGTTTCCCCACTACTTCTTTTATTTTCCTGTTTTCTTCTTTTTTCTTCCGGACAGCCATAATATCGCAATTCCCGCCATGGAAACAGCCGCTGCCCAGGCCAGAATGCCGATCCGTTTCGATGTGTCATCCCCTGTCTGAACGCCCATTTCTCCATGCAGCCCTAACGGCACATCTTCATCTTCCAGCCTTTCCAATCGATTCTCCTCTTCTGTCTCCGTCTCTTTTTTTGTGATCTGTTGAATGAGAGCGGTCTCCTTTTCTCCGCCCGGCGTTTCTACGATCTCATACAGCGGATCACCTCCACCCTGGCCGCGATAACCGGAAATTCCCCGCAAGTAAAGTACAGTTCTGGTCTCGTCCCTGTCTTCCAGCGTTTTCCCTCCGCATTCTGCCATCAGCTTAATCTCATTGACAATAATTTCCTCCGCATCAGGTGACACATACGTCATATAGACAGGAGATTCCACCTTCCCGAAAAGACCTCCCACCGTCCCAAAACACAGCCTGAATTTTACAATATGTTCCTGCGCTGTCCGCAGGCTCTCCGGAACCTCAAGATGGTTATTTTTTTCCGTAGACAAACCGCTTTTCCAGCAGATCCATCTGCCTTCTTTGTTTGTCATATACTCCACATCAAAGAGTAAACTTTCATTATAGGTTCCCGTCCAGAGCTCAGTCAGATAAATTCCTTTGGGAAGATGATCTGTCATGGTAAACTGTTCCATACTTTTTACAGACTCATTTTTCAGCTCATCCACCGTGTAGCGATAAACATCCCCATACTGCGTCATTTGCAGCGTGGATTTTTCGATATCCACCGCCTCCTTATCATCATACATTATCAGCAGATCCTCCGCCGCTCTCTGCCATGTATCGTTTTCCAGAATATACACACCTGTCGTACCTGTAAGCGCTTCCTCCTCCTTTTCCTGTACAAGTTTGAATAAAATATCTTCCGCAATCGTATAGGGTTCTGGCGCAACCTGCTCCGACAGCAGATACACTCTTTCAAGCTGCAATCCGCTGATCAGATGACCATTTTTTATGGTAGTCTCTTTTCCGGCCGCATCCTCTCCATCTTTTTCTATTTCCACCGGGTATCCCCAGCTGTCCAGATAAAAACAGTGAAATTCCTCCTCCTTTGATACCCAGGAAGTAATGGATTTTGTGACATAGTTTCCGGCAGCGTCCTTCTTTGGAATCCCCTCCCTGTCGATCTCGATCTCTCTGATCTCCAAACCGGCTCCCGCAACCTCTCTGCCATCCGCCAGTGCCTGCTTTGTGACAAGCACCTGCGTTTTTCTGTCTTTCAGAACCGGTTCATGCACCTGTTTTGCCACATCCTGACCGCCTTTTATGCTGTTATAGCTTCCATTTACATGGATATCCTCTTTCGCAGTAAGATACCCCGCCGGCGCTTCCAGTTCCCGCACATAATATTTTCCCAAAGGCAGATCTTCTTTAAAAATGCCCTTTCCGCTTATATCCGTAATACAGGTCTCAACCAGCGTATCTGCCTTGCAGAGTACCACTGGCGCATCTCTGACGATCCACTTTCCTGTTTTCACATCCTTTTCGATATTCGTCATAATATCTTCTTTCGCATACAACCCAAAGACTGCCCCGGCAAGTGGTCTCCCGGTTTCCTGATCCTGCTTTTTGATCGCGATCTCCAGTTTCTGCCGCTCATTCTTATAGTCGGCAGTATGAATATCAAAACTGACAGTCTGCTCTTTTTTTGTGATCTCAAATTCCTTTTCCGTTTTATTCAGGACAAAGCCATCCCCGGCCGTTGTCTCCACGATCTTATATTTTCCGATGTAGAGATCTGCCGCATATCCCCAGCCATTTCTGTCCGTAGTGATGGTTGCCGCTACTTCTCCCTTTTTGTGGATCAGATACTGCTCCTTTTTTACCTGACAGCTGTCAGACAGATCCTTCTGTACTTCCTGTGTATAGATATCCTCCGCGGCAATAATATCAAAAACTGCACCCTCCACCGGTGCGTCTTCATACTCAAAAATCAGATCTTTGTATGCGCTCTCTTTCGCCCTTTCAATTTCCCGATAAGGCCCGCTTTTCAATTTATCAAGCAGGGTTTCTTCATCTTCATGAACTCCTGAAAGCTGCTCGC
>ERZ777305.2840-NODE-2840-length-13359-cov-3.075767_pt1 | contig 13359 bp, 9 predicted proteins | sample MGYA00374965_ERZ777305 | MGnify/ENA primary metagenome ERZ777305 (study PRJEB29328, sample SAMD00013331) | mouse gut metagenome | study: EMG produced TPA metagenomics assembly of the Metagenome analysis of fecal microbiota from mouse which was promoted... | reverse complement strand
TCAGCAGCACCCCCGCATTAAACATCTCCCGCATATTCAGATTTAAATCTTTTGCGTGTTCCGCCAGATAGGAACAGACCACATCATGCACCGCCCCAATGGGATGTCCCTTCAGGTCTGTGCGAAAAAGCGGGGCAATATCATGGAGAATCAGCATATCCGAATCCAGATACAGGACCCTTCCATATTCCGGAAGGATTCTGCCGATAAAAAGCCGGTAAAAAGTTTCTACCGTAAAGAAGGATAAGCCCCGCAAATCTGCATCTTTCACATAGGACGTGACATCCATACAGGTGACGGAAACATATTCATTTGACAGCCCTTCCAAAAGGCTGATATTTTCCCGGGAAAGGGATGCCATAAAAACCCGAATATCGTAAAAACATCCGGGATCCGCATATTTCAGCAAAGAGTAAACGGCCAGATAACAGTAGGGCGCATACCGGTCATTGGTAGAAAAAACTACAGGAATCACGTCATTTTTGAAACCCATTTCTTTCCTCCCTTTCTGCCTGCGAATCCCGGATATCTGCCTCCATGGCATTGTGGGGGATCACGGCTGCTCCCCTGCAGATATACTTTCCGTCAATTTTCATAGATAGAAGCTGCTCTTTGATCACTTCCCGCCGGGAAGACATTGCAATGAGAAACACCGTCTTTCCGTCCTGAAGTCCGGCCAGATCACAGGGCGGTATAATCTCCTTTCCCATCAGACGTTTTCCCCACTTTGCAGGATTGTTGTCGGAGAAACAAACTACACCGGGGTAATCGTTCTTGCGCAGCAGGGCGTAGAGTGAGGTGCCCATTTCCCCTGCCCCGAATATTACCGCTCTCGGATACCCGGATACATGCCTGTAAAATTCACGGCGGCTATTGTTCTCCATTTCATCTATCCGCCTTCTCAAAGCGTCAAAAGCATCCAAGTCCCTCAAAAGAACATCCAGGCTCAGGGATTGCTCCGCCCCCTCAAAAGCAGCCGCATAATAAGGAAGTTCCCGGTATTGTCTTTCTGCCAGCGCAGCAAACCGGTTTACTGCCTGCCGCACATCTTCCGTAAATTGTTCTTTCGGCGGAAGCTTTCCGTAGAATCCAAAAAACAGGGAGCAGAACCGGCGGAAAATAACCGCCCGCAGGTATTCGTCCGCCGTCCCGGACCGGGATATGTAAGTATCTGCAAATTCTGCCTCCTGCACCACATTAAGAACCCCCTTCAGGTTATATACAGAGGAGCCCAGATTGTCCTTCCGGTAGCGGTTTGCATCCTCCTGCACATACATGGCCCGTTCCGCCGCCAGAAAGGTCTGTATCACAAATCCGGTATCCTGAAATGCTGCTCCGGCCGTTTCATTCAGCACAATCCGGTGCCTCCTAAGAAATTCCTTCCGGTATATTCCATTCCACATATTTACATCCCGATACAGAAGATCCGGATATCTTGCAGGACAGATTACTTGACCGTAGAGTTCTGTCCTGCTTCCCGCAAGAAGATGATAATTTAAAAAAATGCGCTCTTCCTTGTCGATAAACATATCAAAATCGGACCGCACATAATCCAGTTCCCGGCCCTGTGCCAAAGCGTAAAGCTTTTCATACATGGACCTTGACAGATAATCATCCGCCTCGCAGAATCCGACATACTCTCCTTGTGCCGCTACAATTCCCAGATTATACTGATATCCCATACTGCGTTTCTTTGACCGGAGAATGCGGATTCTCTTATCCCGGGCCGCATACTCTTCCAAAATTTCCATTGTACCGTCTGTAGAACCTGAATCCACCGGAAGAATTTCCAGATCGGAAAAAGTCTGGCCTGCAATGCTGTCCATACACTCCCGGATATATTCCGCTCCGTTCAGCACCGGTATCACCACCGATATTTTTGCCATAGCAAATGCCTCCTATCTGTAAAATTGATAATCGGTAACGGCGATCCGAAATTCTTCTTTCTTTTTTACAAAATAGAAAGAAGTCAAAAGCTCCGCCGCATAAGCAATGTGCCTGTCATTCTCATGACCGTATCCCGTCTCCCTGTCGATCTCCAGCATCCGGAAGAGAATGGGGAATATCCACTGGCAGTAAGCGTTGTAAATCTCACTTTTCGCAGCCGCCATATTATTGGGATAATAAAAGCAGCTCTCCATATAGCATTCAAAATCCTTTAGGTCTCCGGGTGCAATCTCCGTAATGGCCTGAATCATTCCCCGGTAAACCGGCGCCTTCACCGGCGTTTCCGCCAGAAACATCCCCAAAAGCCCTCCCGGCACATACCTGGGAGTGGTAAGAAGCACATCAATCCCGTTCTCCTCCATAGCCAGAATCTCCTCCCAGGAAATCACAAAATGCCTGCGGTAATGGCAGAGGCCCTTGTATCTCACATCCGATACATTTTTCCAAACCCAGTAGGCTCCCGTCATTTCTGCAAACAACCGGTTGTACCCGGAAATCTGATCCCCTGTATCGTCAGACCATTCTCCCTGTTTCCTGGAAGACAGCGCAGTTCCCACCTGCAGAGGCCGGAGATAGGGCTTACGCTGATACGGCATTGCTTTGCCGCTGTCCCAGGAGCTGAAGGCCATATACATCCCCAGGATACCCTTAAGCTTTTTCTCTGCTCCCTCCCCGTTTTCCGAAGCGGGAAACGCATGCAGATTCCGGTAAGTGCCGCATATTTCTTCATAATCTTTCTCAAAATCCAGTTTGAGCACTTCCGCAAGAACGCGCTCTTCTTCCAGATAGAAGAGCGTAGGAAATTTGTAATGCCGCCGTCTCTCTTCCCCCGGAACGCCCTCTATTGGAGACGGCGCTTTTTCAAACAGATTCAGCCAAGAGACGTCTCCCGGATCCCGCTCCAAGGCAAAGGGAAACTCCCGCTGCTCCTGCATCGCCCTTAGGAGCTCTTCCCCTTTTAGACCTGACATGCGCTCCAATCCGGCTCTCTGAAACCGGCAGAATCCTTTTTCCCGGGCATAGCTTTCTATCTCCTCAAAATACTTTTCAGGCGCAGCTATGAGAACCGTCAAAGAGCTGGCGGAACTTTCATAGTGTTCCAGCCTGTGTACGGGAATTCCCTCGATTTCACCAGGATTTCCCAGAAGATCCGTTACGGCAAAACCGGCAATCCGATCTCTCTTCCCCTTTTTTATCAGCCATCTGGCACATTCCTGCGCCACCAGATGCGCACCGTAAATCAGAATCTCCCCTTCTATTTCCTGCAATCCCATACCCGGATCTCTGCCGCTATTTTTATAAATTTTCTCCGCATCTTTCACATTTTTCACCCATCGCCCATCCAGGCCTCTCATTTTCAGCAAATTTTCGATCCGTTCCCTGCCTCCCACCAATTCCGCCTCTTTGTGTTTCCTGGATACATTGTAAAAAGGTATCCCATACAGCAACGCCACCGCCGTTCCGTGAAAAGAATCCGTACAGACTGCCTCTGCATATTTCACCAGAGATAAAAATTCTGCCGGTCCTGCATCCCCGCACCTTTCCCACTCCCGGAAGCCCCCATCCGAAAACACATTGGTGGGAATGTATACTATTTTCTCTGCCCTGTACCTCTTCTGCAATTCTCTCAGTATCATTTGATAGGGAGACAGGCTTCCCAGCAGATAGCAGAAAATATAACGTTCCTCCACCATCCGTTCCCCGGCCACCTCATCCCACTGGCTTTTCGTCAGACACAGGACCGGGTCCTCCTGCACACGGATTTCCCTGTCCGTGTACCGCTTCAGGATATCCGCGCTAATCTGTTCCCGGACACTCACCTCGTCCAGCCTCTCTATGAGCGGCGCCATCTTCCGGTAAATCACCTCAAACTCCGGCCTTTCATAAAAAATTCCGCTGGGCGCACAGGCAATCCGTTTCTGGGACGGGGTGCCGAAATCCAGAAACCAGACCGGATCAAAATGAATGGGATTCCATATCTGATCGCTCCCGCACAGGAGAATCTTGCAGTCTGCCGTCATTTCCTCCACCATCTTTTTTGTATAGCAGGGAGCCGACCGGGGAATCCAGGTACGGATAAACGCTTCAAAACGCTTGGTACGAAGCGTCTCCTTTCTCTCTGCCACTTTCAAATGATAGGAGCGCTCATACCTGCCATTGAGAAACCGTCCCGCGGCTGTGCGGTTGGAGAACTGCCCGTTTCGCCAATCCCATTTATCTTTTTTCCGGTACTGAACCACCAGCGGCTCAAATCCTGCCTCCCTTACCAGACGCTGTACGGCGTAGCATTGCAGGATCTGACCATAATTGGTGGGACCGTTGTTATTGCACCAGGTCAAAACGGCCGCTTTCGGTCTCCCTCGCTGCCCCTTTCTCATACGTCCTCCCCGTCCGCACAGTAATCCACCACATCTTCCAGCGACACAAGTGCGGCATCCGTCTTTGTTTCCAGCTCTTCTACGATTGCCCAGTAATCCTGCACCGGCGTTATTACCACTGCATCGGTTTGGGGAAAGCTTTTCTCCTCGGAACCGTACACGGAGAAACCCAGTCTTTCTTTTGATGACGCCAGCCGATCAATGGCGTATTCCACAAAAATCCCGCTGTCTTTCAACTCTTGATACAGGCGTTCCCCTAAAGCCCCCATTCCGTATATGGCAACTGTGCCAATCCGGTTGTCCCGGAAAAACGGCAGAAGCGTCTTATTGTTCTGCCTGAGGGACAGCCACCTGTTAAAAATCCGAAATCCCATCTCAAACCGTTTCTCCGAAACAGGAGGCTGCCCTGTTTGATTCTGCTTTTTCATAGATGAATCCCTATTCCTTCCGGCTTTGGCCCTCTGCAGACAGATACAACATAATTTCCCTTATGTTGTAATCTGTAAACGCCAAAATGCAGCGGCATTGTTTTAAAAGGAATTTTTTTCCAGAAATCAGCCCTGGCAAAAAGGCTTCGCCTGATTCCGGGCATAACAAAAAGGCAGGACCAAACTTTTCATTCGTCCTGCCTTTTCGTCGTGCCTTCTTTTTAACGGCTGCCGCAAAAAACTGCTTGCAATATCTACACCAAGGATATAAAATCAATATGTATATAAAGAAAATTACAACATAAGGGAAATTATGTTATCACCAATCCCATCTGTTCTATCTGCCGGGCATGAATCCTGCCGCTTTCCATAATATAAATCCGCGTAGTACCTACATCTGAATGCCCAAGGATATCAGCCAGGCGGGCCACATCCTTTTCCAGGGAATAGTACGTCCGCGCAAATAAATGCCGCAAATTGTGGGGAAATACTTTCCCCGGTTCAATCCCTGTATTCCGGCACAGCTTCTTCATATCCCTCCACACATTGGAGCGATCGAGAGGCATTCCCATCCGGGTGACAAACACCGGTCCTGCTGTCCGCTTTTCCTTCTGCACATACTGCTTTAACAGCCTGCATAAGCTTCCCGGCAGAAACACCGTCCGAAGCTTGCCCTTGTTATTGACTTCGGCCCGCCCCGTCCAAACAGCCTCCACCGTGACAAACTGCAGTTCCGATACCCGGATCCCGGTAGCACACAGAGCCTGAATAACAAGGGAAAGTCTCTCATTCCCCTCCCGCCTGGCCGTCTCTACCAGGCGGACATATTCTTCCCTGGTTAGCTCCTTATCTTCACCGCAGAACACGGATCTCTGTATTTTCAGGGGCTTAACCGCCATTTCCCGCCATCCCATAAATTTCAGAAAGCTATTGGCAGCAGCCAGCATGGAATTGACGGACGCAGCGGCATAAGCTTCGCAAAGATGTTCCTTCCATTTCATCAGCATAAGCTTTGAGAACGGCCTGCCGTCCAGCCACCGGTACAGCGCTGTCAGATCGTGCCGATATTTCCGAATCGTATTCCCTGCCCGTTCCTGTTCCCGCAAATGGACCGTGTATTTTTCGATGAGTTCCGGGGTTATTGTACTGCTTTTCTTCTGCATGGGACACCTCCTGTTTTTTGATAATAAAGTTAGTGTACCCCTTACAGGAGCATTTTAAAAATTCAAACACTGCCAAAAAGCTCAAAAGACAAGAGCGTACTCCCTGCCCCGCGGCTTAACCGGTATTCCTTTATCAGCTCTGAGAGACGCGCTAGCTTTTTTGTCCTCCCAACAGATTGCTGTCCGCACGTCTCACCCCCCCCCGTGAGTTGTTCCCTTAAAACTTATTGATTGCCACTGCCGTATCGGCGCCCCCTAATGCAAACAGCCTTTTATATTCCAGACTTTCAATTTTAGGCACTCCTTCCCAAAAATCTATCTCCCGGACGGATTCCGCTGTTAAAATTCCTTTTTTTAAACAGCTCTCCAGACTTTTCCCTTCCTTTTTAAACGCCTCTACTCGGAATGCCTCTTCCTCGGACATAACGGGATGCCTTTTCTTTGCCTGCTGTCCTCCAACTCGATCATCCAGACACAAAGCGGATGCCATAGCCCAAAAATAAGTTTCATTCCGATACATATGGTACAGCTCAAGAAATGTCAAAGCAATGGAATACAAATTGATATGTGCGTTTCTTATATCAATGGCTTTCCTCTCTATGTTATCCGACAAAGCAATGGCAGATAAACATATACTTGTGGCCCTGTTTTCCAAATTCGCCTCTATCAAAGCCCACTCACAGAAAAACGGGCGGGATTCTACGACATAGTGGACATTCCGGAATAACTGCACCGCTTGCTCCGGCTGTTTTACTGTCCGGTACAGTTTTGATAAGTGGACAATGATATACTCATCATAGGGATCAATCTCCAAAACCTTTCTGTCTATCTTAACAGCCAAGGTATTGTTTTTCTTCACAAAATATTCGGATATGTACCGCCAGCTTCTAAGGCGCTCCACATATTCTCCCCTTTGGTGGGCCTCTATTGCGGCCTGCGTCATTTGGATGAAAATTTCGTCGAAATCATAGTGGAATTCTTCATCCAGTATCTTTCTTGCCGATCTTGCAATGGATAAATGCCGGGTATAAATCATATCCCCGCTTACGGTACTGGCCGCCTCATCCCCTAAAGGTCCCAGAATACTCTTTTTAATGTCCGTTTCCTTACAGTGATAAAGCTGTGCCATAACAGGCTTTGATAAAAAATACAATTTCTCGGAGTGCATGGCCACAATATAGGCAAAGGCATCCAGCAAAGTCTCCTGATACAACGGTATTTCTCCCAGACGCCTCAGCATTTCCCGCACATGATCATGCAGTTCATCCCCATACCGCGTTGCCAGCATGGCGCCCAGCAGCGCACCTTCATCCGGCTCGTTAATTTCTTCATTCCGGGAGGACTGTACCAAACGCTTTTTGGCCTCCTCTGCACTCAATCCTTTCAGCCTCCCAAGTCCCTGATCTCCCAGAACTCTCCAGGCATCTATAAACTTTCCTGCATCTTTTTCATCAATGCCCTTAAGGCGGGGCCTGCTAAAATTGGAAACACTCCTCCACTGCTGTTTATCTGCATCACTGTTAATCCAGTCCGTATCCCTGGCACAAATCAAAAAATGTATATGCTGATACTTCCGTTTCTTTAGCTTTTTTAATAATTCAAATAATTTTTGCGCCACCGGAAAGCAGTCATCCACCGCAATAATCCAGTTTCCTTCTCTTGTGAAATTTAATAGCTGTTCCTCATGAAGGGGCGTATCCTTTTCCGGACGCCGCAAAATCAGCGCCTGCCACCCGTTTTCTTTACAAAGTTCCCGGACGGTCTGTAGCAAAATGGTAGTTTTTCCCTCTCCGCCCGCTGCAGAAAGCAAAATACATTTGGTTTGATTATTCTCATTGCAGCTCAAAAACTCTTTCTGCAAAACAGGTACAATTCCTCGAAGCGGTATATAAGAAGAAAAAATGTCATTATAGGACGGCTCTTTCCCGTCAAAGTATTTCAAAATATCTTCTTTATCCGGTTCTTTCCTATTTCTGATAAATTTTTCATCTATCAAATGCCACCCTGCCGGCGCCTTCACTTCCTCCCCTTTTTCTTTTTTTCCTCCCCCTTTTCCGGCAGAAAATCCAACGCAGGGAAATACCCATGTATCCGTGCCCTCCGCCCGAAAATTCTCCGGCAGTCTCCCGGAAGCATCCAGCACAAATCCGTCATCTCTTGCTGACCAGCGCCTGGGCATAATGCGGACCGCATGTTCATGAAAATCCAGCTCTCCCCAATACAAGGAATTGTAATATTCTTCATCTTCCCTGGCCTGAAAAGCAGCCCCGCACTGTATAGACAAAAATCCCGAACCAGCCGCCGCTGTATATCCTCCGCTGTTTTTGTGCATATGCCCGTGAAGATAAATAGCCTTATGTTTTGCAAATAAAACGGAAATCTGGTCTCTTTGTTCCCCCTGCAGCCAGTCCAGCGGATGATGTCCCAATATAATTTTATAATCGCAGCCTTCCAGCTTTTGCAGCGCTTCCTTTTAAAATCCATTTTCCAGGCGTAAGCTGCTCCTTATCCTTATCCGAATTTGACAGCCATGCTGTATGAATCCCTGCAATGCCTATTTTTTTCCCTTCTTTTTCTACTATGTCATGAATACAGGCGGGAACATCAAAAAAGCCCTCTATAGGAAAGCACAAATCATCCATAGAAATGCCATGCCGGAAGGCGGAAAAACGCTCAAAAATTTCCCGGCGCTTATTCAGTCCCACTTCGTCTGCATCAAAAAAATCCGGCCTTTTTTGAATCACGTCATATAAAGAAATGGCTGCTACCCCGCATTTCTCTCTGTCCACATCGTGATTCCCCGGGATAATATAAATCTTCGGGAAGTTATCATATACGTCAATAACCGGAAGCAAAAATTCATTGGTAAATGCGGCATACTCCTTTTCACTTCCTTTATTTGCAATGTCCCCGGTTATAAAAATCATATCTGGCACAAAGCCTTTTTCTTTCTGTTCTTTCATATGAGCATGTATGGATTTAAATAATTTTATTTGTCCGTAATTATCTTTTCCCGTATGAAAATCCGATAAATGCAGCCATCTTAAGTTTCCCATGTTTCGGCATTCTCCTTTTTCTTTTGCATGTTACACAGTAGCTACCTGTCCATTTAATTCCGCCCGCTTTCCTGCAATTTCCAAGAAATCTGCTTTCACACTCTCATACTTGGAAGGATCCCGCAGAATTGCGGAAGGGTGATAGGTGGCAGTCAGCGCGCAGTTTTTCCGAAGTGTCCAGGTGCCGTGCTGCCTGGTGATTTTAAAATCCGGGGAGATAATCCGCTGGGCGGCCACACGGCCAAGGCAGACAATGATCCTGGGCTTTAGAAGAAAGGTCTCGTACTTTAGATAGGGAAAACATGCCTCTTTTTCCTCCTCTTTCGGATCACGGTTTCCAGGGGGATGGCATTTCAGAATATTCGTTATGTAAATTTCTTCCCGGGTGAGCCCGCAGTCCCGCAAAAGGCTGTCCAGGATTTCCCCGGAAGGTCCTACAAAGGGAATCCCCTGCCGGTCTTCCTGTCCTCCGGGCGCCTCGGCGATCACCATAATGTCCGCCTGGCGGTCTCCCCGCCCCATAACCGGCAGATGCCTGGTCCGGCTTAAAGAACACTGGGTGCAGACGGCAATGTGCTGTTCGATGTCGTTCCATGTATACTGCATAAAGCTCCCTCTTCGCCTATATTAAATAATCTCAAGTTTCCTTTTGTTCCTCAAAACAATTTCTGGAATAGAATGCAAGCTTTCGCGCCGCATCGGATAGTGACCCCGTAGCATAATAACCGTCCTTTGTTTTTTCTACGCACCCAACCAACGGAGACGCAAGGAACTGTAACATGTCAGATATTGCCTCCATTGTAGGTGGATTCATTAGCTCTCCACTATCCCGTAAAGAGCGATTCTTCTGTATTAGAAGAATGTAGGCATTTACATCAAACTCAATTTCTCTAACCCGTTTTCTCATAGGAATTCCTTTGGCACAAATATTATTGTTATTGTACCAAACTATAAGCATTTCTACAACTTTTGCAGCCTAAAATCAATATCTTTTTAACCCATTATAAATCAACTGATAGCTTACCCCGGCAGACTCTCCCTCACACAAAGCGCCCCCCACCCCACCCAGGCATTGGGATACACCTCAAATCCCGGCAAGGGACGCGCTCCTTTCTGCAGGTAAACCTTTACCTTTTCCCCGTAAAGGAAGGGATCGTTCCCGTCCGTAATCCCCCACTGCATGAGAAGCGCCGCCGCTCCGGTCACAAAGGGGGTAGCAAAGGAAGTCCCCGTGGCCTGGGCATATCCGCCGCCGGGAGCCGTGGTTACAATATTTACTCCGGGAGCCGCCAGGTCCGGGCCCGGAAAGCCGTCTCCCCCGGAAACGCCCCGGCCGGAAAAGTCCGCGTAAGTCAGGTTCCGGCTGTCATAGGCGCCCACGGCGATAATTTTCCGGGCAGTAGAGGGAATGGTCAGGGTTGCATAGGGGGTGGGATACAGAAAGCGGGTATTTTCATTCAGAGCCGCACTGCTGGGAAGCCAAAGATGAAATTCCCCGTCTTTCACCTGTCTGGGAATCAGGGTAAAGGTCCAGATCCCGGAATCAATATAATCCCGGCGCGGAAGAAACTCTACGTAGATTTCCTGGGACGGGCTGTAAGGCGTGGGCTCCCCGTAATACAGAAGAATCTCCGTATTTTCCAAAGTGAAACGCTGAGGGCCCAAAATATTCTGAATGGGGCCTGCCGTTCTCCCGCCGGGACTGGTGAGCATAATGTCCACTGTATCCAGGTATGATTTCCAGATCTGCACATTTAAGGCAGCTTCGTACTCTCCCACAGCCAGAGGAACCTCCGTTTGGCTGCCCTCCTGAAGGGTCCCCCCCGTGTGGCCGCTGGCATATCCCTCGTTTCCCGTACCGATGCAGATGACGGATTTCCAAATATTCGCCATATCCGTAATATACGTTTCCAGAAGGGAAGTACCGTTGTGAGCCCCATAAGTATTGCCAAAGCTGACATTGACCGCCGCAGGAAGGCCGTAGGCGATGGCTTTGCGCAGGCAGTAATCGAGCCCCTGCATCAGCTCTGTAGTCCTGGGAAAAGATTCTGTCCTGGGTACCCCCAGCTTTACCACCAAAAGGGGACTTTGGCTTGCCACTCCCCGGTAGCGTCCGCCGCTGGCTCTCCCGTTTCCCGCCGCAATTCCCAGCACCCGGGTTCCGTGGCCGCTGGCATCCACACTTGGGACAAGCCCTCTTCCCTGTCCTTGGTCGTACTGTCTTAGGGCTTCGTCAATCTGTTCCTTCGTATACTCCGTCCCCATCCGGTAGCCCTCCGGCGGATTTCCGGAAATGGTCTGATCCCAGAGCGCCAAAATCCGGCTGCTCCCGTCCTCGTTGCGGAAATCCGGGTGGGTATAGTCCACCCCGGAGTCCAGGACAGCCACCAGAATCCCCTGCCCGTAAAGATCATATCCCGGACCCTGCACGCTGGTAATGCAGGAGGCCGCCCTTCCCTGGTTCACGGAGAAGAACAGCCTCTTTGGTTTCTCAATATATTCAATTTCCGGGATCTCCGCCAGCCTGGAAATGAGGGACTCCGGCACTGTCAGGATGGCGTACTCATTCATCAGCTCCACCACCTGGATGCCCTCGTCCGCCAGGCGGCCGATGGTTCCGCTGTACTTTACTATCAGTTCCCAGGTACGCTCCTGCCGGTCATAACCTACATCCAAGTTCAGGGACTTCTCCCGCTCCGCCTCTGTGGCGTCCAACGCCAGATTCAGCATATTTTCCAGTTTTGAATTATCCATAACACCTGTTGCATCCCTCAACGTTTCCTTCCTATTACTCTATGCACCTCCTGCAATTCCTCCACTGAAATCTGGCCGGGCGCTGAAGCCTGTCCCGCCGTCCCGAACGTCATGGCCGAGCCGAATATTTCTCCGGAAATCCGGCTGACCGCTCCAAGCGCTCCCATGGAAATGGCAATCAAAGGCTGCCTGGCATATCGGCTTTTCATCTCCCAGGAAACCGAAAGAAGGGTCAGCACATCTCCCGGATCTCCGGGCATCACTGCAATTTTCAAGAGATCGGCTCCCGCCTCCTGCATTCTTTTCAGCCGTTCCAGCATTTCCTCCCTGGGCGGCGTTTTTTGAAAATCATGGCTGGAAGCTACTACCTTCACCCCCTGCTCGCGGGCTTTGCGGCAAACCCGGGAAAGAAGCTTCTCCCCCATAAAAAATTCCACGTCCAAAAGATCGGCTTTTCCAAGGTCCAGCACCTGCCATAAAAATGTTTCATAAGCTTCTGCGGAGATCTCCTGCTCTCCGCCTTCCCCTGCGCTTCGGAAGGTCACAAGCAAGGGGAACTCCCCCAGCCCTTCCCGGAGATCCTCCAGGATCTCTGCAAGTTTCTCCGGGTCTCCCGTCCCCTCATACCAATCGGCACGCCACTCCGCCAAGTCTGCTCCCGAATCCTTAGCTGTTCCCATCTGCTTTCGAATCTCCTCACGGGTCCTGCCCACGATGGGTACGCAGATTTTGGGACGGCCCTCTCCAAAGACCAAATTTCTTACCTGGACAACGTTCATGTTTTTTCTCCTATTAAAGTTCCGCTGCTGCCGTTTTTTATTCTATTATCATTGCTTTCTGATTCATTTTACCATATAATAGAGATATTGGCGAACTATTTCGAAACGAAGAGAGGTAAACAGTTATGGAAGAAAAAGTGACTATGGACGACTACGCAGCCGAGCTGGAGGCATCTTTCCACAAAGTGCAGGAAGGAGATATCCTGACCGGAACCGTCATCGGTGTATCGGAGACAGAGGTTACTCTGGATCTGAAATCCTACACCGAGGGCATCATCCGTCCGGAAGATTACTCCAGTGATCCTGCATTCTCCATCAAGAATGATGTGCAGCTCGGAGAAGAAGTGACAGCAACTGTCCTCCGCGCAGACGACGGACAGGGACACATCCTGCTCTCCCGCAAAGCGGCTGCCGATGAGACGGCATGGAAGAAAGTAAACGAATATCTGGAAAACGGAACCGTTCTGGATGTGAAAGTAGCAGGCGTAGTCAACGCCGGAGTCATTGCTTATGTGGAAGGGCTGCGGGGATTCGTTCCTGCCTCCAAGCTCTCCTTAAGCTATGTGGAAAACCTGGAAGACTGGCTTCACAAGGAGATAGAAGTGCAAGTCATTACCGTGGAACCGGAGAAGAAGAAGCTGGTACTTTCCGCCAGGGAAATTCTGCGCAAAAAGGCTGCGGAAGCGCGCAGAAATAAGATCTCAAACGTTCAAATCGGACTGGTAACAGAGGGTAAGGTGGAAAGCATTCAGCCCTATGGTGCATTCATCGATCTGGGCGACGGACTTTCCGGTCTTGTTCACGTGTCCCAGATTTCCGAAAAACGGATTAAGAGCCCGGACGTAGTACTCAAA
>ERZ777305.2835-NODE-2835-length-13406-cov-4.998053_pt1 | contig 13406 bp, 15 predicted proteins | sample MGYA00374965_ERZ777305 | MGnify/ENA primary metagenome ERZ777305 (study PRJEB29328, sample SAMD00013331) | mouse gut metagenome | study: EMG produced TPA metagenomics assembly of the Metagenome analysis of fecal microbiota from mouse which was promoted... | reverse complement strand
GTGGTCTATGGATAGGGTCATCATGAACCTACAATGTTAAGTAACCAATATAAAATTATTTTATTTTGGAGAAAGGAAGTTTTTTATGCCTTACATCAATTTTTCGGAAGATGATCTATACCGCGCAAATACTGCTGATTTGGTTTCGTTTCTTCAAAGTTATGGTGGGAACGTGAAAAAACTCGGCTCGACCTACAAATACATCTATACGGACGGCTCTGGAACGCATGACAGCGTGACGATCCACGGCGGTAAGTGGTACGATCACAAGAACCGGCGCGGCGGTTACGCTGTCAAGTTTCTGCAGGAGTTCCTCGGTTTTTCTTTTCAGGATTCGGTGATTGAACTTCTCGGTGGGCATTGCAATGCGCAGACTGTCCGTTCTGCTCCGAAAGAATCTTCCAAGCCTGTTTCAAAGCCGTTTGAGCTGCCCGAAGCTAACAACGATATGCGTAGAGTGTTCGCCTACTTGACTAAGCAGCGATTTATTGCACCGCAGATAATTTCGCATTTCGCTCATGAACACAAAATCTACGAGGACAGCAAGTACCACAATGTCGTGTTTGTCGGTACAGACGAGAATGGCGAGCCCAAGCAAGCCTCAGTTCGTTCAACGATCAGCTTCGGTAAAACGTTTCGTATGACCGTCGAAGGCTCGGACACAAAATACAGCTTCTCCCATTTCGGTAATGACGAGAAGCTGTTTGTTTTTGAAGCTCCGATAGATATGCTGAGTTTTATCATGCTCTACCAAAAGGATTGGCAGCAACACAGTTACATTGCGATGAACGGTGTGTATGAAAGTGCGGTACTGAAAGCTCTGGAGAGCCACTCCGATTTGCAGAACGTGTACATTTGCACCGACAACGATGAGGGAGGAATCGAGGCAGCGGAACGGCTTCGGGATATTCTTGTCGAAAAAGGGTATAGGGAAATATTCCGCATTGCTCCGCAGGAAAAGGATTGGAACGAGGCTTTGAAACAACGTTATGGTGCGGAATATCTCCCCGCTGTCCCTCATGAGCGCAGAGAATTATACTTAAAGAACGTTACCGAGCTAAACGAAATGAAAATCAATCCGAACCGCATAGCAAACGACCTTATAGCGATTTACAACTCCGCCGACCGTATTCGATTGGCGGAGTTTTCTATTGCGGCAAGTGAGCATTTTCTCAAAATAGCGAGTGTGGAATTTCCGCTCGATATGATGAAAGACAGGCTTACGTGTGAATACAAAAGCTATCAGGATAAAGGCAGTGTTTCCGTGAAACTTGGCAAACTGCAAGATGTGGTAAAGGTAGGCTTGGAGCAGCTTCGCAAGCCCTCACAAACTGCCGCCGAGCTGAAAATAACGGCACGGAAACTGTATGATATCGCCGACCATGCTTTGCGGCTCTTAGCAGAGGAAACTCTCGTTCAGCGAGCCGAGCAGAAACATACGTCCGAGGAGGCTCCTTCGGACGAACCGTTTCAGATGTCAATGAGTATGTAAAAAATTGGAGGTAACTCATGAACACACCACAAATTTTTCTGCTTTGCTTATGCGGAGCATTTTTTCTTGTAGTCGCACTGATTGCGGCTATCGGCGACCGCTATTCCCTAAAGGGGATTCCCAACAAGCCCGTTGGCAACGGACAGCACGGTACAGCGAGGTTCGCCACCAAAGGTGAAGTTATCAAGACCTACAAGCATATCCCCTACGCGCCGCAATTGTGGCGCAATGGTGAGCAGTTACCGAGCGTGGACGGTCTGATAGTCGGCTGTCACGAAACGTCAGGTTGCATGACCGCACTTGTCGATGACGCGGACATTCACACGCTGATGATAGGCGCATCAGGTGTCGGCAAAACCGCAAATTTCCTTTATCCAAACATTGAATATTGTTGTGCAGTGGGTATGTCATTCGCCGCAACCGACTCGAAAGGGGATCTCTTCAGAAATACTGCGACCATCGCCGAAAAATATTACGGCTACAAAATATCTGTAATCGACCTCCGCAATCCGACCCGCAGCAGCGGTTACAATATGCTTTATCTTGTCAACAAGTATATGGATATGTATAAGGCTGAAAATAAGCTGGAGTATAAGGCAAAGTCAGAAAAGTTCGCAAAAATAACCGCCAAGACAATAATCTCGGCGGATGGTGATACGGCAAGCATGGGTCAAAATGCGTTTTTCTACGAGGCAGCGGAGGGCTTGCTGACGGCAGTCATATTGCTGATAGCGGAATTTTGTCCGCCCGAAAAAAGGCATATCATCAGCGTTTTCAAACTGATTCAGGACTTGCTCGCCCCATCGGGAACAAAGGGAGTATCACGTTTCCAAATTCTGATAGATAAGTTACCTGGTGAACATAAGGCAAGATGGTTCGCAGGAGCAGCGCTTAACTCGTCAGATCAGGCGATGGCAAGCGTTATGTCGACCGCGCTGTCAAGACTTAATTCGTTCATCGACTCGGAGCTTGAACAAATACTCTGTTTCGATACTTCGATTGATGTTGAGGACTTCTGTAGTCGCAAATCCGCAATATACCTTGTACTTCCGGAGGAGGACGGAACTAAGCACTTCCTTGTCTCGCTTATACTACAGCAAATTTACAGGGAATTGCTTACGATAGCGGACGAGAAAGGCGGTCAGCTTGACAAGCGCGTGATGATATATGCCGATGAGCTCGGCACTTTGCCAAAAATTGAGGGCATCGAAATGATGTTCTCAGCATCGCGTTCAAGAAAAATATCTATCGTGGCAATTATCCAGTCATTGGCGCAGTTTGAGAAAACCTATGGCAAAGAGGGGGCGGAAATCATCGTGGACAACTGCCAATGCACGCTGTTCGGTGCGTTTGCGCCAAACTCCAAGACCGCCGAGGCAATGTCTCAAAACCTCGGCAAGCAAACCGTTCTCAGCGGAACGGTGACACGTTCAAGCAGCAGGGACGGCAGTAACCGTCAACTTCAGATGATTGAGCGCCCGCTAATGACCGTGGACGAGCTGAAATCCATGCCGAAAGGACACTTCATTGTGATGAAAACGGGCTGCCACCCGATGAAAACTCGGCTGAAGCTATTCTTTAAGTGGGGGATCGCGTTTGAAAACGCTTACTCGATTGAGGAAAAGTCCGAGCGCAAGGTACAGTATGCGGACAGCCGTGAGGTAGAGACAGCGGTATTGGAAAAGTTTCCGCCGAAGCCCGTACCTATTGAGTTTATGAACGGCTATGATGATCCGAACGGAGACGCTGTCTCCAAAAAGCATTCGCCCAAAACGCGAAAAAGATAAATGCAACATCTTATAATAACAAATACCAAAATACGATTATATAACGCTTAATCGGTATTTTGGCATTATTGTTCAAATCAGAATTTTTTTCAAATTATTTTGTGTTTATTTTTAGCACTGTTATTGTAAGTTTATACTATCAATCTCACACTGCACATAAACATCTACAGGCATTGCGGAGTATAATGTTATATCAGATACGGTTATTTTAGCGGATATTTCTTCTCCTAAAGGTAATTTTAAAAGTTCAGAAATAACATCGTCATTAATATTTCCACACCGCATACTATAGTAATGGTTATTTGGCAATCCGCTTATGATAGGGAAAGTACTTTTTTCTGTGGACAATGTAATATCGCCATTCTTAGTCATAAGGTTTGCATCGTCATCTTCTGCTATTGTTAATACTCCGGTCATAGTTAATGTGCCTTCAAACTTAGCAACACTTGTGCAGCGATATTCTTCATGAAACTCATTATCCATGTAGTCATTGCTAAATACATTGCGGGCTGATGTTAATTTAAGCCCGCAAATCTCATCACCGACCATATACTTTTTGAAATCATTTTTCTCCGGCTCTGACAAATATACAAAATCTTCATATTTTGCCAAATTCCATATGCCGTTTTCGCCGAAATTTATTTCAGTGAGGTCACTGTCGCTTAAAGTATGTCCCAAAATACTGATAACAACATTTTCCGGCAGAGAATCATGAGAAACATTTTCTATTTCCTGCGGAGCGTTTTCAGAATTTGACGCACCGTCCGTATTTGCATTATCTTCATTGACTGTGATCTCTTCATATGATGTACTGCTTGTAATTTGCGAATCGGGAGATGAAGAATTATGTTCGTCTCCATTGTTGTTTATATTACAACCGCTTAAACACAAAGCAATTATCGCAACAGTAAATAATAAGCTTTTTTTCATTTGACAACCACCTCAAGAATTAATCCATTGTTTATCACACCAACAGAGAGCGCCGTTATATACGATTTGCGCCCATGTATAACCGCCGGACGTCTTTGTTACTCCGGTGAGATAAACAGTAGCATTGCTTGAAAGCTTAGTAACAACCGTACTTGAAATACTTGCATCCGTTCTTACATTAACGGTCGCATTGGTATTACCGACAATATATGTTCCATATTGATTAAAAAGAGGAGAATTATTTTCTTCCAAAGCCGAGTAATAACTTGTGCCTGCATGCTGAAACCAGCGCTGACTGCTGCCGGAGGGTAAGACGATCTTAGAAGCAGGATAATATCCGCCTTTTGTGCATTGTCCAACGGCTTCGTAAGATGTTGAAGGACCTTTTCTTATTCTTGCCGAACCAAGCGAAACGTATATATTTTTAACGCTTTGTTCGTTAGAGCCGGTCGCATCATCAATAAAAATACACTGGCACCATTTTGACCAAGTATTAGTGCTGAATGTACTTTGGACTACACCGCCCTTTTCACTTTCATTTTTTAGAGTACATTCTATTACTTGGTCGTTGCCAATGTATACTCCCACATGGTTTAATGCGCTTGTCATAACTAAACGACCGGGTACTTTGTCAAATGTATCGATTGTGCCTTTTAAAGCAGCATTATTGTACATCAAAGGAACATTATAATCCTTACTGCTTACGTAATCAGGAGCGCCGATTCCACCGAAATAATATGATTTTATCAGACCGATACAGTCACAGCCATAATAGCCTTTGTTCACTAAATTTTCAAGTACACCTAAATGAGGCTGTACATATTCTTCGGGATAAATTTCTTTAAGCTGATTGATATAATCCGTAGTAATTGTACGGAACAAACCGCCCCACATATAAGCGGTATTTTTTGTTAAAGCTGTCTTGCAGTACGCTACCAACCCGCTATTTGTATAGTTTGACATCATTATTCTTCCTTCTTTAGGGGACAAGTAATAACTACCGTATTTTATCCATTTTACCCTTATCCATTTCATAAACCGCATCACACAGCACGTCTATGTCCTCTGCACTGTGAGAAGCTATAAGAATGGTTTTTCCCTGTGCTTTTAAATCAAGCAGATATTGCCGCATATCTTTAACCCCGTCTTTATCCAAGCCGTTCATCGGCTCATCGAGAATAAGCAGGTCGGGGTCTTCCATGATGGCTTGTGCAAGTCCCAATCTTTGGCGCATACCGAGAGAATATTTCCCGACCTTTTTCTTGTCATCGGGGTTTAACCCAACGCTTTTGATAGCGCTCCTTATTTCTTCTTTTCCGATTTTACCGTTAATCGCCGCAAGAAATTTAAGATTGCTGTAGCCGGAATATCCCGGAAGGAATCCCGGAGTTTCTATGATAACGCCCACGTTTTTCGGTATATCGGTGTCTTTTCCTATGACTTTGCCGCTTACGGTTATCTCGCCCGAGGTTAAAGGAACTATTCCGCAGATGCACTTCATAAGCATGGTTTTGCCGCTGCCGTTCCTGCCAATCAAGCCGTGAACCTTGCCTTTTTCAAAGGAAACGGAAATATTATTCAAAACCATAGCTTCCTTAAACTGCTTCGTGGCACTTTTTACTGTTATTACGTTTTCCATATTAGTTTCCTTTCACGTCCATGCTTTGTTTCTTGCCGAAAATAAGTATTCCTGCGGTTAGAAGGAATATTGCTGCCAGATATACGTTTATACAATAGCCAAAACTTGGATTAAGGGTTAAATTCCCTACATCTACCTTATCAACAGTTATCCAAGAAATCGGAGAAAAGTGTATAATTTCAGGGAACCCCCTATCTGCCAATGCGCTTAACAATATAATAAGCGATGAAATTATTATGCCTATGGATTTTGTTTTGGTGAGGGTGTTACAAAAGAAAATCAACATCCCTACCATTATGCCGCAAAGCCAAGAAAGCAGGAATGTGAACCAAGTTGCCGTTATGGGAGTAAAATATATAAGCGTATGATTTTCAATAGTTATGAAGGGGGCACCAAAATTCCAAGCCGCATCAGAGTTGGCAACAGTGGTTAGCGTCCTACCCCATTCAAGATTTATTTCCGCTCCAACGGCAAAAGAGCATAATATACTTGCCAAAAGAAGAAATATGTAGTAAATTCCGCTTGCTAAAATCACATATAATATTTGTCCACATAACCACCTTATCCTTCCGCTTCGCATAAATACAAAGGTTTGGTTACTGTCTACAAAAGGTGCGTTGCAGAAAAGCAATACTAAAAGTAATGTGAATATCAGTTTTGTATGAAACTGTGAATATAAAAACGGATATATCCATATGGGCTGGGGTTCGTTTAAGCCTGTGGAAATTTTGTTGATGTCATCAACGTATACGCATACCATAGTAAAAGCTAAAATGCCGATCGCCCAAATGCGATAATCTGTTTTCCATTTTCTTAAATTTTGAATACAAATTGCCGAGATAGATTTAAGTAATTCCATTTTGCACCTTCTTTTTAAGGAAAACATAAAAGATAATTCCCAATATTGCCGCCCATGCCGTAAAAAGCCCCACACAATATAAAAATCCCAATAAATCGCTGCCAAAATCATCATAAAGAAGAACGCCCAGCGAAACATAATACAGATTTAAATTACCCGACCATTGCTCAGTAATCCGTTCCACAGCATAACTTGCCACAAAGGGAGTGCATATCGCCACAAATTTATTAGGGAAAAACACCGATAAAAGCATACCCATAACCGACCACATACCACAGCTTACAGCAAAAATCAACACTTTAAGCACAATATAGATTTCCCCCTGCTGTTTATACAGGAACTGAGCAAAAAGAAAGTAATTGGGATTGGTATACGGCTCACTTACAGGTATAATAAACGAACAGGTCAATGTAAAAAGCATCATTCCCAAAAAAACCGTCAAAATTGCGGACAACCAACAAAACAGCAGATTTGTCATGGCATACTTTTTTATTCCCACACGAACAACACATTCTTTGGTAGTCCCGCTTATCCATTCATCGGCAAAGTTTGCTGCAAAGGGCAGTGCGGCGAATACAGCTAATGCTTTTCTGTATTGACCTAGGTAAAGGAAAATATCAATATGGTACATTACAGTCCCGTCAAAGTCGTTGTCGATAAATTCTGTAAAACAAAGGAAAAATACGCCTAAAATTCCAACATAAAACAATGGGGAGCGAAAAAATTTATATGTATATGCTCTTAACATTTTTAAACCTCACCAAATTATAATATCCCCGGTTTGTGCGTCAATGTGCAAACTATTTTTTACGCCCATCAAATTTCCTTGGGTGTATTGAACAGTATCAATTTCCCACAGGGGGGTTAATGTGATTATCTCCCCCTGTTCATGCCATTTTCTAGGAGCGTACACCAACTTGCATTGGGTTACTTTTACGCTTTTGCCCTCATCTAACTTTATGCCGTTATAATAGTCCAACGCAATTTTTAATGCGTTTTCGGCGCTGCATTTTATAGTTACATATTCTCCATTTTCATATTGGGGGGAGAATAGGTTATTGGAATCCAAATAAAGAATTTCGTCCTTTGTAACTAAAAAAAACACAAAAGATCCCGCAAAAATACCCACATGGTCATTTCTTATTGATTCGGGGGAAAACAAAGTTACTGGAATATCGTTATATTCAATAGGGAAACTTAAAATATATATTTCATCTTCGGGAGACATCCAATCCTTATATTCTTCATATTCGTCATATCCTTCGCTCTTCCAGAATTCATTGGCTTTATCCACTGTAATTGCATAAATTTCGGGTTCGGAATAGTTTGTAATTCCTACCTCATTCATAAGCTGAGTACACCTGTTTACGGCCTCCTCCTTTGGCAAGACGCTTATGCTTTCATCGCTGAAATAATCCTTAAAGCAATAAAATTTATAATTTGCAGCCAAGGTGTTATACCCGAATACATTATTACTTCTATTCTTCGAGGACAATCTTCCCGGTTCATAAGTGAGCCAGTAATCATCATCGCCCTGCGAGTATAAATGGCTTTTATAATTAGGGAAAAATTCATCATAAACAGCGGAACGTTCTTCATGTTCAAGGTCTGTTTTCCCTGTTAAAAATACTTCTTTTATCTTTTCTTCGTCCCAGCTCATAATTTTAACATTTACTTTGGGTATCTCCCGAGCGTTTTCATCAATTTCTGCCTCAACCTCAAGCTGTTTGTTGTCCGATACGATTTCCTCAATCTGCTTACTAATTACGCCGTTATCCTCATTGGAAAGGTGCTGACTTCCGGTAGGAAAACAACCGGTGAGAAGTAAGGCGCAGACCCCGGATAATGCAATCATTTTCTTTGACTTAAAGGTAATCATTTTTTCTCCCTATTTATCGCTTAATTAGAATTTGCGAAAGACATAGAAAAATCTATGCCTTTCGCATTTTCTAACTATCAAGTTAACGAAATGAAATAATCATCAAGGATCCCATTTACCGCTAACTTTTGCACTGTATTGACCTGTTTCGCCACAAAGATAGACAGTTGAATCCTTACTAGGTACACTGCCACTTTTGTAGTTTATCTGGTAATTATCTGCGTCCTGACCTGCGCTATATGCTGTCGTTTTAGAAGAAATGCAATAAGAATTTGAATGAATTGCATTCTTGTAGACAGAAAGCTGTATATAGCGTGTATCCGTTAAATTACCTTCTTTGCAACGTGCCATTGCATAGTCCTGATTATCTTCCTTTACCGCTGAAGTAGAGAAAGAATAACCGGAGCCTTTAATGTCAAAATCAAACGGCGGATGGCTATACTCCGCAAATGCACTAACGCTTAGTGCACTGACAGTAGCTGCCGCCATTACAGCAGCAACTATTCTTTTAAGTTTGCTCATTGCGAGTCCTCCTTTCTTGTTTGGTCACAATTATGGTGATCAGTCAAAATCGTGCCGTTGGTTTTAAGTAACACAAAGTTAACCTTGTGCTGTCATTTTAGCACAAGCAATTCTTTCTGTCAACGGATTTTTCTCTGAGTGGTCGAAATTTGCCTCTGAGTGGTCATAAATTTTTTATGCTTCACAAATTCGGCACTATTTGTCCAAAAAATTTGAGGGTGAAAAACAACATTATATCGTCTAATATTTGTATTATAACATATTATTTTTCAAATGTCAAGAGTAAATACCAATATATAGTTGGTATTTATGTACAAATTACAAATGTATCGTTGGTTGTATTTTTGTTTAAAATGCTGTAAAATATAATTATAAATCTGTAAATAAACAGCAAATCCATAGGAGAGTTAAAGATATGAGTGATATTTTATCAGATATAGGTATGCGCCTGAAACAGTGGCGCAAGGAGAATAGATACACACAGGCGGAAACCGCTTCGCTTTTGGAGATGTCGCTGAACTTTTACGGTGACATTGAACGCGGACGGTGCAGACTATCAATAGAGAAAATCGTTCTTGTCCACGAACGGCTTGGTATTGATCCGACGTATCTGCTTACAGGCGAAAAACATCAACAGGTTGGATTTTACGATATAATAAAAGACTGCCCGAAAGATAAAATATTCGATATGGAACAAATTGTGAGATATGCCAGCAATCTTTACAGGAGGAACGATAAGGATGATTAAAATCGCCATTTGCGATGACGATGAAATATTTATTTCAAAAACGCTCAAACATGCTGTTTCAGTGGCGGTGAAATCAGCAAAGATAACCCCCAAAATTCGCTTTTTTATTGATGGAACATCACTTCTGAACCAGTTTCAAAACGGTGAATACTACGACATCGTTATATTGGACATAGATATGCCCAAAATCAACGGTAAAGAACTTGCGGCAAAGCTGCGCGAAATTGATATGTCGTTCTTCCTTGTTTTCATTACGTCATACCCGAACGAACTTGTTAATACCATTCCGTATAGAATAAACGCTTTTATACCTAAAAACGGAGATGTTAAAAATTACGGAGCCGAACTGACACGTGTTTTTACCGAGTATCAAAGAATAAAACCCGAACATGAAATGATCAAAGTAAACAATGACGGTGAGTCGATTTACTTAACGATTCCCTTAAATTCGATTTATTGGTTTAAATTTTCCGATAAAATTATAAGAATGAGAACGATTGCGGAAGAATATATTCTTTCCGAAAGGATATTTTCAAAAATTTCCGAATGTTACGCAAACAAGGGATTTTTCGAAGTACATAGGAATATACTTGTGAACTTAAGAAAAATTCGTTCTGTTGGTGAATCCTCAATTCTGCTTGATGACGGAGAACGGCTTCCGTTAAGCCGCCGTAAACGCAAAGATTTGTTAGAAGCCATGGCATGCAATATAATGTTGGAGGTTACATAATGCCTAAATTAGTAGAGTATATGTTATGCTTGATTGAAAACGGGATCATTTTTATTTTTTTTAATCTCCTTATTGAAAGAAGATCAAAAAACAAGCTCTCTGTTATAGTCCCCATTTTTGTTAATGCCGCTATAATTTTCTTTTGTACCGAATTGAGTGTTTCCTTACGGGCAATTATTTTTGTGGCAATAACTATTATTGGATGCAGCATAGTATTTAAAGGCACAATGTATATAAAGTCCGCATTGTCTGTAACATTGATATTCTTGTTTAATGTAATTGATATTGTATTTGGGCTTCTATCATCTCTTATTTTAAGCGAACATATATACGATGTGTTCTTTGAAAGCACTGTTAGACGTATTATACTCTGCCTAATCATTAAAATAGTAAATGCTTTGGTAGTATTTGCGATTTACAAGATGTTTTCAAAACAAAGTCTTGACGCAGTTGAAAAGGTTTGGATTTTATATAGTCTGGTAATGTCTACATATCTTTTTGTCAGTGTTATTTTTACTGAATTATACCAAAATGCTCCTAAAAATTTATCTGTTACAATGCTCTACTTTTTTGCATCCATAGCATTTTTCATAACCGGAATGATCACCATTTATTTTTTTACATATATATGCAACTCATTTACTAATGAAAAGCGGTTGTATGTCTTGCAAAGCGGTTATGATGGAATAAGAGAGCAACTTGCAGTACAATTAAGCAATTTCGAAAAGATCAGCAAAGTAAGGCATGATACAAAAAATCACTTGCAAAATGCACAAACGCTTATGTCTCAAGGTCTTTATGACACGGTGGAAATCCTTGTTGCTGAGATGATTGAAGAAACAAATAATATTTGTCTCGACTATAGCGTGGTCACCGGAAATGATATTATCGACGCTGCAATAACCGTTAAATCAGCCATATGCAAAAGCCGCGGCATAGATTTCAATCCGGTCTGTGAAAAACTTCCGAAAATAAACATCAGTGAGATCGACTTATCATCTCTGATCTCTAATATTCTCGATAACGCTGTTACCGCCGCCGAAAAGACGGATACCCCGCGAGTGACGCTGAAAATCTTTGTTCGCGGTGATTATCTCAATATTGTATCCGAGAACACATATAGTAATATAATAAAGAGGTGCGATGAGGGCAAACTCACCACATTTCTCTCAACCAAATGCAGCTCTAATGAACATGGATTCGGAACGAGGATTATTGGTGAGATCGCGCAGAAATACGATGGCGCTTGTGTTTACGAATATGAAAACGGAATTTTCAAGATGAATGTAATGATAAATTTTTCAACATCGCGAGCCATTTGTGAACATGTTTGATGTTTTATAAAAATTTTTGACCACTCAGGGGCTTTTTTCGACCACTCAGAAGAAAATGGGTTGACTTTCTGTAACCATATTGCTATAATCAAAAAAAAAAGCGGGGTGATAAAATGTTTGAAAACATAGCCGATGAACTGTCAATTATGCTGGTGGAAAAAGGAATAATCAAACCGGAAAATCGTGAATTTTATTTTTACGGACTGCACCTTGCAATCAGCAAGTTATTTTTCTTTTTGGTTATTCTCGCAATTTCATTATTGACAAAAACATTTTTCGTGAGTATGGCTTTTGTATTTATGTACTCGGCTATAAGACAGTTTTCAGGCGGTCACCATTGCCGATCCGAGGTAAGTTGTTTTTTTGTTTCTATACTTTTGTACTTGGTCATGATTCTTTTTTATGATATTGATATACACGAGGGACGGATATTTCTATGCGCTGCCGCATTTGTGTCTGTTATACTTATTTTAATTTTTTCACCGATCGAACACGAAAACAAACCTTTATCGGTCGTTGAACGCAGGAGATATGGAATAATTTCCAAAATTATTGCCGGTATTTTGGCTATAATTATGTGTGTATCCTTGCTGCTGAATATCAATATTTTATTTTATTCATCTTCGTATGCCCTTACAGCGGACGCTGTTTTAATAATTCTTGCTTTAAAGGGGGTGAAACACCGTGAATGCGATTCTGAAAGTGATAGCTCGGATTGCTGAAACAAATATTGCTATTAGCAACAACACTGCTTGCGGCTTCTGGAGTTATCAGCCTAAGGTTCCTAAGAATATCAAGAACTTCAAAAAGTAAGTCAAAGCTTCGGCTAACTTTACCATTTGCGTTGTTATGCAGGAGGTAATACCATGAAGGTTGGTGAAATTGTCGCAAAAATAATAGCAAAAGCGGCTTTAATATCGGCGAAAGCAGCTTATGCGACCGCAGCCTGTTTCGCCCCTTATCAGCCTAAGGAGCCCGAGAACTTGAAAGATATTGTTAAGTAATAATGTTTTTCAAGGCGCAGCAGACAAATATGGACGATTGTGTAAAACTAAAGTCTGATTTGTTTATTTGATTATCGGAGACTTATGCACTTTACATAGTCTCCGATATTCTTTCTAAAATATAATTGGAGTTGATTATCATAGCCAATGCAGCCTGTGGAATCAAAAGGCTGTTTGGCGGCATCGGCACAGTACCGAAAAATCAATCGGCTCTTTTAGATAACTTCAAATCCGAGGCGAAACACCGCCTCGGATATTTTTTTGCCCAAAAACGGATAACGCCTCAGTGCAGGTCGCCTCCCGTAATTCAGATTTTGAACAACACAAAATTCTAAATTACAGGAGGGACTGACAATGTCCAAAAAGTACATCATTAAGAACGGCACTGCCGTTGAAGTTTCCGATGAGGTTTACAAAATCCTCAGAATGATTTTGTCAATATAACTTTACACAATTTTCTCAAAAAAATCTAGTTTTTTGGA
>ERZ777305.2833-NODE-2833-length-13420-cov-3.335877_pt1 | contig 13420 bp, 16 predicted proteins | sample MGYA00374965_ERZ777305 | MGnify/ENA primary metagenome ERZ777305 (study PRJEB29328, sample SAMD00013331) | mouse gut metagenome | study: EMG produced TPA metagenomics assembly of the Metagenome analysis of fecal microbiota from mouse which was promoted... | reverse complement strand
ACCGGACAGACGCCGGAGGAGATCGCGCGGCGGGTCTGCGGGGACTTTGGGATCAAGACGGGGGCCCTGGCGGAGACGGGAGTTCCCATCCGGCGCAATTTTCCGGGGGTCTCCCTCTACGAGATCATTCAGACGGCCTATACCCTGGCTGCCGAAAAGACGGGTGAGCGGTATATGCTCCGCTTTCGAGGCCCGGAACTGGAGGTGATCGTCCGGGAGCGGAGAGGGGCGACGGTGGTGATCGCGCCGGGGTCCAACCTGCTGGTGAGTCAGGTGGCTATCTATGACGAAAACGGCTCCCTGGTCCGGATCCGGCGAAATGAGGACGCCGCAGCCCTGTGCGGGGTCATGCAGCGGTATCTTTGTACGGCCAGGGACAGGGACGTGGACGCTGAGGCGGAGGTTATTCTGGAGGACAACGGGATCAGGCAGACCATCACGGTAGAGGCCCTGGGGGATCCCAGGCTCATTTCCGGCGGGAACGTGATCGTCCGGGAGCCGGTGACGGGGCTTTACGGCCTCTACTGGATCGACAGTGATGTCCACACCTGGAAAGGGGGCGTCCACCGGGTGAAGCTGGGGCTGAGTTTGAAGAGTATCATGGACAAGGTGAACGCGGGAAGGGAGTTGAAGTGATTGGAAGCAATAGAGGCGCTGGTAAAAACGCTGTTGGAACGGCCCGGCGGAGAGACTTCCCTGGTCATGGGAAGGGTGCTGTCCCCGAAGCCTCTTCGTGTGCTGGCGGAGGGAAATGCCCAGGACGCTGAGAGCCTGCTGAGAAGCGATGGGGTAGAGCCCAGGGACCTGAAGGTGGGAGACAGGGTGGCCCTGTGGCCCATTGAGAATCGGCAGCGGTATGTGATATTGACAAGGGTGGTGAGCCTATGAAGGACAGCTTGTTTCCCGCTGCCGGGGAGACCGGGGCGGCAGAGGGCTCTGCCGGTTCTTTGCCTCTCGCCAGAGAGGTAGCCTGGGATTTTGAGGGGGATAAGCCCCTTTTTCAGCGGGGGGAACCGGTGGTCGTTACCGGGCTGGAGGCGGTGATGGTGTGGGTATGGAATGCCCTGAAGACGGAGCGGTTCCGCTACCGCCACCATTCCCGCTCCTACGGCAATGAGACGGAACGGCTGACGGGACAGAGCTTTACCGGGGACCTGAAGCGCGCCGAGGCGGCCCGGTATTTTCGGGAGGCTCTGGAGCCCAACCCCTATATCACAGGGGTAGAGGGAGTCGCGGCAAAGCTGGAGGGAGACGTTCTGACCGTAACAGGAAAGATACGGACCATTTATGGAGATAAGGAGGTGAGCGTCCGTGTTTGAGGATCGGACGCCGGAGAATATTCGCTCGGAGGTATTGTCCGCCATGGAGGACCGGGTACAGACCCGGGAGGGCAGTTTTGCCGCCGAGATGGCGGGGCCGGTGGCGGCGGAGGCTTCCATGGTATACGAGGCCATGAAGGCCATGCTTCCCGCCTTTTATGTGGATGAGGACAGCGGAGGCTTTATCGACTTGGCGGCTTCCCGGTATGGGATATTCCGCAAGGAGGGGACCCAGGCGGCGGCCTCCATCCGGCTGACAGGGCGGGCCAATATGACTGTGCCCGCCGGGACGGTTTTTTTGACCGGAGACGGACTGGAATTTACCCTGGACGCTCCGGTGACATTGGGAACAGAGGGAACAGGGGAGGGAACGGTGACCGCGGCGGCGGTGGGAGACGCCTATAATGTGCCGGAGGGAGCCCTCACCCAGATGGTCATGACCCTGACGGGGCTGGAGGGCTGGACCTCCGGGGCTGCCGCCGGGGGGACAGACCCGGAGACGGACCGGGACCTGGTGGGGCGGCTTTACGACTACTGGCGGAAGCCATCCACCTCGGGCAATGTGTACGACTATGAAAAGTGGGCCCTGGAGGTGGACGGGGTGGGAGCCGCCAAGATCCTGCCCCTCTGGAACGGGCCGGGGACGGTGAAGGTGCTTTTGGCGGGGCCGGAGCGCTGGCCCGTGGAGGAGAGTGTAGTTTCCGCCGCCCTCAGCCATATCGAGCAGCTGCGTCCCATCGGGGCCGCTGTGACGGTGGAGAGCGCCGGAGGGGCGCCCATCCACGTATCCGCCGCGCTGACTCTGGACGGGTCCGTCACCCTGGCGGAGGCGAAGGCAAAATTTACCGAAAAGCTGGAGGAGTACCTGCAAGGATTGGCCTTTGACAGCTACACGGTGCTTTTCAACCGGATCGCTTTTCTGTTGATGGACGTGAGCGGGGTGACCGACTACAGGGCTCTGACGGTAAACGGTGGAAGAAGTAACGTGACGGTCCCGGCGGACAAGGTGCCGGTGGTGGGGACGGTGAGCCTTACATGAGACTATTGGACTATCTGCGCCCCGCTCTTCGGGAGAGCCCGGAGGTACAGGCCATCCAGGAGGGCTTTCAGGCGGCGGTGGACGGCCTCTGGAACGCGGTGGAGGGCTGCATGGCCCAGTTGGACGTGGAGACGGCCACCTGGGGGCTCAGCATTTGGGAGGAGGCCCTGGGTCTTCCCGTGGAGGTGGAGCGCCCCATGGCCTTCCGCCGGAGCCGGATCAAGGCCAAGCTCCGGGGGCAGGGGACTACCACCGTGGCGGCCATCCAGAACGTAGCCGCCAGCTTCTCTAACGGAGAGGTAGAGGTGACCGAGATCCCGAAGGAGTACCGGATCAAGGTCCATTTTGTGGGGGCTGCCTGTTTGCCCCCCAATCTGGGTGACCTGATGGCGGCTGTCAGGGAAACGATCCCCGCCCACCTGGCGGTGGAATACTCCGCCAAGATCAAGCTTTGGAGGGACGTAAAGGATCTGAACTGGAACGAGGTAAAGGAACAAAACTGGGGATGGCTGAGAGGAGAGATCAAATGAAGGAGACAACAAACTTTAAATTCAAATTGCCGGAGGACAGCGATATCGTTACACCGGTACCTTTTAATGAGAATTTTGCTGTGATAGATCGGAAACTGAAGGAGTTGGAGGAGGGCAGCGCCCAAATAAAGACAGAACTGGCGGATTTTCGAATCTCCGAGGATACGGCCAGGCTGCTGGGACTGGATCCCGCCGCGAACCCATCGACAGACGATGGCTTTTTAGCAACTTACTGTCTGGCAAAGGGTGGGAAGATCATACGGCTGCACATTACATGCGGCGGAAAGGCGGCCAAGGCAGGGATACCCATTTCAGGGGCTACAAAGCTTGACGGTACTCCCCTTGTAACAGATGGAAAGGCGGAAATGCTTGCCTTTGCGGTGGGGTCTCCAGCTACACTGACGACTCCCGCCTATCTGGATATGGCCGCTGGGCAGATCGTTGTTGAAACTCAATATAATGCGGTAACTGATGTGAGTTGGGAACTTCCGAGGCCAACTTCCGGGACAAGTATGTTTGCGGCCTCAAGGTCTTTTCAATTTTCCCCATACGCTACGACCTATGACATCTGCTGTGTGGGTGGCGGAGGTGGCGGAAGTGATGGAAACAATTCCAGCTATATGACATGGCCCGGCGGAGGCGGCGGAGGAGGGTATGTGGTCAATAAGCTTGCCATTCCCGCTGTCGCAAACAGTTTGTATACCGTAACAGTAGGAGCTGGAGGCGCCGCGAAAACAGCAGGGGGCTCCTCGTCCATTGTTTTAGGCGGGACTACCATAGCAAGTGCAGGTGGTGGTCAGCCGGGGTATACAGGGGATACGGATACCCTTAACCCTCGTGGCAGGGGTGGAGCAGGAAATGGAAATGGCGGAGATTTTGAAAAACCGGGAGTCCCTGGAACCGTCCGCAGATTTGGCGAAACAAGCGGTGTACTCTACGGTGGCGGAGGCGCCGGGGGTAACTGGTCTGGTTCCGCAATGCAGCAGGGCGGGGCTCCGTACGGAGGCAGCGGCGGAGCCGGAGAGGGAGCAAGCGCGTCTTACGCAAAGCCTGGTACAGGTCCTGGCGGTGGCGGAGGCGGTGGTGGTTCTGTTTGGGGCGATACACAAAATGCGGGTGGAGCGGCCGGATACAGAGGCGAGGTTATTCTGAGATGGAGGGTATTGGTATGAAATTTGCACTGGTAGAGGGAGGCGTCGTGGTCAATGTGATCGAGGCTGAGCCGGAGATCGCCGGGGAACTGGGGGCGCTGCCCTGTTATGAAGGCTGTGGTATTGGAGAGGTCTATGCCCCGCCCTACGCTTTGACCCATGCGGAGTGCCTCCGGGCGGATATCGACTATCTGGCGGCATTGCAGGGGGTGACGTTATGACGGTACTTGAACTGGCGAAGAAATACTATCCCCGGCTGTGGGGCCGGGAGCGGATCGAGGCGCTGGAAGCTGCGGGGCGGCTGACGGCGGAGCAGACAGAGGAGATATTCTCCCCGGTCTTTGATGAAAAGGCGGAAGAGGGGAAGGAACAGGAGGGACCGGAATGCTTGGATACGAAGACGGCAGACTGAGAATGACCCTGGGGGATCACGGTGTTCCGCTGCTGCTGCGCGTCAGTCGGTACTGTCCCAAGAAGGGGGATGGTCCTGAGGCAAAGGACCTGATCCGGGCGGAACTGCTTCAAAGCGGAAAACGTGTGTTTGCCAGGGAGATCGCCTACGGGGAACTGGAGGCGGCCCAGGGGATCATGGAACTTTTCCTGACGCCGGAGGAGGCGGAGAAGCTGAGTCTGGGCCTCTATACCTTCCGGGTCCTGCTGCTGCGGGAGGGAGAGGTCCGCAATACCCTTTTCACCACAACATTGGAGGTGGTCCCGTAAGCCGGGACCATGGATCGATACAGAAATGGAGGAAGATCATATGAGTGAAGAGCATGGACGCCCGGAGGCGTCGGTGGAGGTCCTGATCTCCCCCTGCTCCCTTCCCTTTCGGAAGATCACGGGGCTCCCCGAGGAGGGGCTTCCGGGGCAATATCTGGGGATGACAGGGGCGGGAGTCCGGTGGAAGGAGCTTCCGGCGGATCTGGCAAAGAAGGAATACGTAGACAGCGCTCTGGCCGCCGCATTGGGGGACATCGCCGCCGCCCTTGACGCCGTCAACGGGGAGGTGGTCTGATGGGGACCATTGCGGACAAGCTGGCCAGATTGGCCGGGACCAAGGAGGATATCCGGCAGGCCCTTTTGGATAAGGGGCGGCAGGTGGCGGAGGATACCCCCTTCTCCGCCTACGGAGACCAGGTCCGGGCCATCGAGGCCCGGAAGGGGCCCTTGAAGGAAAAGGAGGTCAACCTCTACGATTATGACGGCGCGCTGGTGGAGACATATACCCCGGAGGAGTTCGCCCTTCTGGAGGCGCTGCCCGATCCGCCGGAGCATGAGGGGCTTACCTTCCAGGGCTACAACTATACGCTGGACAAGGCAAAGGCCTATGTGGCAAAGTACGGCTATCTCAACATCGGCGCCATCTACATCACCGACGATGGGGCTACCAGGATCAAACTGGATCTGGTATCGGACAAGCCCGAGGCCCTTACCGTACCCCTCAAATTCAGCCAGACGGTGGAGGGGGGAGTGAGCGTAGACTGGGGGGATGGCTCGCCGGTGGAGACGGATCCGGTAAATACAGGTTATCAATACTGTACTCTGACGCACAGCTATGCCCAACCGGGAAAGTATACCATCTCCCTGTCCGTGGCGGAGGGATGTACCCTGAAATTGGGTGGAGAAAGCAGTACAGCAGTGTTTGCGGAGAAGGAATATTTGAAAAGCACTGTTACGGAGGTAAATATCGGTGCGCGCGCGGAGATAGGGGGATATGCCTTTGAACTGTGCTACAGTATGGAATATCTGACCTTACCGAAGGGGATCACGACCCTGGGAAAGGATGGTTTTGCGTTTTACAGCCCTCAAAGGCTGACCGCCATTATACTGCCGGAGGGGATAACCTCTGTACCCCGTTGGACGTTTGGGTATTGTTCAAGAACTTGGGTCATATCCTTGCCGGAAGGGGTCGAAACGATCAATGAAAATGCCTTTATGACCTGTTCTGGGGTAACCTCCATCGTGATCCCGGAAGGGTGCAAAGAGATATGGGATGATGCGTTTATATATTGCACTGCGGCGACCTGGATCGTAGTCCCTGATGGAGTCACTCATATTTATGAGGGCGCGTTCTTCAGCTGTACGGCGGCTGAAAAAATTATCCTTTCCCCCGGGCTGAAAGAGTTAGGAGTGTATGGGAATGGTCAAGGCTATGGAGCGTTTGCTGTGGCGACAAGCTGGAGGGAAATCCGCATACCGGAAACGGTAGAGTCAATGGGCAAGGGGGTGTTTGATATCGTTCTGAAGGCGGAGAAGATGTATCTTTGCCCCCAAATACCCCCCACCACGTCGGGTATGCCTATATCTGTAGATGAGAGAGCGATATGCTTTACCATCTATGTCCCAGCGGAAAGCGTGGAGGCGTACAAAACGGCTGAGGGCTGGAGCGCCTACGCCGACAGGATAGAAGCAATGCCGTAAAACCAGCAGGGGCGGCCCCACGTGGCCGCCCCTGTAAAGTAGGTTCGTCAAGATCTTTGGGGACCGGCGTCCTCGCCGGTCCGGCAGGATCATGGTTATGGTTTTGCTCTGTCCTCCGGCGCAAGGCTGGGATCCCCAAAGATTTTTGCCCAAAGAAAACCGGTGACCGCCGAGGCGGTCACCGATTGGGCAATAAGAGGATGACGGATGTAACAGGGGGATCATCACACCCCTGTTGTACACTACTAAGCCGATGCGTTAATATTGCTTTTTTCACAACTGATTAATATTGTTTCCCTCAAAACTGATTACTGTATTTTCCTTAAATTCAACAGATATCGTGCGTTCAAGAAAGCCGCCGAAGAGCAAGCCTTTGAATTCCCGGGTATACCATTTTAAGGTTTCTACGCCATCTAAGCCTTCTCTTGTGGAGTCAGGGGTCCCCAGTAAAGAAACAACGAGTTCTTTGCTCATACCAAGTTCGAGTTGGGGGTAAGCCTTCTTCATATGTGAACCTTTGATTCCCATAATTTAACCTCCATGTTATTGTTAGTGTGACAAAAGGACCGTTACCTTGTTACATTTATTTTGAAACAGATTCAATGGCTCCTGAAATTCGGTTCCATCGTAAATCAATATGTACGTTACGATTTAAGTAAACATCGACCGTGCATTTACAAAAAGATTGAGAAAATGTTAGAGTATAAAAATCTTCGGGGAATTGCAGCTGGATGGATTGTCCATTGGCGACAGATAATTTTTTCTCACCCCCATCCCAGAGGATCGTTAAGTTGATTGGAGGGTTAACCAAAAAAATCTGGCTTTCCCTAAAAATTTCAATCGTATATAACGGCGCGTCTATTGGGGATTGTTGGTAAGAGGGAAAGGCAATACCACAAGAGGAGCAAAAATTGCTGCCATCAGGATTCTGTGCGCCACATTTGTTACAAAACATGCCAATAGACTCCCCTCGGAAAACAGCACCTATTAAATTAATCATACTCAAAAAAAGAAAAAAGTCAAGAAGCAAGGAGGAAAAACTATGCCAAAAACATCTATGGCAGGGGCCGAGGAAAAGTATTCCACGTCCATCAAAAAAATGTCCAAAGTGACAAAGGCGTTTTACAAGGATGGAGAGGAGATCGAGTCGTTACTGGATCGACTGGGTAAGAATAAGTATAAGATTGAACTTGATGTCAGCAAGGCAGAAGCGGAACTGAAGGCTTTGGAGATTTCTGCGGAAAAGACAGATCAAAAAATGCTGGATAGCAAGAGAACCAACGTGGAGGTTATGCGGCGGATCCAAGAGGAGGTGGATCAGGCATTTGAAAGTATAGAAGACTGTATGCAGGGGATCACAGGAAACAGCGAGTTTGAAAAGATTCAAAAATCGGGGATCCTCAAAATGATGGGGAACCTGTGGCTAAAAGAGATTGATGTGGTGGCCTCCAGTTTCTTTGGTAATGAGGGAAAAACAATGGCAGCATCGATAGCTTCTTATGCCGGGCAGGGGGCTATGGTCGGTACAATGTTGGGAACACCGGGAGTTGGCACGGCAATCGGAGCGGCATTGGGGGCATTGATGGGAGTAGCCGATGGCACTCTCGAAATCTTTGAGGATCGAGACTCCGCCTTCAAATCCCACATCAAAGGCATGGTAGATACCCAATCCGCCCTGCGGGAGAAGGAGATGCTCTCCGGCTCCGCCTACGCTGCCCAGCGGGAAAAAGCCATGGCAGACGCCCTCGCCCGGCTGGAAACCGAGGGGGCCACCCCGGAACTGATCCAGTCCTTCCAGGGATGGGGGATCGACGGTATGGGGCTGCTGGCAGAGGAACTTGGAGTACGGCGGGGAGAAATTTACGACAAGGTGGCCGCCGGGGAGGTGGAGGGAGAAAAGGCGGCGGATATCCTCCGCCGGGCGCTGGCGGACGCCTTCCCCGGCTCCATGCTGGACCCGGGGGAGACCTACCTGAGTAAAACTACCCAGTTGGAAAAGCGGGAGGAGGAGTTAAATGGTATCATAGGCTCCTCCTACAACCAGACTGCCCGCGCCGGACTTGAGGCGGACTATGATGCGTTCCAGGGGGCCCTGGGGGACGAGCTGGAGGAAATGAACAGCATGATCGGCGAGGGCCGGGGCATGGCGGAGAACCTGGAGCGGCAATACCGGCGGGAGGCCCTCAGTATGCTGGCCACGGGAGAGGGCAATACCCTCTATGAGGGGGAGAGCGAAAAGCACCTGGGGGAGATGCACCGGGAGTACGAAGCTCTGAAGACGGAGTTTGATACGGCGGACGAGGCCCGGAAGGCGGAGATCGGGGCCCAGATCGAGGCCCTGAAAAGCGAGGCGGAGAGCCTTGCCAAGGACGCTTACAACGCCAGCGAGACGGGGATCGCCCTGCGGGATACGGAACTGGGTCTGATCGACGCCATCCGGGCGAACACCCTGGCTCTGGGCGGGGCGGCCTGGAACCGGGAGTACCTGGTCCAGCAGGAGGAGAGCAAGGGCCTGCTGGCCGGAAAGCAGACCATCGCTCTGCGGAACTGGAGGAGGGACCACCCGGAGGGGGAGCCTGGAGGCTATGATCCGGAGTCTACATATCTGGAAGGGGAAAAGGCCCTGGCGGCGCCTGCCTCCTCCTACCTGACGGGGGGCTACGCCTACGGGCTGGAGCGGGTGCCCTACGATAACTTCCCGCCCCTTCTCCACCAGGGGGAGCGGGTATTGACCGCCTCCCAGGCGGGGGCTCTGGACCGGGGCGGGGGAAGCGTCAAGGTGGAGATCGGGCAGGTGAGCTTTGGGTCCACGGTTTCCGACCCGGAGGAGGCGGCGGAGCTCTTCGCCAGAGAACTGGAGAGGGAATTGCTGCTGGCAAGGCCGTGGTAGGCGGGCAAGAGGGTGGGCGCACAATGTGCGCCCCTACGGAGTAGGGACGTTATGGACTGTTGGGTGGCCCCTGCGAGGGATCCCCTTCTTTCTTTTCATAACTCCCAATTTGCTTCTGTGTTCCTAACGCCTTGATTCTAGACTTTAGTGTATAATAATTCATCCATCCGAATTATACAGATTATGCTTCAACTCTGTGCGCAGTAATTATTGTATAGCTATATGCGTTCACAGTTATTTTGTAGTGACCTGTGAAAATATACCAGTTCTTTCCGATCCTTTCAATTTTAGCATTTTTGTCCAGAATCTGCACCCCGCTCCATTGGACAACATCGTCTGTTTCAATTTGGCAGTTCCTTTTTATCCGCTCTACACCCATTTCTGTTGTATGAAGTTTATCAATGTTTTTAATTAAATCATTCATTCTTATACCAGCCTATGCATATTTACCCATTGTGATTCACCGGGAACACGAAGTCGAATTGGGACTTTCATAAAAAGCCAGACGTGACAGGCCGTTTCCTCCTGTCACGTCTGGCTTTTTACGGTTGGGGCGGGGGAGGTCTTCCCGTTATTTATGAATAGAGTTCTAAAGTCTCCAGCAGTACCTGGTCAAAACGGGCGGCGTCCAACTCCAGAGCCACCTCCACGTTGGGTTCCTCCCCCTTGGGAAGGGGCTCAAAGAGGAATTCGTGGGTCATATCCATCTGGGGGTGGTCGGAGCGGAAGCCCCTGGTATCGCAGACCGTCATACCCCGGGTAAATTCCCCCCGGGTCTCCACCGTCACATGCATTTTGGCGCTTTTGGTGATGACGGTGGGGTCGATCATCCACATCACCGCGCAGGCGTCACAAAAGCTGTCCCGGCCGGGCTTGCCCTCCCGGTCTCCGAAGAGCCGGGCGGCCAGTTGGGCGGCGGGGTTATGGATAGCCCTCACCCTGTCCCGCATTTCCGGGGTGGCTACCTGCTGCCGGGTGAGATTCAGGCCCACCATGCGGATGGGAATGCCGGCTTCAAAAACCAGCTTGGCAGCCTCGGGATCCACAAAGATATTGAACTCCGCCGCAGGGGTAGCGTTTCCGCCGGTGGTGCTGCCCCCCATGGTGAGGATCTCCGGGATCCTTTGGGCCAGACGGGGCTCCTTCAAAAGAGCCTGGGCAATGTTGGTGAGGGGGCCCAGGGTGATGAGGGAAACGTCGTCATGGTTCATAAAGGCGTCGATAATAAAGTCTACGGCATGCTGCTTTTCCAGCGGCTTTTGGGGTTCGGGGACCTGGATGTCTCCCAGACCTCCGGCGCCGTGGACATAGGAAGCATCCTGAAGGGGGACCAGCAGGGGCCTGGGGTATCCGGCAAAGACGGGAACGTCCATATAGCCCGCCACCTCTGTTACGTAGCGGGTGTTGCGCTGGGTGTTTTCAAGGCCCACGTTTCCCCCCACGGTGGTAATGCCGACTACGTCCAGCCGCTTCAGGCACAGAAGAAGGGCCAGGGCGTCGTCCACGCCGGTATCACAGTCGATAACGACCTTCCGTTTGTCTGCCATGGGCTTATTCCCCTTTGGCGGCGGCCTGGCCGGACTCTACCTTCCGGCGGCGGCGGATGGCCAGCATTCCGGTGATGCCCAGGGCGATGATGGTGGCGGCGTAGGGGATCATTTCCAGGAACTCGGTGGGGAAGTTGGTCTGATTCTTCATGGTGGTGGAAAGTTCCTGGCAGAAGCCGAAGAGGAGGGAGGCCAATGCCGAGCCAATGGGCTCGCCGTTTGCCATATTCTGGGCGGAAAGACCGATATAGCCCCGGCCGTTTGCCATGCCCTTCATGAAGAAGGTGACGAAGCTCATGGAGAGGAACGCGCCAGAGAGGCCCGTCATAACGCCGCAGATGGAGAAGGAGACATAGCCCACCTTGGGAACGGAGATGCCGACGGACTCGGCGGCATGGGGGTTTTCTCCCACCGCCCGGATCCGCAGGCCCAGCCGGGTCTTTTTCAGCAGCACCCACACCAGGAATACGCTGAGAAGGGCCAGCCAGGTAAGAAGGCTCTGGCCGGAGATGATCCTGCCGATGACAGGGATCTTCTCGATGAGCTTAAACAGTCCGCCGATGACGGGAGTATCCGGGCCCAGGTTGGGGATCTGATAGGACCGGAAAGCGCCGGCTGTGGTGGACTTTTCTCCGGTGAGAAGGTACATGACGAATACCGTGCCGCCTGTGGCCGCAAGGTTAAAGGCGATACAGGTGAGGTACAGGTCCGCCTTGCCGGAAATGCTGGCAAAGGCGATGATGAGCCCGGAAACGAGCCCCACGGCGATGCCGCCCAAAAGGCCGACCCACATGTTGCCGCTATAGTGGGCGCAGATGACGGCCCCCAGAGCGGACCAGAGGATCATGCCCTCAAGGCCCATGTTGAACATGCCCGCCTGCCGGCAGATGAGAGCGGCGAGAGCGGCGAAGATGAGGGGGGTGGAAAGACGGATGGCGTCGGCTACAAATGCGATCCAATCGATACTCATAGCGAAACTCTCTCCTTTCTTAAGCTGCCGTATTGGCTTGCTGCTTTTGCTTCCTCGCGGCCTCTTCCTTCTCGGCGGCCTTGAAGATGAGCTTGTGCTTGGTGCCCGACATAAAGGACTCGGCGGCAATGAGCAGGATGATGATGCCCTGGATCACGGTGATAAACTCCTTGGGGATGTCGCCAGAGGTATTCACCACGTCGGCGCCGATGCGGATGTACGCCAGGAACAGAGCGCCAATGGGTACCAGCGCCGGGTTCTTTTTTGCCAGCACCGCCACCAGAAGGCCGTCAAAGCCGTGCTGGGTGGTGGCGGTCCACTGGAAGCGGGTGTAGTTGCCCAGCATTTCGGTGGCGCCCGCGATACCGGCCACGCCGCCGCCGATAAGTTGGGCGGCAAAGGAGATGCCCACCGCCGAAAGGCCTACCGCCCCGGCAAACTGAGGGTTCTCGCCCACCAGGCGCATCTTCCAGCCAAAGCTGGTCTTATAAAAGAGAATGGCTACCAAGACGACGCAGAGGATGGCGATAATAAGGCCGGACTGGACCCGGAAGGACTTAAGGACGGCGAAGAAGCCCTCCTTACCCTGGACGTTTGAAAAGAGCCGGGGCATCTGGGCGTTTTCGGGAAGCTCCAGGGAGCCGATAAAGGCAATGGTGTTATCCTTCATGTGATACCGCATGATCCAGGTGGCAAGGAAGCCGATGATGCTGTTGAGCATCAGGGAGACCACTACCACGTTGGCGTTGAATTTCCGCTCCATGATGGCGGGGATAAAAGCCATGACCACGCCGGTAAGAGCCGCCACAAGAAAGAGCAGGGGCAGCATCACAGGGGCGGGGAGGGCGTTGCCCAGCTTGACGGAGACAAAGGTGACCGTACAGGCCGACAGCATAAAAATACCTTCGGGTACCAGATTGAAGCGGTTGACCGCGTACATAAAGCACATGGAAAGACCGCAGATGGTAAAGGGAATGGCCAGGTTGATGACGCTGCCGATCCGGCGGGGGGAGGAGAAGGGACCCAGGATAAACTGCCGGACGATGTAAACGGGATCGTCACTGATGGCGTAAAGGATCACAAGGGCTACCGCATAGGCGATGACAAGGCCCACCAGAGTACGGACCACCTCCATGGTGGTTTCGATCTTTTGCGTCTTGCTCACAGTAATCCCTCCATTTCTGCCGCTGTCATTTCCCGGACGCCCAGCATGTATTCGCCAAGCACGTCCTCGGAGACCTCATTGGCCTTGGGGAAGGCGGCTGCGATCTTGCCCTTGCGCATGACCAGCAGCCGGTCGGAACACTCCAGCACCTCATTGAGGTCGGCGGAGATCAAAAGACAGGCCAGGTTTTCCTCCCGGGCCTTGCGGACAATGGTTTTGCGGATCATCTCGGCGGTACCCACGTCGATGCCCCGGGTGGGCTGGCAGGCCAGGATGAAGTTGGCGCCGGAGGTGAACTCCCGGGCCACCACCACCTTCTGGATGTTGCCGCCGGAGAGCATACGCACTGGCTGGTCCGCGTTGTCGCAGGCGATCTCGAAGTCCTTGA
>ERZ777305.2831-NODE-2831-length-13428-cov-3.424811_pt1 | contig 13428 bp, 14 predicted proteins | sample MGYA00374965_ERZ777305 | MGnify/ENA primary metagenome ERZ777305 (study PRJEB29328, sample SAMD00013331) | mouse gut metagenome | study: EMG produced TPA metagenomics assembly of the Metagenome analysis of fecal microbiota from mouse which was promoted... | reverse complement strand
ACAGCGAGAACCGCCTGGCCCGTGGATTTAAGCTTTCTCTTTAAATGTTCCTCCAGCGCTTCGTCCGTGCGGATGTCCCATACGTGTTCCACGGTATCCGTCATAATCTGCGCCATCTCATTGAGCTGTACGGCCACGGCCGCCCGGTTCTCCATTAGCCTGGTATTCCAGATCCGGTTCATTCTGGCCGGCATATCCAGAACGGCTTCCCCGCCTTCCGGGATATCTCCCCCAAAGCTTTCCCTGCCCTCCCCCCCTGGGGACAGACCGGAAAAGCTCTGGGCCAGATTGCGGAAAGCGGCTTCATATTCCTGTACCCGGGATCGCGCCGGATGCACGGGGCCTCCATCGTCGTCTTCCTCCCGGTACACCGGCGTCAACAGCCACTCCATCAAGCTGCTGCAGATCACCGTCAGGGAGCACACCAGCAGCCCCTGGGCAGCTCCCAGGGCTATGGCATACTCCGCATCCGTCTGCAGGAGCCCCACTCCAATCTGCATGGCTGCCACGCACATACCTGCGATCCCCGCATAGAGCCATCCCCAATGCCCGCTTCTTCGTTCCTCTTCCTGTTTCATACCTCTACCCTCCACTTTCTTCTGTGTGTGTCTGTGTAGTTGGGTATTATAGAGGACGCAAATCGATTTTTTTGTCAAATGCAGGAAGGGGTTTTGAAAAGATTTGGACAAATTCAGACATAGAATCCGTTGAGAAAAGCTGTCATCTCCGTGGGAAAATTTTCCTTAAAGATAACAGCCTTTCTATCTTAACTTAATTTGTAATGCTAAGCCCGCTCTCTTTATCGAAGACGTGAATCTTCTCCGGATTCAGCGCCAGCCTTATGGTATCTCCCATCCGGGCCCCGGTTCCCGGATCCACCCGGGCCGTCATAGAGGCTCCCTCCAGTTCAAAATAAAGGCATACCTCTGCGCCCAGAAGCTCATAGACGCTGATCTTGGCTTCCACCACGCTGTCTTTATATTTCTCCAGCATCTCCGGCGCGTCGTGGAGATCCTCGGGACGGATTCCCATGATCACCGTCCTGCCTGCATACCCTTTATCCAAAAGGGCGGAAGACTTCTCCTCGGACAGACGGATACGATAGGGTCCCACGCAAAGCACCGCCTGCTTCCCGTCGGCTTCGCAGACTGCCTCTGAGAAATTCATCTGGGGAGAGCCGATAAAACCTGCTACAAACAGATTGTCCGGACGGTTGTAAAGATTCTGAGGCGTGTCAATCTGCTGAATCACCCCGTCCTTCATCACCACAATCCGGGTTCCCAGGGTCATAGCCTCTGTCTGGTCATGGGTCACATAGATAATTGTATTGCCCAGCCTCTGATGAAGCTTCGAGATCTCCGTCCTCATCTGCACCCTCAGCTTTGCATCCAGATTGGACAAGGGCTCATCCATCAGGAATACTTTGGGGTTCCGCACGATGGCTCGTCCCATGGCCACGCGCTGTCTCTGTCCGCCGGACAGAGCCTTTGGCTTGCGCTCCAAAAGGGCTTCCAAATCCAGAATTTTAGCCGCTTCCCGCACCATGCGGTCAATCTCCGCCTTAGGCACCTTGCGCAGCTTCAGGGCAAAAGCCATATTTTCATAGACCGTCATATGGGGATACAAGGCATAGTTCTGAAATACCATGGCAATATCACGGTCTTTGGGCTCCACATCGTTCATACGTTTCCCGTCAATCAGGAGATCTCCGGAACTGATATCCTCCAGTCCGGCAATCATGCGGAGGGTGGTAGACTTTCCGCAGCCGGAAGGACCTACGAAGATAATAAACTCCTTATCCGCGATTTCCATGTTAAAATCCTTTACAGCTTCAAAACCGTTGGGATATTTTTTACAAATATTTTTCAGCGATATACTTGCCATTTTACCTTTCCTCCTGCTTCTTGTCTTAAGCCTCAATCTCATACCAGCGGATTTCATTTGCTTCCAAATCCAGCCGGAAACTGCTGCCGTCGCCTTTATAGACGGTAGTGCTCTGAGGCTCATAGGTATTGTTCACCACGCAGTACTTCCCATTCTTCACATAAGCGTGGACATCCACATTGTAATTATCAGAAAACCAGCAGTGCAGCTCTTCCTCACTGCGGGTACTCCAGAGAATGGCCCGGTGAAGAATACGGCTGTTCTCGAAACTGTAGGGCAGCCCGGAAATATACACGGCCCGTCCCTTTCCACAGGTATTTACCGCCATCTGGACCTCTTTGTCCCTCTGAACCAGGATTTCGGCGTCCGCAAGGGCATACATGCCTTTCTTTCCTTCCCCGAAGTCCACTTCTCCCTTACAATCCTCCAGGATAAAGTGATCCCGGTGCTCCTCCCAGTTGTATTTATCATACCCAAAGGTAAAACCGGTCTCCTTTTCTATCCCCAGCACCGATGCAAGCTGAATATAGCGCCCCTGGTACTGATGGCCCGAAGGCTCTCCCACTCCGATCAGTCCTCCGCCCCTGCGGACAAAAGCATGTATAGCCGCCGAGACAGCCGGATCCTCCCAGACGCTTCCTCCCGTATGGGCCGTATCTCCGTCTCCCACATTGATCAGCACGTCCACGTCCGCAAGCACCGCCGGATTTTCCCGGATATCCTCAAAGGAGAGGAAGCTCACCTCATAGGGCGCTCCCGATAATGCTTCAATCACACCTGCATAGCTGTAATTTTGCTTCTGATACAGGGCATGATGCACCATATGGCAGCCCCAGGAACGCATGCGCCCCCAGCAGTTCAGCACCGCAACCTTTTTGTGGCAGAAGCCTTCCGTCCCCCGGATATTTTCATACAGCTCCCGGAACTCATTGCACACGCTCTCCACATAATCCACAAACTCCGGGAACTTGCAGGCCAGCTTCAGGTAGCCGCCGTATCCGATCCGGTCAATGGGTTTGCGCAGGATCGCCCGCCTGGCCGTCACCCAGTTCTCCTTCGCCTCTTTCACCGGGTCTCCCCCTTCATGGAAGGTATCCGGGAAAAAGTAAGGCAGAAAACGCCCTTCCGTGTAGCCTACACCCGGAATATCGGAAATCAGCCGCAGGGTCATGCCGTTTCCCACACTCCCCACCACGGCATCCAGGCCGATAGAGCGGAACTCCTCCATAAAAGGCTCCGTCCCAATCCAGTGATCACCCAGGAACATCATGGCTTCCTTCCCCATTTCATGAGTCAAGTCTACCAGCTCTTTTACCAAAGCAGCCACTTCCCTGCGCTGAAACGCCACAAAGTCCAGATACTCCTTAGAGGGAACCCGGTATTGGTTATTGTAATATCCCTGATCGATGATATACTCCGGACGGAAGGGATATCCTGCTTCCTTCTCAAACTTTTCCAGAATATAAGGGGACACGGATGCGGAATATCCGTACCAGTCCACATACTTTTCCCGTTTCAGCTCATCAAAAATCAGCGTGAACTGATGAAAAAACGTGGTATAGCGGATTACATCCACGTAAGGATGCTCCTCAATAAACCGTTTCAGCCGCTCCATGGTATACGCATGGGTCTTGGGCTGGCGCACATCAAAGGTAATCTGATGTTCAAAATCCGTCCACTCATTGACCACCGCATTGTACATGTGAACCGGATCCCAGATCAGATAGGCCAGAAAACTAACCGTATATTCATGATAAGGGATGGGAGCAGGCAGAATCACACAGCCGCTCTCTTCTTCATATGTCCATTCCTTGGGAGGAACGGGGCAGCCGGCCGTCCGATCCATGACCTCCCACCAGCGCTTCTTATCGTCCCGCGTATTTACTTTCAAAAGCTCCGGGCTGATACCCGCCATCAGCGGAATGGCAAGAGCTTCCTCCTCCGCCATATAAAACCCGGTCATAATATAGCATTGCTGCACCTCGTCCGGATTCGCCTTCGCCCAGGCGTTATCCTTCCGGGTTGTATAATAGGTAGAATATACCTTGGCATTTACTTCTTTCAAGCCTTCCGGGTAATCTGTTCCGTCACAGTCCCGGATGGCATCTGCACCCCAGCGCTTCAATAACTCCAATGTCTCAGGCACCACATCCACATCGGTGGGAATTGTCACCCTGCCGGTATTTTTATATTGGTTCCTCATTTATGATACCTCTGCCTTCTAATCCTGATAGCGTTTGTTATAAATCATCAACGCGGCCAAAAGAAGCACTACGCCCAAAAGCATAATTACAAGTCCGGCCATTTTTCCGGTCATCTTCCATCCGCCGAACACCATTCCTATGCCTGCCGCGAAAAATACTGCGATCAGCACCATCCGCAGGCCTACATGTTCTTTCCAAAAATTCATCCTGTCACCCTATCCTTTCAAACCGCCCAGTGTCATGCCCTGGGTCAGCTTTTTCTGCACGCACATATAAAGTATCAGCGTGGGCAGCATCACCAGAACCAGTCCCGCATACAGCTGTCCGTACTGGGTAGCCGCCTGCTGCGCCTGGGTCAGCTGCATCAGCCCTACCGGCAGCGTCTTAGCCCCGTTGGGATCGGACAGCAGCGTCATGGCAATAATATACTCGTTCCAGAAAGACAAAAAGTTAAAAAGAATTACCGTAATGATGGACGGCTGCGCCATGGGAAAAATAATTTTTACCATGGTAGAAAAGTACCCGGCCCCGTCAATATAAGCTGCCTCCTCAAAATCATGAGGCAGGGTAGCAAAATAACTGGATAGCAGGTAGATGGTAAAGGGCAGGGCTGTGGCCGCATACACCAGAGCCAGCACAAGAATATTATTCAGGAAGAACCCGCTGCCAATCAAGCCTTTCAGCATTTTATCCCCGTCCACAAGCATCAGGAAAATGGGAACTACGATGTAATTCACATTAATAAACAGACCGCCCATAAACAGGATATTTAAAAATTTCCTTCCCCGGAACTCAAACCGGGACAGCACATAAGATGCCGGCAGCGCAACAGCCAGGAGAATGGCTAGGGCCAGTGCCGTGACAATCACGGAATTGAGCATATACTCGCCCATCCGGGCTTTTCCCCAGGCATCTGCAAAGTTCTGGAGATACACCCCGGCAGGAATCGCCCAGGGATTTCCGTAAAATTCGCTGTTCTGCTTAATGGATGCCATAAATACCCAAGCCACCGGTATTATAATGGTGACAGCCAAAAGCCCCAGCGCCACATAAACAAAAACTTTATACAAAATCTGACCTGATGATTTTTTCGTTTGTTCCATCCTTATCCCCCCTTAAAATTCCAGCGGCTTCCGCTTGGTAACCGCATTCACCAGCGCCGACAGGCCAAAGGAAAACAGGAACACCATTACGCCGATGGCCATTCCGTAGCCATAGGTCGAATTGGTATACGCCTGCTTATACATATAGGACAAGGCAACCTCTGAGGCGCCGTTGGGCCCTCCGGAGGTCATGGCTTTCACAAAGAGGAAGGCCATATTGATGGTGCTGATAATAAAAAATGTCAGTGTGGTACGGATATTCGTCCAAATAAGCGGAAGGGTAATCTGGAAAAACTGGGTCACACGCCCTGCGCCGTCCAGCCCTGCGCTCTCGTAAAGACTCTGGGGAATGCTGGCCATGGATGCCATATACATAACCATATAATAACCGATGGCCTGCCATACCATGGCAATGATCAGGCTGATCATAACCATAGATTCCCCCTTCCACAGAACGGCCACAGTCTCTCCCTTGAAAAAGGATAAAAGGCTGTTGAGCGTACCGTTGTTCGTGTCATAAATGGCGCTGAATATAGCCGAAATTACCACTACCGACAGAATATTCGGTATGTAAAATATAATTCGGAAGAAATTCTGTCCTTTGATTTTCTCCCGGGTCAGAATAGCCGCAAATACCAGGGCAAACGCAAAAGTAACCACGGTCACGACAACAATCAAAAGAATTGTATTCTGCATGGAACGGATAAAATTAGCATCCTTCATAAGACGGCTGAAATTCTGCAGCCACACAAATTCCTCCGTGGTAGAATACGCACTGCGTACAAACAGAGACATCCGAAATACATTCATCGTGGGGATAATCATAAAAACTGTAAACAAAATTACTGCAGCCGCAGCACACAGAAAAATAAACCCGCTGCGTCCCGCTCGTTTCTTCATCGCCTATCTCCTTTCTCTTCAGATCACAGTACCAAGCCAAATCTGATTTTAAAAGAAACGGCGGTGGAAAACTCGCACCGCCGTTTACCTGTTCACTTATACCTAATATTACGGAATGAGATTTGCTCTCATCTGATCGCTGGCATCCTTGATGCCTGCAATCCAGTCATCCTTAGTCATGGTGCCGGATACCAGAGAGTTTACCGGGTCAAACCACACGGTACGGTTATCCAGACCTTCAATCGGAGTAAATGCCGCGAAATTACCCATAGCAGCCTTTGCGCCGTTGTCGTAGATAGCATAGAAGAGCTTATTGTCGCCTTCCAGTTTGTCTGCAATGTTCAGAACCGGCTGAATCGCCCCTGCTTTTGCAAAAATCTCACATGCAGCATCGCTGTAAAGGAATGCAATAAACTGCTTCGCAGCATCCTGGTTCGCTGCTCCGCTGGGGATCCATGCCTGCTCAAACCAGGTATAGCTGTATCCGTCGCCGCCTGCCTCAACAGCCGGAAGAGCCGTCATACCCCAAGCAAAGCCGTCTGCACGGGGAGCTTCTGCCATCTCGCTTACAATCCAGGTTCCGTTGGGCATAAACAGAGCTTTGTTGTCCAACACCAGCTGCTGGTTCTTGGTGAAATCCTGATCGTTGGCCTGGGCCGGCGTGGTGGGCTCCGTATAGGAGGCCAGTTTCGCTACGATGTCAAAGCACATCTTCGCTTCCTCAGTATCCCAGATACCCTCTTCGTAGTTGGTTGCTTTGTTAAAGAAATCAGCTCCGCCTACCGAATACATCAGGGCATAGAAGAATGCGTCAAAGTATCCGGTCGTCGGATATGTAAACAGGGAGATTCCCTCTGCCTTCGCCTTGTCGCCCAGCTCCCACATCTCATCCCATGTAGCAGGTACGGTCCAGCCTTTTTCCTCAAAGAGGCCCGCATTGTAGAACAGTCCGCAGGGAGAATAGAACATAGGTGCTAAATAAGTCTTTCCGTCGCTGTACGGATTGGTCAGAGCTGTCTCTGTAAAACCGCCTGCAATCTTATCGCTGACCTTCTTGTCCTCACCGGGAACGGTCATAGCCAGTACGTCCGTCAGGTCCACCAGATTCTGATCCTTGATAAAGGTCTCTGTCAGGGCATCCTCACGTCCCGTAGCCAGATGAATCACATCCGGGAAATCCCCGGCTTTCATAGACGATCCGATTACATCTTCCAGATTCTTGTCCGTTATCAGTTCCACCGCAATTCCGGTTTCTGCTGTGAAGGCATCGCATACTTCCTTCCACATGTCGCTGCCGTAGGCCGTCTCAATGGCCGCCACCTTCAGCGTTCCGCCGGCTGCCTCGGGGGCTTCCGGAGTTTCCCCGGTCCCCTGGTCTGCCGGAGCCGTCTCAGGCGTATCGGCAGGTGTTTCTGCCTTTTTGCCGCAGCCTGCCATCATAGATGCGGTCATAGCTGCTACAAGAAGGATACTTATTACCTTTTTCATAACATCTTACCTCCTGTAAAAATGTGATGACTATGGTTCCAAGAACCAAATTAACTAGATAGATTAAGTATAAAATCTTATTTTTTCCATTTCTAGTCTATTTATTGCTCTCTTTTTTATATATATTGCTCATTTTGGATATATTTGTACATTTTCCTTCGAAATTTATACATTCATTATCAATTATGTCAAATTTATTTCATTTTCGCTTTTCTCTCCTCGGTCAATTTTGATATTTTTCTTATTTTTTTCTTGTATCTCATACCAAAAGGAGTTATAATGGCGAAAAGTTCTGTTCCTATTCGTCTTTGCAGCTTTATTAATATTGCACTTCTTATTTATTTACAGCAATATTTATTATTTTCAAGGAGTTTTGCCAGCTATGAGTACAAATTGTTATGTCCTGGATCCTCTGGCCGTAAATCCGGTGGATCGCTCCGTCACCAAACTGCTCTATGTGAGCGTAGCCCGCTACAGCAACGAATGGCGTTCCATTCTCCACACGCACCCTTGCGCTGAAGTATTTTTTATCACAGGGGGCCGGGGAAACCTGAAATTGGTGAACAACACCCACCCTATCAATACCGGGGACGTAATTACTGTAAATTCTAACATTGAGCACACAGAGATCAGTTCGGAAGAACACCCTCTGGAATATATTGTCATGGGCGTAGACGGCCTGGAGGCCCTTTCCGGGGACGACGGCAGCATCGGCTACTCCATCGTCCATTACCAATCCGACAAAGAGCAGCTTCTGTTCTACCTGAAAAGCCTGATCCGGGAGATTGAAATCCACCTGCCGGGCTATAACATCATCTGCCAGGATATCCTGGAAGTAATCCTTCTCCTTCTCATGCGGCGCAGCGAATTCACCGTAACCTTTATCCCGTCCACCCGCAAATCCAGCAAAGAATGCGCCGTGGTACGGCGCTACATCGACAATCATTTCAAAGAAAACCTGACTCTGGATACCCTGGCATCCGTAGTCCACGTAAGTAAATACTATCTGGCCCACGCTTTCACAAAAGAATACGGCACTTCACCCATTAACTACCTGCTTTCCTGCCGGATCAAAGAGAGCCTCTATCTGCTCTCGGAAACCCGGACCTCCCTTTCGGAAATCGCAGAAACCCTGGGCTTTTCTTCCCCCAGCTATTTTTCCCAGAGTTTCCGCAGGATTCAGGGGATCAGTCCCATCGAATACCGGAAAAAATCCAGACAAAACCAAAAAAGTCCTCAGCCGCCCGGCTGAAGACTTTTTTATTCTACCGCTTTAAAGAGGATTTCATCCTCGTATACCAGACCAAGCCGCTCCTTGGCAACTTCCTCCACATACTTCTTGGTCTGCACGTATTTCTTTAGCTCCTCAATCTCCTGCGTTCTCTGCTCCTCCTCTTCAAGCTGGGCCATCAGCTCTTCTTCCCGCCTTTGATACGCCTCATTCTTCTGCTTCAGCTGCATCTCCCCGAAAGAAACCACAACCAGCAGGCACAGAATGGTAACGGTAATAATTCGAAGCTCCAGACGCTTCTTCCTTTTTAACGCACGCTGCGTTTTTGTCATTGCCATTGCGGCTTCCTCCTTTCCGGGTTCCCCCCTGCTTTTAAGAAGACTTTAGGTATAGTATAAACCGTTTTACAGAACTATGCAATTTTTTTCTTAGTTTATTTAATAACTTTGCAAATTGCAAATACAATAGCATTCCAAGCACAACTGCCGCTATGGCAAATCCCCGGATTGCACCGCTGTTTTCCAGGTACAGCATACGGAAAATCAGCACGCCGCACACCAGCCAGTACAAAATATCTTCCACCGCAATGGCCGCCGTGCCGTGCCGGACCAGCCTGCGGAAAATACGGATCAAATCATAAAGGATCATCATAAAGACGCCCCACAAAAAGGCCCGGAAGAAAAATTGCAGCTCAAACAGGATCCCTTCGCTCATAGGCACTATTTAAACAGGCGGCTCAGCAGGGACGCTCCGGTTCTCTGAAAATCCGTTATTTCCGAATAGCCCATGCTGTCAATCCGGCCCTCAAAATCCACTTCGCCCTTATCCAGGGCTATGCGGTTTACGTGCAGATCCGTCCCCTTGATGGTCAGCATCCCCTGCTCTGTCTCCAGGAGAATTTCTGCAATATCGAAAGAAATCACATCCGTCACGCCGCTGACAGTACCTGTCCTTCTATTGTTCAGCAAAAGTTTGTGGGCCTTTGCATACTGCTTTTCTTCCAAAAAAAGACCTCCTAACATATTAACCTACAGTTAAATATATTAAAAGGTCCTTTGCTTTATTCCAGATTTAAAGATAACGGTACAATTCTTTTGCTTCGTCCTTCTTCACCGTTTCCTGTATGTCCAGAACCTCTACCTTGACAGCTCTGGTTCCGAACTGGATTTCAATGACATCCCCTGCCTTTACATTCAGGGAGGCTTTGGCTGTCTTTCCGTTGACCAGAACGCGTCCTGCATCGCAGGCTTCATTGGCCACCGTTCTCCGCTTAATCAAACGGGAAATCTTTAAATATTTGTCCAGACGCATGGAATTAGTTCAGGGCGTCCTTCAGAGCCTTGCCCGCTTTGAACTTGGGCGCCTTGGAGGCTGCGATCTGCATGGTCTGTCCGGTCTGGGGATTTCTTCCCTCTCTGGCCGGTCTCTCGGATACCTCAAAGGTCCCGAAGCCTACCAGCTGGATCTTCTCGCCCTTCTTAAGCTCCTCTGCAACAACGTCTGTAAAAGCCTTCAGGGCCTTTTCTGCATCCTTTTTGGATAATTCTGTCTTCTCTGCAATCGCAGCTACTAACTCCATTCTGTTCATGGGTATTTCCTCCTGAAATTTTCTATTTTATTGATTCGATGATATGTCTGTGTGTGTGTTTGTCCATATCTTCTTTCCTATTTATACCCGTTTCTCACATGTTTGTCAAGGATTTTCCCGTATTTTATCGTCCTCTGGCCTCTTTCTCCATCCGCTTTACAGCCTCCCAGCTGGCCAATCCCTCTTCCGGCGTCAGGGCCTTCTGGTCTCCAAACACATGGGGATGGCGGCGCACCAGCTTCTTCGCCAGCATGTCCACCACATCCTCTATGGTAAACCGCTGTCCTTCCGCCGCAATCTGGCTGTGCATCAGCACCTGGAGCAAGACATCCCCCAGCTCCTCACAGAGATTCTCATCATCCTTCTTTTGGATAGCTTCGATTACCTCTCCGCTCTCTTCCTGCAGGCACTTAATCAGACTCTCATGGGTCTGGGCCTTGTCCCAGGGACAGCCATGCTCTCCCCGGAGCTCCGCCACAATATTCAAAAGCTCTTCATAGGTATATTTCTTTTCCATTTCCGATTTTATCCTTCTATGAAAAAATGGGTTTTAAAGCTGCTGCCAGCTGATCTTTCCGGGCCTGGGCCTCCGCCAGGTCTTTCCCCATGGTGGTAAAATAGGTCTTGATCTTCGGCTCGGTACCGGAGGGACGGACAATCACTTCCGGACCGCCTTCCAGCTTGTAAATCAGCACATTAGCCGCCGGAAGCCCTGTCTCTTCCGTCTTTTTGAGATCTGTCACCTTTACCACCTTGCATCCTCCGATTTCTGCCGGAGGATTCCGGCGCAGATTGTCCATAATTCCCGTCATCTTATCCATGCCGGACAGGCCCGGGAACTCAAAACTGTCTACTTTATTCAGATAACGTCCGTATTTGCTGTAAATCTCTTCCAGCCTCTGCTTGATGGAAGAACCAATGCTCCGGTAGTACGCCGCCATCTCGCAGATCAGCATAGAGCCGATAATAGCATCCTTATCCCGCACATAGGGCCCGGCCAAATATCCGTAGCTTTCCTCAAAGCCGAAGATAAAACGCTCCGCTTCCCCGGCAGCCTCCAGCTGCGCGATCTGATCGCCAATCCACTTAAAGCCCGTCAGGACGCTCCGAAGCTCCACGCCGTAGTCAGCCGCCACCGCGTCTGCCAGAGGCGTAGACACAATGGACTTCACCGCAACCGCCCTCTCAGGCATAGTTCCCTTCTCCCTACGGCCGGCGCAGATATAATCAAGCAGAAGAACTCCCACCTCATTGCCGGATACCAGCTCATAGCTTCCGTCCGGACATTTCATGGCAATGCCTACCCGGTCTGCATCCGGATCGGTAGCCAGCATCAAATCAGCGCCGGACTTCTCTGCCAGCTCCAGGCCCAGGCGGAGAGCTTCAAAGATCTCCGGGTTGGGATAGGGGCAGGTGGGGAAATTGCCGTCGGGATACTGCTGCTCCGGCACAATGGTAATATCCGTAATACCGATATCTTTCAGCACCCGCGTAACCGGAACCAGCCCGGAGCCGTTTAAGGGCGAGTACACCAGCTTCAGACCGGCAGTCTCACAGATCCCGGGACGCACGCTGCGGGCCTTAATGGCATCGTAAAGAGCCTCCTTGCAGTCCTCGCCTACATAGGCAATCAGGCCTGCCTTCGTCCCCTCCTCAAAGTCCATCATCTTTGCCCCGGTGAGGATATCCGTCTTCTGAATCTCTGCGTACACAATATCCGCCGCCTCGTCCGTCATCTGGCAGCCGTCCGGACCGTAAGCCTTGTAGCCGTTATATTTGGCCGGATTATGGGAGGCAGTAACCATAATACCTGCGTTTGCCTCATAATAGCGGGTAGCAAAGCTCAATGCCGGAACCGGCATCAGCGCATCATAAATACGTACCTTAATTCCGTTGGCTGCCAGCACGCAGGCGGCATTCCTGGCAAACACGTCGCTGTTGATACGGCTGTCGTAGCTGATGGCTACCAGCTGGTTTCCGCCCTGGGTTTTCACCCAGTTGGCGAGGCCCTGGGTAGCCTGGCGCACCACATAGATATTCATCCGGTTGGAACCGGCCCCCAGCACGCCCCGCAGCCCGGCCGTACCGAATTTCAAGGACACGGCAAAGCGATCTTTGATCTCTTCTTCCTTCCCCTGCACTGCTTCCAGCTCTTCCTTCAATGCCGGATCTTCCAGTTCTGCTTCCATCCAACGTTTGTACTCTTCTAAATACATCATTTTACACCCCATCCTTATATTTTGCACATTGACATGCTTTTATTTACCTATGATTTTAATCAATTTAGCAAAAAAAGTCAATGTAACCGCAGGGTATTCCTTAGCATTTTTTTCCTCCGCTCCTCCTGTTCCAGAAATACCTCCAGCTTCTCGGCGCTTTTTTCCGGAATCCAGGCCTTGTTGGTATGATAGTAATGGTGAGCCAGCTTCCACACCTTTTCGGGATAGTAAAGGCAGATCCCAAGATAAACCCGTTCTTCTTCCGACAGCGCCCGCTCCTGCTCGTAAGCCGCCAGCATCTTCCCGGCCAGAGCCTCGTTCCAATTCTGCTTTTCCATTATTTTGCGCAGAAACAGGCAGATATCGTTCACCTGGACATTGATTTCACACCGCTGGAAATTCACTACGGACGTTTCCTGACGGCTGATGAAAATGTTGTGGTGGATATATTCCCCGTGACAGATATGCTCTTCCCTGCAGGCATTCCCGTAAAGTTCCGCATAACCGGACTGCTCCAGGCGGTTTAAGGCAAACTGCCCCTCTTCCATAAGCCCTTCCGCATATTTCAGGTAAAGCCGTTCAAAATCCCCTTTTCTGTGTTTCTCCCGGATAAAATTCCGCACCCGTTTCAGCTCCCGGTTATGCCTGTCAAATTCCATCCGGCGGTCCGTTCCCGTCAGCCGTTTCTTTTCTTCTCCGGAAACCTGCCATACGTCCCTGGCTTCCCGGTGAATGCGGGCCAGGACCCTCATACTTTTCAGCAAATCTTCCTCGCTCCTGGGATCACATTCTTTGCCGGACGGCCAGTTTT
>ERZ777305.2823-NODE-2823-length-13457-cov-2.945083_pt1 | contig 13457 bp, 14 predicted proteins | sample MGYA00374965_ERZ777305 | MGnify/ENA primary metagenome ERZ777305 (study PRJEB29328, sample SAMD00013331) | mouse gut metagenome | study: EMG produced TPA metagenomics assembly of the Metagenome analysis of fecal microbiota from mouse which was promoted... | reverse complement strand
GGGATTACTAACATCCAAGAAGGTTTACAAAACCGGGCTATCCTTTTTCTACCAAAACAGCTCCACACTCTTCCGGGACTGGACGGAAAACCACACCAGCACCGCGAAAAAGCCTGCCATCACCGCCCAGTAGACCGGCATAGGCATGGAAAACACATAGGAATTGACCAGTCCGTATCCGCCGTATACCAGGGCGGTAATTCCAAACACCAGCATCTTGGGCGCCATAAAGTCCTTGTACCCTTCCAGATCTTTGCACTTGCGGATATCCACCTCTTTGCTTAGCAGCAAGGAAGTTTTAATCTCCCCCGTCTTCTTCATGAGAATCCAGGCATAAAGCATATAGGCCCCGGCACCTGCAAAGATAATATCCATCATACTCCAGATATTGTCCATAATCACACGTTTCCTTCCCGTTCCCTAGGCAAGCCCCAGAAACTCTTTCACCGCCGTTTTCATATCTTTCACTTCCACTACCCTATGGTGAAGCACTTCGGCGTTTCGTATCTCCCGGACTGCTCCCGGAATCTCTGTCCCGGAAAGGCCGGAAAGCCGATCCGCAAGCTCAAAATCGTCTGCCGCGCCGCATTCCTGTCCCAGCCCCTTCATCACGCTCCCGGTAAACTTAAAGGGACTTGCCGTGGAGGCAATCACAGTCACTTTCTCATCCCCGGTCTCGGCCCGGTACTTCTCATACACGCCTTCCGCTACTGCCGTGTGAGGATCCAGCACATAACCGGTCTTTTCGTAAATCCGGCGGATAGCGGCAGCCGTCTCTTCCTCGGAGGCATAATTTCCGTAGAAATCCCCCAGTTTTTCCTGCATATCCGGAGTAATCTCATAGCTCCCCTCTTCCGATAAACGCTTCATCAGGGCCGCCGCCTTCCCGGAATCCCGGCCTCCAATCTCATAGATCAGGCGCTCCAGATTGCTGGAAATAAGAATATCCATAGAAGGGGAACTGGTCAGGATAAATTCCCGGTTCCTGTCATAACACCCGGTGCGGAAGAAATCGTACAGCACCCGGTTCTCGTTGGAGGCGCAGATCAGGCGTCCCAGGGGAAGCCCCATGCGCTTCGCATAATAAGCCGCCAGAATATTGCCGAAATTTCCGGTGGGAACCACCGCATTTACGGTACCGCCCTCTTTCAGCGCTCCCTTTTTGTAAAGCCGGGCGCAGGCATACACATAATAGACAATCTGGGGAACCAGACGGCCGATGTTGATGGAATTAGCGGAAGAAAACCGGAATCCTGCCGCCTTCATCTCCGCCTTCAGGACCGCATCCCCGAAAATCTCCTTCACGCCGCTCTGGGCGTCGTCGAAATTGCCCCGGATTCCCACCACGAAGGTATTTTTCCCCTTCTGGGTTACCATCTGCTTCTCCTGAATGGGGCTGACACCGTCCTTGGGATAAAACACTACGATCCGGGTGCCCGGCACCTTCGCAAACCCGGCCAGCGCCGCCTTTCCGGTATCCCCGGAGGTAGCGGTCAAAATGACAATCTCATCCTGCACCTGGTTTTTCCCGGCCGCAGTGGTCATCAGATGGGGCAGAATGGAGAGGGCCATATCCTTAAAGGCAATGGTAGGACCGTGAAAAAGCTCCAGATAGGAAACTCCGTCTGCCTCCCGGACAGGCACAATCTCCGGCGTGTCGAATTTGCTGTCATAAGCTTTTTCAATACAGTGAAGAAGCTCCTCCCTGGTAAAATCCGTCAAAAACAGTTTCATAACCTCAAAGGCAATCTCCTGGTAAGTCATGCCCGCCAGTTCCTCCAAACCTCTATCCAAGGCCGGGATTTCCTCCGGTACAAATAGCCCTCCCTCCGCAGATAATCCCTGAAGAACCGCCTGGGAGGCTTTTACACGGACTGAGCCGTCCCGGGTACTTGTATAAAATAAATCCATCTCAGCTGTCCCCTTTGCTTTCATTACAAAAAATGATCAGGCAGGGGGTTATACGCCCCTGCCCTTGACGTTAACGCATATAGTGTAACATATAGAGGTCGTCCCGTCTATCCTTTTTCGCCGGAAATTCCCGCCGGTAATCCTCCACAAGCTTTCCGTCCAGATCCGCCGTTACAAGCATTTCCCCGCTGCCTCCCTTCGCAATCACCTGCCCGAAGGGGTCCGCCACCAGGGAATCCCCCCGGTAGCTTAACGTCCTGGCCCGGCCCACCCGGTTGATCCCGGCCACATAGCACTGGTTTTCTATCGCCCGTGCCTTCAAAAGAGTCATAAACTGTTCCCTCCGTTCCGAAGGCCAGTTTGCCGGCACCACTATCAGCCCGGCTTCCCGGGAGGCTATCTGGAAAATCTCCGGGAAACGCAGATCATAGCAGATAAAAGGGGCTACGGTAAATTCCTTCACCCTGCAGCTGACAATCTCCTCTCCCCCTGTATAATGTACGGATTCCGTGCCGAAAGTAAAGGGATGGATCTTCCGGTAATCGGCCAGAAGCTCTCCTTCCGGTCCCAGAATGGCATAGCAGTTGTAGGATTTGGGCTGCCGGTACTCCACGTAGCCCACGCCCACATACATGCCATAGGCCTTCGCCCGCTCCCGGAAATGCTCAAGAGTGGCAAAGTTTCCCCGCTCCTCCCCGATCTTCTCCGGGTGCATGGAAAATCCCGTCATGCTCATTTCCGGAAACAGCAGAAGATCCACTTCTTTCTCCCGGGCCTCCTGCAGAAAATATTCCGCTTTTTCAAAATTTCCCCGCTTATCCTCCCACAGGGGTTCCGTCTGCGCCAGTCCCAGTCTCATGCGCTTCTACTCCGCTGAATTATTAATGGCTGTCAGAAGTGCGTCAATGGAAGCCCGGATAATGTCCGGATCCACGGCCGCGCCCCAGAAAAGCTTTCCGTCCGGCTTCTGGATACCCACATAGGCAATGGCCCGGGAACTGGAGCTCTGCTCCAAGGCGTGCTCCTGATAGGTCACCAGGTTATATGTAAGGCCGAAACATTTCTTCAGGGCATTGCTCACCGCATTCAGGCGGCCGTTTCCGGCTGCATAAGTAACCTCCTTCTTTCCCTGGTACTCCGTATGCACCTCCGCCGTAATGCCGTCCACCTGTTTGAAATGAACTTCGGTGATATTGTAAGGAGAAGTAATGTTCTCGAATTTCTTCTTGAACAGGGCAAAGATCTCCTCCGGCATCAGCTCCTTGTTCTTGTGATCCGACTCCTCCTTGGCCGCATAGCCCATGGCTTCGCGCATTTTAGGCGGCAGATTCAGGCCGAAATTCTGCTCCAGGATATAGCCTACGCCGCCCTTGCCGGACTGGCTGTTGATCCGGATGACATCCGCATCATAATTGCGGTTCACATCCCTGGGATCAATGGGCAGATAGGGAACCGTCCACTGATCGCAGCCCTTATCCTCCCGGTAGTGCATACCCTTGGCAATGGCATCCTGGTGGGATCCGGAGAAGGCCGCAAACACCAGGGCTCCCGCATAGGGGCTTCTCTCATCTACTTTCATACCCGTAAATTTCTCATAGGCTTCGCAGACTGCCGGCATATCACTGAAGTCAAGTCCCGGATCTACACCCTGGGAATAAAGATTCATAGCCAGGGTCACTACGTCCACATTTCCGGTGCGCTCCCCGTTTCCAAAGAGAGTTCCCTCCACCCGGTCCGCTCCGGCCAGAAGTCCCATCTCCGTATCAGCCACGCCGCAGCCCCGGTCGTTGTGGGGATGGAGGGAGACTACTACGTTCTCCCGGTATTTCATATTTTCACACATGTACTCGATCTGGCTTGCATAGACGTGGGGCATAGAATGCTGTACCGTCACAGGCAGGTTGATAATGGCCTTTTTATCCGGGGTAGGCTTCCACACATCCAGAACGGCATTGCACACCTCCAGGGCATACTCCGGTTCCGTCCCCGTAAAGCTTTCCGGGCTGTACTCAAAGAGGAAATTTCCCTCTGTCTCATCCGCCAGCTTCTTTAAAAGGGCCGCTCCGTCCACGGCAATTTTCAAAATCTCTTCTTTCGACTTGTGGAAAACCTGTTCCCGCTGGGACACGGAAGTGGAGTTGTACACATGAACCACTGCCTTCCTGGCTCCCTTCAAGGCTTCAAAGGTTTTGCGGATAATGTGCTCCCTGGCCTGGGTCAGCACCTGGATGGTCACATCCTCCGGGATGAGATCCTGTTCAATCAAAGTCCGCAAAAACACATACTCTGTCTCGGAAGCTGCCGGGAATCCCACCTCAATCTCCTTAAAGCCCACCTGGCAGAGGAGCTTGAAAAAGCCCACCTTCTGCTCCAGGGTCATGGGCACTACCAGGGCCTGGTTGCCGTCCCTGAGATCCACGCTGCACCACACAGGGGCCTTCTCCACATAATCTTTCTGAGCCCATTTCATGCAGGGATAGGGGGGCATAAAATATTGTCTCTTATACTTGGTGTAATCCATCATTGCTTTCTCTCTCCTTTTCCTTTTCTAATCCGGCGTCCAAAGGCAAACCGGGGACCGTCTGGCTTCTTCTTTGCAGGCTGCGCCTTCCTGCAGATCAAAAAACCTTCCGTCTCTCACAGCTCAACTGCTGTTCAGAGACGGAAGGCTTATGTCTAACCTTACGCGGTACCACTCTGTTTTTGTGATCGCTCACACACTCATCCGATACGGGTCTATGACCTTATATCATCCCCGCTGTAACGGTCGGGATCCGTCTGCGCCTACTCTCCCCGGAACTGCCGGAAATTTGGGACAGCCGCTCTGAGGTCAGTTCCAATCCGCTCTTCCGCTGCCTCGCACCGCCCGGCAGCTCTCTGAAGTCCAAGAGAACTGTACTACTCCTCGTCTCTGCATTTTGCTATATGCTGTTTCTAAGAATAGCAAAAAAATAAAATCCTGTCAAGCATAAAATTCGTGGCCGTGGTAGGAAAAGAGCCAGGTTAAGCTCTGGTCAAACCAAGCAATGCTCTCGGGAGCCGCATAGGTTCTGGACACGAAATACAGGGCTCCTCTGGATTCATCCTCTCCCCGCAGGGCCCGCTCTACGGCTTCCACCGTCTCCTGGGAAACACGGACCCGGCTGATCTTCCCTGTAGCAACCGGAGAGAACTGGGCCTTCCCGTTCTTGCACTGGTAGACCACCTCCTCCACGCTGTCCGGAAAAACCGGGCTTTTCACACGGTTTATAACCACATTGGCAACCAGCATCCGTCCCAGAATATCTTCTCCGGAGGCTTCTGCCTCTACAATGCGCAGCAGCGCCTCATAGTCTGCCTCCGACAGTTCCACCACATACGGCGGAATCTCCCGGGCGCGCTGTGCCTCCTCCCGGATTTCTTCCGCCCTTTCCAAAGACCGGGCTGCAAGAATCACCTGTTCCTGCTGCCTCGCTGCCTCTTTCTTCCATTCCTGAATCACAATTTCCAGATTCGAACAATCTGCAATCCGGCCGGCCGCGGGCTTTACACCTCTTTCACTTTCCGTACCGCTTTCACTTTCGTAAGAGATTTTTCCTGTTGCCTCTACATCCTTTGTATCGGCAGCTACCATCAAAAGCATCCCTGCCAATCCCAAAACAGCCGCATAACCTCTTAACTTGTTCATAGTCTCCTATTATAAAAATCTTTTACCTTTCCGTCAACCTGTCCGTTACAAGTTTGTTACTATTTTTGGAAGACAATTCCTTAATTATCCATATCTTATGGGATACCTGTGATTGTGCCCAAAAATACAACGCTTTAAACGGGATATTTTAAAAAAAAATCCAAGCCAGTATTTCCTGATAATTTCAAATTTGTTACACATACTATAGTATATGTAATAGATTTGAAACAATTCCTCAGACAGGAGACATCCTATGAAACTTGCTCCGCGCACCAATCTTATATGCGGCATTCTATTTACTTCCGTCCTGGGCTCCCTGCTCCACTTCGTCTACGAATGGACCGGGGAGAACCCCCTTGCGGCGCTGTTCTCCCCGGTAAACGAGTCGGTTTTCGAGCATTGCAAGCTGCTCTTTTTCCCGGCTCTTCTCTATACACTTTTTGAAATCCGAATCCTGTCCCGGCGCTCCCGCAATTTTCTCACCGCCCGGCTGGCCGGAATCCTTCTGGGGCTGCTCTTTCTCCTAGCATCCTACTACACCTACACCGGGATCACCGGCATGGAGGCTCTGGCTATAGATATCCTGATTTTTATCCTCAGCGCCGTTCTGTCCTTTGCTCTCTCCCGCTTCTTTGAATTGCGCTGTCCAAAGCTCTCCCTGCCCCTTCCGGTAAGTATGGGACTGTATCTTGTTCTCCTGCTTCTTTTTCTGCTCTTTACCTTCCGTCCTCCCGGGCTTCCCCTCTTTTGGCCCCCGGATTAATCTGCCTCTTCTATGATCCGCCTGCTGCCAAGATAGGTGGCTAGAAAATACCCGCCGTAGATCAGGAGAATAAAGAGGGCTGTAAACAAAATGGATTTCTCCTGGGATTCCTGCTGCATCACCAGCAGCATCCGGTTCACAAACTGTACTCCGAACAGGGAATGTACAAAGGCCAGACTAAGGGGCAGGAAGAAAAAGATTCCAATCTGCCGGAACAAAGCTTTCCGGATCATTTCCGTATCTGCCCCCAGCTCCCGCAGGATCCCATAGCGGCTCCGGTTGTCCGAGCTGTCGGATAATTCCTTTAAAGCCAGCATGGCCGCACTGGAAATGAGGAAAATAATTCCTAAATACAGGGCGATAAAGGTTACAATGGCGGCTATGCCTACGCTGCTCTCCCGCAGGCTTATCTTAGAAACTGCATAAACGGAACCGTGCTCTGTCACCTGGTCAATCCGCTCTTCTACGGCAAGTTTTTCCGCCTCCGTCTTTCCCCGGTAATCCGCCGCCAGGTAGTTACAGTACGGCAGCGCTCCGCTTTCCTCGAAAGCACTGTCCGGCAGAACGAAGATCCCCAGAACTGTCCGGGAACTGCTCATGCTTAAGTAGCCCTCCTGGCATTCCCTATATCTGGGCCGGTATTGTTTTCCTCCCACAGTCAAAGCTGCTTCCGCCTTCAGGCTCATATCACGGATGGGCTTCATAGAATCAAAGGTACACAGCAGCAGGTATTCGTCTTCCGCAAGCTCATAGACCGGAGCCCCGTAAAATTCTGCAATCCGGTTGTAGGCGGAAAGGGGAATCAATTCTTCCCTATGGCTCCAATCCAGCTGGGGAAACTGCTCCATCACCTGCTCCCGGCTGTCCCCCAGGGTGGACTCCCAGGTCAGTTCCGGCAGCACATAGCTGGTAATCTCCACATAGCCGTCTGCCAGCTCCCCGGAAACCATGAACCCCGCATCTTCAAGATACTCCCCAATGCTTTTCTCCGCATCCTCCGGCGTCTGCCCTTCTCCCGCTTCCATAGACTTGGTCATGCACACATCCCTGGGAGTCAGCTCCTCAAGCTCCGCCGTCAGGGACTGGTTCATGCTGACTCCGCAGGAAAGTACACCGATGGTGAGAAACAGCATCAGGCAGATGACTGTCATGGTGCTGACCATAGTGTTGATCCGGCTGTTCATCTGCCGGAATACAAAAAGATTTAAGTCTTTCAGGTAAAAGCGCTTTCTCCCCTGGACCATCCGCAGCAAAAGCCCGGACAAGGACCAGAAAAAGAGAAAAGTCGCCAGGCTTCCAAGCCCGATAAGCAGCAGTGTTTGATTCCGGTCCACGGTTCCCAGAACTCCCAGCACCGAAAGGTAGCAATATGCCAGAAGTCCCAGAGAAACCAGAAAGACCGCTCCTGCCAGAATGGGATTTTTCATCCGCACCTTCTCGTTTTTCCGCTCCGCCGTAAGGAGATCCAGAAGCTTGTATCTGGAAACTGTCACCGCATTAAAGAGAATCACCAGAACATACATAATGCCGAAATAAATTACCGTTTTCACCGCAGCCTTTCCGGAAAAGACAAAGGTATAGCTAGTCATGTCGGCCTCAAACATCCGGGCCACCAGAACAGACATGAGCTGGGAGGCAAAGACGCCGGCCACCAGTCCGATCCCTAAGGAGATCAGCCCGATCACCACCGTCTCCCCAAAAAGAATCCGGGAGATGCCGCCCCGGCTCATGCCCAGGGTCATATACACTCCAAACTCTTTTTTCCGCCGCCTTATGAGAAAATTGTTGGCATATACTATCAAAAAACCAAGATTTATAGAGACAAATACGGAAACGCCGGCCAGCATGGCAAGCATCAGCTGGATAATCTCCCTGGTGGACGCAGAAACTGCCTGCATCACATTCTGGGAATCCAAGGCGTTAAACACATAGAAAACCACCACACCCAATACCAGCGTAAGAAAATAAACCGTGTAATCCTGAAAGCTCTTTTTCAGATTCCGCAGGGACAATTTAAACAGCATCATTCAAATCACCTCCCAGCAGGGCCATTACATCTATGATCTGATTGAAAAAGCTCTTTTTGTCTCCTTTGCCCCGGCGGATCTCGCTGAAAATCCGGCCGTCCTTAATAAAAAGAATGCGGGAAGCATAGCTGGCTGTAAAAGCATCGTGGGTCACCATCAAAATGGTAGATCCGCTTTCCTCATTCATGCGCACAAAGCAGTCCAGCAGCATCCGGGAAGCCTTGGAATCCAGGGCGCCGGTAGGCTCATCCGCCAGAATCAGTTTTGGTCCCCCCACAATGGCACGGGCCGAAGCCGTCCTCTGTTTCTCCCCGCCGGAGATCTGATAAGGATATTTGGAAAGAATCCCGGAAATCCCCAGCTTTCCCGCCGCTTCCTTCACCCGTTTCTCAATCTCTCCCGGCGAAACATGCCGGATGGATAAAGCCAGGGCAATATTTTCGTAGACTGTCAGAGTATCCAGCAGATGGAAATCCTGAAAAATAAAGCCAAGCTCCTCCCGGCGGAACCGGTTCAGGGCATTTCCTTTAAGCTTCGTGATATCCTGTCCGCCTACCTCAATCTGTCCGCTGGTAATGCGGTCTATGGTGGAAACACAATTTAAAAGGGTGGTCTTTCCGCTCCCGCTGGCCCCCATAATCCCCACAAACTCTCCCTCCAGCACCTGGAAGCTGATGCCGTCGAGGGCTTTCGTCATATTTCCTCTGCTTCCGTAATATTTTTCCATATTTGCTACGTCTAAGATGGTACGCATGTTGGACCTCCTAATTTTAGTTCCGCATCCGCCCTGCCAGGCCCCCTCCTGAAGATCCGGGCTTCTGCTGTTTGTTTCGTTCTGTTTGTATTTTACCGGAACCGCCGTCTTCGTACCATCGAATTTCCTTGCTGCTTCCTTTCATTTTTGTAAGATTTCTTCTGGGGCAGCCTACCGCAACTCCACATAGCTCCCCTTTGGAAAGTATATCCGGATCTCGCATCCCTCTCCCTCCTGGGAGAGGGCCTCGATGCCGTGGCCCAGCCTGCCGCAGAGCTTCCGGCAGAGATAAAGGCCAAGGCCTGTGGCCTGGGTCTGTATCCGTCCCTTGCTTCCCGTGAAGCCTTTCTCAAAGATCCGCTCCAGGTCTTCCTCCGGTATGCCCCTGCCATTGTCCCGGACGGACAGGCAGATGCGCTCTTTCCCGCCGGATCCCGTAAAGTCCAGCCGCAGAGTCTCCTTATCGCAGTACTTGATGCTGTTTAATAAAATCTGGTTGAGGATAAAGGCCAGCCACCGCTCGTCGCTGTACACCGTCAGGTCAAGGCCTTCCATATGAATCCCTGTTTTTCTGGCAATCAATGCCTTCTTATTGCGTTTCACCGCCTGGGTGACCAGACTCTCTAGGGAAACGGGCCGTATGAGATAATCCTTCTCTACATGGGCGCTGCGGGCATAAAAAAGAGCCTGCTCCGTATAGGCTTCAATTTTTCCCAGCTCTTCTTCCAGCTCCCCGGACAGGACATCCCGGTGATTTTCCACCATCAGCTTGCCTGCTGCAATGGGCGTCTTCACCTCGTGGATCCACAGTTCAATATATTCTTTGTATTCTTTTTCCGCATTTTTGTAATAATTCACATGATCTGCCATGGAATGCTCCAGATCCCGGAGTACCTCCCGCATCAGCCGCTCTTCCTGGCAGCCGGGAGGATCCAGCATTTCCGGCAGAAGATATTTTTTGTCAAGACCGGAAAGACTCTCCTCAATCCTGGAAAAATAGCGCTTTTTCCTGCAAAATTCACCGTAAGAAATCAAAAAGTAAACTCCGAAGGCGCAAAAGGCCGTATAGATCTGCAAAGCTCCTGCTGCCTGCAGAATCAGCAGAAAAATTTCCACCGTAGCCACAGCTCCGCCCAAAAGCAGAAGCTGCCCGTACCGTTCCTTTAAATAGACTGTGTATCGCATACCAGCATGTACCCCATTCCTCTCTTGGTCTGTATGACATGTTCCGCCCCAATGGATGAAAGCTTCCCCCGAAGCCTGGTGACATTCACCGTCAGGGTATTATCATCCACAAACAGCTCGCTGTCCCACAAATAAGCCATGAGCTGTTCCCTGGACACAATCTGGTCCCGGTTCTCCCCCAGGCAGTCCAGAATCCGCAGCTCGTTTTTCGTCAGCTCTACGCTTTTTCCTCCAGAGCTTACGGTCCCCCGGGACAAGTCCAGAACGAAATCTCCCAATCTGCGTTTCTGGGGCCTTAGGTTTTCCCGGCAGGATCGTTTTAAGACAGCCTCTATATGCGCCAGAAGAATCTGGGGATGGAAGGGCTTCGTGACAAAATCATCCGCACCCTGGCTCATGCTCATAAGCTCCGCCATCTGAGTGTCCTGGCTGGTAATGACAATGACAGGAAGATCCGAGACCTTCCTAAGTTCCCGGCACAGGTACAGGCCGTCCGTTCCCGGAAGGCCCAGATCCAGAAGCAGCAGATCCGCTTCTTTACTAAGAATCCCCTGCACCTGGTATTCCGTCTCCTGACAGCCCACTGCCTCATAACCGTTGTTGGCCAGAAACGTAACCAGTTCCCGGCAGAGCTTTTCGTCATCCTCCACGATTGCGATTTTTCTCATGTCAGCCCCTCCATCCGTTTTTTCTGGATTTCAGTATAGCGGACCTTATCTTCTTTTGCAAGCCGCCCGGAAAAGGAAAAACCGGTTTACTATAAAATAGATTCCGCAGACGGCCAGCCCCCAGAGAAACATTTTCAGAAAGAGAATGTGCCATGCCGCCTGCAGACGGGCCAGCTGATAGTCTTCGATTCCGCCCTTTAAAAAAACAGAAATTCCTATGAGCACCAGCGGAAGAAAGGCTCCCGCAAGAAAACTTGCAGCGGCCCCCAGGAAAAGACTGCTTCTCTCATAGCGCCGGATGCGCTTCATATAGTCAATCTCTGCCTCCGCCTGCTTATTTCCCGTCTCCTCTTTCTCTGCAAGCTCCCGGGTGAGCGCCTCATACTGCTCCCGGCAGCTTTCGCATTCCTCCAGATGCCCTTTCACCAGCTCTTTTGTCTCCCCGCAGACCAGTCCTTCTGCATACAGCGGAGCCACATCCCGGATAACTGCGCATGGTATTTCGTATTTCATAGTTTCCCTGCCTCCTTCACAATTTTTTCTTTTCCCCGGTAAAAATTTACCCGCGCCCAGTTTTCGCTCTCTCCCATGATTTCACCGATCTGGCGGAAGGTGAGATTTCCTATCAGGCGCAGGTACACCACCTCCCGCATGGGTTCTTTAAGCCCATGGAGGAGCTTGAGTACCTGCAGGCTGTCCCACTTTAGGAAAAAGTCCTCCTCCACCTCTTCCCCGGAGGGCAATTCCTCTTTAAGCCTCTCCGGTTCTTTGACCTTCTTCTTTAGGTAGCTCCGCCAAAGATTCTTGGCGATTCCGCAAAGCCAGGTGACAATACTGCTGTCCCCCTGAAAAGTCTCAATCCTGCCCACGGCCTGAAAAAAGGTTTCCTGGGTCAGTTCCTCCGCCAAATCCGCGTTATGGGTCCGGGAGAGCAAAAAAGCGTATACGGTCCGGGAATGTTCCTGATAGATTTTCTCCATGGGATCCATCTGTTTTTTACCTCCTTCTATCCCATTTGTGTCAAAAGGAAGGGATTCGTTACAATATTTTTTAAATTTAAGTCCCCGTAGCTCCATACACGAAATGCACCGTGACCGTATCTGCGTATTTCTCCATTTCCGCCAGATACTCCTCCTCCGTAATCATCTTTGTCTCTCCCCTTAAGGTTCTGGTGTAGGACGCATTTCCATCGGAATCAAAAGTTTCCGCCAGTTCTTCTTCCAAAACCAGGGTATCCGTCTCGTCGTCAATCACAAAGCGCTGCATACCATGGCCTGATCCTGCATAGAGACCGGAATCGTCGTAGGAAACGGGATAAGCAGTCCCCAGGCTTTCTATCGTCCCCAGCTTCCGGACTTCCCCGTCCCCGGCATAATAGACATTACAGAAAATAGATGCTTGATTTACCCCGTCGTCGTAGTACTGGTCCGTCACCAGCAGAACAGGAGAATCCGCCCCGATCTCCACAAGGGCAAACAGCTCCTCATCCTCCAAGCCGGCGATGGTTGGGCCGTACACATTGCTTTCCTTCTTTTTCCCGCAGGCCGTCAGGCACAGGACCGCAGCTATGGCCGCTGCCCGGCAAATTATTTTTTTCACAGAGATACCCGTCTTTCTTTCCATCTTTTTCATCCTCTCTTTCCCTTCGTTCTCCCTTTGATAACTGCCCCCAAATAACACAGGCACAACAAAACTCCTATCATCCCCGCCCCTGCGGCCGGTATAAAAAGCTTCTCATGGTTTACCGGCACATAAGTATACCCTCCCACCGCAATATACCGGTAAAGCATATATTCGATGCTGGTGGTAGCAGAGCTAATCGCAGACACTACAATGACTCCCAAAGCACCGACCGTCATAAAGATCAGCCCGCTTACCAGCAGCAGAGTCATATTGCGGTTGTGAAGGTTGATCTTCATCAAGTCTTCCAGGGTTACCTTATCTTCTTTTTCCGTCATCCGGGATTCCTCCTCCAAAAGTAAATCATCCAGGGACACCTGAAACATTCTGCCTATGCGGACCATGCTCTCCAGATCCGGAAGTGTAGTACCTCCCTCCCATTTGGACACGGTCTGCCTGGAGACGTTCAATTTCTCTGCCAGCTGTTCCTGTGTCATTCCCGCCAGTTTCCTTAATTGGTGCAGTTTCTTCCCAATTTCCAATTTTCTGGTCCTCCTTTCGGAAAAATCCTATCGAAAATACTGTTGTTTTTCCAGCAATTTGCCTTTCCATTTGTGCTCTATAGGATGACATTTTTATTATATCGGCAAAAAACCGGGATTGCAAAGCGTTCTTTTGCCACCTTGACCTGCCCATAAAATCTGAAATGATGACAAACAAATCAAACTGGCCAGGCTTTTGGGATTTGTTTATCTTAACAGACGGTCCGAAGGACTCCAGTTATGAATATGCCCCTTGTCAATGTGCGTCGTCACAACATATTTATGCTGCCCCTTTGTTACCGCGTCGGCAAGCTGCTTTC
>ERZ777305.2822-NODE-2822-length-13461-cov-2.344249_pt1 | contig 13461 bp, 12 predicted proteins | sample MGYA00374965_ERZ777305 | MGnify/ENA primary metagenome ERZ777305 (study PRJEB29328, sample SAMD00013331) | mouse gut metagenome | study: EMG produced TPA metagenomics assembly of the Metagenome analysis of fecal microbiota from mouse which was promoted... | reverse complement strand
AATGCAGCCTCGTCAATGGAAAAGCCCTTCTCCTCCAGAATCTCCCGGGTCAGATCCAGGGGGAAGCCATAGGTATCATACAGCTTAAAGGCATCTACACCGCTTAAGCACTTCTTTTCTTCTTTTACCATTTTTTCTTCCATCTCGCTTAAAATACTTAAGCCCTGGTCGATAGTTTTATTAAATTTATTTTCTTCCTGTGTAAGAACGTTAAAAATAAAATCCTTTTTTTCTTCCAGTTCCGGATAGCCATCCTTGCTTCCCTCGATTACGGTATTACTTAAATCTGCAAGAAATGTTCCGGAAATGCCAAGCAGTCTTCCATGACGTGCCGCCCTGCGGATAATCCTGCGAAGCACATAGCCCCTTCCTTCATTTGAAGGCATAATTCCGTCTGAAATCATAAAGGTTGCAGAACGAATATGATCTGTCACGATACGGATGGAAACATCCCACTTATATTCTACCCTGTATTCCTTACCAGAAATTTCGCACACTTTGTTTCTAAGGGCGCAAATGGTATCCACATCAAAAATGGAATCCACGTCCTGAACCACTGCTGCCAGTCTTTCCAGCCCCATACCGGTATCAATGTTTTTCTGCTCAAGCTCCGTGTAGTTCCCATGCCCATCATTGTCAAACTGGGTAAATACGTTGTTCCATACCTCTATGTACCTGTCGCAGTCACAGCCTACAGTACATCCCTCTTTTCCACAGCCGTACCTTTCTCCTCTGTCATAATAAACCTCTGAACAGGGACCACAGGGACCTGAACCATGCTCCCAGAAATTATCTGTTTTTCCAAAACGGAAAATCCGCTCCGGTGCTATTCCAATTTCCTTGTTCCAAATCTCAAAAGCCTCTTCATCTTCCTGATAAATAGAGGGGTAAAGCCTCTCGGGATCAAGTCCTACCACCTGTGTTAAAAATTCCCATGTCCACGCAATTGCCTCATGCTTAAAGTAATCCCCAAAGGAAAAATTTCCCAGCATTTCAAAAAAAGTGCCATGACGCGCAGTCTTGCCAATATTTTCAATGTCTCCTGTACGGATACATTTCTGGCAGGTAGTCACTCTTTTTCTTGGAGGAATTTCCTGCCCGGTAAAATAAGGTTTCAAAGGCGCCATGCCCGAATTAATCAGTAAAAGACTATTGTCATTATGGGGAACCAATGAAAAACTTTTCATTACAAGATGTTCCTTGCTTTCAAAAAACTCCAAGAACATTTTTCTAAGTTCATTTACACCATACTGTTTCATATAAATCGTATCCTTTCCTTAAAATGCCAGCTTCTCTGCAAAGTAAGATTCAAGATCGGCAATTGCCACTCTTTCCTGCTCCATTGTGTCTCTGAATCTCACCGTTACGGCATCTGTTTCAGAATCAAAATCATAAGTAATACAGAAAGGCGTTCCAATTTCATCCTGACGACGGTATCTCTTCCCAATATTTCCCCTGTCGTCAAATTCACAATTGTATTTTTTAGATAGCTGTGTAAATATCTTCTCTGCGCCTTCGTTTAATTTCTTGGAAAGAGGAAGTACACCAATCTTAACAGGAGCCAGTGCCGGATGAAAATGAAGCACTGTACGCACATCTCCCTCACCTATTTCTTCCTCGTCATAAGCACCGCAAAGCACTGCAAGGAACAGTCTTTCCACTCCAAGAGACGGCTCAATCACATAAGGAATATATTTTTCCCTCTTTTCATCATCAAAATAGCTCATATCCTGGCCTGAAACATTCTGATGCTGTGTCAGGTCATAATCGGTTCTGTCTGCAATTCCCCACAGCTCGCCCCATCCAAAGGGGAATAAAAATTCAATATCAGTAGTTGCCTTGGAATAAAAAGATAATTCTTCCTTATCATGATCGCGCACACGCATCTCTTCTTCTTTCATGCCAAGACTCTTTAAGAAATCAATACAGTACTGCTTCCAATAAGCAAACCACTCAAGATCCGTATCCGGCTCACAAAAAAATTCCATTTCCATCTGTTCAAATTCTCTCACACGGAAAATAAAGTTACCTGGTGTAATTTCATTTCTAAAAGATTTACCAACCTGACAAATTCCAAAAGGAATCTTTTTTCTGGAAGTTCTCTGCACATTTTTGAAATTCACAAAAATTCCCTGTGCAGTTTCAGGCCTTAAATATACCGTATTCTTTGCATCTTCCGTAACCCCCTGAAAGGTTTTAAACATCAGATTAAACTGACGGATATCCGTGAAATTATGTTTGCCGCAGGTAGGACATGGAATATTATGTTCATCAATAAATGCTTTCATCTGCTCCTGGCTCCATCCATCAACAGAAGCCTCAAGGGTGATTCCATTTTCTGCCACATAATCTTCAATCATCTTGTCCGCACGGAACCGTTCATGACATTCGCGGCAGTCCATCAAAGGATCTGAAAAACTTCCCAAGTGGCCTGATGCAACCCATGTCTGTGGATTCATTAAAATTGCACAGTCAACCCCTACATTATAAGGACTTTCCATTACAAATTTCTGCCACCATGCTTTTTTAATATTGTTTTTAAGTTCTACTCCAAGATTGCCAAAATCCCATGTATTGGCAAGACCTCCGTAAATCTCAGATCCGGGATATACAAACCCTCTGGACTTTGCCAATGCAACGATTTTTTCCATTGTTTTTTCCATAACACATTTACCTTTCATTCTTTGTCTATTTGAAAATAATATATGCTAACCCGTTATCTTCCGCACTACGTACAATCGTTTTTGCGTTTCCTGATACGGTAACATTGTCACTCACATAAAGAGCTTTTCCGTTTAGTACAATAGCATCGCTTACATTTGTAATTAAAAGCTGCGCATCTTTCATGTCAAGAACATCTGCCCTTCCCACCGTTTCACTTGCATCCTTTATGCTGCTTAAGACCACATTAAGCTCATAGCCTTCCTCTGCCGCCTTTGACGCCTCTCCTATAAAAAATACCGCTTTATTAAAAGATGCATAATCCTCCGGACTTGCATAAATCATCTGGACAATGGCCATGTCGTCCTTTGTTTCCACCTTTTCCACCGTTATACTGCCATTTCCTGCATTTCGGTTGTAAGAAGCCGCCTGGGAAAGAATCGACTGCTGCAGTTCCTCCTTATCATAATAATTTTCAGAAGCATTCTCCGGAACAAAGCTTTCTGCAATGCGGGACTGAACGCTTCCATCTTTTCCAAAAGAAATATACGTTCCTTCCACCTCTTCGCTATTACCGCCGCAGGAAACCATAACAGACATTGCGGCAAACGCCAATATGCTTATGACTATTTTAGATGCCGATTGATTTTGGTTGCTCATTTTATTCCCCTGTTTTCTTTAATTTACCCAATTCATTATATATGACTTACCTTTCAATTTCAACATGGATTTCATGCAAAATTTCAAGACTTTTCATTTTCTTATCTATAAACCGGCTGTTGAATATCCCGGCAATTTGTGAAAGTTCTTCCAGCACCTGCCCGGTTACCGTGAAAGTATAAAGCTTTTCAACAGTAGTATTGACAATATAATTAACCGTATATTCCGTTGAATCCAGATAAGGAGTATCCCGCTTGGGCAGTCCCGGGTATTCCCCATTTATGGTAAGCGCCTTTATCTCAAATATGTATCTGACAAGCAAATTAGAAAGTCCTTCATGCAAAAGCGCCCGCAATGACTGATAAAGCAGCTTTAACATTTCCTTTTCATCGTTATTTTCTCTGGTATAGTAGTCCATCAGTTCCAAAAAATACATTCCATAGCAGGCTGCCTCAAAATCATCCCGCAGTCCTTCAAAGTAATTACTAATCAACGTTTCCGAAACATTATAAGCACTTTTTCCCACATATAAAGAGAATTTCCCAAAGCAAAAGGGATTGGTGGATGCCAACAGCCTGCTGCCCTGCTTTCTTGCGCCTCTTGCAAAAGCTGAAATCTTTCCCCTCTCCCTTGTCAAAATAACTACTCGTCTGTCATATTCCCCAATAGGTTCTGTTTTTAAAATGATCCCTGTTACACCAATTAGTTCCTGCACCCTTATCGGCCCCTTCATTTTTTTCCGGCTCTGCCCTGTCAGTCATGATATCTTTTCCTTCCCGGTATGCCAGATAATCCTCAATTTTTCCTGTATTTAAAAATTGTTCCCAGTAATTTACTATTTTCATCTTGTGCCCCCTGATACCAAAAAGTCTTCTTTTAAAAACCATGCTATTAGGGTTTACTTTTTTGCTTTTTCTATTCGCTGTCCTTAGGATTATAGCCAAAATTTTTAAGAAGAAAATCGCTGTCCCGCCAATCCTTTTTCACTTTCACCCAAAGCTGCAGATTTACCTTACTCTCCAGCAGATCTTCAATATCTCTTCTTGCATGGGAACCGATCTTTTTTAACATTCCCCCCTGCTTTCCTATGAGGATTCCCTTTCGCAGATAATCGTTGCCTCTATGTCCACAATTCTGCCCCGCCATTTCATTTTTTCTATGGTCACTGCAATTCCATGAGGTATTTCCTCTTCCAGACATCTAAGAGCTTTTTCCCGGATCAGTTCTGCTACTATCTGACGCTGGGGCTGATCCGTTATGGTATCTTCATCATAAAATATAGGCCCATAAGGCAGATACTGCATAATGCATTTAATCAGTTCCTGTGTGTTGTCATTTTTAAGTGCCGATACCGGAACAATCTCTGCAAAATCCATCTCATTCCGGTAAGCATCAATAAATCTTAAAAGCTCTTCCCGTTTTACCATATCAATTTTATTCATGACCAATATCACCGGCGTATTTATTTTACTGAGCTGTTCTATAATGTGCCGCTCTCCTGCCCCAATATAATCTGATGGTTCCACCAGCCATAAAATTACATCCACTTCCTTAAGACTTCTGTTGGCCACATTTACCATATAATCTCCCAGACGGTTCTTGGCTTTATGAATCCCCGGAGTATCCACAAATACAATCTGTCCTTCTTCACTGGTCAGAACCGTCTGAATACGGTTTCTGGTGGTCTGGGGTTTGCTGGACGTAATGGCAATTTTCTGTCCAATCAGGCAATTCATTAATGTTGATTTTCCTACGTTTGGCCTGCCGATTAATGCTGCAAAGCCGGATTTATACTGGTCATTCATTTTTTGTTTTTCCTTTTTAATTTATTTTTCTTTTGCTTCCGTTTGTTCTGTTTCGTGTTTTTCTTTTGTTTTATTTTCTTTTATCTTTTTCTGCCTTTTCTTTACCGCACATTTGATCAAAAGCTTTAGCAGCAGGGTAAACACAACAATAATTATAACCCAAACCAGCAGATAAGGCAGGAATATAATAAATCCAATTCCAAAGTTGACAAATCCCTCTCCCACATTATAAAGACTGCTTGCAAAACCAGTTGAAATTTTCTCCCATACCGTTTGTTCTTTCACCGGCGTCAGCTTTGCAACTTCATTGATATAGAGATAAACCGTGCTGTAATTTACTCTGTTATCCATTGTCCTAAGCTGGGCTTCCATGCTTTCAATCTGATAGCGTACCTGGGACAGCCTGCTCTCTAAACTGATAATGTCTTCTATAGTTTCTGCCTTTTCCAAAAGCTCAAGAAGTCTTTCCTGTTCTGCCAGAAGCACTCTTTTATGACTTTCCAGATCTACATACTCCAGCGTCACATCCGTTACACTTTCATTTCTGCTTATCACATTGGAAACTTCACCCACTGCCAATAAAAATTCATCCAGTTTCTCAGCCGGAATGCGAATTGTCAAGTTCGCATTTCTGGTTCCTTTCCCATAATAATTGCTGCCATTATAAGTATAGCTTTCCTCTATGTATCCGCCAAGATTCCGAGTTTTTTCCCCTACAGTGGAAAGAAGCTCTTCAAAGGTTTCCGTTTCCACCTCAAGATTTACATCCCGTATCAGCTTACGCTGTACATCCTGCACCTGTACCACTGACGCACCGGTGCCTCCTTCTTCCGTATACCCCGCAGCAGCTTCCGGCATGGCTTCCGTACTATATATATCATCCGTAGCATAGGCTGCTTCACTACAATTATCCTGAACCGCTGTTTCCGTAGCAGCACTTTTAGATGCCGCACCACACCCTGCCGCCATCATCCCCAGCAAAAGGATCAGCACCAACACTAATCCCGGCCTAAAATTAAAATTTCCCATTCCCGTCATTTTCCTATTCTCCATAACAATCCTCCCACCGGAGCGTTCACCCAGGGGCGGAAATCCAAATGCCGGCTCCGACTTCAGATTTCCACCCTTTCAACGCATCCAAAACCTAATCAATAGTATCATATTGATGGCAAATTCCCATCTTTATACCATAGATACGTTTTTCTCACCCAATTTTATGGAAAATATAATATTTTTTAGTGAAACAACTGATCTACATTCATAAATAAGCCCTTATTTTCCTTAATCTTTTCTACATTACCAACTACGCACAGATTATTCTCTTCCATAAATGCCCGAACATATTCATACAGCCCCCTTAACTGTTCCTGGGTAGTTGCCAGCAGTTCATCTCTTTCCTTCTGCACCCGTTCCATAGAAAGCCCTGTAAGATATCCGCCAAGAGAATAGTTCCCCTTAGTTGCCGGTGTCATGGGAGTATCAAGTTCACTAATCGCGCCAATGATATACTGGGTTACTGTTCTCTCATCCAAAGTAACTTTTTCAATATAATCGGCTGCCTTTTCATAAACATCAATGGTCTTCTCCAGATTAGGATCTCTGTATGATACAAAATAGGCATCTCCATTTTTATAAAAATTGCACATGCAGCCATAAGCGCCACCCTTCACCCTTACGTTATTCCAAAGGTAATCATATCCCATCATTATCTTAAGCACCTTAAGTGCCCCTGTATAGGGAAGTCCTTTTTTCATAAAATTACCGGCTCTGCACACATACTGCACCTGCCCTGCCGTCATAAATGCCTCATTCTTTTTTACAGGCTCTATCCCGCCAGTTGCTCCTCCTATATGTCTTCTTCCAATCCTGCATATCCTTCTTTTGCCGCAGTATAATCCACCAGAAGATTTTCGGGCCTGAATATACATTTTGTCAGCCTTTTTAAAATGGAAACCAAGTCTTCTTTTCTGTCCTCAAAATTCTTTTCCAGATCCTCAAGCAGCCTGTACTGGGGAATGCCGCTGATCTGCTCTGACACTGCAACAGTAGGTGAAAAATAGGAAAGCGTCCTTAAAACTGCAATCAAATGCCCTGCGCCTGTCATAGTCCCCTGCATCCTTGACCTGCTTTCTGCAATAATCTCATAAAGCCGCTTGGTATCTTCAAATTGAGAGGTAAGTATAACCTCCTGCATCAGCTCAAGCGCCTTATCTCTCTTTTCATAAAGAGCTTTTGCGCGTATTTCCAGTGTCAGCTTATATTCCTCCATACGCTCTGCATTGGTATAGGTGTTTGCCACAGCCTTGATTCCGCCGGTATGAATATTAATTTCATTAAATAATTCCCTATAACTGTAATGCTTTGTATCCACCATCATAAGAACAGCTTTAAGAATTCCCACATAAGGAAGAAGGTCAGCCGGTACCTGCTTTAAGTCAAACACAAGATTTAAATAGCCGATTCCATTGGTAAACAGCTCATGAAAAAGAATCGTTGTGTTTTCCTTCCTATGCACCTCATTTATATAAGCTGCAGCTTCCTTTTTCATATCCTCCCTGTTAAGCAAAGGGATTGTTCTAAGGGCTGCCTCGCTGCTTGGTTCCTCCTGATAGGCCAAAAGCGCACTGGTCTGATCCACAATGGCCTGCCTTTTTTCTTCCGTCAGGGTAGCTTTGTATTCCTGCAGTTTTTCAAAAAGTTCCTTATCCTTCTTTGTAGTAAGCCCCTGAACTGGCTTTACCATAAGGATTGTCTTATGAGAATTGTCAAGAATAAAGTCTTTAATCAGCCCTTCAAAATACCCTGTTTCAATGGATTCTTTCAGTCTTTCAAATGTCTGGTTTGCCTCAATATGCATAAAAGGCGCGCTCTCGTCATACAGCCAGCTGTCCAGCGACTGCAGTCCCAGCATCAATCCTCTGGGATAAGATCCGAAATCCGCTTCTCTATATTTAAACTCAAAATAGTTAATTGCCGCTGCCAGTGCTTTTTTATCCAACCCCTTCTTCACAACATCAGCAAGCACCTGTTCAATTACCGAAATAAATTCTTCTCTCTGGCTTTCCCGTGCATTTTTTGCCACAATAGAAAAATATGGCTGGTAAATGCCATTTTCAAGAGAGCTGTAAACATCCTTTCCTATTCCTTTGTCTATCAGCGCCTGCTTAACCGGTGCACCGGGTGCGGAGCAAAGCACATAATCAAGCACATCCATTGCCGCATAAAGGATTTTGTCAAGACTGGTTCCCATAGAAATATTATAGGTCAGGTAGGTATTTTCTTTCAGCTCTTCATCTTCCATAATGGAATATTCCTTTACAAGCATCTTAGGTGCATCAAATGGCTTTTGTATTCCAACGGCAGAATCCACTTTAATTTTGTCAAACGCAGACAGATAATTTTCATCTAAAAAGTTCAAATATTCCACTGCATCCAAATTACCATATAAGTAAATATAGCTGTTGGAGGGATGATAATATTTCTGGTGAAAAGCAAGAAACTCCTCATAAGTCAGCTCCGGAATCACATCCGGATCTCCTCCTGATTCAATTCCATAAGAAGTATCAGGATAAAGGGAATTCATGATCTCCCGCTCCACCACATCATCAGGTGAAGAAAAAGCCCCTTTCATCTCATTATAAACCACACCGTTTATGGAAAGATCGTCCTCCATGCTTTCCATTTCATAGTGCCATCCCTCCTGCCTGAATATCTTTTCCTCGTTATAAATATTGGGATAAAAAACTGCATCCAAATAAACATGTACCAGATTTTTAAAATCTTTATCATTACAGCTTGCTACAGGATAAACTGTCTTATCCGGATAGGTCATTGCATTTAAAAAGGTATTCAGGGAGCCCTTCGCCAATTCTATAAAAGGATCTTTAACCGGAAAATTCTTTGAGCCGCAAAGTACGGAATGCTCCAAAATGTGGGCAACACCGGTACTGTTTTTAGGCGGTGTACGAAATCCAATGTAAAACACCTTGTTTTCATCATCATTTAGCAAAAGCGTAACCGCAGCATTTGTCTTTTTATGTTTCAAAATATATCCTTCCGAATTTAAATCACTGATCTTTCTTCTTTCAACCACCTGATAAGCTTCCAAATTTTCCACTTGCTGTCCCATAAAACATATAACCTTCCTTTTTTTATTTTTACATCTGTTACTCATTATGCCCATTATACACTAAAAGTCATCATTCCCAGTTTAGATATTATGATTTCCCTGATCAGCATTCCACAGGCCTTCTTTCTTGCCAGATTCACTTCTATAAGCTCCTTTAAAGAAAGAATTTCTTCCCTGTATTCGTTTTTCCTTTTGCCTAGTAATGTTTTCTTCTCCACCTGCATCTGAACCTTTACACGAATTTTAAGCTGCTTAAAAGTTTCATAGAGAAAAGAGTCGCCAGTAAGATAATAGAACTGGCTTTCCAGTGTGGTATCAGGAGCTGCCTCCTTTAAAATATAATGCGTCAGAATCGCTTTTAGTTTAAATGGCACCATCTCCTGTTCAAGCAGTTCCTCATATGAAAACTGGGCGCCCAGATAAATATTTCCAGTGTCCTGAAGCACATATTTGAAATCTTCATATTGTGTAACATTTTCCTTTATTTTCATTTTAGCCTAAATCCTCGATTGCATAACCGCTTATGCGCATGGCATCATTAATTAACTTTTGAGACATCCCTGTCTCTTTTGCAAGCTCCTCTATGGTAACCTTCCTGTGTAGTTCCCCTGCCAGCTCTCTTGCCTTGTCCGCCACCTTATTTACACGCTCCGCCGCCTTTTTATCTGTGTCTGTTTCCATCAGTGTCTGCTCAATCATTTCCTCCATTGCGTCCATGAACATTTTAATCAGCACGCATTCCGCCTGCGCTGCGTTTTCCTGAGAGCCTAACATGGCAACGCCTACTGTCAAAGCTACATTTCCCTCTCCGATCAAATCCTCCAAAAAGACTCCCTGACCGGAATACAGCTTGGAAATCTCCACCACCTTGGGAAGATATACATGGATCAGTTTATTTTGTGCCTCTTTTTCTCCGGCCATAGCAGATAAAATCAAGGCCTCTTTTTCTCCTTCACTGACTGTCCCTAACATTTCCAGCTCTTTCTTATATGCTTCCAGGTAATCTATTTCCTCTTGGGAAAGATATTCGTCTAAATCAGCCGGCTCTCCAATTCCGATCTTATGTTTTTTTAAATAATCAAATACCAGTGCAAGCTGGTTTTCCTCAAGGGAAATCTCTTTGAAAGCTTCCTTCACCTGTTCTTCACTGATACAGTTTCCCTGTTCCTTTGCCAGCTTTTTAACTGCCTCTAATATCTGTGCAAAAGCAATTTCCTGATTTTCCTTCATAAATTCCCTTTCCTAATATTTCTTTACATGAGTATGTGTAAAAAGATGCTCCTGACAATACTCATAATTTCCATCACATTTGGAGCAAAATCTAAATTCCAGCTCCGGATTGGTCTCTTCCGTTCTTCCGCAAATGGCACACTTATGTCTGGTTATCTTTGTGGTTTTCTTCACTTCTTTCCTAAATTCCTGTCTGCGCTTTACCTGTCTGGGTGACATATGAATCCGTCCTCTGCTGGTAAAGAAAAATACGACAAAGTTCATTAAAGATGCGCCAATTACAAACCGGATTGCAACGCCGCCTGCAGCAAACTGATAAATTAAAAGCGCCCCGTAAATAATTCCCATAATCTTGATCTTAATGGGAATAAAGAAAAACAATAAAATCTGCATATTAGGATAAGTAGCTGCAAATGCAAGGAATATGGACATATTCACATAATATGTGCTGAACATGGATGCCATGGGAGAATACCCCTGATAAGTTCCCCACAGCGCAACGCCTTCGCTGCCTAAGAAAACCCAGGTATAGGCAAATAGCAAAAAGGCGCCCAATACGGTAAACAAAACACCTGAAAAAATATATACATTATATCTGTAAGTTCCCCATGTCCGCTCTAATGTGGTACCTAATGAATAATAAAAATACAGCATCAAAAGTGTAAAAAAATCAAAACTTGAAGGCGGCACAATCAGCCATGTTAAAAGCCGCCATACCTGCCCATGAAAGATAATTTCATAGGGATTTAAGTATAAATAATTTAACAGATTAGGATACAGCATTTGAAAAAGATAACCACATGCATAGCATATAATCAGCATCAATGACAAATTCTGTATCGCATACTTTCCAAACTTCTTTTCAAATTTACTTGGGGATTTCATCATTCAATTCTCCTTTTAAGGTTTATTCATTACCTTACATGAAACTTCATATATTCTACCATTACCAATAAAAATTGTAAATAAAGCCCCCTTCTCTTTTTCACTTTATATGAATATTTTAGAATTTGACAATTTTTTCTTCATAAAATGTTTATCTGTTCGCGTTGCAATTTAAAAATTGGTGTCGTATAATAACTTAGCATGTCAAAAGACGTCGATAACTAATTAGAAAGGTTGAGTAACAGTTCTGTTACAAGGTTGAAAATTATGAACAGTCAGCAATATACTTTGGGCATTGATATTGGCTCTACCACTGTTAAAATTGCCATTTTGGACGAAGCTCATAATATCCTGTTTTCCGATTATAAAAGACATTTTGCAAATATAAGACAAACCCTGTCAGCGCTTTTGCAGGAATCCTATTCCCAGCTGGGAAATCTTATTCTCCACCCAATAATCACCGGCTCCGGCGGCCTTACCCTGGCCAATCACTTACAAGTTCCATTTGTGCAGGAGGTTATTTCAGTGGCCACCGCATTAAAGGAACTTGCACCCAAAACAGACGTAGCCATTGAATTAGGCGGTGAAGATGCCAAAATTATTTATTTTGAAGGGGGTAATGTAGAACAGCGTATGAACGGCATCTGCGCCGGCGGTACTGGTTCTTTTATTGATCAGATGGCTTCCCTCTTACAGACTGATGCCACCGGCTTAAATGAATATGCAAAAAATTATCATTCCTTATATACCATTGCTGCCAGATGCGGTGTTTTTGCCAAATCAGACATTCAACCCCTGATCAATGATGGTGCCACTAAGGAAGATTTGTCAGCATCCATTTTTCAGGCAGTGGTCAATCAGACTATCAGTGGTCTTGCCTGCGGCAAGCCGATTCGGGGACATGTAGCATTTTTAGGCGGCCCCCTTCATTTTCTATCCGAATTAAAAACAGCTTTTATACGCACATTAAAGCTGGACGAAGAACATATTATCAAGACAGAGCACTCTCATCTTTTTGCTGCCATTGGCTCCGCCTTAAATGCAAAAGAAGATGTCTCATTTACTATGGAGGAAATGGTCAAAAAGCTATCCTCAAATATTAAAATGGAATTTGAAGTAGAACGTATGGAGCCTTTGTTTGCAGACCAGTCGGAATACGAAAGTTTCAAAACCCGCCATACAAAACACTGTGTCAGAACCGGAGACCTTGCTTCCTATCGGGGCAACTGTTTTTTGGGAATTGACGCAGGCAGCACCACCACAAAGGTTGCACTGGTAGGTGAGGATGGTTCCCTGCTTTATTCTTTTTACAGCAGTAATGACGGAAGTCCCTTAAAAACAGCAATCCGTTCCATTAAAGAGATCTATTCGCTGCTTCCCGATGACGCCCAAATTGTCCGTTCCTGCTCTACGGGATATGGAGAGGCGCTTATGAAAGCTGCCTTCCTTCTGGATGACGGAGAAGTTGAAACAGTTGCCCACTATTATGCTGCTGCCTTTTTCAATCCTAAAGTAGACTGCATTCTGGATATAGGCGGCCAGGATATGAAATGCATCAAAATAAAAAACCAAACGGTTGACAGCGTACAGCTAAACGAAGCCTGCTCTTCTGGATGCGGTTCCTTTATAGAAACCTTTGCCAAATCTTTAAATTATACCGTTGAAAACTTTGCAAAGGCCGCTTTGTTTGCCGAACATCCAATTGATTTAGGAACCAGATGTACTGTATTTATGAATTCCAAGGTAAAGCAGGCTCAAAAGGAAGGAGCATCTGTTTCAGATATTTCCGCCGGTTTAGCCTATTCTGTTATTAAAAATGCTTTGTTTAAGGTAATCAAGGTTTCTGATGCCTCCGCTCTTGGCAAAAATATCGTGGTACAGGGCGGTACCTTTTACAATGACGCGGTGCTTAGAAGCTTTGAAAAAATTGCAGACTGTGAAGCCATACGTCCCGATATTGCAGGAATTATGGGGGCTTTTGGCGCTGCATTGATTGCCAGAGAACATTTTGTGGAAGGCTATGAAACTTCCATGCTCTCTTTCGAAAAGATAAATAATCTCCAATTTGAGACCAGTATGGCAAAATGTAAA
>ERZ777305.2820-NODE-2820-length-13473-cov-22.441944_pt1 | contig 13473 bp, 9 predicted proteins | sample MGYA00374965_ERZ777305 | MGnify/ENA primary metagenome ERZ777305 (study PRJEB29328, sample SAMD00013331) | mouse gut metagenome | study: EMG produced TPA metagenomics assembly of the Metagenome analysis of fecal microbiota from mouse which was promoted... | reverse complement strand
TTGGGGAGTGGTGAGCGGGCGAAGTCGCCCACTCAGTTCCACTATATGCTGTTGGTTCTTATTTCTCGGTTTCATAGTCTTGGGGGTGTTTAGAGTTCATCAAACAGATTGGGGATTGTGTCAACCTCTGCTCCGGATTTGGGAGCGGTGGCGGTCGTCTTGGATTGAGCCTTTGGCTTTGACTGACTGCGGAGTTCTCGGAGTTGTTCCTGCTTGAACTGCTCCATAGCCTGCTCCTTGAGTTCAGCCTTGTCCTCATCGGTCAGTTGGTCTTTGGAGATTACCACCTTGCAGTTGATAGGTTTGCCGATTTCCTCAGCGGTGCAATCGCCGTCAAAGTAATGAGTGGCAAGCGAATAGACTTCATCATTTGTCATGACCGCCACGCCTTGACGCTTGACTTCGTTCAGTATGTACTGGCAGCACTCCGAAATGGATTTGGAGGGGTCTGCATAGCGGATAGCGAAGAGACTGTCGCTCTCTGCACGGCTATCAAGATAGTTGCGGATAGCCTCGATAAAATTTTCAGATGATTTCATAGTCGTATGTTTTTAGAAAGTTAATATCCAATAGATTATCGCTATTATCGTCAGTATGGAGATTAGCCACCCCACACCTCGGAATATCGGTCGGATTACCACCCACATCACCACTGCCACGATTAAGCCGATGATGACACCAACCACATTCGCAACAGCCTTGATTATGCGGTATTGATGGGAGGTTTGGTGAGTATTGCCTCGACCTGAATTTCTAATATGTTGATTTGTAGCTGTCATATCGGTGGGTGCTTTTTTTTTAACCATGCGTCCAATGACGGTGTGGCTGTATGAGTTGCTCGACGCCTCAATGTCGTGTGGCGACAAAAAGGACGGTTCAGGCAGGCTGGAACAAATACTACCTCCGCAGGAGCGTGGAGATTTTTCCGAGACTGAATGAACTGCCCTTAGCCACACGTTACATCTGGCGAGCGACTTATACTTGCCCATCCGTTAGTGTGATGCCCTGATTGAATGGCACCCCCGGTATGACGGCACAAAGCGGCATATCTGTCGGCAATCCTTGTATTGCCGATGGACTATGAAACACTGAAAAACAAAAAGGAAAACGGGCAGTCCCATTAAGGCGAAGTCTATGCCAATGCAGTGAGGTACGAGCAAATCGGCATAGTCTTCGACAGGTGGCTGCAAACAAGTGATGAGTGGCGGAGCGGTCGTAAAAGTCCTTATCAGGCAATGCGTCCCGGAACACGGACAACAGCCATTCAGTCTTATGGCTTAGGTCAGCGTCTTCGATGACCGCCATGAGGCGATGGCCGTTGTCGGTGTTCAGCATTGCCCATAGGCGAGATGCGGTCAAAGGTGTCAGTGCCTGCACCGTCATCTTTTGACGGCATAACGCCGACAGCACGGAAGACCGCTCCGCCTCTCATCGCTTTCGATAGTGAAAAAACTAATAATCAGGTAGATTATTTGATCTGGCGAAATCTTTGAAATGGAACCGTTTTAAGAACTTATCCACATCTTCCTGAGTGTACCAATATTTATCACCTTCACGAGAGTATCCGAGGAAACCATTATCACGGAGCTTTTTAAGGTATCGGTCTTTAATATTAAGCAGTTCCTTTATTTCCGTATTGCTATAGACTCGAAATTTTGTTTGTGGAGGACTTGTAGAACTGTCCTCTAAAATGGTGAGAATCCTACGAAGAATCTCACTATCATTTAGTTTATTTTGTAACATATTTGGGTGGGTTTAGTGGATTACGCCACTCACATATATCCCTGACAGTATATATTCCGGACTTTACGCTGCCATCTTTGGAATGTTATGGTGAGGGCTTATTTGAGAGACTGAATAGATTGGATCACCGTCTCTGGTTTTGAAGGTGTAACAAAAGAAGATGTAAAATTGATTACTGAAAATCAACGATTTCCCAACATGTCCCAATCTTTCCCCAACATGTCCCAACTTGCGAAATTGTCTTAAACAAACAGTGCGGGTGTCGTTGTTTCATAATCGAAACCGGCACGAAACCGCTACGGTTGAAAAGCGATTGATTGGTCTGAGTCGCGAATCAGAATGACCGATGGATTGCATCCGTAAAAAGTAATAGCGGTAAGCCCGACACTCCCTGTAATTAGGATTGAAATAAAGATTATCCCGAAATATAATGTTATCCGGGACGGCTAAAGTTATACCCAATTTTAACGATAGCAAGAATCTTAAAAAATTTTAAATATTCAGGAAATCACGGGGAACTACCCGAGGTAGTACCTTAGTGGATTTCCGGGGTTTAGCGAAATTCGTGGCGTAAAACACTAAATCCAAATAAAAAAATGAAAACAAAAACACCACAAATTACATCTGTCGAGTTCGACATACTCCACGAGATGCTTGCCGAGATTCGCCGGGAAATACGAAGTCTTAAAGACGGGGTCCACGAGAGAATTGACGTTGCTGTAAAGGCCGTCAAAGATGCTTTTCAGGGTTTCGGCATTCTCGATCCTGACGAAGAAATGTGGACAGAGAAACAGGTATGTGAGAGATACCATATCGAGCGCAAGACGATGTATCGCCATCGTAAGGCTGGAAGAATCACCGGATACAAATACGGTAAAGGAAAGAATTGCAAAATCTACTACCGTAAAGCTGATGTGATTGAGCTTTTCTCGACACTTAATGCGTGACACACACTACACACACAATAATTATCGTGCCGGCAACGGCACAAGTTTCTAACCCAAAACACTTTTATATTTATGGCACAAGACCAGAATTTAGAAGAAGTCCTTATCGCCCGTAACAACGATACTGGCGAGGTAGGCGCAGTAACCGGACTCAATGAGGACGGCACACCCAAGATGACCGATGTAAAGTCGGCAAAACTCTCTGACCTCGTAAAATTCCAGAAGGGTCAGAATCCTATCGAGGCGTTCCTGTCGAACTTTGTTCGTCAGTTCCAGAATCCTACAACTTTCGGATTTTTCCGAGTTCCCGCAGACCGATACGACACCGTCGGCGCTGTAATCGGCGACCTCGCCAAAGACCCTGAGGCAAATGCCGAGATGCTCAAAAACAACAAGGTCGAGCTTCCCACAACGGAGCAGAAAGTCGATCAGCCGCAGGAGGCTACTGCATCAAAAGAGCAGCCCCAGCAGGAAGCCGCCCCAAACAACGCTCAGGCTCCCGAAAAGGAAGTAAAGCACTCGGCAATCGACGAGAGCAAAATCGACTGGGCAAATCTCAAAGAGAAATGGGGCATCGACCGTGACGCTTTGGAAAAGAGCGGAGACCTGAAGGAGATGCTTTACAACCGTAAGTCGAAGCTCGTAACAGTGACACCGACTTTCGCCGGAGAGAAGTTCCCCATCGACGCTCGTCTCTCTTTCCGCACTGATCCCGACGGCAACGTAAAGGTCGTTCCCCACTTCATTCACCGTGAACCGAAACTCGACCAGAAGTTCGAGGGCTACGAGTTCTCCAAGGAAGAAAAAGCTGCCCTGCGCGAGACCGGTAATCTCGGTAAGGTCGTTGAACTTACCGACAAGAATGGCAACAAAGTTCCCTCCTATGTCAGCATCGACCGCCTGACAAACGAGGTGGTATCTGTCCCGGTCAAAGACGTTTTCATCCGAGACACAATCGGGCAGACCAAACTGACTATCGCCGAGGTCATGCAGCTCAAAGAGGGTAAGGCACTCCCCCCGAAGGAAATCTCCGACAAAAACGGCAGAACCTACAATGTAGTGCTTCAGGTTTCAGCCGACCGCAAGGGAGTGGAGTTTGTTCCCGGTGGTGCCCGCCGAATGGAGCAGAAGGAACAGCAGTCCAACGGTCAGCAACAGTCCTCTTGGCTCACAAAGGACGGTCAGATCAAGCCTATCAGCAAATGGGCCGGTGTCCCGATGACACCTCAGCAGCAGGCGGACTATGCAGCCGGCAAGGTTGTGGTGATGACTGATATGGTTGACAAAAAAGGACAGCCTTGTACGGTGTATCTTCAGTTCAACCCCGATAAGCAGCGTCCTACCACTTCGCTCAACGACCCGCGTGTCAAGGTTGCCGAGGAGTCAAAGACTCAGAAGGCGGTCAACAACGACGGTCTGACAAACGAGGCGACAAAGCACGTCGCAGAGCCGCTCCAGAAGTATCAGACAGAGCCGAAGAACAAGTCTCAGCAGGAGCAGCAGCGTAAGCCCAAGGGACCCAGAATGTGACACTGGGCTGATGCAATCCGGATAAAATAGCTGAGGGAGGTCCGGAACTCCCGACGCTTTTCTCTCCGAAACCACTAAATCCAAAACAACTATAAGTTAAGAAGTTAAAAATGATACAGAAAAATCTCATAACAGTCGTGACAGACAATCAGCTCACGGCTGACACAATAGCTAAGGCTATTGGCGCGACCGAAAAATATGAAGGCTACTATTACGGCAACGGTTACGCCGTAACGTGGACTAACGGTCGTGTCATCGAGGCAACTTTCTCTCACGATGAGAGTTTCGTTCTCTCGACCTCAATGGACTGCCGCCTCGTCTATGCCCACAACTTCAAATTTGCCATGCGAAACTATGACAATCTGGTGGGCTACAACAAGAGTGAGCAAGACGCAAAGCAACTTGCCACAATCAAGTCCCTCTGGGAGAATAGCGGTGTCATTGTCAACGCCATGATACCCGATGCGCACGGCGATCTTGACTTTCTGAACCTTTATTACTATCTCGCTATGCCGAGAGAAGTTCGTCGGGCATGGCTTTCCATGCTTACCAAAGGTGCCATACGACACGGTGTGTCTCACGGTCCCGCAGACCGCAAGGAATACGAGACTTGGCTGGCCGAAACTATATACAATCATCTTATCAAGATGAATGAAGAGAGCCTGCCGCTTGAAGGTGCACCCATTGTCGAGGAAATTACTCTTGATGAGGCCACAAAGATAGCCGAGGCAATCGGTATCGAGCCTCCTAAAGATGGCGACTTGGGTGTTGGAGACAAATACGTGGCAATCTTTACCGAACACAAGCCTCTTTACAACGTGAATGCGCTTCTGGTGGATGCCGCAACTGAACTGGATTTCAACCACCAGAAAACAATCCAGACCGCATACACTCTTTATGCGAAGAAGCTGATTTCCTATCCGCTGGCTATGCAGAACACAATCCCCACCGGAGTATGGAACATGATGCGTCGTAACAAGGAGATTTTGCGCTACAACAGCAAATGGGGCAAGTCTGTATCAAAAGGAAAGCCCTCCCGTCGCCACAACTTCCGTATGGGTGAGACTATCTACAACGGTCACGGTATAGTCACCACCGGACTTCATCCGACCGACCTGAACCGCGATGAGGAAAAACTCTACAATATGATAGTGAAGCGCGTCATCGAGGCACTCACTCCAACTTCTGAGGAAATCAAGGCTTCCCGCCAGAAAAACCGTAAGAGCAAGCAGAAAAAGGCTAAAAATGCATGACTGCCATCGCATATACAAAATAATATCCTTTCCCATGTCCCAAAGTTTTATTAACTTTGCACTGATTCAACGTCATAATGTTTTGTTTCATTTTTGACGTGGATTTAGTGGTGGACATCGGGAGGGATCCCGATGTCCTTTTTACACACACATACATCATACACACCGAGGACGCCGGTAAACCACTAATCCCGAATCCCAATGAAACAAAATGTTGAATCAAGGGAGATGGACGATTACCGCGTCTATCTCCAAGGTCATCTGCGTGACCACTATTTTCCACAACGCAATAATAAAAAATTCATAGAGCAGCGCGTAGAAGATGCCTATGATAAGTTTGTGACACTCCGTCTGGAGGGTAAATCCGTGCCATACGCCGAAGAAATGGCAATGCGCACTCTGCTTGCCGGGCTTTATGTTTCCCGATATGACATTATATATAATGTGATTGAGGAAAATTCCTCGATAGGTATGCGCCTCCCCGAAGAATATTGGCCGGACTTCACCGTCCATCTTCTCGGACTGCATCTTATACAGGAGATTCTTGACCGCTACGAAGTCAACGGCGATTTTCTGAGTCGAGAGACACATCAGCCGATGCTGATTGAATTGCTTGGTACAATCTCTGAAATACTTGACGGCTATGGGTTATAACCGCCTTCAAGTAATGCGCGACAACATCGAGGCTATACGTATGGCGTTTAGCCTCGGTGTCAAAGGTCGCGGGGCGCAGACTGCCGAAGAAATTGCAGTGCTGCGCAAGTATGCCGGATTCGGCGGGTTGAAATGTATCCTGAATGATGCCGATGAACTGGCGGACGCTGCCAAGTGGAGCAAATCTGACATTGAGTTGTTTGCCCCGACTGTTGAACTGCGTCGGCTGATACACGATTACAGCCACGATGACAGGGAGTTCAAGGACTATATGGATTCGCTTAAAGCCTCGGTGCTTACAGCGTTCTATACAGACAACCGCATTGTGGATGCCATTTCCGATGCGCTGAAATACTCCGGTGTCGAGATAAAGAGTTTTCTGGAACCCTCTGCCGGTCAGGGAGCGTTCATTGACTCTTTCCTGCGAAATGACAGATACCCCGGTGCCGAAGTTCTTGCATACGAGAAGGATTTACTGACGGGTAAAATTCTTTCAGCACTGCACCCGTCTATTCTGACCCGCATCGAGGGCTTCGAGAAAATAGAGCGTGACTTCAATGGCTATTTCGATGTCGCCGCCTCCAATGTTCCTTTCGGTGATTTTGCGGTGGCAGACCCGGCGTATGCCGTGAGTAAGGAGATTGGCTACCGTCAGGCTTCCAAGTCGTTGCATAATTACTTCTTTCTCAAAGGTCTCGACCAAGTGAGAGAAGGCGGTCTGATAGCCTTTATCACATCGCAGGGTGTGATGAATGCTGCTTCACCCTTTGTGCGTATGGAGCTTGTTAAACAGGCCGACCTCGTGGCAGCTCTGCGTCTTCCAAACAATACTTTCAGGGACAATGCCGGAACTGATGTAGGCAGTGACCTTATCATATTGCAGAAGCATACCGGAAAGAAATCATTGTCGGCTGACGAAGAATTTTTCATTCAGTCGGTAGTTGATCGTGGCACGAAAGTCCCGGGCAACAAGTTCTTTCAGGCTTTCCCGCAGAATGTTATCTGCACTGATGCAAAAGTGGGTACTGACCAGTACGGCAAACCCGCTATCGTGTACCACCACGACGGCGGTGTCGATGGTATAGCCGATGATTTGCGCAAGGCTCTCGATGAGTCGCTGCACCTGCGCCTTAATCTGGAATTGTATAATTCCAAAGGTATCAAGCCGCCGACGCCGGATCCTGTCAAGCCGGAACCGCCTGCGCCCAAACCGGAGGTTAAGGAGGAGACTCCGAAAGAAAAGCCTCTTGCCGACAAAATTGAGCAGAGAAATGAGCCGTTGCTTCAGCAGTACCGGGAGATGAAAAAGAAACATCCCGATGCCATTCTTCTGTTCCGTGTAGGAGATTTCTATGAAACATTCGGAAAAGATGCCGTTGATGCCTCGGAGATTTTAGGTCTGACCCTGACACACCGCCAGAGCGGTATTGACAGCCGCATTGAGTTGGCGGGCTTCCCGCACCATGCGCTTGACACCTATCTGCCCAAACTTGTGCGGGCCGGTCGTCGTGTGGCTATCTGCGAACAGTTGGAAGACCCCAAACTGAAAAGAACACCTGAAAAAAAAGCAGAGGCTCCAAAACCAACTCCCAAAACATCGAGAGTGGCGGAGACGCCCCTGATTGCTCAGTTCAAGAAGATAAAGGGTGAACACCCCGAAGCTCTGGTGCTTTTCAGAATCGGCGATTTTTATGAGACTTTCGGAAAAGATGCCGTTGATGCTTCCGAGATTCTGGGTATAACCCTTACCAGACGGATGAACGGGAAAGCCGATACCACAGAACTGGCAGGATTTCCGCAGCACGCGCTCGACAACTATCTTCCGAAACTGATTGCTGCCGGCAAACAGGTGGCTCTCTGTGAGCAATCCAAAGACAACAGTCAGCAGATGAAGGTCGTTGAGGTCGTCACTCCACAGGAGCAGAGCAAGGTGGAATCAAAGCCGGACCCAGCTCCAGCCGAACCTCCTACGCCTGAACCCGCAAAGGAGATAGAAACTGACGATCGCCCGGATTACAACGATAATCCCGACCCACGTCTCTATGCCTATAACCTTTTCGGGGAGTTAGAGCCTATTGGTAAGCCGCGCCCTCAGCCCAGACAGGCTGAGGATGCACCCAAGCCAAAGCCGAGTGTCGAGGTCAAGGACATCCCGGTTAAAAAATTCCGCCCGCTCACTGATAAGGAGTTGGAATTTTACGGTTCTCTGAACTGGGAGGACAATCCGCCCATCAATGGATTCTATGAAACCATGATGTCGATTGCCCACCGTCAGTTGGAGGAAATGCGCCTGGAGCGTGAAGCGGAGGAAGCCGCTAAAGCTGCCAAAAGCGAACTTATCAACGAGAACGGAACAGTTATTGAGCGTACCGAAGGAGATTTTATACCCGGCCGCCAGCCAAGAGTGGCTGCGGAAAAGGTTGAGGTCGATATGTCGCCCCGTCCATTCTCGGAGGATATTCAGTTCTTCCACCACAATGGCAGTATGGTCGTTCAGGACGGTCTTGTCGGTTTCCTGTCGGAAGTCCGCAAGAACGGTGCCACGTTCAATCCGTTGTCGCTCAAACCGGAGCAGGCGAAACGCGCTATGCTCTATGTTACCATGTCGGAAACATATCAGAAGCTCTACAATTACGAGGCTGAAACACATGAAGCAAGTGCTGAATTGCGTGAACACCTCAATCAGTATTATGATGAGTTTGTGGAGAAGTATGGTAACCTCAATGAGAAACAGAATGTCAAATTCATTCTCATGGATGCCAATGGACGTGACGCGCTTGCTCTGGAACGTGGCGAAAACGGTCAGTTCGTAAAGGCTGATATTTTCGATCATCCGGTTTCATTCGCCATTGACGAGGTTACTTCGGTTGATACCCCTATGGAGGCTCTGACCGCATCGCTCAACAAGTACGGCGAGGTCAATCTCGAATATATGTCGTCGCTGGTGGATATGAACGAAGATGCAATCACCGAAAGTCTGGAAGGACACATCTTCTATAATCCGCTTGTGGAGAACTACGAGATTAAAGATCGCTTCATCGCCGGCAATGTCGTTGCCAAAGCCGAGGCTGTCCGTTCATGGATTGACCGAGAGGAAGAACGTATCAAGGATTTCCCCGGATATGACGGCATAGAACCGTTTATCGCCATGTCAAAGGATTCTCTCAAAGCGCTGGAGGAGGCAAGGCCCCGCCGCATCGAGTTCGACGAGCTGGACTTCAACTTCGGTGAGCGATGGATTCCGACGGGTATCTACTCCGCCTATATGTCATATCTGTTCCATACCGATGTGAAGATTGCCTATTCTTCCTCAATGGATGAATACTCGGCAGAGGCATCGAGAAAGAACATGACCATCTGGGAGGAGTTCTGCGTCAGAGGCTATTACCGCACTTATGACGGTATAAATCTTTTGAAACACGCACTCCACAATACCGTTCCCGACATCAAGAAGTCGGCAGGTAAGGATGAGGACGGCCATGACATAAAGGTACCGGACAATGAGGCTATTCAGCTTGCCAATACAAAGATTGATGAGATACGGAACGGATTCACCGATTGGCTCGAAGCACAGTCGCCAGAGTTCAAGGAAAAACTCGTTGACCTTTACAATGACAAGTTCAACTGTTTCGTGCGTCCGCAGTATGACGGTAGCCATCAGACCTTCCCCGACCTCAATATGAAAATATTGGGTGACCGGTATGGAATCAACTCCATTTACCAGTCCCAAAAGGACTGTATCTGGATGCTGAAACAGAACGGCGGCGGAATATGCGACCATGAGGTGGGGACGGGTAAAACGCTGATAATGTGCATTGCAGCGCATGAGATGAAGCGTCTCGGACTGGCTCACAAACCGATGATTATCGGTCTGAAAGCCAACATCGCCGAGATTGCCATGACGTATCAGAGTGCTTATCCCAATGCCCGGATACTGTTTGCCGATGAAAAGAGTTTCAAGGCAGACAACCGTGTCAATTTCTTCAACCAGATCAAGAACAACGACTATGACTGCGTTATCATGTCTCATGACCAGTTTGGTAAAATCCCGCAGTCGCCGGAGATGCAGCAGCAAATCCTTCAGGCGGAGCTTGACACGGTTGAAGAAAACCTCGAAGTGCTGAAACAGCAGGGCCACGACATCAGTCGCGGTATGCTCAAAGGTCTTATCAAGCGCAAGGAGAACCTTACCGCCAAGATAGCGACCATTCAGTACCAGATGGACCAGAATCGCGACAATGTCGTTGACTTCAAGCAGATGGGTATAGACCATATCTTTGTGGACGAGTCGCATCAGTTTAAGAACCTCATGTTCAACACAAGACATGATCGTGTGGCAGGTCTGGGCAACAGTGAGGGTAGCCAGAGGGCACTCAATCTTTTGTATGCCATACGCACCATTCAGGAGCGTACTGGCAAAGACCTCGGAGCAACATTCCTTTCAGGAACAACAATCAGTAACTCGCTTACTGAATTGTATCTTCTGTTCAAGTATCTCCGACCCAATGAGCTGGAGCGACAGGACATCCGCTGTTTTGACGCATGGGCGGCAATCTTCGCCAAGAAAACCACTGACTTTGAGTTCAATGTGACCAATCACATTGTGGCAAAGGAGCGTTTCCGCTATTTCATCAAAGTCCCCGAGTTGGCGGCTTTTTACAATGAAATCACCGACTATCGCACAGCGGAGGACGTTGGAGTTGACCGACCGGAGAAGCATGAGATTCTCCACAATATTCCGCCGACACCGGCGCAAGAGGCGTTCATTGAAAAACTGATGAAGTTTGCCGAGAGTGGCGATGCCACAATACTCGGACGTTCTCCGTTGTCAGAGACCGAGGAGAAGGCGAAGATGCTCATCGCTACGGACTATGCCCGCAAGATGGCTCTTGATATGCGAATGATTGACCCCAACGCTGAGGATGATCCGAACAACAAGGCGAGCCATTGTGCCAAGATGATTGCTGAATACTATCGCAAGTATGATGCTCAAAAGGGTACACAGTTTGTTTTCAGTGACCTTGGGACATACAAGCCCGGCGAGTGGAATGTCTATACCGAAATCAAGCGCAAGCTGATTGAGGATTACGGTATCCCGCCCCATGAGATACGTTTCATTCAGGAATGTAAAACCGAAAGGTCAAGAAAGGCTGTCATCGAGGCTATGAATAGCGGAGATGTTCGTGTACTGTTCGGCTCAACTTCGATGCTCGGTACGGGCGTAAATGCCCAACGCAGAGCGGTTTGTCTCCATCATCTTGATACGCCGTGGCGACCGTCAGACCTTACTCAGAGGGATGGCAGAGCGATACGAGCCGGCAACGAGATTGCCAAGTTATACGCTGATAATAAGGTGGATGTAATCATCTATGCTGTGGAAAAATCTTTGGACTCCTACAAGTTCAATCTTCTTCACTGTAAGGCGACATTCATCGACCAGCTCAAATCCGGCGCACTCGGAGCGAGAACCATCGACGAGGGTGCTATGGACGAGAAGAACGGCATGAACTTCTCGGAGTACATGGCTATTCTCAGCGGCAACACAGACCTTCTGGAAAAGGCAAAACTTGAAAAGCGTATCGCCTCACTGGAGAGTGAGCGCAAGGCACATAATAAAGGTATTGCCGATTCCAAGTTCAGGCTCCAGACCATCAGCCACGACATTGCCATCAATGAGGCGGCAATCGGAAGGATGAAAGAGGATGCAGCCCGGTATCAGTCGGTCGTTCAGCGGGACAAAGACGGCAACCCCGTCAACAATCTCACTATCGACACCTGCCACCTCAAAGATGAGCAGAACATGGGCGTCCATCTGCAAGGTCTGGCAATGAAAACCGACACTCACGGACAGTATCAGCGAATCGGCGAGGTCTATGGCTTCCCCATCAGTATTATCTCTGAGCGAAATCTTGTTGACGGCAAGGAAACCGTTCAGAACCGATTTGTAGTCGAAGGCAACTACAAATACAAGTTCAACAACGGCTTCATCGCCATGAGCGACACCCATGCCGCCTGCATGAACTTCGTCAACGCTCTGGAGAAGATACCCGGCATCATCGCCCAGTATGAGGAACGCACGGCCAAACTCAAAGCCGACGTTCCCCAGCTCGAAGCCATTGTTGCCAAATCGTGGGGCAAGGAAGAAGAGTTGAAACGACTCAAATCCGACCTCGCCGCCCTTGACCGCAAAATCACCGCCGCCCTCGCTCCAAAGAAAGAGGAACAGGACGGCGAGGAAAACAAGCAGGTCAACACGGTTGAAGCTCCCGTACAGACCAACGGCTCAAAGGAACCAATGGTGGCAGAACCCAGACCTTCCTATGTTGATTCCCCTTCACAGTCTCGTTTTGTTGCAAGTGCAAGACCATTTCAAGCGCCTCAGCATAACACGTCATTTCGGACAGGTCCGAAATTCTAAACAAAGCAATAGCCGACCGCAAAGTGATACATCACCCAGCGGCCGGCTATTGTGTTATTATCTCATTTCTGGAATATAGAGAAGACTGGCAAAGGAATGGCGAAGAATAAAATGGGCTGAAATTCTTGTCAAGAATTGGCGAAGAATTGGTTAATAGTTGGTCAAGAATTGGCAAAGAAAACTCATAACATCATTTGTATATATCTAATAATATGGAATTTATAAGTTTGCTCTGGCCATTTTTATTCGTCGAAATCTGTAATTTAATCCTATGTAGGATGATTTGTGGGGTACAGTCATAAAATTATAATACGCGGCGTTTTGAGAGGGTATTTTTAAGAATAAACTTGTCTATTTTAGGCTAAAAATATGGTTATGACATTGTAACACATATAGTTATGAAAATAAACTTGTCCGAAAAAGAAGAAATATTCCAAAGGAAGATGAATAGTAACCCAAATCAACTTCCTGAGGTGAGTTTTTCGGATTTTCTTGGCCAAATGGCATTTTTTTCTTTACCAATCGCCTCAGATAGCCTCAGATAGCCCGGTTTGCTTTGCCAAACTCCGTTAAAAATAACTAATCGTCTGATTATCAATGCTAAGAGTGCTTTTCAACGAGGAGGAGTATTAAGCTGGATTTCAATGTAATTATTTAATAGCCAATGGTCAAACAAATATATTTGTTTGACCATTGGTGTTTTATAATCTCAAATAGGTGTTGCTTGGGAGTATTTCATAAACCGAAATTTATAAGGTGAGTTTATACGACATTACATTACCCTTGCCGTTTAGAAAGTTTAACATTTGATGACATTAGCCTATCTATCAGTTATTTATCTCGTAGCAACGCCTAATTTCCACAGATTTTAGGGGGTCAAGCCGAAATGCCGGTGCATTTGTTAAAATTCGAGAGTTGGAACGTTAAA
>ERZ777305.2819-NODE-2819-length-13483-cov-3.428805_pt1 | contig 13483 bp, 3 predicted proteins | sample MGYA00374965_ERZ777305 | MGnify/ENA primary metagenome ERZ777305 (study PRJEB29328, sample SAMD00013331) | mouse gut metagenome | study: EMG produced TPA metagenomics assembly of the Metagenome analysis of fecal microbiota from mouse which was promoted... | reverse complement strand
TTTTTTGTGTATTTGAAATTTAAATCTGAAAAACGGTATGTTTTTCAGCGGCCTCGAATCACCCCGCGGGGGTTTTTCTCCTCTCCTTTCTCCCACTCACCCCAGCCGCCGCCACTCTCTGCCGCCCTGTCCGTCCGAGAATATATAAAAAATCGGTATGGGCGGAAGATATTGCGGCAGATTTACATATCTTTCTCTCACATGGGGCGCCCCTTCGCGGGGGAAGCGGTTGCGGGAGCAGGCGATCAGCGGGTAATAAATAATATCCCTTTCGGGATTCTCGCCGTAATCCATTACGCACCGTCGCACAATCTCCGCCTGATAGCCCATCTCGAGCAGCCTGGCGATTCGGATGCCGTCCTTTGTGTCCGCCAGATAATAGCCGGGCTGATTGTGCGGAAGATCGGGGAAGTTGCCGTAACGATTCCTGAGCGTCTGCATCAGACGTTCCAGCGGACGCGCCTCGTCGAAAGCAACGTTGCTTATCACACAGTTCTGCTCTTCATCCACAAAGTAAAACCATGCCGACGGGTCGAAATGATCCTGAATGAAACGGTTCCAGTCGCTCCTTCCCATGTGGAGGTTTGCCGGTGAGTTGCCAGCCAGATAGCTGAAGTGCAAAACCAGATTATCTGTAATCTCATCCCGGTTTCCGTTTCCGAGGCGCCTTTCCAGTGTGCCGGCGAGACGTTCGGTGAAGTGGAGCCGGCGGGTTGCGAAATCATTCCCTTCATGCGGGACTTCCGGGTAAAGCGCTTCAATCAGTCTGCCAAACGTCGCCTGTCCCTGCTGATGGCGCACAATCGCGTTACAGATATCCGCTATGATAAGGTCAAGCTGACAGGCGCTGATGCTGTGGCAGGCATCGCCAAAATCAACATCTTCATCAGCCGGTCTGGGGATATGCGTTCTTACTTCCGGGTCAATGTTTGTTCTGTGTGTGTGCATATAGCCGTTTGGTCCCGGTCCCACCAGTCCGACCGTCAGCCCGTCACCCGGATTTTCTGCGCTGTCGGCGGCGGTTTCTCCGGCTGTCCGGCAGTTGTCCTGCGGGTCGTCGTCAAGCGTCCAGTCATTTCTGTTCAAGGTGAAATACTGCCGGCAGTAGGTGCCGCACAAAAAATTTCCCTCACGATAATACCGGGGATCATATTCGCCCGTTACCAGAGAGTCGGGATCCGCAGAAAAAGGAATACCGTTGGCGCCGCAACGGGCATCGTAAATGAGCGTCGTTTCCGGATTGCCGCGTGTGTTCGTAACCACGCTGTAGACATACGCCTCCGGGCAGAAGTATTCCTCCGGGCTGCCGTCCTTTTTGAACAGGAGGCGCGCGCCGTCTGTTGATTTATCTTTTTCTGTCCATGTGATGCCGGAGCACAGACCCATCGTGCCGACGGATTCGTTTCCGTTCAGATAGGCGAAAACCGGCGCAGAGTATATCCAGTCATTGCGTGAGATCCGAAGCTTCCCATAAATCCATGCAGCGCAAAACTTTTTTGCACTAAAAACAGCTTTTCTGTCTTTCTCTGGACGAATCCGGGAGAACGATTTTTTGGAGCCGTCCTGTTCCGCCGTCCTGTCTCTGATATAGTTCATATAATCCGTGAAAAATCCGCCGCTGTGAGCACCCGCGTGCGCCGCACAGTCTGCGCAGAGTTCGAGGCATTCGATGGGCACCGCATCTTTCCACGGTCCGCAGGGTTTCCCTTCCAGAAAATACAGTTCAAAGTCAGTCGTTCCCAGAAACTGCGACTGTTTACCGTCCTTGGACCGGCACTTCCACAGCAGGGTTTCCGTGCACTTGCCGTATTTTCCTTTAAACTTTTCAGGGTGTACCGCACACGATATCTCTACGGAACTGGCCCCGCTGTAAGAAACCGACTGGCTGATGCCGGCAATCACCTGCCCCTCCCTGTTTTGTGCGGAAACGGTAAACTCGTCTTTATCGCCCTTAAAAGCCAGCGTTACCTTCAGCGTATGATTTCCTGTCCCGTTTTTCAGAAAGAATACCGCCCGTGTTTTCTCTTCCGCTTTTGCCTCCGCCATTTCGGAGTCCATGCACAGATTGCCGCCGTCCGTCACGATGCGCATATCTCCCTTCAAGGACACCTGTTTCACGCGGATGTCGGTCTTTTTCTTCTTTTTGTCATCGTCGTCATCCTCATCATCCTCATCCTGATCCGGCGTGTCGGGCATCTTTGGCGGTTTCGGAAGCGGTTTCAGATTTTCCAGCATGGTTTTGAGCGCCAGCAGGATCGCGGCAATCATCGCTGCTTTCAGCAGTTCCCGGATAAACTCGTAAAGCGCATCCAGATCCTCTTCCTGATACAGATAGTCGATCAGTTTTTTCAGGGTGCCGTTCTTTTCCATCGCGTCAATCAGCTTCAGCAGTTTCTTGGGCGCAAGTTCATTATAGTCCGCCAGAAGATCCTGCGCCTCCGGCATGGACAGGATTTCTTTGTGAATAAAGCGACGCAGACCGGTTTCGACTTCCCACGGCTCTTTTTTCATGTCAATGTTTCCCCTGTTCGGATAAATGCCGAACTGCTCGTGAATCCACGTCACCAGAAGCTGCAGCAGCACGCCGATCTCCCAGTTTACAAACTCGCTGTAAGGACGCCCGCTTACGGGTGCGCCGATTTCCTTTTTTACGCCGGTCAGCGCGCCGGTGTCTCTGGCGAGAACGATCTTCGCGCCCCGGGAGACCAGCGGGGTATTGCGGCGGCTTTCCAGAAGATCCCTGCCGCTGAAATCACAGAGGTAAAGAAGGGAACCGCTGAAGATACCGGGCGGATTTTCCAGAAAGCCGGCAATCTGGCTCTCCGATGCGGCGTACCTGACAACTGTGCAGGAGTCCATGTAACCATCGAAAGGTCCGAAAACGATATCTTCCGCCTGCTTTTTCGTGGAATGGCAGGAGATTTCCGCCGCGGGTTTGCCGTCAAAACAGACCAGACACCGGGAACCGTCAAAGGCAAAAGCCATATTGATCCACTGATCCCGCAGGAGACTGCCGGGAATATTGAACCCGGGTTCCCCTTCGTGATGTATGATAAGCCTCGGGCTCATGCAGCCCCGCTCGTATATGATTTTTATCTGAAAATCGGAAAGCTGAAAGAGAATGCCGTCCCTGCGGTTCTGGTCCGTAAGATAGACGGAGAGCAACACCGTATATTTTTCGGGCAGTCCGGCATCCGGCATATAAAAACCGCCCTCCCTGCAGTCCAGCGTGTAGACACAGTTTTCTATCCTGCACTGATGCAGCGTGACGCCCGCCGGCGCGGTGTCCGTTGAAAAAAGAATGCGGTTTGCAAAATTTGCAGGTTTTTTTACGCAGTATTGCTGTATCTCCGACGGGGTGGGAAGGCGGTGAAATATCGTAACGTCAAAGATGCAGACCGCCGGAAGATTTTCGCCGATGCGCATACCGGGTGCTCTGCCCGGATCGTAGGGCAGGGTTCTCTCTACCGCCAGAATACCGTTGCAGTATATTTTCACTTCGCGCCCGTCCACAACCGCAACCAGTGTGTTTTTACACTGTTTCAGCACGGCGCGGCATTCGGAATCGTGGTAGAAAGACCGCCCTCCCAGCCGCACATGTCCGGCGGAGTCTTTTGCCCGGATAAAGCCTACGGACAGCCCGTCCAGTGAAAAAAGTGTTCCGTCCTCCGGCAGACTTTCCGGCAGAAAGCGCACCATGACGGAAAACCGGTTTCCCGTCGGCGGCGTCCACGGCATCTCAGCGTAACAGTCCCCGTTGCAGTAAAGCGCAAGAAATCCGTTTTTGTTCATGTAAACCCCCCCTTCTTTACCGTTTAAACGACTTCGTTTCCTTTAAAATAGCAGCATCCGAGCAAATACCCGCGTGTGAGCGGCAGGGAGAGGTTCTCCGTCCCGCCCGGGGCGGCAGACCCGGTGCGCATGTCAACGAGATAGGGAGCCAGAGCCGCGTCAAAGCCGGATCCGTTTTCCATAAGATAGGTGCATCTGCATACGATATGGGCGCGGTCCGTCCGGCTGGCTTCAAACCATATTTCAAAACGGCGCTGCGCGTTCGGGGGCATGAAAAACCGACAGGCAATGACGTCCGTTCTGGAGTCGCCTTTTAGGTAAGTACGCGTTTCATCAATTTCAAATTCCGGCTGGCGGATTCCGTAACTGACTCCCGAGGGCGTCTCCCCTTCCATTTCAACGATAAGCCACATACGACGTTCCCGTTGCCGGTCCGGATTATCCACAACAACTGTATTTGTGGATATGGGAGACTGACCCGAAATCACACAGACATTTCTGGCTGCCACATTTATTTTGTTCACCCACCGTATATACTTGTCATGGCAGTTGATAGAGGAATAATCCGGCTTTTCTTCCCGCGTCGCAACAGCCACAAAACAGTTGGGATGGAAGCCCTCCGTCTTTTTGTCATAGACAAATGCCGGCGTCGCGCCGATTTCACCGGCCTCCAGACGCTCGATACGGACGGGCTTTCCGTCTTCGGTGTGCATCTCGGATGCCGCCCAGTCGCCGGGGCGGTTGCTCAACCCCAGATGATTGCGATAGAGATGGATGTAAAAGCCGGTGAGCGATTTGCCGGATATGTTTTTAAAGCGCACATACAGATACATTTTTCCGCTGTTGTCGCTCTCCACGCTGATATCCCGATCGTAAGTCCGGGCAAATATATCAGCCAGCTCATCCTTGCGGAATTCGGTTTTCCGCACGATAATATCAGGCGAATTGTTGTGGCATTTCTCTGTGCCATGGTCCTGCAGCGTTTCGCGGATCAGAACCGGCAGTTTTTCTTCTAAAATTGACATGGTAAAATCCCCCTTTTTGGATTGCGTTTGTGTGATGGTTGACCAGTTGCACTTCCAGTCTATTCTCTTTTTTGCGCAAAAGCAACAGAAACGGACAGGGGAGGGGAGGAAAGTAAAAAACCCCCGCGGGAATCATCCCGCAGGGGTCTCTGTTACTTAAAATTCAATGCCTTTCACCGATGAACTCAGGCACCTTCAGCCGGTGTCACCGCGAAGTTGAAATCATGTGAAAACACAATCGCAGCTTCGCCTGTTCCGATGGTGATCTTTACGTTCTTGTACTCACCCTTGTTAGTGGCAGCATCTGGTGTTGTCGTATAGGTTGTGGCAGTAACGCCCTCAGCCTCAGCCACGTTTTCTACCGCTACAGTTATTGCAGGTGTCGCTTTGTTTACTTTAGCGATTTCCGCCTCAAGGGCTGTCTTGGCTGCATCTAAGCTTGCCGGAAGAGTTGCTGCCATAATCGGCGCTGCTGTTGTTCCGATTGCCTCGATTTTCGCCTTTAATTCCTCGGCTGTCTGATAAGCGTCATCCGGATCTACTACTTCCGCATCGGTCACAGAGATGGTCTCCGTCACGCCTGTGGTCAGTCCTGCCTCCTTTGCGCCATCAAGTGTCAGCACGATCTGGAAGGAGAGTTTGCCCTTCCCAAGCTGGGTTGCCTCTGTGTAGGTAAAGTCGTCTGTCTTGTCTGCCTTCTGTGCCCATGCCCAGCTATAACCCAGATACTTTGCGATTTCACTATCCAGCTTGGTGGCAATCACTGTCTTGATTGCCTCCGCATCATTTGCAGTAGCTGCTGTGGCAACCAGTGCTTTCAGTTTGTCTCCTGTCACTTCAGCAGAAATCTTTGTCTTTACGTCCGCCAGAGAAACATATTTCTCCACCTTCGCCTTGTCGATGGTTGCGGTTGCGCTGGTGATCTCCACGCTTCTGCTTCCGTCCGCCTGCGGCTTGGTCAGAACCAGCGTAAATTTCAGACTTCCGTCTGCAGCCGCTGCGGTTTCGTTACCCTCGGCATCTGTCACCGCTGCAGTAGGAGCCTTGTAATCCCAGCCCTTCACTGTCGCAGTATCCGCCTTGAATGTGATTGCAATATCCTTGTTGCCTGCCGCATCCTTAGCTGCCTTCAGGATCGCCTCTTTTATGATAGCTTCCTGTCCGCTACAATCGTCAACATAAGCCAGTACTTCGGCTGCATCATCAAACAACTCTCCAACCTTCGTCTTTGCCTCTGTCAGTTTACCAAGCTGTGTAATGTCGCCACCAAGCTCAGCCGTACCCGAGCGACCGGTTACCAGATCTTTCACTGTGATTTCGGCAGCGATACTTCCGTCATTTCTCGTAGTTGCGTATGATTTCTCGAAGTGGCTTACCTTGAGGGAAAGGTGACCCTTTCTCGCATCCAGATAAGGTTTCACAGTATCATCCGCCTTGACATCTGCCAGGAGAGTCGCCGCGGTGGTCTCGTTGGTATAATTCAGACTCAGAGCTTCGATAGTACTTACTGCCGCGCTGATATCACTCTCCGCCGCATTCATACCAAGCGTGTACTTCCAGCTCACATCTGCGGTATTCTCAGCCGCCTTGGAAACGTCTGTCAGGGTAAGGGTAACTTTAGCGTTCCCTGCACCCATGATCGCGCCATAGTCGGGAGCGTCTCCCTCAGTGCCCGATGCAAGTTCCTCACCGTCGTTCAGATACTTCTTCGTCAACGTATAGCTTACCGCTACATCTGTGTCCGCAGGAATGAGACTCTCTACTTTCCCGCTTACAAGAGCAAGCAGATCCGTGAGAACATTCTCTGCATTGCCGAGAAGTCTGGTCTGGATCTTTTCGATCGCAGCCTTGTTCTCATCCAGCATCGTTTTAACTGCTGCGAAGTCCATAGGTCTGGTCTTCGGCATAACAACATTAAAGGTTAAGGTATCCTCAGTGGTAATACCGTTGGTGTACTTCACTACTACCGGCACTTTCAGTGTCTTGCCATAGTTGGTAACAACCTTTGCTGCGCGGTTTGCGGTAACCTCGTCGTTCAGGAGGTTCAGTGCTTTCTTGCTCACACTCAGACGAATGACATTTACATCGTTACCCTTTTCGTCCGTCACCGTTAACTTCTCGGTTGTAACCAGTTTATCCTTGGATGCACCAACCTCATTCAGATCAGCGCCAGCCGCATCGGTCAGCTTTACAGCCACACTTGCAATGTCGGATCCGGTTGCGATCATGGTATAAGGTACATCTACGACATACTTGCCTACATATGCGCCTGCGTTGTCTTTCTGCACATAATCTTTTGCTGTAAGCGTAACTTTCAAGTTCTTAACACTAGCCGCCTTCGCTGTATCAACCGCTTTTACGTCGATCTTCGCGGTAACAGGGATACCTGCCTTAGCGATCAGTTCCGCATCTGTCAAAGGCTTGCCATCTACTAACTTATCATTTGCGGGAATCCACTTTTTGTTTACATCATCCCATGTCACATAACTGGAATCCTGCGGTATAACAATCAGCTTCACCGTATACTTGCCTGCCGCAACTTCTGTTGTGCCGCTTGTGATGATGATGTCGCCGTTATCCGGGTTAGCCGGGTTTTCAGTATCATTTACGAAGTTAACGCTCTTAGCAAATGCACCGTCGTCCGTCGCGTCAATCGCCACCATTGCTGCATAGTCGTGAAGCTTGCCATTCATAAGCTGCACGGTTGCATTGACAGGCTGATTGGTTGTGCCATTTGAGAAAACAGCCGCCCCGGACAGACTGTATTTATTCTCCTTAAAGGAGATCTTGATCTGTACATCCTTGGTGTTAAATTTCTGGGTCAGCTTCTTCATAGTGCCATAGCCGTTGGATACGGTAATATAGCCGACACAGTCATCCTTGGCATCCTTGGAGGTAATGTACGCAATCTGCTCCGCGGTAAGACCGGGCTTCAGACCCACGGTATAACCTAAAATATCACCCCTATACTCGATCGGAAGCACTTCAAAGTAGTCAGTAAAGTGATTGGTATGATCGTTCTTGCCCTGTTCTTTCTTGACTACATTCATAGCCTCGGATACGGTATACGCATAATCCGATTTCACAATAATCTCTGCGGTGGTCGCGCTCTTTGCATCCAGCTTGTAAGCGCCTGTCACAGTCAGATTTGTCTTATACTTCCGCACAGGAATGCTGAAGTTCAGCTTCACATCCTTTGTGGACGCTACAAACTCACCGCCTGCCATGGTACCTACGGTAGCGACCATCTTGTATGCGCCGCCGTAGAGATATCCGGGAACAAGTGTAAAGCGACCGTTCTCGTTGATCTTCAGGATTTTGCCTTTCTCACCAAGAAGATACTCTGCCGGATTGGACGCGGTAACTGTAAAGTCGGGTGTCAGCTTCACATAGCTGCCCGCATAGTTGTCATTGTCTTTATCCGTCACCTGCCATGTAATTTCCTCTGTGTCAGCAGCCACCTTCTTCGGGTCATAGAGCTTGATGGAAGGCGCTTTCACAGCGCTGAAACTGTCGTTGGTGATGGTGTAATCCTTATGGTTATTCGCCTTGTCCTTGTTGGCGGTATCGGTCACGGTAATGGTAGCTTTGCCGCTCTTGTCCGTAACGACAACCGCATAACCCATCCTGTTGCCTCTGACCTTCGCCCAGTTCTTGTTGGCGATGAATTTGCCGCCCTTTACGGTAATCTTGAGGTTCTTATAATCTGAAATTCCCTTCCAGCCGTCCCCAACTGCATAGTGAGGGTACAGAGTATAGGACTCATTGTTACCGCCAGAGTAGTGAATATCTGTCTCGTCAAGACCGCTCCTGCTGTCAACGCCTACAATGCTCAGACCAACCTGCTTGTAAGGCTTCACATTGACAAGCGTCTCCAACTTCGTAGCCTTGCCGCCATCTACTGTGGTAGCTGTAATCTTGATCTTGTCAGCGGGCTTGTAGAAAGTGAGCCGTCCGCTTGCCGTATCTACAGCCAGCGCCTTCGCGCTGCTGGACTTGAAGGTTACCGGAAGGATATCTTCGTCCGTGTACTGATCCGCATCCTTCACGCCCTTTTTCAGTGCAACTGCATACAGATACTTGCTTTCATCATCGGTTCCATTGTTACTAGAATGATCCCAGTAATCAAAATCCTCAGCCGTGAGCGTTGCGGGATCTTTTACATTGCCTTCGCTGTCCAGAATAACAACCTTGCCGATCTCGTTTTTCTGATCGGTGATTTCAAAGCTGCCCACAACATACTTCTCTGTATTATCGGCAAAGTCTGCAGCCTGAATGGTTACATAGAACTTGTTGTCATCCTCTCTGGGCTGAATCTGATAACCTGCGGCAACCGTTACCTTGCCGTTCTTTACAGAAACCAGAGGCTTTGCACCGCTGATCGCACTCTTCATGTAAGAGGAGAGACCTGCTGTCTCACCGCGACTGTCGGTAATCTTCCATGTAAGGGTTGATTTTGCCGGTTTGTAATCTTTATAGCCATAGTTTAACAGCGGTTTGATGGTCACGGAAGCCGTCTTTTTGCTGTTTTCCTTATAGAGAGTCTCGGGAAGTGCAGCCTTGCTCTCGTCTACATTAATATCAAAAATACCCTGTTTTACTTTCAGTTTCACAACAGCGGAAGCAGCGTAGCTTTCGTCGGGAGCTACAGCCGTCACCTTCACACCCAGAGTCTTGAGCAGATCTTTGTAAGACTTTCCTGAGGAACCGGCATATGAGCTGTCGTTCACAAGGATATCTCTGGATGCGCTTACGAGAACGCTGTTGTCCGCCGGATCTACCGCTGTGGTAAAGCCAGCAAATCTGCTGCCGTAAAGCACGCCTGTCTTTGTATCCACAAACTGCACGCTGATGTTGTCATAAGCAGTCGTCTTGCCAAATACGGGAGTCGCTACCTTGACGTCTGTCTGTCCAGTCGTCACGGTTGCACCGTTTACAGTCTTCACGGACAGCTTTGTCTCATAAACAGGAGCCTTGGTGCTGAGCGTGTTGTCCTTCATGGCAGCCTCGGGACCAGCCACATAGTCTGCGTCAGCCGCAGGTGTCTCTTTCAGGGACTGTACCAGTGTTACCTTTACTTTTGTAGAAATGATTTCGGCAATATCCGCCTCAACACCATTTACATCCTCCGTATTGCTCACTACAACGGGGATTGTGAGTGTGGTATTAGGATTTGCAAAGTCTTCTACTTTTACATACTGAACCAGATCCGCACCGGAAATCACCGTCACGCTGGCAGGCGCTCCTGTAGGTGCATCAAGCTCTACTTTGTAGTAAAGATCGCCCTGAAGAGGAGCAGCCGGAAGGCTCTTCTTATTCTTGAAATCAACGCTTACGTTCAGTCTCACAGCTCTGTTGGTGCCGGAGCCTGCGACTGCGTTCACTTTCGTGATTTCAGCAGATTTTACAAGGGGATCCGTAAGTTTCAGAACGAACTTACCACCCTTTAAGGAAGTCTTATCTTCCTTGTTGTCCGCCGTTTTTGCGTTTTTGTTGTAGATGCTAACCAGCACTTCCGTATCTTTTGCCGCACCGGGCTTGGTCTGAACGGTGAGTGCTCCATCTGTAAAGTCAAATGCCTCAACAGGCGTGTTTTCCGCTGTGAGTGCAGTACCGTCCTTCGCGAGGACTTCCACATCCAGATCAGTCAGGCTTGCACCCTTTGCCGGGGTTACAGCAAATGCCATTTCTGCATCGGGCATAATCTCAATGGTAGCGTCCTCCTCAACCTTGGTGGCTTTGCCGTTTACCGCACGGGTTACTGTTACCTCATCGGAAACAGCGTTGGTCTTTAATGTGGTCGTATACTTCGTGCTCTTATTGATATAAACTTCAATGGTCAGATCTTTGCCGTATTCTGTCTTATCGATGGCTGCAATCGTAGCCTTGGCGCCGGCTACTGTCGCTTCGGTAGCAGCCGTCTTTGTGCCGTCCTTCACAACAACATCATAGAGATTTCCGCCATAGGTCACGCCTGCCTTTGTCAGCTCGATGTCAATGTTGGTATCCGTGTAATCCGCCACATAAGCGTCGCCGTCCGATTCCAACTCACCGGATGCATTGGAAAGCTTCACGCGGTAATCGCTCTCGGACTCCACGTCAACGGTCACATCATCAGTTACAGTGAGATCCAGCTTATAATTACCCTGTCTGTCGGGCGTCGCTTCGCCTGTGGTTTCACCCATCGTATAGGAAACCTTGTTGATGGTTACGCCGGGCTTCGGCGCAAAGATCAAGCCGAGATCGGAGCCCTCTTCAGGAGATACGCTGAGGGTGTAATAACCATCTACTGCACTTGCAAGGTTTTCTTCCGTCGTTGCATTATTGTATACAGACGTTACTGTCACGTCGTCTGCGACAACCTTAACTTTTACACTCTTGTTCTCAAGAGCATCTTTTGCGTCAATCACGATTTCCGTGGTTGCAGCATTGCTCAGTGCCATAGCGGGAACAGCAAAGGTGTAAACGCTCTCTGCTGCAGAACCGTCATAAGAAGCGCTGTCCACAGTTACCGCAGGTACTCTCGCGGAGGTAACCGTAAAGGTCAGAACATCCACCGTCGCGGGAACTACCCATGTGTCTTTTATGGCTTCTTCCTCGGCAGCCTCCTCATCATGAATCACGCCGTCCGCCGTGATCTCATAGCCTGCACCGAGATTGTCTGTGAAGTGAACGATCTTTTCACCGTCGTTTTTCTGAACGGTCGTGTCGATCACCACGTCTACGGATTTCACAACATAAGGAGCCGCCGCATCTTCGTCGGTGGCATTATCCTTGTACAGCTTATCGCCTACCGCATCTTTCAGCTTCAAGGTTATAGCTTTTGCCGCACTATCATAAGCCTCTACCTCTGTGGAGATTTCTTTCTCTACAGGTGCATCGTTTACTGTGTAGACTCTCTTTTCTTTCAAGGTTACGACAAACTTATCGTCATTTTTGCCGTCGCCCTCTGTCTTGGTGCCTTTCGCCAGATCATAACCTGTCTCAGGAGCAACCTTGATGGTATAATTGTCAGCTGCAACCGTCAGACTGCTGTCTTCCAGCTCGTCATCCGCGCTGGATTCGCCGTGCATAATAGTCACATGCTCGGGTGCGCTTCCTGCCGTGTTCCTAAAGTTAATGGTATGAACAGCATCCTTCGCATCATCCAGAGCCGTCGCGATGGAGATCGTCAGATCGGTGTCCTCAGAGAAACTGCCAACGCCGGAAAGAGCGATGGTGCACTCGATGGAACCGTCAGCCGCCGCCGCAGGCTTGGTGACAGTTACTGCCGTACCGTCCTGGTTGCTTGCGCTTGTCACCTTTGCGGTAACATCTGTTATTTTGTAATTCGTATTAGGTTCCACCTTAAACGCAAGGGACTTAGCCAGACTTGTCGCATCGTCCTCAACAAAGGTGGAATCTGTGCCGAAATTCGTTCCGCTATAATTGATAAATGTATCCCCGGTATTGGTGGCAGATGCCGCAACACTGCTGTTCGCGTTTGTATTGTCGAATGCCACTGTCAGTTTCGCCTTTGCCACTACCTTTACGCTTACTACCGCCGCAGTATCAGCCTTGGTGGTATCGCCGAGATTTCCAGCCTTGGAAGGATCTACCGTGAAGGTAAGGCATTTGGTTTTAGCCGCACTCGCCTCGTCGGTCTTCTTATTCAGTTCAGCTGCTGTCGCCGTGATGTCCTCGCCGTTCAGGGTAATGCTGTCAAGCTTGTTCGCAACAACGTCGTCTTCAGCGGTAAGTACCAGAGCGAACTTAGCGGTTTTTCCATACGCCACGTCTGTTGCAGTAGAACCAGTAATTTCTGCTCCCAGAACTTCCGTCGCATCGGATTCGCTCTTTGCCTCTACGGGATAAATCTTGTAAGAGCCGGCTACGCTGCCGTCACCGTCAAAGCTTACCTTGTAGTTTGCAGCCTTGGTGGTAACGATGATCTTGCCGCTCAGAGCATTTTCGCCAGATACAAAGCTGGCTTTTCCAACGCTGTAAACGTCGCCGTCTCCCGCTGTGATAGCCGTAGCGCTAGCTGCGTCACCGATCTGGTGCTCAACTTTTACCAGCACGCGTCCGGCAGCGGGCTCAACTTTGAACCGCAGGTCTCTTCCTTCAGCCAGTTTATTCTCGCTGCTCACACAGCCGCCCAAGAAAATAACCTCAGCCGTATTCGTTGCCGTATCGCTCGTCGGGTCGTTTGCATACTCAACCGTAATCACGGAATCGGTGTCCACAACCGCGTTGATCTCGCTGTCTGTCACGGATTCAACGTCGGAAGGCTCCTCTTCGGTTTCCTCGGGATCGATTGTGGGGTCCACAATTTCTTCCTCTACAGGATCCTGCTCCTCATCCGGATCTTCTACAGGCTCCTCATCCGGATCGGTAACAGGTGTTTCGTTATCGCCGGAAGGAATTTCTGTCTCTCCCTCGTCCTCGTTTTCCTGCTCGTCGGCGGGGGTGGTTTCGGTCGTATCGCCTGTCTCCCCCATAAATTGACAAAAAAATAGTCTTACTTTTTTTCAACACGTCATATTCCCGGTGTTTATAAGGGATTCTCAATTTTTGGAGATGGAAGAGTGTGCGGTATTTCAATTCACATCAAACAAGATCCTGTCAAAAACACCCGATTTGTCGCTAATTTGTTACTAATTAAATTTTTATTAAATCGTACAACC
>ERZ777305.2816-NODE-2816-length-13485-cov-76.497766_pt1 | contig 13485 bp, 8 predicted proteins | sample MGYA00374965_ERZ777305 | MGnify/ENA primary metagenome ERZ777305 (study PRJEB29328, sample SAMD00013331) | mouse gut metagenome | study: EMG produced TPA metagenomics assembly of the Metagenome analysis of fecal microbiota from mouse which was promoted... | reverse complement strand
AGTTAAAATATCAGCTATAAGATTATGACTGAAGAGAATTTAAACAGGCTCTAAATCTTTGAAAATATCCAATAAGAAAGGCTGCCTCTCTTTTATGGGACAGGCAGCCTTTACTTTATAATTATGTTTATTCCCAGACGAAATAAATGTATTATTCCTGAGAGAAACGCTTCACTTGCTCTTCAATCAATTCCTTATCATCGAAATAATTGATTTTCATTGCTTTCTTCACATCAGCCAACGTTTCGGCAGCAGCGGCTCTGGCTACTTCGCAGCCTTTCTGCAACATCTCATAAACAGCAGGAATATCCTTGCTGAACTCTTTGCGGCGATTGCGGATCGGCTCCAAAGTTTCTTGCATGATAGCATTCAGGAAACGTTTAACCTTCACGTCACCCAATCCGCCACGTTGATAATGCGCTTTCAGTTCTGCCAGATTCGGATAATCCGGTAAGTAACGTTCGAAATGTTCGGGGAGGCAGAAAGCATCCAGGTAAGTAAATACCGTATTACCTTCAATCTTTCCCGGATCCTGTACGCGGAGATGTCCCGGGTCGGTATACATGCTCATGATTTTCTTTTGGATTTCTTCCGGTTCTTCCGAAAGGTAGATGCAATTTCCGAGCGATTTACTCATTTTAGCTTTACCGTCGGTTCCCGGAAGACGGAGGCAGGCGGCATTGTCCGGCAACAGGATTTCAGGTTCTACCAATGTCTCACCATAGATATAGTTGAAACGGCGGACGATTTCACGAGCCTGTTCGAGCATCGGTTCCTGGTCTTCACCGACGGGGACGGTCGTAGCACGGAATGCAGTGATGTCCGCAGCCTGGCTGATAGGATAGGTGAAGAAACCTACGGGGATGCTTGCTTCAAAGTTGCGCATCTGGATTTCCGATTTCACGGTCGGGTTGCGTTGCAGGCGGGATACGCTTACAAGATCCATATAATAGAAACTAAGTTCGCATAGTTCCGGTATTTGCGACTGGATGAAAATCGTAGCTTTAGTCGGATCAATACCACAAGCCAAATAGTCAAGGGCAACCTCAATTACATTCTGGCGCACCTTTTCCGGATTGTCTATATTGTCTGTCAATGCTTGCGAATCGGCAATGAAGATAAACATTTTACTATAATCACCTGCGTTTTGCAGGTCAACTCTGCGTTTCAACGAACCTACATAGTGACCGATATGGAGTCTTCCGGTAGGACGGTCGCCCGTCAATATGATTTTTTCTTTTCCCATTGTTATTACCTTATTATTATAGATTTAGCGACAAAGATACAGATAAAAACTGAAAGAAGCATTAAAATGAAGTTACTTCACTGTAAAAAAGTGAACGTTTCTTTTTGCCATGTGCAAAATATGTCGTTACTTTGCAAAAATTTTAAAGTTAACAATGAATCAACAGGAAATCAGAAGTAAGTATTATCTACATTCGGATGTTTTGCACCCGGAAATGGCAGGTTTCTTCTTTTATTTCCAAAAACGATATTTTAGTTCTTTGGTAATGCGTTAGTCCTTTTTTGAGGGTAACGCATTTTTTTTATGAACAAACGTAGAAATAACAACATATTATAACAACAAAAGAAATGGAAAAGGAAATCAAGAAAGTTCTCGTTTTGGGCTCTGGAGCACTCAAAATCGGACAAGCCGGAGAATTTGACTACTCAGGCTCACAAGCACTGAAAGCTTTGAAAGAAGAAGGTATCAGCTCAGTATTGGTAAACCCGAACATCGCCACCATTCAGACTTCTGAAGGGATTGCCGATAAAGTGTATTTCCTTCCCGTGAATACTTATTTTGTAGAAGAAATTATCAAGAAAGAAAAACCGGACGGTATCCTGCTGGCTTTCGGCGGACAGACTGCACTGAACTGTGGTGCTGAACTTTACACACAAGGTATTCTCGATAAATACGGAGTGAAGGTACTTGGTACATCGGTAGAAGCTATCATGTATACGGAAGACCGCGACCTGTTCGTGAAAAAGCTGGACGAAATCGAAATGAAGACTCCTGTCAGCCAGGCTGTAGAAAGCATGGAAGACGCGATTGCCGCTGCCCGCAAGATTGGTTATCCTGTGATGGTACGCTCGGCTTACGCATTGGGCGGTCTTGGTAGCGGTATCTGCGCAAACGAGGAAGAATTCCTGAAACTGGCTGAAAGCTCTTTCGCATTCTCCAAACAAATCTTGGTAGAAGAGTCTCTGAAGGGGTGGAAAGAAATCGAATTTGAGGTAATCCGCGATGCTAACGACCACTGCTTCACAGTAGCCAGCATGGAAAACTTCGACCCGCTGGGTATTCACACTGGTGAGTCCATCGTTGTTGCTCCTACTTGTTCACTGGACGACAAGGAATTGAAGATGTTGCAGGATTTGTCTACGAAATGTATCCGTCACTTGGGTATCGTGGGTGAATGTAACATCCAGTATGCTTTCAACTCTGAAACGGATGATTACCGTGTGATTGAGGTGAATGCTCGTTTGAGCCGTTCTTCCGCTTTGGCTTCCAAGGCTACCGGTTATCCGTTGGCATTTGTTGCCGCTAAAATCGCTTTGGGTTACTCGCTCGACCAGATTGGTGAGATGGGAACTCCGAACTCTGCATACGTAGCTCCACAACTTGATTACTATATCTGTAAAATCCCCCGTTGGGACTTGACGAAGTTTGCCGGTGTGTCTCGTGAAATCGGTTCAAGCATGAAATCGGTGGGTGAAATCATGTCTATCGGCCGCTCTTTCGAAGAAATCATTCAGAAAGGCCTTCGTATGATCGGGCAGGGAATGCATGGCTTCGTAGGTAATGACGAATTGCACTTTGATGATCTTGATAAAGAACTTTCTTGTCCGACTGACTTGCGTGTCTTCGCTATCGCACAAGCAATGGAAGAGGGTTACACCATCGAACGTATCCATGACCTGACAAAGATCGACTCATGGTTCCTTGGCAAACTGAAAAATATCGTAGACTACAAAGCGAAACTGTCTGCCTATGATAAGGTGGAAGATATACCTGCCGATGTAATGCGTGAAGCTAAAGTGTTAGGTTTCTCCGACTTCCAGATTGCCCGTTTTGTTCTGAATCCAACCGGAAACATGGAGAAAGAAAACCTTGCCGTACGTGCTCACCGCAAATCTATGGGTATTCTTCCGGCTGTGAAACGTATCAATACAGTTGCTTCCGAACATCCGGAACTGACCAACTATTTGTATATGACTTATGCGGTGGAAGGTTACGATGTAAACTATTATAAGAATGAAAAATCAGTAATAGTACTGGGCTCGGGTGCTTACCGTATCGGTAGCTCTGTAGAATTTGACTGGTGCTCGGTGAATGCGGTTCAGACTGCCCGCAAACTGGGTTACAAGTCTATTATGATTAACTACAATCCTGAAACGGTTTCTACTGACTACGATATGTGCGACCGTCTCTACTTTGACGAACTTTCGTTCGAACGTGTACTTGACGTAATCGACCTCGAACAACCTCGTGGTGTGATTGTTTCAGTAGGCGGACAAATCCCGAACAACCTGGCTATGAAACTTTATCGCCAGTCGGTTCCTGTATTGGGTACTTCTCCGATTTCTATCGACCGTGCCGAAAACCGTAACAAGTTCTCTGCTATGCTTGACCAATTGGGTATCGACCAGCCGGCATGGATGGAACTTACCAGCCTTGAGGAAGTGAAGGGTTTTGTAGGGAAAGTAGGCTATCCGGTATTGGTTCGTCCTTCTTACGTTCTTTCGGGAGCTGCAATGAATGTTTGCTATGACGATGAAGAACTGGAGAACTTCCTGAAGATGGCTGCCGAAGTTTCTAAGGAATATCCGGTGGTTGTTTCCCAATTCCTTGAAAATACGAAAGAGATTGAATTTGATGCCGTTGCACAGAATGGTGAAGTGGTAGAATATGCAATCTCCGAACACGTAGAGTTTGCGGGCGTTCACTCCGGTGATGCTACTTTGGTATTCCCGGCACAGAAGATTTACTTTGCAACAGCTCGTCGTATCAAAAAGATCAGCCGTCAGATTGCCAAAGAACTCAATATCTCCGGTCCGTTCAATATCCAGTTCCTGGCCCGTAACAACGAGGTGAAGGTTATCGAGTGTAACTTGCGTGCTTCTCGTAGCTTCCCGTTTGTTTCTAAAGTACTGAAACGTAACTTTATCGAAACTGCTACTCGTATCATGCTGGACGCTCCATACTCACGCCCGGACAAGTCGGCGTTCGATATTGACTGGATTGGTGTGAAGGCTTCGCAGTTCTCTTTCTCGCGTCTGCACAAGGCTGACCCTGTGTTGGGTGTAGATATGTCTTCTACTGGTGAAGTGGGATGTATCGGTGACGATTTCTCGGAAGCATTGTTGAATTCAATGATTGCTACCGGATTCAAGATTCCTGAAAAATCGGTGATGTTCTCTTCCGGTGCAATGAAGTCGAAAGTAGATTTGCTAGACGCCAGCCGTGTGCTGTATGCTAAGGGATATCAGATTTATGCAACTGCCGGAACAGCAGCTTTCCTGAATGCTCATGGGGTAGAAACGACTCCGGTTTACTGGCCGGATGAGAAGCCGGGTGCGGAGAACAACGTCATGAAGATGATTGCTGACCATAAGTTCGACCTCATTGTCAACATTCCGAAGAATCACACCAAACGCGAACTGACGAACGGTTACCGTATTCGTCGCGGTGCAATTGACCATAACATTCCGTTGATTACAAATGCTCGTTTGGCAAGCGCCTTTATCGAAGCATTCTGTGAACTGAAACAGAATGATATTCAGATTAAGAGCTGGCAGGAGTACAAATAAAATCGCTTGGTGGCGTATTTCAGATAAAAGAAACTCCCTTTCCGGATGGTTGGAAAGGGAGTTCTTTTTTTACTGTATGGTTAAGTTGCTTTCAAGTAACGGGTGTTGTGCTTGTCTCTACCGCTTGACACGGTTGTTTCCACTGCTTTATTGCCGGCTTACACAATAGTTGTATACCTTCAAGTTTTCTATCCGGCTGTTGAATTTGCCTGCTTTTTCCAATGGGAAAACCAGTGTACGCACATAGTTGATAGAATCTTTTCCGGCGTTGAAGTAGATTTTCTGTATATCCATCTTCTCAATTACCTTTCCGTTCACCTTGAGCGTAGTGCTTCGGTTGTCGCCTTCTATCTGAACTGTCGCCTTCTCTCCCGGATTCACTTTGTAGGGGAAGGTGTTCAGATAACCGTCGCGGGCAAATCCCATCATACCGCGAATCGGGTCTGTCAGGTAAAAGACAGCATTTGCCGAGCGGAACAGTTCGGTTCCGTTCTTCTCGTCAGCTCCGGTGATGTCGAAACTCACCGTATAATTATAGCCGATTTCCGGGTGGTCGGACGTGCTGCCGGGGGCAACTGTGGCGCGTTCGTACACCAATGCGGGACTTTTGCCGATTCTTCCCATCTGATTGACACCCGGTGCTTCGCTGATGGCGGCACGCTTTTCGTTGTATGCTTCGTAGGGTAGGCTCGTATGGGCGCCCGTCCACATCTTCACAGCGAGCGTTTGCAGGGCGGGGAATACGCGGTGGTGAATATCTTTCACGGAAATCCCGTTGCCCACATGGTCGTTCCATACGGCAAACATACCACCGAGGATGGCAGGGTGTTGCTCTTCAAACACAGCCTTGCCGATGTGTGCCGGTGTCCATTTATTATATAAGAAAGGTTCGTTGAGGTAGTCGTAGTAATATCCGGCTGCCGGCACGAGATAGACCATACCGTCGGGGATGCTGATGAGGCGGTAACCCTCCTTAATCATCGTTTCGGGGTCGGCATACCCGTTGTACCAGGCGTTCATGATGACGTTCTCCGACTTCACGGGCGTTTCGCCTTTGGCGTGAGTGAGTGCACCCCACACCATTGCCTGCTTGCCGAAGCTCTCGACGAAGCGGATATAATGGTCGGTAAACTCGCGGAATTTCTCTACCACGTCTTTCTTGGCGTTCGAATATTCGTCCGTGCCGATGTGCACGCGCTTGCCTACGAATATGGGATTCTCTCCCTCGAGATACTCCTTGAACAAGGCGTCGGCAAATTCATACGTCTCAGGTTTGAAGAGGTCAAGATGGTCCATGCCATACTCCTTGCTGCCGATTTCCGGTTTGTAGTGGGCAAAGGCGAGCGAGTGGGCGGGGATGTCTATCTCCGGTATGATTTCTACAAACTGGGCTGCCGCCTGGTGCTGGAAGTCGACAAACTCCTTCTTAGTGTAAAAGCCGTCGCGGGCAGCCAGTCCGGGATAAGTGTCTGACTCCAGACGGAAGGCGGCATATGTCTTGTCCCAGTCGTGACCGAAAAACTGCTTGAAGCCGTTGTCGTTGAGGTGCACTTGCAAGGCGTTCATCTTATAATAAGCCATGATTTTCACCAAGTCCTGCAAATAAGGCATCGGGATAAATTTCCGACCACAGTCTATCATGAATCCACGGATAGGATAGTCGGGGTAATCGCGGATGATTCCTTGGGGCAGTTGGTGGTCGGCAGTTTGTTCCGCAATTTGCAGAAGGGTGCGTGTGCTCCAGTAAAGTCCGGTAGGAGTGGGGGCGGAGAGCGTCACACGGTCGGCTATTTTGATGGCATATCCTTCTTTTCCTAATTTCTTGTCGGTCGAAAGGGAAAGAATGAAATCTCCGGCTTTAGCTTTGCCTTCCGTTACGCTCAATGTTTGTCCGAACATTTGTTGGTAGTCATCTGCAAACATATGGGCAATTCTCAATAGTTCGGAATCTGAGGAAGTGCAGACGATTTTCGCATCTGTTCCGGGGATGAAGCTGCCTTCCTTTCCCGTCCATTGTTTCAATTCGGGGATAACGAATGGTTTCGGATTAACGGCAGCGTGGGATAAATTCCCTGTTAAACAAAAGATAGTCAATAAGAATACTACTTTTAGTGGAATCAGTGTGTGTCTCATAAGGGGACTTTTTGTTATTAATAAATGATTAAAGTTAATTATGTGGTGAAAGTAAGGATAATTTGGCTATTCATCTGTAAGAAAAGCGATTTATTTTTTATTTTTGTTTTTTGAAAAGAAAAAATCAGATTTAGACATGTTAGTACTTCTATCCTGTGCCAAGACTATGAGCGAGACTTCAAAGGTGAAAACTCCTTTGGATACAATCCCGCGTTTTCAACAAGAAGCGTCAGAAGTTGCTTTACAGATGTCGCAGTTTTCTGTGGACGAATTGGAACGTCTGTTGCGTGTGAATGCTAAGATGGCTGTTGAGAATTACAAGCGTTATCAAGTGTTTCATGCAGAAAACACTCCACAGCTGCCTGCTTTGCTGGCTTATACCGGCATTGTATTCAAACGCTTGAATGCAAAGGATTTCTCTAAAAAAGAATTTGAATATGCGCAAGAGCATTTACGGCTGACTTCCTTCTGTTATGGGCTGTTGAGGCCATTGGATGTCATTCGTCCCTATCGGTTGGAAGGGGATATTGTATTGCCGGAACTGGGAAATCAGACTGTGTTCTCTTATTGGCGGTCGCGCCTGACGGATACCTTCATAGAAGATATAAAGAATGCAGGCGGAATACTTTGCAATTTAGCCAGTGATGAGATGAAAAGTCTGTTTGACTGGAAGCGGGTAGAGAAAGAGGTGCGTGTTATTACTCCCGAATTTCACGTGTGGAGAAATGGAAAATGGGCTTCGATAGTTATCTATATAAAGATGTCCCGTGGTGAAATGACGCGTTTTATCTTGAAAAATAAAATAGAAAATCCGGAAGAACTGAAAAGTTTTTCTTGGGAAGGGTTTGAGTTTAACGAATCTCTTTCGTGTGAAAAGAAGTTTGTATTTACTAACGGTAAAGAAATATAAAGCATGACGGAAGTAGAAAAGATACGTAGCAGTCAGTTGGCTGATATGTCTGCACCGGAATTGCAGGTGCGTTTATTAAATGAACCGAAAGATGTGAAAATGTTAAGAGAAAAAGTTTTCATCGTTAATTGTTGATATTCAGGGCGTTTCTTTGTATGATAAAAATTTTCTTGAAAAAAAGTACGGGAAATATTTGCAGGTTTCAAAAAAAGCCGTACCTTTGCATCGCTTTTGAAACGGAAGTGTACGGGCGTTTAGCTCAGCTGGTTCAGAGCATCTGCCTTACAAGCAGAGGGTCGGCGGTTCGAATCCGTCAACGCCCACTATAAAAAAAGAGACACTTCCGGCTCATTAACAAGGGCGTTTAGCTCAGCTGGTTCAGAGCATCTGCCTTACAAGCAGAGGGTCGGCGGTTCGAATCCGTCAACGCCCACTATAAAAAGAGTCTTACGAAGAAATTCGTGAGACTTTTTTTATTTCTTACCTCTTTTATACAAACTTTCTTTCTCCTTTTACCTTATAACTCAGGAAAAAGAGTTAATTTTGCAACCTGATAATTATCTAAGAAAACGTATGGAACTTGATGTATTAACGGCCATATCCCCGATTGATGGTCGATATAGAGGCAAAACTAAAGCTTTGGCAGCTTATTTCTCTGAATTTGCACTGATTAAATACCGTGTACAGGTAGAGGTGGAGTATTTTATCACCTTGTGCGAACTTCCTTTGCCGCAATTGAAAGGAATCGATAGTAGCGTGTTTGAAACTTTACGGAATATCTACCGTAACTTCTCCGAGGCAGACGCACAACGCATTAAAGATATCGAAAGTGTAACTAACCACGATGTGAAAGCCGTAGAATACTTCCTGAAAGAAGAATTTGACAAGATGGGCGGAATGGATGACTACAAAGAGTTTATCCACTTCGGACTGACTTCTCAGGATATTAACAATACGTCTGTTCCTCTTTCTATCAAAGAGGCATTGGAGCAGGTTTATTACCCGTTGATTGAAGAGCTGATTGCACAGTTGAAAACCTATGCGACAGAATGGGCTAATATCCCGATGCTTGCCAAAACCCACGGTCAGCCGGCTTCTCCTACCCGTCTGGGTAAAGAGGTGATGGTATTTGTTTACCGTCTCGAACGTCAGCTGGCAATGTTGAAAGCCTGCCCGCTTACAGCCAAGTTCGGTGGTGCTACCGGAAACTACAATGCGCATCACGTGGCTTATCCTCAGTATGACTGGAAACAATTCGGCAACCGCTTTGTAGCGGAAAAACTGGGACTGGAGCGCGAGGAATATACTACGCAGATTTCGAACTATGATAACCTCTCTGCTGTTTTTGATGCTATGAAGCGTATCAATACCATCATGGTGGATATGAATCGTGACTTCTGGCAGTACATCTCTATGGAGTACTTCAAGCAGAAGATCAAAGCCGGAGAAGTAGGTTCGAGCGCCATGCCGCATAAAGTGAATCCGATTGACTTTGAAAATGCAGAAGGTAACCTGGGTATTGCAACCTCTATTCTGGAGCATCTGGCTGTGAAACTTCCGGTTTCCCGTTTGCAGCGTGACTTGACAGACTCAACAGTGTTGCGTAATGTCGGTGTACCTTTCGGGCATATCGTGATTGCCATCCAAAGTTCTTTGAAGGGATTGCGTAAACTGTTATTGAACGAACCGGCTATTTATCGTGATTTGGATAATTGTTGGAGTGTGGTAGCAGAAGCTATTCAGACCATTTTGCGCCGTGAGGCTTATCCGCATCCGTATGAAGCTTTGAAGGCTTTGACCCGGACTAATCAGGCGATTACAGAAAGTTCTATTAAGGAATTTATCGAGGAACTGAATGTAAGCGAAGATATTAAAAAAGAGTTAAGAGCGATTACTCCCCATACTTATACGGGGCTTTAATTGTTTACTTATATAATAAACGTGTTTTTTTAATAGGCCGTGAGGCCAAAGTCTAATTTTATTCGAATAAAAAAATGAGCACAGAAAACGAAGAATGGCGCGAAAATTCTTTCAATGAAGAGAATTTAGGTGCCGGCCGTGATGGTAACAGGTCTTACAACAGAGAAGGTGGCGACCGTCCGTATCGCCCTTCTTACAACCGTGAAGGCGGGGATCGTCCGTATCGCCCGCGATTTAATGTCAACAATGAAGGAGGTGAACGCCCGCAACGTTCATACGGTGACCGCTCTTATGGCGACCGTCCCCAACGTCCTTCTTACAATCGTGAAGGTGGAGATCGTCCGTATCGCCCGCGATTTAATGTCAACAATGAAGGAGGTGAACGCCCGCAACGTCCTTACAGCCGCGAAGGTGGTTCTTATGACCGTCCTCAACGTCCTTCTTACAACCGTGAAGGTGGTGACCGTCCTTACCGTCCCCGCTTCAATAGCAGCGAAGGTGGTGAGCGTCCGTCTTATGGCGACCGTCCTCAACGTCCTTCCTACAACCGTGAAGGTGGCGACCGTCCTTACCGTCCTCGCTTTAATAACGGCGAAGGTGGTTCTTATGACCGTCCCCAACGTCCTTCTTACAACCGTGAAGGTGGTGACCGTCCGTATCGTCCCCGTTTTAATAGCGGCGAAGGTGGCGGCTATCGCAGCAACAACGGTGGTGGAGGTTATCGTCCGAGATATAATAACGATCGTCAAGGAGGATATCGTCCTCGTCCGCGTACCGGCGATTATGATCCGAACGCTAAGTATAGCTTGAAGAAACAGATCGAGTACAAGGAACAGTTCATTGATCCGAATGAACCGATTCGTCTGAATAAGTTCCTGGCTAACGCAGGTGTTTGCTCCCGTCGTGAGGCTGATGAATTTATCACAGCAGGTGTGGTTTCTGTAAACGGTGAAGTGGTAACGGAATTGGGTACGAAGATCAAACGTTCGGATGTGGTTAAGTTCCACGACGAACCGGTAAGCATCGAACGCAAGGTATATGTATTGCTGAATAAGCCGAAAGATACCGTTACTACATCGGACGATCCGCAGGAACGCCGTACAGTAATGGATTTGGTGAAAGGCGCTTGCAACGAACGTATTTATCCGGTAGGACGTCTGGACCGTAACACGACTGGTGTACTGTTACTGACGAATGACGGTGATCTGGCTTCCAAGCTGACACACCCGAAATTCCTGAAGAAGAAAATTTATCATGTTCATCTGGACAAGAACCTGACTAAAGCTGATATGGAGCAGATTGCAGCTGGTATCCAGTTGGAAGATGGCGAAATCCATGCAGATGCGATCAGCTATACAGATGATTTCAAGAAAGACCAGGTAGGTATCGAAATTCACTCCGGTAAGAACCGTATCGTTCGCCGTATTTTCGAATCACTGGGTTATAAAGTAGTAAAACTCGACCGTGTGTTCTTCGCCGGACTGACCAAAAAAGGTCTGCGTCGCGGAGACTGGCGTTACCTGTCGGAAGCAGAAGTAAACTACCTCCGCATGGGTTCGTTTGAGTAATAAGTCAATAAATAACAACTTGACAGAGGACGGGGAAAGAAAGCAGGAAAGAATTCATCCTGTATTTGAGACCTCGTCTTCTTGTATCTAAAAAGAAAAAGTTAAATGGAAAAGATTGGTAGAACAAAAATTGTTGATCTGTTGAAGCGCACGGATATCGGCGCTATGGTCAATGTGAAAGGATGGGTTCGCACCCGTAGAGGTAGCAAACAAGTAAACTTTATCGCACTGAATGACGGTTCTACAATAAATAATTTGCAGGTTGTAGTAGACTTGGCCAATTTTGACGAAGAGATGCTGAAACAGATTACTACCGGCGCTTGTATCAGTGTGAACGGTGAAATGGTGGAATCGGTAGGCTCAGGTCAGAAGGTGGAAGTGCAGGCCCGTGAGATCGAAGTGCTGGGTATTTGTGATAATACATATCCATTACAGAAGAAAGGCCACTCTATGGAATTCTTGCGCGAGATTGCTCACTTGCGTCCCCGCACCAATACATTCGGTGCAGTGTTCCGCATCCGTCACAATATGGCGATTGCTATTCACAAGTTCTTCCATGAAAAGGGATTCTTCTATTTCCACACTCCGATTATTACCGCATCAGACTGTGAAGGTGCCGGACAGATGTTTCAGGTGACTACCATGAACCTCTACGACTTGAAAAAAGACGAAAAAGGCTCTATCTCTTACGACAGTGACTTCTTCGGCAAACAGGCGAGTCTGACCGTATCCGGTCAGTTGGAAGGAGAGTTGGCTGCCACTGCTTTGGGAGCTATCTACACATTCGGTCCTACGTTCCGTGCCGAGAATTCCAACACTCCCCGCCACTTGGCAGAGTTCTGGATGATTGAGCCGGAAGTGGCTTTCAACGACATCACCGATAACATGAATTTGGCAGAAGAGTTCATCAAATATTGTGTGAAATGGGCGTTGGATAACTGTGCGGACGATGTGAAGTTCCTGAACGATATGTTCGACAAAGGCTTGATTGAACGTCTGCAAGGTGTATTGAAAGATGATTTCGTACGTTTATCTTATACAGACGGTATCAAGATTCTTGAAGAAGCTGTTGCGAAAGGGCATAAGTTTGAATTCCCGGTTTATTGGGGCGTCGACTTGGCTTCCGAACACGAACGTTTCTTAGTGGAAGAACACTTCAAACGTCCGGTGATTCTGACTGATTATCCGAAGGAAATCAAGGCCTTCTATATGAAGCAGAACGAAGACGGAAAGACCGTACGTGCCATGGACGTTCTTTTCCCGAAAATTGGCGAAATTATCGGTGGTTCCGAACGTGAAGCCGACTATAACAAGCTGATGACCCGTATTGAAGAAATGCACATCCCGATGAAGGATATGTGGTGGTATCTGGATACCCGTAAGTTTGGTACTTGTCCTCACTCTGGTTTCGGACTAGGTTTCGAGCGTTTGTTACTTTTCGTAACGGGCATGTCGAATATCCGTGACGTGATACCGTTCCCGCGTACACCAAGAAATGCTGATTTCTAATATTTCGGTATATTTATGTAAAACTCGCATAATCTTTTGGTTGTGCGAGTTTTTTTATGCTCTGAATTGCTGTATTCTCAAAATAAATCTTTATATTTGGAAATGCGCATTCGAGAGTGTTAACTAAAATAATACAACAATGAAAAAGCTCTATTTCTTTACCATGCTTTCAATAATGTTGTTAGCGGTAACAGGTGCGACGGCCCAGAAGAAAACCAAATTCAAAGCGGCCGATTTGAAAGGTATTTGGCAGCTCTGTCATTATGTATCCGAGTCTCCCGATATTCCGGGAGCGTTGAAACCCAGTAATACATTTAAAGTATTGAGTGATGACGGACAAATCGTCAACTTTACCATTATTCCCGGTGCGGATGCGATTATTACCGGATACGGTACTTATAAACAACTCACGGACGATTCTTATAAGGAAAGTATCGAGAAGAACATTCATCTCCCGATGCTGGACAATCAGGACAATATTTTGGAATTTGAGATTAAAGACAATGATTATCTTCATCTGAAATATTTTATCAAAAATGATTTGAATGGAAATGAGTTGAACACCTGGTATTATGAAACCTGGAAGAGGGTGGAGATGCCGGCTAAATTTCCGGAAGATATTGTGAGATA
>ERZ777305.2815-NODE-2815-length-13488-cov-8.981017_pt1 | contig 13488 bp, 15 predicted proteins | sample MGYA00374965_ERZ777305 | MGnify/ENA primary metagenome ERZ777305 (study PRJEB29328, sample SAMD00013331) | mouse gut metagenome | study: EMG produced TPA metagenomics assembly of the Metagenome analysis of fecal microbiota from mouse which was promoted... | reverse complement strand
CGCAAAGATACGCTGGGTTGCGATGCGTGTCAAGGCGGAAAATAGAATGGTTACTTTTTAAACAGCCTCTTTTGGTTATATGCTTATCCTAAAAGTTTTAAAATACAATTATTTTTCCATCAATAACGATTGTATGAAATCACCTTTTCTTTCGGTTTCCTCATCTTCTTACGTTTTTCTTTTGCCGGATAGCCAATGACAATATCCAGCAATAAACGTTTCGAGGCAGGAATACCGGCAAGCTGTTTCATTCCTTTCTCATCAAACCAACCCAGAATACAAGAGCCCAACCCTTCAGCTTCAGCCGCCAAAGCAATATGAGCAGCAGTTATTCCAATGTCGATCAATGGAAAATGCTTGCCTTTCACCTTTCCACCAAGCAGAGAGGTGATATTAGCAGATTCTTCTACCACCAGAATATGCACAGGAGCATCTTTAGCAAACTTATTCATCCCCAAACCAGCAGCAGCCTTCCCCGCTTTTTGAGCCAGTTCCTTATCCGTGATGACTACAAACCTCCAAGGCTGCGCATTACAGGCCGAAGGCGCCAAACGAGCAGCTTCAAGTATCCGTTCCAACTTTTCCGACTCCACCGAACGCTCTTTGTCATACGAACGGTCGCTTTGACGAGCCTGCACCAATTGAAGAAAATCCATAAAATTGCAATTTTATGATTTACAATTTACGATCGAAATTCGCTTTTGCGACAGCCAACTATTTATACTGAATCATCTGGCTGATATACTTACCGATAATATCGAATTCAATATTTACCACACTGCCAATCTCAAACGTATGGAAGTTTGTATGCTCATACGTATAAGGAATGATAGCTACCTGGAAAGTATCATCGGTCGGATTACATACCGTCAGACTAACACCGTTCACAGTCACCGAACCTTTATCCACCGTGATATATCCACGTTTCGCCATTTCCTTATCAAACGCATATTGGAAGGTAAAATACCAACTACCTTCCGCATCCTTCATATCAATACAAGTTGCGGTCTGGTCTACATGCCCCTGAACGATATGTCCGTCCAACCGGCCATTCATCATCATGCTACGTTCAACATTCACCTTATCCCCCACTTTCAGCAGACCGAGATTAGAACGTTCCAATGTTTCTTTCATGGCAGTCACCGTATACGTATCATCTGTCAGAGTTACCACTGTCAGACACACACCATTGTGAGCAATACTTTGGTCAATTTTCAACTCATTCACAAACGAACACTTAAATGTAAAGTGTATATTCTCCTGGTCTTTCACCAGTGCTACCAAAGTAGCATATTCTTCTACGATTCCAGAAAACATAATTTTATTTACTATTTTACGATTTACTATTTACTATTTTAAGATTGAGAATACTCTCTTAATGCAAGGGTCAAAGATACGAATTAGAAAGGAGCTTAAAAAATAAGAGCAAAAAAAAATGGGGCTTTTCACAAAGCTCCATTTTTCAGTTTTCAATAGGTATTAGTTTTTTTTAAGGTAAAAAGATTGTTTTCAGGATAACGGTGCAAATATAGGCGGTTTTACTGATACTATCCAAATTATAAAACATGTCATATAACATCTTTTTGAAAATTCTTTGGATTTATTATCATTTGAAGCAAAATCCCCTGTAGCTTGTCCGCTATAGGTGACAAATATAGGACGATTTTTTAAGGAGCCCTAATTTCTGTTTAAAAATCCGCAAAAAATTACTTTTTTCGGGTAGTTTTCGTCCTTTTTGCAACGATCTTTTAACACTTTGGCGTCAATAGCCATCATCTGACAGACAATACATTAAAAAAGAACGGTTATATTCCAGTTAAATAAAAAAAATGTCCTACTTTTGTAGCCTAAATACAGATAACATTAACCGTTATGACAGATATTAAAAACGAAGAAGCAGGCGAAAAGAAAAGCTTGAACTTTATTGAACAGGCAGTAGAGAAAGACTTGAAAGAAGGTAAAAATGGTGGAAAAGTGCAGACACGCTTCCCGCCCGAACCTAACGGCTACCTTCACATCGGCCATGCCAAAGCTATTTGCCTTGATTTCGGCATCGCAGAAAAACACGGCGGTGTATGTAACCTTCGTTTCGACGACACAAACCCGACCAAAGAAGATGTGGAATATGTAGAAGCTATCAAAGAAGACATTCAATGGTTGGGATACCAGTGGGGAAACGAATACTACGCTTCCGACTACTTCCAACAATTATGGGACTTCGCTATCCGCCTGATTCAGGAGGGAAAAGCATATATTGACGAACAAAGCTCCGAGCTGATCGCACAGCAAAAAGGTACTCCTACCCAACCGGGTGCGGAAAGCCCTTACCGCAACCGTCCTATCGAAGAAAGCCTAGAACTTTTTAAGAAAATGAATAGCGGTGAGATTGAAGAAGGTGCTATGGTGCTCCGTGCCAAGATTGACATGGCCAACCCAAACATGCACTTCCGCGATCCGATTATTTATCGTGTAGTGAAACACCCGCACCACCGTACAGGTACTACCTGGAAGGCTTATCCGATGTATGACTTCGCTCACGGACAGAGTGACTTCTTCGAAGGAGTAACTCACTCGCTGTGTACACTCGAATTTGTGGTACACCGTCCTCTTTACGACCTCTTCATCGACTGGCTGAAAGAAGGAAAAGACCTGAACGACAACCGTCCTCGTCAGACTGAATTCAACAAACTGAACCTAAGCTACACCCTGATGAGCAAACGTAACCTGCTCACACTGGTGAAAGAAGGATTGGTAAACGGATGGGACGACCCTCGTATGCCGACTATCTGCGGTTTCCGCCGCCGTGGTTATTCACCGGAGTCTATTCATAAATTTATTGATAAAATCGGATATACCACATACGATGCCCTGAACGACATCGCCCTATTGGAAAGCTCCGTTCGGGACGACCTGAATAGCCGTGCCACCCGTGTATCGGCAGTAATCAACCCGGTTAAACTGATCATCACCAACTATCCGGAAGGACAGGTTGAAGAACTGGAAGCGATCAACAATCCGGAAGATCCGGAAGCAGGAAGCCACCTGATCGAATTCAGCCGTGAACTGTGGATGGAACGCGATGACTTCATGGAAGACGCTCCCAAGAAATACTTCCGCATGACACCGGGACAGGAAGTACGCCTCAAAAATGCCTATATCGTAAAATGCACCGGTTGCAAGAAAGACGAAAACGGCGTAATAACAGAGGTATATTGCGAATATGACGCTAATACCCGTAGCGGTATGCCGGACGCAAACCGTAAGGTGAAAGGCACGCTCCATTGGGTAAGCTGCAATCACTGCCTGCAAGCAGAAGTACGTTTGTACGACCGCCTGTGGAAAGTGGAAAACCCACGCGACGAACTGGCTGCCATCCGCGAAGCAAAAAATTGCGAAGCATTGGAAGCCATGAAAGAGATCATCAATCCGGACTCACTGAAAGTTCTGCCCAACTGCTACATAGAGAAGTTCGCAGCTACCCTGCCCACACTCTCCTACCTGCAGTTCCAACGAATCGGTTACTTTAATATCGACAAAGAATCAACCCCGGAAAAACTGATTTTCAACCGCACAGTAGGATTGAAAGATACATGGGGGAAGATTAATAAATAACCTTTCACCACAGATTACACGGATTAACACAAATTAGAGAAATAAAGAATAAAAATCTGTGTTAATCCGTGTAATCTGTGGTGAACAAAATCAATAAAAAATGGGTAGAAAGAACTCACCATCAGCTAAAAAGCAACTAGTCACACTTATCACAAACTACGAAGAAGCAAAAGCAGAAAACCGACAACTTTATCTGGATGCTGACCAACTGGCCGACATCGCCGACTGGTATGCCTCCGAACGGAAATTTGAAGAAGCACAAGAAGCGATCACCTACGGACTTAAAATACATCCGGGAAATACAGCTTTGCTCACCGAACAAGCCTATCTTTACCTAGACACCCAAAAACTGCAAAAAGCAAAGAAAGTAGCAGATTCCATCACCGAAGATTTTGACCCGGAAGTGAAACTGCTGAAAGCCGAACTATTGCTGAATGAAGGAAAACTGGAAGAAACCCAATGGCTATTAAGTACGATAGCGGATGCCGACGAACTGGGAACAATCATTGATGTCGTATTTCTCTATCTGGACATGGGATATCCGGACGCAGCCAAAGAATGGCTCGACCGAGGAAAATCGCGTTATGCCGAAGATGAAGAATATATGGCCCTCACAGCCGATTATCTGGCATCGACCCACCAAATAGAATCGGCCATCATCTATTACAACAAACTCATCGACAAATCCCCTTTCAACTCTTCCTACTGGATGGGACTGGCGAAATGCTATTTTATACAGGAACAAATAGACAAAGCCATCGAAGCCTGTGATTTTGCGTTGGCAGCCAACGATCAATGTGGAGAAGCCTACGCTTACAAAGCGCATTGTTTTTTCTATCTGAACAATTCGGATGATGCCATCGAGAATTATCAAAAAGCGATCGATCTTAAATCCATTCCCCCTGAAATAGGTTATATGTTCATGGGAATATCCTACGGCAATAAGGAAGAATGGCAGAAAGCCAATGGCTATTACGACAAAGTGATTGCACGTTTTGAAGAAGACGGAGACAAACAGTCTGTCCTATTAATAGACACATATACCAGCAAAGCCTTCGCCCTGTCTCATCTGGAAAGATATGAAGAAGCACATCAGCTCTGCGAAAAAGCCAAAGAGATAAACCCGAATGAAGGATTGATTTATCTGACAGAGGGAAAACTATACCTGACAGAGGAACTGGAAGACGAAGCCGCCCGGTCTTTCGTACAAGCAGTAAAGATTAACTCCAACGTAGAAATGTGGTATATGATCGCCTCTGCTTATTCGGAAAATGAATATCTGACGGAAGCCAAAAGATGCTTTGAAAAAGTGTATCAGATGAACCCGAAACACGAAGATGTGACAGAGAAACTGAGCGTGCTTAGCCTCATGCACGGTGAAATCGACAACTTTTTTAAATACAACAAAGAATGTAATCATCCATTGGAAGAAGATATGATTCTAGATCTGTTAAATAGTCCCGAGCATAGGGAGGAAGACGAAAAAATGCTCAAAGAAGTGTGGGAACGCATGAAAAAAGAGAATAAGGAAAAAAATAAATCAAATAAATAAATTTTATCCTCAAAAACATGGAATCAGTAGCAGAACTTCTTAAATGGGTATTAGAAAATTTGAACTATTGGGTAGTCACCATTTTTATGGCTATCGAAAGCTCTTTTATTCCCTTCCCCTCGGAAGCCGTAGTGCCACCTGCCGCATGGAAAGCTATGGCAGACGACAGTATGAATATCTTTCTCGTGGTTCTATTTGCCACCATAGGAGCAGATATCGGTGCATTAGTAAATTATTATCTGGCGCGTTGGCTGGGTCGTCCTATTGTCTATAAATTCGCTAACAGCCGTTTAGGACACATGTGCCTTATTGACGAAGAAAAGGTACACCATGCAGAAGAATATTTCAGAAAGCACGGTGCAGCCTCCACTTTCTTTGGCCGTCTCATTCCGGCTGTACGCCAACTTATCAGTATTCCCGCAGGATTAGCCGGCATGAAATTAGGTCCTTTCCTGCTTTACACCACTCTCGGCGCTGCGATATGGAACAGCATATTAGCTCTACTCGGATACCTGATCTACCGGTTTACAGACCTCAAAACCACTAATGACGTTTATGTAAAAGCAACCACATACAGCCACGAAATCGGCTATGTTATTATAGCAGTAGTGGTATTAGTCATCGGATTCCTGGCTTATAAGGGACTGATGAAGAAAAAATAAGTGTTAAGTATTAACAACTCTGACAAATCAGGGGTTACGACTAATACTTAACGTCAGTTCGATATAAGTTCGCCCGTATAGCTTCCCCTCCTTCAAGAAGCTATGCAGAATACTTGCGAAACTTGAATTCATTATTATATCGCTGCCAAAGCTTTGTCATAGTTAGGTTCCTGGGTGATTTCAGGAACAAGTTCCGTATAAGCAATCTTGCCATCCTTGCCAATCACAACTACTACACGGGCCAAAAGTCCTGCCAACGGACCGTCTGCCATACGTACTCCGTAACTTTCATCGAAATCAGAGAAGCGGAAATCAGACAGTGGAATTACATTTTCAATACCTTCCGTTGTACAGAAACGACCGTGCGCAAAAGGAAGGTCCTTAGAGACAGCCAATACTACCGTATCTTTCAGTCCGGCAGCCATCTTATTAAACTTACGTACAGAGGTTGCACATACGCTGGTATCCAGACTGGGAAAAATATTTAAAATCACATTTTTACCATTCAAATCTTTCAGAGAGAAAGAAGATAAATCTGTTTTTACCAGCTCGAAATCAGGAGCTACCTTACCTACTTGTATAAATTCACCGATTAGTTTCACCGGTTGTCCTTTGAAATTTGTTGTTGCCATAATGCATCTATATTTAAAATTTACTTTATATAAGAAACAACTATTCCTCCAAATATGTTCACCCTTTCGGCGCTTACTTTGGTATTTTGTTTATCTTTGTAGGCAATTTACATAAATCAATTAATTAAAAAGGAAGAAAATTATGGCAATGCATACATGGTTTGAGTGCAAGATCCGTTACGAGAAAGTAATGGAAAACGGAATGCAGAAGAAAGTAACAGAACCTTATCTTGTTGACGCACTCAGTTTTACAGAAGCAGAAGCACGGATTATCGAAGAAATGACTCCGTTTATTTCCGGAGAATTTACCGTTTCGGACATCAAACGTGCCAACTATAGCGAATTATTCCCCAGTGACGAAGAAAGTGCCGACCGCTGGTTCAAATGCAAACTTATTTTTATCACGCTCGATGAAAAAAGTGGTGCGGAGAAAAAGACTTCCACTCAAGTATTGGTACAAGCTGCCGACTTGCGTGATGCAGTGAAAAAGCTGGATGAGGGCATGAAAGGAACCATGGCAGATTATCAGATCGGTATGGTATCCGAAACTCCGCTCATGGATGTATATCCTTACAGCACCGAACCGAATGACAAACCGGAATTTGATCCGTCAAAAGCATAAGTAACAATGAGTATTGCTGACAATTTAAAGCAAGTGCTGGCCGAACTCCCTCAAAGAGTCCGGCTGGTTGCTGTCTCAAAATTCCATCCCAACGAAGCGATAGAAGAAGCATACCAGGCGGGACAGCGTATTTTTGGGGAAAGCAAAGTGCAGGAAATGACAGCTAAATACGAAAGTTTGCCCAAAGATATCGAATGGCATTTTATCGGGCACCTGCAAACGAATAAAATCAAATACATGATACCATACGTAGCGATGATTCATGGAATTGATAGTTATAAACTGCTGGCCGAAGTCAACAAACAAGCTGTCAAGGCTGGACGTACTGTGAACTGCCTGTTGCAGATCCACGTTGCGCAGGAAGAAACCAAATTCGGTTTCAGTCCCGAAGAATGTAAAGAGATGCTGAATGCCGGAGAATGGAAAGAGTTGACTCATGTGCGCATTTGCGGATTAATGGGTATGGCCAGCAACACCGATTGCATTGAACAAATCAACCGGGAATTTTGTTCATTAAATAGACTCTTTAATGAGATAAAAGAAACTTGGTTCACCCACTCTGATACCTTCTGCGAACTATCAATGGGAATGTCATACGACTATCACGAAGCCATTGCCGCAGGAAGTACGCTAGTACGGGTAGGAAGCAAGATTTTCGGAGAAAGAAATTATTGATTAAATATTAAAAAACATATTGCTATGACCGATTTAAAAACTACTTTCGCAGGGCTTTCTCTTAGAAACCCTATCATCATCAGCAGTTCAGGGCTGACCAATAGTGTTGGCAAAAACAAAAAATTGGCTGAAGATGGTGCCGGTGCTATCGTTCTGAAATCACTGTTTGAGGAACAGATCATGCTGGAAGCAGATCAACTGAAAGACCCGGCTTTCTATCCCGAAGCCAGTGACTATCTGGAAGAATATATCCGTGAACACAAGTTATCTGAATACCTGACTTTGATAAAAGAAAGCAAAAAGATATGCCCCATTCCTATCATTGCCAGCATCAACTGTTACACTGATTCGGAATGGATCGACTTTGCAAAGAAAATTGAAGAAGCCGGTGCCGATGCATTGGAAATCAATATTCTCGCCTTACAATCAGAAGTGCAATATACATACGGTTCATTCGAACAACGCCACATCGACATTCTCCGCCACATCAAGCAGACGGTTAACATTCCCGTTATCATGAAGCTGGGCGATAACCTGACCAATCCTGTGGCATTAATCGATCAGTTGTATGCCAACGGTGCAGCCGCAGTTGTTCTCTTCAACCGCTTTTATCAACCGGACATCAATATCGAAAAGATAGAGCATATTTCAGGAGAAATATTCAGTAATGCTTCCGACCTCTCCACTCCGCTCCGCTGGATCGGAATTGCGTCTGCTGTAGTAGATAAGATCGACTATGCGGCTTCCGGTGGTGTTGCCGATGCTGAATCAGTAGTGAAAGCAATCCTTGCCGGTGCTTCAGCCGTAGAAGTATGTAGCGCAGTCTATCTGAATACAAACGCATTCATCGGAGAAGCCAACCGCTTCCTCTCTGCATGGATGGAAAGCAAAGGATTCGAAAATATAGCTCAATTCAAAGGCAAACTGAATATCAAAGATATGAAAGGCGTCAATACATTTGAACGTACACAGTTCCTTAAATATTTCGGGAAAAAAGAATAATAAGATTTACGATTAGACGATTTATGATGTACTCCAGCTTTCATCGTACATTGTAAATCGTCTAATTGTAAATCAACACTTTATCCTACTTACAGCAAGTTACTTGCCAACTCACTCAATTCACTTCGTTCACCTTTCAGCAGATTAACGTGTGCAAAGATATTCTGATCTTTCATCCGATCAATCATATATACCAGACCATTGGACTGGCTGTCCAGATAAGGTTGGTCAATCTGTTGAATATCCCCGGTAAACACCACTTTCGTACCTTCGCCCGCACGGGTGATGATTGTTTTTATTTCATTCGGCGTCAGGTTCTGCGCTTCATCGATGATGCAATACATCTCGCTCAAACTACGTCCCCTGATAAAGGCCAAAGCTTCAATCACCAGCTGTTCGCTTTTCTGCATATCCTCAATCCGCTTCACTTCGGTAGAGTTTGCAGCAAACTGACGCTTTATTACGTTCAGGTTGTCAAATAACGGCTGCATATAAGGAGCCACTTTCTCTTGTGCATCTCCCGGAAGAAAACCGATGTCTTTGTTAGAAAGCGCCACAACAGGACGTGCCAGTAAAATCTGTTTGTAGTCGGTCAGTTTACCCAACGCAGCAGCCAAAGCCAGCAAAGTCTTACCTGTTCCCGCTTTTCCCGTCAGAGCTACCAGTTTGATATTCGGATCATTCAAGATCTCAAACGCAAAACTCTGTTCCGCATTCCGGGGTTCGATTCCATAATTTTTCCCTTTCATCACGCGGATTATAGAATGAGTAAAAGGATTGTAGCGTGCCAGCACACTGTTCCTATCACTCTTCAACACAAAACATTCATTGGGATGAATCAAATCCTTAAAATCGAATTCACTTAAGTCAATACCTTCTTTAGAAGAATAAATGCGGTCGATCAATGCAGGATCTACATTTTCAAAAATCTCATTGGATTTTTCGAACACATCTACATTGGCCACCTTATCCGTTATATAATCCTCGCAAAGCAACCCGATTGAACGAGCTTTCATGCGCAGATTCACATCCTTGGTCACTAAGATAGATTTCACATTCGGATACTTATCGGTCAAGTATTCGGTCGCCGCCAAAATCAGATGGTCGGGTTTCTTTATTGGAAACGATTCCCACACTTTGGTAGCCGGCACGCTGCTTGTCACGACAAACAGACGCCCCAATCCTTCGCCGAGCTTCACCCCTTCGGAGAAAAGCTCGTCGCTAGTCAATACATCCAATTCGCGTACGAACTCACGGGCATTGAAATTGATCTGCTCATTTCCTTTTTTGAACTTATCCAGTTCTTCGAGTACCACAAGGGGGAGGTAAATATCATTTTCCTGAAAATTCTTCAAGCAATTGTAGTCATGAAGAATAACATTGGTGTCTAGCACAAAATTTTTCTTTGTTCTCATGATTTCTCAGATTTAAATGTTGATATTTGCAATCTCATTCGCCAGTCCCCGCGTTTACGGTTAGATTGACGGTTCTAAAGATAAACAAATTAGCGGGCAATAAAGATCGCCCGAAGTTAAATATTATAAAACATGGACTATCAGAACACTTTAAAGTACTTATATGAGAGTGTGCCAATGTTTCAACAAATAGGAGGCAACGCCTATAAGCCGGGGTTGGAGACCACACATCGATTGGACGAACATTTCGGGCATCCTCATCAACAATTCAAAACGATACATATCGCCGGAACCAATGGAAAAGGTTCCTGCTCACATACTATTGCAGCCGTATTACAGTCCGCAGGATACCGGGTAGGCTTATTCACTTCCCCCCATTTGGTTGACTTCCGCGAACGCATCCGCATCAACGGAGAAATGATGCCGGAAGAATATGTAGTCAACTTCGTAGAAGAGCACCGTTCCTTCTTCGAACCGCTCCATCCTTCGTTTTTTGAACTGACTACTGCCATGGCGTTCCGCTACTTTGCGGACCAGAAAGTAGACGTAGCCGTTATCGAAGTAGGAATGGGCGGACGTTTGGATTGCACCAACATCATTCACCCCGATTTATGTGTCATCACTAATATCAGTTTCGACCACATGCAATATCTAGGGAATACCCTGACAAAAATAGCCAAAGAAAAAGCAGGCATTATCAAAGAAGGGGTTCCGGTAGTCATTGGCAGGGCTAAAGGCAGTGTTAAACGTGTGTTCACCATGAAAGCCAAAGAAATGAATGCACCTATCAACTATGCAGATTCTATCTCCCCCAATAATCCCACAGACTGGCTTCCTTATCCGGAAATGCAGGCGCTAAGAAAACATCTGGACAATACCCTGCATCCGGCAGATAGCATAAAAGCATTAGACAAAATACTCGACAAGAGAAAAGATGCTATCCGAATTGTCAATGAAATGTTTCCGGCAGGTCTTTTTATGGAATTAAGCGGTCTCTGCCAGCATGAAAATATTCTCACCATCCTGTCTGCTCTTAAGGAACTGACTAAAATAGGTTATCGCATCTGTCCCAAAGACTATCTCAATGGTTTTGCCGATGTGTGCAAACTTACCGGACTGATGGGACGCTGGCAGAAAGTACATAGCGATCCGGATATCATTTGCGACACGGGACATAATGTAGATGGCATCAAATATGTCTGTGGACAGCTGGATTTCCTTCATCAGAAATTCAACCAGGAGCTACACATCGTATTTGGCATGGTGAACGATAAAGATATCAGCAGTGTCTTGCAAGAGTTGCCGAAACATGCCACCTATTATTTCACCAAAGCAAGTGTGAAACGTGCGCTTCCGGAAAATGAACTATTGGCATTGGCAGAAACAAACGGTTTGAAAGGTACCACCTACTCCACTGTTGTAGAAGCTGTACAGGCGGCAAAAAAGAACTGCCCCCTCAAAGATCTGATCTTTATAGGAGGCAGCAGTTTCATTGTCGCAGATTTGTTAGCGAACCGCGATACACTCAATCTCTACTAACGCATCCTTGGGCAGAGCTTTTACGGCAACCGCCGAACGTGCGGGAAAAGCTCCGTCAAAATACGTGGCATACACGCCATTCATCCCTGCAAACAGAGACATATCCTGAAGAAATACAGTAGTTTTGACAATGTTTCCCATTGTCAATCCTGCTTCTTCAAGAATGTGCTTGATATTCTCCAACGACTGGCGAGCTTGTCCTTCTATCCCTTCAGCCATCTGTCCCGTAGCGGCATCAATAGGCAACTGTCCGGACACAAATACCATACCATTGGCTTCTATCGCCTGACTATAAGGGCCGATAGCCCCCGGAGCTTTCGCACTGCAAATTACTTTTTTCATATCTATTTCTTTTTCTGTTTATAATGGATTTCAAAGATAAAAATAAATTCTGAAATTTCTTCCACCGGATTAGGAATCAACATATAGAAATCACAATCTCACCCCATCCCATTGCATCACCACCACCCACTCTTTCGGTTAGCAAATCCCATGAAAACGGTGCGGAACCGTAGCAACCACCAAATCACAATTGGAAGCTAATACGGTTCTCAACTCCTTCAGCAACATATCCATCCGGATAATTAAATGAAGATACTCCGTCATACACCGGATCACGCGCACATACTGATAAATACACATATCCTCTCCCCGCCTTATCCCCCTCAGTGTGTTGGAAGAGACAGCAAGTTCACTTATAACCGGCATAGTATTGGAATCTGCTATGAAGGCGGACTGAATGAAGAAGGTCGTCCGGCAGATACGAGAACACAGGCGCAACGCTTTGCGTTGCTCGACTTGTTGACGATTCTCAAACATCAGTATCCAGAAGCGCAAATCATAGGGCATTATCAGCTTAGTGCTTCGATTCATAAAGCTTGCCCCTGTTTTGATGCTCAAAAGGAGTACTTTACTATCTAAAAAAACTACGGGAGACGGTGAAAATGCTGTCTCCCGTAGTTTTTTTTAGATATTTATATCATTTATAAGTCTCCCGGCTTTCCTAAATAATAGGTGATAAGCCGTACTTCTCTCACAGAAAATGCCTTTGTCTTCGGATGAAAATCGGTAGATAGTATCTCATCCATCAATGGCTTGCATCTCCTCATCCAGCGCCGGAGTTTATTAACTGAAGCACGGATCGTCAGATCAGGAAAATATATCTGCGCCAACTCTTGTTTATTATAACATTTCACTACAAATTCTGAATGTTCCATCGTTTCTTTATTACTGTTTTCTATGCTATAAAGTTACAAAAACTATAACATATAAACAAAGAAAGAGGAGACTATTATCGTCAGAAACCATGTTAACATAATCCCTGCATCCATCTCGGCACCGACATCGCTGCCATAATGCAGTGATTGCCTTGCCACGGTCATAATCTTTCAACAAAAAACATGGTATTTTTTGTCTGAATCAAGAACTTGTCTCAATGCTTGGTTATGACCAACTCCATATCCCACATTGAATAAAACTCAAAACAGTTTCTTTCACTATAACTTTTCTATTTCCTCTTCAGACAATCCGGTAGCTTGTGAAATTACATCAATTGCTACTCCCAATTGTTTCAGATTTCGAGCATTATTCAAATTGGCTTCTCTTACTCCTTCTTCTCTTCCTTCTTTTCTTCCTTCTTCCCGACCTTCTTCTCTTCCTTCTTCCCGTCCTTTCTTTTCTGCCGTAGATATAACACTATACCAATCACGGAAATTCTTCAAGCTGTCCCAATACTCACTCAGTTCAGTCTGGGTAAACTTTGCTATCTCCGCTGTTT
>ERZ777305.2812-NODE-2812-length-13506-cov-3.243402_pt1 | contig 13506 bp, 14 predicted proteins | sample MGYA00374965_ERZ777305 | MGnify/ENA primary metagenome ERZ777305 (study PRJEB29328, sample SAMD00013331) | mouse gut metagenome | study: EMG produced TPA metagenomics assembly of the Metagenome analysis of fecal microbiota from mouse which was promoted... | reverse complement strand
ATGTCGTACAGGTCCGGTCCCATGGAAATACAGTCCAGTCCCTCCATCTTTCCGCTGAAAATGCCGCATTCCAGTCCCGCGTGAATAGCTTCCACCCGGGGAGTTTTTTCATACAGCCTTTGGTATACACGGACCAAAGTATCCCGCAGAAGGGAATCTTTTTTGTACTCCCAGCCCGGATAGGATCCGCTTTCTTGGTAAGTGCCCCCCAGAAATTCTACGCAGTGCCGCAGACGGTTTCCAAGCTCCGCTTTCTCCGTGTCTACGGAGCTGCGCACACTGAAAATTACGTGGGCGGCATCCTCTCCGGTTTTTAAAATACCCAGATTTAAAGAGGTCTGCACCAGATTCTCGATCTCTACGCTGTTTCTCACGACCCCGTTGGGAACCATATGAAGAAGGTAGAGAAGGAGGGAGGCGCTTTTGGGCGACATGGCTCTTCCTTTCCGGAAGCCCTCTTGTCGAAGCGTCAGGAAAATCCCCGGATCGCTGGCCCGGAATTCCTTTTGAAGGATGGTCTCCCAGGTCTGCCGGAATTCTTCAAAACGGGCGATCTCTTCTTCTTTTACATAGAGCACGGCTTTTGTCTCTCTGGGGATGGCGTTGTCCATCAAGCCGCCCATAAGGCTTTCCAGGCGGAAATCTATCTCTTCTTCCAGGGCGCATAATAGCCGTCCCATAAGGATGTTGGAATTTCCGTGTTCCTTGTGAATTTCTACTCCCGAATGTCCGCCCAGAAGTCCTTCCACAGCCAGGGTGCAGCGGATTCCTTCTGTCTCCTGGTACGTAAGGGGCAGGATGCACTCGCTGCGCATGCCGCCGGCACAGCTGACGGTGAAGATGCCTTCCTCCTCGGAATCTATGTTGATGAGATATGCTCCGTCAAGAGAGGAGGTGTCAAGCGCCTCCGCGCCCAAAAGGCCAATCTCTTCATCCGTAGTAAAGACGCATTCCAGTCTGGGATGGGAAAGATCGCGGTCTGCCAGAATGGCCAGGGCCATGGCTATGGCAATCCCGTCGTCTCCGCCCAGGGTGGTTCCTTTGGCATAGACTAAATCCCCGTCTACTGCAAGATCCAGTCCGTCCGTCTGGAAGTCTATGGGACAGCCGGCCTCTTTTTCACAGACCATATCCAAATGGCCCTGGAGAATTACGGCCGGGGCATTCTCATATCCCGGGGACGCCTCTTTTTTGATGATCACATTCCAGGCATCATCCTGCCGGGCAAAAAGATGATGGCTTTCGGCAAATTTCATACAGTAATCGCTGATGGCCCGGGTGTTGCCGGAGCCGTGGGGAATGGCGCACAAATCCTCAAAATACCGGAATACTTCTGCGGGTTTCAGATGATCCAATTTTTTCATAAGCTGCCTCCTGTTCTGCATAACTATTAGTATGATGAAAAAAAGATTCTATTTTGCCGTAATTCTTCTCCTGCTGGGTTTTCTGCTGACGGATCCGAAAGAAGCCGTGGACGCTTCTTCCCGGGGACTGCTGCTGTGGTTTCATTCCCTGATCCCTGTGCTTTTGCCCTTTTTGATCCTTTCCAACCTCCTGATTGCCTTAGACGGGGTTTCAGCCCTTACCCGTTTCCTCTATCCCGCCTTTCACCGGATCTTCGGCTGTTCGGAAGACGGCTGCTATGCCGTCGCCGTGGGCTTTCTCTGCGGTTATCCCGTAGGAGCCCGGATCACGGCGGATCTGGTGCGGGAAGGCCATATCAGCCTGGAAGAGGGAAATTACCTGCTCTGCTTCTGCAACAATGCAAGCCCGGCGTTTCTGATTGGATACTGTCTGACGGATTGCCTGGGCCGTCCCGATCTGCTTTTTCAGACTCTTCTTGTCATTTACGGGATTCCGGTGCTGACAGCGCTCTTTCTTCGCAGGAAACGCCGGTTTTCCAATCTGCCTGCAGAAAAAAAGACATCCGGATCTCAAATCAGTTTCAAAATCGTGGATGTCTGTATGATGAACGGACTGGAAAGCATCCTGAAACTGGGCTGTTATATCATACTGTTTTCCGTACTGGCAAGACTTCTGATGAAAATTCCCTGTCCCTATCCGCTTTTCACCTGCATTGGCGTAGGTTTGACGGAAATGACAAATGGAATCGCGCAGATCACTTCGGACGCATCCGTTTCTTCTCTGGTAAAATACGTCTCCGTTCTGGGCTTTGCAGCCTTCGGAGGTCTTTGCGGCGCAGCCCAGACAGAAAGTATGCTTCTGGACAGCGGACTGTCCGTAAAGCAGTATCTGAAAGCCAAGCTGGCAGCCGGCCTTTTGGCGCTCTGTCTTGGGGCGGTGCTTTTTACTCCTCCAGGTCCGTAAGCTCCGCTTCGTTTAAGGGAGAAGCAAGTTCGGCCCGGTTGTTTGCCAGGATGTCGCTGAAATTGCGCAGGGAACCCATCATGTTCTCGTATTTGGCCATGTGGCTGTCCATGGTCTTGTGAATCAGGTTCTGCAGGTTGCCCAGCATATCATCCGTGTAGCGCATGGCCTGCATGCGGTAGTTGTTGGCCTCCATGGTGGCCGTATCCAGGCGTCTCTGGGCCTCTGCCTCCGCAGCCGCCATAATTTCATTGGCTTGCTGCATAATCTCGTGTTCGTTGACCAGCTCGGACGTATGTATGTTGGCTTCCTTAATGATTGCTTCTGCTTTTGCCTGGGCGTCCGCCAGAATGGCATCCCGGTTGGCCAGCACTTTCTGATAGCGCCGTATTTCCTCCGGTGTCTTCATGCGGAGCTCCCGGAGCAGCTCTTCAATCTCTTCTTTATTTACAACAATATTTGTCTTTGACAGGGTCTGGGGTTTGCAGCCGTCGATGTACTCTTCAATTTCTTCGATAATCTGTTCAATTTTGCTGCTCATACACGCTTCTCCTTCATTTATGCTCCGTCCGGTCCTGCTTCTCTTTCCGGGCCCAAAGGACGCTGCATCTGATAATTCTTTCCGTGATCTTACGGACTAGGACTGTCTCTTTTTGCTCTGCATCCGCCTGCGGATCTGCTCTTCCACATAGGGAGGGACGAAGGCGGAAATATCTCCGCCGAATTCCGCCACTTCTTTTACCGTAGTGGAGCTTAAATAAGCATATTCCAGGCTGGTGGTCAGAAACATGGTGTCCAGATCCGGATTGATGATCCGGTTGGTCTGCGCCATCTGGAGCTCGTAGTCGAAATCCGAGATGGCCCGGAGCCCCCGGACAATCACGCGGGCCCGGCACTCTTTCGCAAATTCTACCAAAAGTCCGGTGAAGGACTTGATTTTTATATTCGGCAGTTCCCTGGTAACTTCTTCTAACATCTTAACACGTTCTTCCACAGAAAACAACGGACATTTTGCCCGATTATGCAAAACTCCCACAATCAGTTCGTCCACAACCCGGGAAGAACGCTGGATAATGTCCAGGTGGCCTTTGGTAACCGGGTCAAAGCTTCCGGCGTAGATTGCTCTTATCATATGTTTGCTTCTCCTATGCGGCCAATAAACAGATGCTGATTGGTCTTGTATGTCTTGATCCGGAAGGGTGCAAAGCCGTACGGCTCCATCCATCCCGCATCGTAGTTCCGGGGCGTCTCCAGAATAATAACGGTGTTTTCGTCTGCCAGGGAAGAGCCGGAAAGAAGCGCCAGCGCCTCCGCCTCCAGTTGTTTCCCGTAGGGAGGATCCAGGAAGATAATATCGAAAGCTTCTTCCCGGCCCAGAAGGTTTAAAGCCGTTCCGGCATCCGTTTCCAGAACCCGCGCCCGGGGCATAAGACGGGTAAACTCCAGGTTTTCCCGGATACAGGCGGCGGCTTTGCGGTTACTCTCCACAAAGACCGCCTCTTTTGCGCCCCGGCTCAGGGCTTCGATGCCGATGGCTCCGCTGCCGGCAAAGAGGTCCAGAAACCGGCATCCGTTCATCTCCGGCTGCAGAATATTAAAAAGTGTCTCTTTGATCCGGTCCGTGGTAGGCCGTGTTTCCAGTCCCTCTATACATTTTAGGGGAAGGCTTCTGGCAGTTCCGGCGATCACTCTCATACGTCTCCCCCTCTGGTCTGTCCGTTTCCGTAAATCTTGTATTTGTAGGAGGTCAAAGCCTCCAGTCCCATGGGCCCTCTGGCATGGAGCTTCTGGGTGCTGATGCCGATTTCGGCGCCGAAACCGAATTCGAAGCCGTCTGTAAACCGGGTGGAGGCGTTTACGTAGACGGCTGCTGCGTCCACCTCCTGAAGGAAGCGTTCCCCATTGGCCTCGTCCCGGGTGATAATGGCCTCCGAATGTCCGGTGCCGTAACGGTTGATATGTGCAATGGCTTCGGAAAGGTTTTTCACGGTTTTTATTGAGAGGATATAATCCAGGTATTCCGTTCCCCAGTCTTCTTCCGCAGCTTCTGTCATAGGAAGGATTCTCCGGGCCGCTTCGTCTCCCCGGAGCTCTACCTGCTTTTGGGAAAGCTTTTCGTTAAGAAGGGGAAGGAAGTCTTTCAATGCGGCTTCATGGACCACCAGGGATTCACAGGCATTGCAGACTCCGATCCGCTGGGTTTTGGCGTTGTATACAATCTCGGCTGCCATGGCCGGATCTGCTGTTTCATCCACATAGATGTGGCAGTTTCCGGAACCGGTCTCAATGACAGGGACCGTGCTGCTGCTGACCACCGTAGAAATCAGGCCTGCGCTTCCCCTGGGAATCAGCACATCTATGTAACCGTTCAGCTTCATAAAAGCGGCAGCCGTCTCCCGCCGGGTATCGGCCAGAAGCTGGATCGCATCTTCGGGAAAGCCGTTTTCCCCGAGGGTTTTTCGGAGGATCTCTACAATCGCCAGGTTGGAGGAAAGGGCGTCGCTTCCGCCCCGCAGGACTACGGCATTTCCCGTTTTAAAGCAGAGGCCGAAGGCATCTGCAGTCACATTGGGCCTGGATTCGTAGATAATGCCGATGACTCCCAAGGGAACCCGTACCTGGCAGATCCGGAGGCCGTTGGCCGGTGTCCGCTCGGACATCTGATCTCCGATGGGGTCCGGCAGGGCTGCTATCTGCCGCAGTCCCTCTGCCATATCGGCAATACGCTCCCGGGTAAGCTTAAGGCGGTCCAGAAGTCCGGCTTTCATGCCCTTTTCTTTTCCGCGTTCCATATCTTTTTCATTGGCAGCGAGAATGGCCCCGCTCTCTGAAACCAGCCGCTCTGCGGCCAGGAGAAGGAGCCTGTTTTTTTCATCTGTTTTAAGGATCGCCAGCAAAGGGGCTGCCTGTTTGGCGTTCTCTCCTATTTGCTTCAATTCTGTCATGGCATTCTCCCGGGATAACACCCTTTTTTCTGTCACAATTTTTGCCGGGCGGATATCAAAGTCCTCAAAGGGGACCTCTTTCCGGATTTGAAATTCAAAGGCCAGGGCTGCGGTTATCAGGCCCGGATTGGCTTCCAGAAACCGATCGTAGAATCCTCCTCCGTACCCCACCCGGTGCCGTGCCTCGTCGAAAGCAACACCTGGCATCAGAAGGAGGGCATCCGTTTCCTGGGCAGGATGCCCGGTCTTTGGTTCCCGGATCCCGAAATATCCCTCCTCCAGATCGTGCTCCAGAGAAGAAATGTAGTAAAAATTCATTTCCTGGCCGCAGACTTTGGGAACGGCCACCCGCTTGCCGTCTGCCATGGCCTTAAGAATCAGATCCCGTGTCTCCACCTCATGCTTACAGTCCACATAGGCATAAATAACCCGGGCGTCCCGGTATTCCGGCAGGGCGCAGATCCGTTCCAGCACGGCAAGGCTCATTTCGTGGATTTCCGCATCCGTCCGTCTGCCCCGTTCCGCGCGTATCTCTTTGCGCAGGGCTTTTTTGGTACGGTCTTTAGTGTCCTTTGCTTCCATATTTTTCTCCCAGATTGGTGACGGTGCCGTCCTCTTCCCGGACGTCTACGTTGTTTAACTGTCCCCGCAGATTCATGCGGATGGTCTCGATGTATTCCCTGCGCAGATCGGCCTGCTCCTTTTTTTCCGCCTCTGTCAGCCCTTCGGCTTTGGAACGGTGGTACAGTTCATTGATCCGGGCAATTTTTTTCTCATCCATGTTTCATTTGCTCCTGTGTTCTATGGTTCTCCACGTCTGATCCGGGCTCCCATTTTAAGAAGTCCGCGATCTGTGAAAAGTTATCTTTTGCGTACTCGTAGCCGTGCTGATAAAAGGCGGTCAGCACATCCACCCGGTCTTCCGTATTTTTGATTACCGGAATCTGGGGTCTTAGGATTCGCACATGTCCCCGGTCTTCCAGATCCTCCAAAAGCTCCATGGTCCGGTTGTAGTAATAGGCCCGGTTTTTTACGGCCCGGATAAGGTTCGGGTATTTGGGGTATAAAAGTTTGGCCATCCGCAGGGAACGGCGGGCGGGTGTTTTGCGGTATCCCTCCTGCCGGGTGAGGATGACAATGTTCTTTTTGATTCCGTCGCGGAGGGCTTTCCGGATGGGCACCGAGTCTCCCAGCCCTCCGTCCAGCATGGGAATCCCGTCTACCTCCACCATAGGGGAAACCATGGGGAGGCTGGAGGAAGCCCGGCAGGCAGCCATTAAGCGCTGCCGGTCCGCAGTTTCTCTTAAATATACGGCTTTTCCGGTCAGGCAGTCGGTGGCTGTCAGGAAACAAGTCTGCCCGGAGGAAAAATAGGTGTCGTAGTCAAAGGGAATGATCTTGTTGGGAAATAAATCAAAGATCAGATCCATGTTAAAAAGACTGTGATATTTAACCAGATATTTCAGTCCCACATAGCTTCCCGCTTCCAAAAAATCTATGGTACAGGTTTTCATCCTGCCCGGCTGGCGGGATACGTAATTTACTGCGTTGCACGCCCCTGCCGATACGCCGATTACATAGGGAAGGTAGAGTCCCTGTTCCATAAAATAATCCAGGACGCCGGCTGTAAATACGCCTCTGGTGCCGCCGCCCTCTAAGATTAAACCTGCTTTTTTCATAGGAAATGCGCCTCCGAATGACTGTTGTATACGTATATAATTTACACCATTACCATCTGAATAGCAAGTTTTAACTGGAGTAATTCTCTAAAAAATCGTATAACTCCCGCTCTCCCGGAACGCCCTTTCCGGCCTGGAGCTCTTCCTGAATCTCCTTCGGCAGGTCGGATACGGGGATGGTGGTGTACTCATAGACGCTCTGCCGGTCCGACTGGTAAATGATTACATAGCCGAATTCTTCCGCCAGATAATAAGCGTATTCCCCGGAAGCAGCTTTCACGGATTCCGGATCCGTAAGGGTTTCCCGGCGCTCCGGCATCTCCTCTTCCTCTTCCGGCTCCTCTGCCAGGGGGATTTCCGGCGTGAAGATTTTGTGATCCCGTGCCTCCAGATTGCGCCAGAAAAGTTCGCTCTCTTTCTGGGCGTGTTTTGCCGAAAAGAGATAGCTGGAATAATAGGCCAGTCCGCCCAGGATAACAACGGCAAGACAGCCTGCAATGACTTTTTTTGCCATAAAAAATCCTCCTTTCTGCCTAGTATGGACAAAAAAGGAAGATTTTATCAGATTTCTATAAAAGACGGAGCTTTTTTAAAATCCGGACCAGCAGGCGGCCCTTGGGAAATGTCCGCAGTTCCTCCTCCGTAATGCCCCGGAGAATCAGGATAAACAGGCCGTAAATCAGAACCGCCAGCACAATACAGAGGACGGCAGCCCACCGGAAGCCCAAAGGCTTCTCCAAATAGGGGTACAAAAGCCAGCAGGAAAGTCCCATAATCACGGAGGATACTATGGGGATTACAAAAGTTCTCACAAGCTCTTGCCGGTAGCGGAGATATTTGCGCAGGGCAAAACCGTTGAGAATACACATACAGATGGCAAAAAAGGCATCCGCAATTACCACGCCGTAAATATGAAGTTTAAATACCTGCACCAGCACAAAAAGCAGTCCCAGATGAGCGGCCAGGGAAATGACGGCATTCCGGACAGGGATGTGCATTTTGTCGATTCCCTGGAGAATTCCGTTGGTCAGGGTGGAGAGGCCGTAAAAAACCACCGAGGAGGAGCCGATGATAAACAGCTGGGCAGCCACGGGATCCGTGTTCCAGGACAAAAGCTTTAAAATGGGCTCGGCCAGGGCCGTCATGCCGGCGGCGCTGGGAATGCAGACCAGCATGGTCATACGGACGGCGCCGTCTGTTTTCCGGCACATCTCCCCCCGCTTTCCCTCCATCCTTGCCCGGGTCAGGGCAGGAATGGTAGAAGCCGACAGGGCTGAGGCAATGGCAATGGGAACGTTGCTTAAGAGCTTGTATTTGCCCATATAGATTCCCCAGTAAATTTCCACGGTACTTTTTTCCACCTTCTGCAGAATCAGCATCAGATGTTTAAAGAGGGCCTGATCCAGGATACTGCTGATGTTGTAGACTGCCGTACCCAGGATCACCGGTACGATGGTAAGGATCAGGAGTTTGAGAATGGAGCCGTAGCTGTCCCGGCGGCCCGTGCGATCCCGGCGGATGTTCCGCTGCAGTACCCGGTTGTACATGAGCATAATGGTGATCAGGAACAAAAGACCGGCCAGGGCACCCATACTGGTCCCCAGGGTGCTGCCCGCAGCTCCGTAGATGGGACCGCTGCGTCCCGATGAAATACCGGCTTTCTGATCCAAGGATACGCCGTACCGGAACAGGAAACTGGCTGCTCCGATGCTCACGGCCGCATTGAAAATCTGTTCAATGACCTGGGAGACGGCTGTGGGCATCATGGTTCCCATGCCCTGGAAATAGCCCCGCAGGACTCCCATGACAGCCAGCAGGAAAACGGCCAGGGAGAGAACCTTTAAGCAAAGTTCGCTCTCCGGTGTGTGCAGAAGGGTTCCGGTAAAAAAGGCTGCTCCGAAATAGGTGACGGCGGAACCCAGGATTCCTACGGTCAGGGCCAGAAAAAGGGCCCCCTTAAAGATGCGCCAGGCATTCCGGTGCTGTCCCAGAGCCGCTTTGGCAGAAACCAGCTTGGAAACGGCCAGGGGAAGGCTGTAGGAGGAAATCAGAAGCATAACATTGTATACTTCGTAAGCAGCCGAATAGTAGTCGTTTCCGTGATCGGTGATAATATTCGTCACCGGCAGGCGGTATAAAAGCCCGATAATACGGCTGACGATGGAAGCCATAGCCAAAATACTGCCCTGCATAATGTAATTGGAACGATTTTGTTTTTTCTTCTGGCTGCCCATTCTCTTTTTCGTATCCCTGCCTTGTGTTATGTATTCCGGTTGGACTATTCAATCACCACGTCATCCCGGTAATCGGTCCAGACAATGCAGACGAAAGTTTTTCCGTTGTTGAGGACAATCTCCCGGTCTTCCTTGTCGTAATATTTGGCGGGAGTTCCAAGTTCTCCCGGATTTTTCCAGTATCCTTCAATCATCTTCCCGTTGGTAAAGACGATGCAGTCGTTGTGTTCGGCCTGGGTGCCGAAATGCAGATAGTCTTTGCCGTCCAGCACGTCGCCGTCGCAGTACTGGAAGATCACATTGGTCACAGCTACCTGCTGTCCGTTCAGCTCATCCATATGGGGATTCCCGTAGGTAGAACGGTAATACTTCCGGTCTGCAGCGCTGTACTCGAAGGTGGCCTTTACACCGCCGAAGCCGTTTTTTCCTCCGGTTCCGCCTGGCTGAAGGAAGGTTGCATCGGGGAAACCTGCGTATTCTTCTATTTCCCCGGCGGGTGCAAACCGGAACTTGCCGGGATAATCCTCAGGCATATTCATATCATATCCTTTTTTCTCAATATCTTTTACAATTCCGCCGGGAAATGCGTACAGGGTATGTTCGGTTGCCTTTCCGGGCCGGGAAATACGGTCGTACATAGCGGTTGCCGGGTGTTCGATCCCCTTGGTTCCGCCGGAAAGCACGTCGAAATTGCCGCTGTTCAGATCGTCCAGGGCATAGATGGCCTGCCCGTAATGGGCGTAGACCGCGTCAAACTCCTGGGCAAAGTGGAGGTAATACCGGCGGCAGCTGCGGACGGAGCCGATCCGGGACAGATCCTGCCAGTCCTCGAAGATCCCCATCCACCGGGTAATGCGTCCCTCTACGGGACATTCGTAGATAACGCTGGCATTGGTAACACCGGACATGGGAAGGGCAACGGAAGTGTTGTTCAGCATCATAGCCAGAGGCCTCTTGGTTCCAAGATCTGCCGCAATCCACTCTCCCGTAAAATAGCTACGGATTTTTCCGTCTACAATCTCCCGCTTCATGGGTTCTTCCTCTTCTGCCTGCGGGACTTCCGGCTCCGGATCTCCTTCCAGAATTTCATCCTCCGTATTAAATTCCCGCTCTGCCAGGCCGTCCGCCGGAATGGTTTCCGGTTCCTTACAGCCGGAAAAAAGGACGGCTCCAAGAGCCAGAAGCAGAAGAAATTTTTTTCCTTTCATGGGAAGGTCTCCTAACGTGTGATATTTAAAGAGCTTAATACGGCTGCCTGCTTCTGCTCCATGACTGCGGCTTCCCGGGAAGTCTCATGATCATAGCCGAAGAGATGCAGCATGCTGTGGGCTATCAGAAAAGCAAACTCCCGCTTTTCACTGTGGCCGTATTTCCGGGCCTGCTCCCTTACTTTTTCCAGGGAGAGAACGATGTCCCCCAAAACAAGTTCCCCGGTTTCCGGGTTGAAGCATCCGCAGACGCCGCTCTCCGCTGCCGAGAAATCGGAGGGCTCCCGGTATTCCAGCATGGGAAAAGACAGCACGTCGGTGGGCCGGTCGATCCGGCGGTGCTCCCGGTTTATCCGGCGGATAGCGCTGTTGTCCGTGAGCAGAAGGCTGACCTCCACCTCATAGGGACAGCCTTCATAGTCCAGTGCGGCTTCCATCACCCGTGCGGCCAGATCCTCCAGGTCTATATCCTGCAATGTAATTCTGCTCTCATTTTCTACGGTAAGTGTCATGAAAATCCTTTCTCGCGCTCCGGCGCTCCTGTGTCTTCTCATAGCTGTCGTATGCCTGCACGATTTTCTGCACCAGGGGATGGCGCACCACATCCTTGTCCGTCAGAGCGCAGAATCCGATGTCTTCTACTTTGGCCAGCACCCGCAGGGCTACTTCCAGGCCGGATTTGGTTCCGGAAGGCAGATCTTTTTGGCTGGCATCTCCGGTGACAATGACCTTGGAACCGAAACCGATCCGGGTCAGGAACATTTTCATCTGGGCCGGAGTGGTATTTTGCGCTTCATCTAAAATAATAAAGGCGTTATCCAGGGTGCGTCCTCTCATATAAGCCAAGGGTGCAACTTCAATAAGACCCTTCTCCATATTTTTTAAGAAGGTGTCGGCTCCCATGATCTCGTAGAGTGCGTCGTAGAGAGGACGCAGATAGGGATCTACCTTGCTTTGGAGGTCCCCGGGCAGAAAGCCCAGCTTCTCTCCCGCTTCGATGGCCGGACGGGTTAAGATAATCCGGGCTACCTCATTGTTTTTAAAGGCGGTAATTGCCATGGCCATGGCCAGATATGTTTTCCCTGTTCCGGCAGGTCCTGTGCCGAAGACAATCATTTTTTCCCGGATCTGATCTACGTACTGCTTCTGTCCCAGGGTTTTGGGCTTGATGGGCCGTCCGTTCATTGTGTGGCAGATCAAATCTTTATCAATCTCTGACAGGGCTTTCTCCCGGCCTTCCATGGAAAGGGCCAGGGCGTAATCTACATTCTGCTCCTCGATGGTATTGCCTCTTCTGGACAGCTCCAGTAGCTGTTCAAAGACGCGGACGGCCTGGCCGGTGCGGGAAGCAGGCCCTAGAATCTTCACGGATCCGTCCCTGGAAATGACGGAAACTTTTAAGGTCTTTTCTATTTTTTTTACATAGGTGTCAAACTGGCCGAACACGTTGCGTTCATGCTCCGCCGGGACATCTATGAGGGTTTCTACAATGTTCAAACTACCTACTCCTTATTCGGCTTCTTCTTCCGGCAGGGCGGGTTCCTCGAAAACTTCTGTGGGTGCAAAGCTTCCGATCTCCTCCACGGCTGTGATGGTTCCGTAAGCGGTACAGGTATTCCTGCCGACTTCTATTTTAACATTATTTTCGGTAATTTGAACCCCCTTTTGTATTAAATTTTCTAAAAATTCATTTAAATTTGCCTCCGCAATGGCCCGGGCCTCTTCCTTGCTGTAAGATTCCGTATAAGTTTCGCACTCCTCATACCGGCGAAGGCCGAAGACCAGGGGCAGATAAAAGTTTTCCGTGATTTTTACCGGGTATTCCGTGTGCAGGACACGGAAATCCTCGTATCCGGGCTTTAAGTCCAAAGATAGGGTTTTGTTTCCGAGTTTGGCATAGACCCCGAAGCGCTTTTTACCCGTGGGCTCTCTGGTCTCGTGGGACAGGACAAACTCGTCGTAGTAAATGTAGGAAGTCCGGGCATAGATATCCGCGTCGGCAGCCGTGTACTGGTATCCGGTTACTTCCCCTGCATCGTTCTGGATTTCAATGCGTCCGGATACCAAGGGCGTTCCGCGCTCTACCTCGTCCCCTGCCTGGACCTGGGCGACGCCGCTTCGCACCAGAATGCTGGTAATAAGGCCTTCCCGGCCGGCGATAATATCCCGCGGTCCCTCTTCGTCCCCCTGGGGTTCCTGAGGGATATCGTCTGTATTTTCCCGCACATGAATCAGGAGGCGGGTGCCGCGGATTTCGGCGGATACCCAGATAATGTCCGGAAACTCGATCCGGATCATAGACTGAATCTGCTTGCAGTCCACCTGGCTTTTGCGCATTCCGTGTACGATATGCTCCGACTCCAGGTAATCTAAAATTACGTCCGTAGTCCGGGAGTAATTACCTTCAATGTGAATATTCCAGATATACAAAGACATGATGTACAAAAAAGCGATGCAGAGCAGGATTCCCACCGGAAACATTTTCCGGTTCCGGTAGCGGTGCAAAAAAAACGGAAGTCCGTGCCGCTCTAAAATCTGAAGACGGGCTCTGGACTTCTTCCGAAAGGGTTTCAGTCTCCGGAAATCACGGATGCTCACATTCATGTCATAGTTCAGGCCGTGGATCTGCAGATCCCAGATTTCGATTCCATGGGCCTTGCAGAGGTTTAAAAAGCGCTCCGGGGAGTATCCGGTCAGACGCACCCGCACATATCCTTGCAGATAACGGAAGAATGAAATCAGCAATACTTCACCTCCTGGATTTCTCCGGTGATTTTCATTTCATCGTTGGTGTAGTAGTCGATATACAAATGGGTGCCGCGGATTTCCAGCTTGCAGGTTTTTGTCTGAATCCGTATGAGCTCTTCCGTATATTCAATGAGGCTCATGTAGTTTTCCACATAAGCCTCATGTTTTCCGGTGATGGTCATAATCACGGCTCCCAGCATCAAATCCTTGGGCAGGTTTAATGCGTCTGTCATCTGTTCCTTCCAGCTCATTGACCCTGAAATCCTCGTTTATTTACTTTTACTATATGCGGCTGTCTTCCGTCCTATGCCTTCTCCTCCGGCATAGACATTCCCGGCCGAAAGCACAGCGGCGAAAGCTTAAG
>ERZ777305.2811-NODE-2811-length-13509-cov-17.724692_pt1 | contig 13509 bp, 12 predicted proteins | sample MGYA00374965_ERZ777305 | MGnify/ENA primary metagenome ERZ777305 (study PRJEB29328, sample SAMD00013331) | mouse gut metagenome | study: EMG produced TPA metagenomics assembly of the Metagenome analysis of fecal microbiota from mouse which was promoted... | reverse complement strand
TTATATATACTGAAGTTCAGCGAAATGGATTTGTGAAGAAACTGTCAAAGACCCGCGATATTTGTCATGGTGAACTAGTTTTTGTTTGCAAAATTTGTAGTCTATCTTTTTGCAGGAATAAATTTCTATGCTATAATTTAGAAGATGATCTGGCTTTATCAAGAATGGGATTTAGTCAAAATAATCAGAAAACAATAGTGAGGTTACCATGATTTATATTGTAGACAATATATCGAATTATTTTATATATCTTTTTATTATTCATTTTGGATTCAGATTAAATCCAAGAAAAAACAAGTTTTTTCTTGGCGCATCGGTTTTGACTATGTTGTCTGCAGGGGCTTATAACGTATATTTTGATACAAATTCTCCGATTATCTATATATTATGGAGCGTACTTTCCATATGTTTATTTTTTGAAGATAGATTGTGGCATTTGTTTATACTGAGCGCTGCCCTTATGTATTTTACGGGAATCATTGATACGTTCAGTGTCATGCTGATACAGGTTGTTTTAATAGGCGGAGGAGTTGGCGGCACGGATATAACATGGTGGATGGAACCTGCCTATCTGCTCTCATTTTTGGTGTATCTTCTGATATATTTGCGGCTTTTTAAGAAAAATGACATATATTTGGGCGATATAAAACTTAAGTATAAGTTTGCGCTTTTAATACAGGGCAGTATTTTCCAGATGTTCTATGATTATGTTTTTTATTTCTTTAACGAAAATCATGCAAGGTATAGCTTAGATGCCTATGCAGTATTTTTTATCAGCATAGCAGGGACACTTTATTCCATTTTTCTTACGCTTAATCTGGCCATCAAAAATATATTATCAGACAGGCAGAGCAGGGAATTGCAGTCTTTTATGTATATGCAAAAGCAGCAGTACGATTATCAGTTACAGCAGTCGGTAGCTGTACGGCGTTTTAAGCATGATTTGGTAAATCATATTGGTGTTGTCAGAGAGTTAATAAATGAAAAAAAGACAGAAGAAGCCAAAGAGTACATAGATACTATCTGGAATATTCAGGATGTGTTTGATCTAAAGATTCATACAGGAGATAGCTTTCTCGATATTATTGTTAATTATTATTTATATTTGGCGGTAAAGGAAAATATAGAGTTTGCCGTTTGGGGAAAGCTGACTGAAAAAATGCCTCTTGAGATGTTTGATATTACCACATTGATGGGAAATATATTGCAAAATGCTTTTGAAGCGGCGATAAAAGCAGATGTTCCCAGAATACGTGTTGAACTTGTAGAACATAAGGAAGAAATTTTTATTGTTGTTAGTAACAGTGTAGCCAAAAGAATCAATACAAAAACAGACTTTTTTATGACATCTAAAAAGGATAAGGAAAATCATGGTTTTGGTCTGAAAAATATTGTTGCAACTGTTGAAAAGTATCACGGTGAATGTTATATGGAATCTATAGTGGAAAATAGAGAAGTGTTGTTTCAAATCAGTATTGCTATACCAACTGCCAAAGCAGAGGAGAAAAAGGAATGAAAATAGGTATTGTAGAAGATGAAGCGGTATGGAGAGATAAGATACAGACTATTATCGAAAAATATTGTAAGGATAAGAATATTTCATCACAAATCAATTCATATAACAGTGGAAAAGATTTTATGAGAAATGCAGATGCGGATTTGTTGTTTTTGGATATTGAACTTGCAGAAGGGGAAGATGGTTTTGAAATAGCGGAACAGTTGATGAATCTTGGAAACAAATGTAAAGTTTGTTTTTTAACATCACACACAGAGTTAGCCAGATTTGGTTATAGAGTGAATGCTTTCAGATATATCGATAAAAGGCATTTAGAGGAAATCAATGAAGCGATTGATTTTTTCCTTAAAACTAAAATTCAGGATCGGATTGTTTTTTGTAATGATACCGCTGGGATTCGCATAAAGATAAGCCTGAATGAACTTCTGCTTGTTGAGACAAATGGAAGAAAACTAAGATATCTCATGTTGGATGGCAGTGAACATTTATGTGAAGGGCAGATATCTGAAACCGCGCGAAGATTATCTCGGTTTGGCTTTTTTCTGATACATCGGTCATATATTGTCAATTTAAAATATATTGAAAAGGTAAATAGTCATGAAGTTACGCTTTGCAACGGAATAAAGGTAGTAATTGGAAGGATTCACAGTAAAGAGTTTAAAAAGGAGTTTTTTAAATGGAGAATGCGGTTTGATGATTGATTTTGTGTCGTTTGTGCAAAATATGTGTTGTTTATACAGGGAGTATTTTATATTCCTTCTCACTGTGATATAAATATGGTGTTAATCATATTACAGGAGGATAGCAGAAGTGGTACATCGCATTTTATTTAAGGATTGGCATTTAATTGGAAAATCAGTAATGAAAAAAGCGGTAATGGCAATGATAATGGGGGCTGCTCTGTTAACAGTTTCATCGTGTGGGCAGGCAAAGAATTCAGAAGACGCTCAAACGAATGTAATAAGCAGCACTGCAGAACCAGGCGGCAGCACTGGTGAAGTTCAGAAAACACAAAATGACAACATTACCGGTTCAGATTTGGCAGAATTGGAAAACCTGACAGGAGAATATGAATATTTATCGGATTATGGAACCGGTAAGTTAATGATTCAAAAATCATCCAATGGATATGATATTTCCGACTATGAATCGGAATCTTCTTGTCGCTTTTTAGCCGATTCATCTAATATAGAAACTATAGAAAATAATCGGATATATGTTAAGTACCCCGAACAGGTATTTTCTGACGATACAGTTAACTTTAGCTATTATGTTTTAGAATATAGTACGGATGAAATCAATGTGTATTACGGAGAATCAGGGTTTGAAGAGGCTCAATTTTTATATCAGGCCACAAAGAAAATAGAGGTGAGGGCGGACGTATATGAGTATGAGGGCGAATATAATAGTTATGATATAAACGAGCCGGCGTTAGAAATAAAGAAAAATGATGATGGAACTTATCAGATTCAGATAGATTTATTCAGGCTCTGGGGTTTTTATGATGATGCGGGAAAAATTACGGAAGAAGGGTTGGAATTTGCAACAACAGGTCCTCGTGGAAATGAGATGAACGGAGTCATAAAATTGGAGGAGGATATCGCGGTAGTAACCATTTATGGTCAGGAATGGCTTGATTTTGCAGGATTGGGCGAATACAGATTTTACAAAACCTCAGATGTTCCTAACATAGATGATTTCCCGGCAAATCAGCAGGAAAGTAATATGCAGGATACTGCGGATACAGGTTCGGAAGCAGCAGTAGATGAACTATTAGATTCCTTTATCAATGGATTGGCAGACGCAGTTGACTCTGAAGATTCGGCATCGACATTTTCTGTTAGCGATTTAAATTTGGATTCTGAGGAATGGGATGCATATTCTATTGGAGAGAAAGTCGATCTTGACAATGATGGAGAAAACGAACTGATTATTAACGGGCCTTATGGTGGGATATATCTTGATGCGCGTGATGACAAGGTATATGAATTTGCTGCAGGAGAGGGTACTGTTCTCATTCTTTCTTATACCTATTATAATGGAGCCGTATGGATCATGTACAGTAACAGATCGAGTGCAGGATTTGAATTTTACCATATGGAAAAATTTGAAGGAGCTGATAACTTAACTGCAGAAATGAATTTCGGTGAGGAATTTGACCCAAATAATGCAGAAGCTGGAATAAAATATACATTGGATGGAGCTGAAATTTCATATGATGAATATACGGAATTATGCAGCAAAATTTTCGCTGCTGAAGTAAATACAACTGAAAGAAAAAATTAGTTTCCGGCAGATACGGACACGGAAAACCGAGAATTTCCCTGTGCTTTTTAGGCCGTATCATCATTGGTGAGGGCATGAACGGTCGTTTTGGGGTTCTTTTGCCTGATAGTTTATGCTCGCAGGCAAAAGCCGGTTGTTATCACAGATACTCGGATACGAACACGGAAATTATCTGTGAGTTTTCGTGATAATATAAGAGTTTCCGTGAGTGTATATAAGTAAAGCGGTAAAAAAACTGAATGGATAAATGATAGCGGGAGAAAAGGGCTGTTTCGGCAGTCCTTTTTTCGGGCAATCTCTTATTTTCCCGGATGTGCTATAATCTTTTTGAGATATTTTATGAATTGATGTAGTATTTGCCGCGAAAACCGTAGTATATAGATAAACCCGAAAAGCATAGGAGGTGGTACAAGTGATTGAGGACGGGAAAATCATTGAATTATTTTTCCGGTGTTCTGAACAGGCTATACGGGAAATGGATGAAAAATATGGGAATGTCTGCCGGAAGCTTTCGCACAATATTGTGAATAACACACAAGACGCGGAAGAGTGTGTCAATGATGCTTATTTAGGAGCATGGAACGCAATTCCCCCAGTGGAACCCAGACCGCTTTTGACCTATATATGCAAAATTGTCCGGAACATTTCACTGAAAACCTATTGGAGAAAGGCGGCGTCAAAACGGAGCAGCATTTATACGATTGCTATGGAGGAAATCGAGGCCTGCATAAGCACTATCTTTGCAGCCCTCTTAACAGTAAGCGCGCTGAGAGGGCGTATAGGACGGAATGTTTATTCTGAACAAAACAATGCCGTCGTGCAAAGTAGCGAACCTGCCACTGGCCAGCCTGCAACGTCGACAAATGGTGTAAAGCATATTCTGTATTGAGGATTTTTCTTGACATATATAGGCAATCTATATATAATGTATATAGATTGCCTATATAAATTGGAAAGGAGCGGAAAAATGGACAGAAATCTGGTACAGGGGAGCATGGATATGCTGGTTCTGCGTCTTTTGGAGGAGAAGGATATGTACGGGTATGAGATGATCGATACTCTGCGGGGCAGGTCCAATCAAGTCTTTGAACTGAAGGCAGGAACGCTGTATCCGCTGCTGCATACCCTGGAAAACAAGGGATATGTGACCAGCTATGAGGAGGAGGCGCACGGCGGAAAAAGTCGCAGATACTATAGTCTGACCCGGGAGGGAAAAAAGTACGCGGCACAGAAAAAGGCTCAGTGGCAGGAATATCAGGCGGCAGTATCCAACGTATTGGCCCAGGATGGGGAAGGAAGGATATCTCCAGCCATGACGGCAGACAATCTATGCGGGAGGAGGGTTTGTTATGGAGTATAGGGAATATCTGGATACCCTGGGGGAGCAGATACAGGATTCCCGGGCGCGGCGGATGGTGCTTGATGAGATCAGAGGGCATATAGAGGAGCAGTGCGCCGCCTATGAATCCGAAGGCATGGAGCGGGATAAAGCGCTGGCAGAGAGCGTCCGGCAGATGGGGGACCCGGTGGAAACAGGAGCGCAGCTGAACCGGATTCACAGGCCCGGGATTCCGCTGGGACTGATCGCGCTGGCTCTGGCGCTGACAGCTGCAGGCATCCTGACACAGATTTGTGTCTTCTATGAGATCAGTGATCCGCCCTCTTGGGGTTATGTGTTGCAGCATTATGTAGGGAGAACGCTGGTGTACAATCTGCTGGGGCTGGCGCTCATGCTGGGAATCATGTATCTGGACTACAGTTTTATCGGACGGCATGCCTATCTCTGGTATAGCTTGTATATGGCTGTGTTGGTGTGTATTATGGTCAAAGGCCCCTTCTACAACATGAGATATACGCTGTATTATATGTACAGCGCATATCCCATCCTGTTGGCTGCGCTGATCTACCGCAACCGGCAGAAGGGATTTGGGGGATTGGCACGGTGTATGGCTCTGTCGTTGGCGTTTCTTGCCGGGGCGTTCTGTTCCGGTCAGTACGCCGCCTGTGTGGAGACTGTGCTGGTCTGTGGTCCGCTGCTTGCAGTGGCGGTGGCTAGAAACATCTTTGGAGGAAAAAGGCGCTGGCAGACGGTGCTTTTGTCCGGGACGGCGCTGGTCTGTGCCGTGCTGGGGGTGCTGAGCCTGGTAATGGCTGGGAGCGGTCGGATATATTCCTATCCCCTTGTCAGACTGGCCGCGTTACTGCGGCCGGAGAGCGCGGCAGCAGGAGCGGGATACACCATACTACAGCAGCGGGAACTGCTGGGAATGGGCCAGTATTCCCTGTGGGGAAGGACAGACCTGCCTTCCTGGACGGTAGCCCGAGGGATTGAACGGAGTCTGGCGGACACCTATGTGCTAAGTGCGATCTTTTCCCGGTTTGGCATCATAGCGGGGGCGTTGGTGGCAGGTGGCCTGCTGTTTTTTGCCGGGAGGGCGTTGCGGCTGTCCCTGCGCCAGCGCAACCGTCTGGGGATACTGCTGGGGAGCGCATGCAGTCTGAGTATGCTGACGCGCAGCGTGGTTTTTATAGCCATCAATCTCGGTTACGGATTGTATTACACCACGGGAATCCCCTTTCTGGCCTACGGTCTGGGGAATGCGGTGAGCAACGGGCTGCTGGCAGGCTTGCTCCTGTGCGTGTTCCGTAACAGCGCTATCCTGGGGGAGGATGCGGGGAACTTGCGGAAGGGCCTGGGCTTTGGGAAACACCGCTACCGGCTGCGGCTGGAGAGGCTGCCGGAGGAGAGTTGAAGTGGCCAACCTGAACGGACTGTCAGGAGCACGACCGTCATACATTATAAGTCTTCGCGAAAAATTGACTGTTACCTTGGAGGGAACAGTCAATTTTTTTGTTATAAAAGAAGAAAAATATGTGGAAAAAACAGTTGGAGTATAGTAGAATATACATATGAAATCAGACAAGAGAATGTGGAACTGCTATTTTCAGACAAATATCAAAGCAGGAAACGGGGTGCTTGATCTTAGCGGTATTCACCGGAATGCTTGCGAAAATAATTCATAGCGTGGGAGGGTGTGGACATGAAAATACAGGATTTCTGTGATATGAAGAAATTTGAGGAGATCATGCAGAACTGGGCGCTCAGCACAGGACTGGCAACGGTGGCAGTTGGGGAGGACGGTCAGTATATCAGTGAGTGTTACAATTTTACGGATTTCTGTATCAAGCTGACTCGGGGCAGCGCGGAGGGGTGCAGGCGCTGCGAGAAGAACGATCGGGAGGGAAAGGGAGTCTATGCCTGCCATGCGGGACTGATGGATTTTGGTATTCCCATCACGCTTGACGACGGAACGGTATTGGGCAGCGTAATTGGCGGTCAGGTACTGCCGGAAAGCCCTGACGAGGGTCAATTCAGAGCTACCGCCAGAGAGCTGGGCATTGATGAGGACCGCTACATTGAGGCGTTGCGGGAAGTGAATGTGAGGACCAAGGAACAGATTGTGGCATCGGCCAATCTGCTTGGGGATGTGATCAATATGTTTGTGCGCGCCAGCTACGCTACCACGCAGAACGATAAGATCGTAAACCGTTTGCAGGAGGGGATCAACAAGGCGGCGGAGCAGATCGTGCTGGCCAATGAGAATACTCACCAGATCGAGGCTTTCAGCAGCAAGCAAAAAATACTGGCACTGAACGCCAGCATAGAGGCGGCCCGTTCCGGCGAGGCGGGAAGAGGCTTTGCGGTGGTAGCGCAGGAGGTGCAGAAACTGGCGCAGGGGATGACAGTTACCAGCACAAATATTAAAAACGCGCTGAAAGAAGTGACTGATACGATCATGCAGTTGAAGGAGTAAATCATATGGAGGGCAGCGAAAGCTGCCCTCTGTCAGTGTTACGGATACGAGTTAAAGACAATGCGAGTCGAGTCCAATATGTCGGGAGAGAAGTAAGTAGAGGACAATGTATGTCGGGAGAGACGAGAGCCGAGGACAATGTGTCCCGGAAATGACGCAAGTCAGTAATAATGAACGGAGAGGATTGGCAACCATGAAAAAGATAGATCTGTGCGGAAACTGGAGAATGAAGATCCTGGGAGACAATGTCTACCACATCCCGGAGGAGTGGATGGACGCCAAGGTTCCCGGCTCGGTGTATGGCACGCTGCTTGAGCTGGGAAAGATGCCGGACCCCTATTACCGGGACAATGAGCTGGACGCCACAAGACTTATGGAGAATGATTTTATATATGAGACGGACGTGGAGATCACCCAGGACATGCTGGCATACGACGGAGTCATGCTGTGCTTTGAAGGAATCGATACGCTGGGTGAGGTCTATTTGAACGGCGCGCTGCTGGGGCATGTGCAAAATATGCACCGCATATGGGAGTACGACATCCGGCAACTGGCGGAGGTGGGGCGCAATACCGTTGGCGTGGTGCTTCGTTCTCCCATAAGATATATTAGGGAAGAGAATGAAAAAGTATTTACCGGCGGTTCCGGTGACGCCATGGCGGGATACCCCCATCTGCGCAAGGCCCACTGCATGTACGGATGGGATTGGGGCCCCAGACTGCCGGACGCGGGTATCTTCAGAGGGGTGAGCCTGCAGCTTGTGGACAGTGCCAGGCTGGACAGCGTCTATGTGACACAGTATCATCAGGGACCGCATATGCAGGAGCTTTGTTTCGAGGAGAGCAGGGTGCAAAAACCTCTGGCAGTCCCTGTTCCGGAGACGCAGGGCGGCAGTCTGCGGGTGCAGGTGGACGCGGTGCGGCTGGAGATGCAGATGGATCTGGAGGTATTTCGCGAAGACGAGGAGCTTTCCGCCGTGATAAAGGTGAAGTCGCCAGACGGTACCGTATACGGACAGTCGCCGGATGGCAGCATCACGATCAAACATCCCCGGTTGTGGTGGCCACACGGCTACGGCGAGCAGCCCCTTTATACCGTAAAGGCAATTCTGCTGGGCAGCGACGGACGATTGCTGGACGAATGGGAGCGGCAGATCGGGCTGCGTACCATGACCATGGATATCCGGGAGGACCAATGGGGCAATCAGTTTGCCCACCAGGTCAACGGTGTGGATATTTTTGCCATGGGCGCGGACTATATTCCGGAGGACAATCTGCTCTCCCGAGTGACAAGGGAGCGCACGGAGAAACTGTTGCAGTCTGCTGTGGAGGCGGGACATAACAGTATCCGCGTCTGGGGCGGCGGTTATTATCCGGACGATCATTTTTATGAGACCTGCGACCGGCTGGGGCTTATCGTGTGGCAAGATTTCATGTATGCCTGCTCCTCCTATGAGTTGGATCAGGCTTTTGAAAAAAATATCCGGGCGGAGACCCTGGAGAATGTGCGCCGCATCAGACATCATGCCTGTCTGGGGTTATGGTGCGGCAACAATGAGATGGAGACCCAGACTCTGGATAAGTGCTGGAAACCCTCTCAAAAGCAGTTTTACGACTATATCAAGCTGTTTGAATATATCATCCCCGAAATCCTGCGCCAGGAGGACCCCAATACCTTTTACTGGCCTTCTTCTCCCTCGTCGGGGGGCAACTTTGACAATCCTTGGGACGAGAACCGGGGGGACGTCCATTATTGGGATGTCTGGCACGGCAACAAGCCGTTTACGGAATACCGGAAGTTCCGTTTCCGTTATCTGTCGGAATTCGGTTTTCAGTCATTCCCCTGCATGGAGACTGTGGAGAGTTTTACGGAACCGGAGGACAGAAATATTTTCTCCCGTGTTATGGAGATGCATCAGCGGAATGTGGCCGCCAACGGTAAGATACTGAACTATCTGTCCGCAACCTATCTGTATCCCGCGGATTTTGACCGGCTGTTGTACGCCTCTCAGCTATTGCAGATGGAGGCCATACGCTATGGTGTGGAGCATTTTCGCAGGCATAGGGGACATTGTATGGGCGCGGTGGTATGGCAGCTCAACGACATATGGCCAGTAGCGTCCTGGGCAAGCATCGATTATTTCGGGCGGTGGAAAGCGCTGCATTACGCGGAAAAAAGAATGTTTGCGCCGGTGTTGCTCTCCTGCGAGGAGGAGGGCGAACTGTCCCAGCGTCCCTACTGTATCGCGGAGCAGGGGCCTATGGAAGTGTCCGCCCGTCTCTGCGTATCCAACGAGACAAGGGAGAGCGTGGAAGGGATCTGTCGCTGGCAGCTGCGCAGCTGTCTGGGAGATGTGGTGTCAGAGGGACAGTCTCAGGTAGTGGTGGGGCCCCTTGAAAGCCTGTGGCTGGACAAGATAGACTTTACGGAATTTCCCGGATTTAGACTGCGGGAAATGTATTTCAGCTATCAGCTGGAGGTGGAGGGTCAGGTCATATCTGAGGGCAGCAGCCTGTTCACCGCTCCCAAGCATTTCCTGTTCGCGGACCCTGAGCTCACCCTGCGCCGGGAGGGGGATACTCTGATCCTGCGGGCCGCGCGCTATGCCAAGTCGGTGGAGATAGGGGGCGTTAAGGATGGCAAAGGCTGTTATATAAAACTCAGCGACAACTATTTTGATATGAATCCCGGAGAAAAACGGGTGCGGATACTGGAGGGGGACGCGGAGGAATTTCGGCTGAGGAGCGTATATGATATCGGACAGACACGGTAAATTTATGACCGGTGACAGGGCGAGAGACGGGGCAGGGAACCCGCGTGAACGCCGGGAGGGTAAGACGAAACTGCGGGTTAGGACGGTGCGGGAGATGGGAAAGGCCCTCCGGCGGGACTGGGACAATTATAAGGTAGGGCTGTTGATCGCGGCGGCTGTCACAGGGGCAGCGAACCTGCTGGGACACGGTGTGTGCCCCAGCAGAGAATTTTTGGGGCTGCCCTGTCCGGGCTGCGGTATGACCAGAAGTATCCTGCTGATCCTGCAGGGACGTTTTTACGAGAGCTGGCTGCTACAGCCTTTCGGATACGCCTGGCTGACGCTGGCGGCTGTGTTTGCGGTGGAACGCTATGTGCTGGAGTCCCGGCAGAAAATCTGGAAAGGGCTGCTGACTGTGATCTGTGCGGGTATGGTGGCGCTGTATATATACCGAATGATCACAATGTTTCCCCACATGGAGCCGATGACTTATTATGAGGGAAATCTGCTCCGGCGCGTATATGGCTGGGGGCAGGCCGCCGGTGGGCGTTGAAGAGAGGGGAGAGGATCTCCCCCACGGCATTTATGTGGACACAGAAAAAACAGCGCTTTTTCCGCCGGGGATATTTGGCGGGTGAAATACCGCTGCCGTTTCATGACAATGAGATTTTCCGGCGTTCTCCCAAAGTATCAGAGAACATCGTACGGATCATCTGGCGAAATAATGTAGGGCAGGGAGATTTATGCATTCCCCTGCCCCTTTATAAACTTTATTGTGCTTTAGCGGTTGGACAGCCAGCATACAGAATCCAGAATATCTTCGACCTGCTCTTCCTCCATCCAGGGATATCTCTTTTGACATACCCGGATTATCCGGGTCTTTTTCTGTTTGGTATCTTCCGTCTTGGGCACATAAGGGGTGAGACAGCATCTGGCCAGACTGCAACAGACATCGGTGCAGAATTCTTCTGTCCTTTGCAGATATTCCATGATCTGTCCCAGATCGCTCTCGCTGCTCTCCGGGTAAGTCTCCCGGATCAGGGTGGCGGCATTTCCTCGTCCAGGCTTTCATACGGTTCTATCTCTTTGGCAAAATCATTGCTCATAGAGTATCTCCCGTCAGTTCCTCCAACTCCTCGATGACCCGTCCGAACACGTCCAGCGCGTCCTGAATAGGCTGGGAGGAGGTCAGATCCACACCTGCGATCTTCAGCAGTTCAACCGGGGGCATGGAGCAGCCGCCGGAGAGGAATTTTTTGTAGCGTTCCACGGCGGGAGCGCCCTCCTCCAGAATATTACGGGCGATAGCCACAGCGGCAGAGAAGGAAGTGGCATACTGGTACACATAGAAATTGTAGTAGAAATGGGGAATCCTGGCCCATTCCACACCAATCTCCGGGTCGGATACCATATCCGGTCCATAGTATTTGCAGTTCAGGTCATAGTACACTTTGGTCAGGGCTTCCGCAGTCAGGCTCTGCCCGGACTCAGCCATCTGGTTGGTGACCATTTCATACTCCGCGAACATGGTCTGGCGGTATACGGTTCCCTTGAAACTGTCCAGATAATGATTGAGCAGATAGGCCCGCTCTTTTTTATCCGTGGTGTGGGCCAGCAAGTACTCCATCAGCAAGATCTCGTTGCAGGTGGAGGCTACTTCGGCCACAAATATCCTGTAGTTGGCGTACACGGGCGGCTGGGTGTGGTTGGAATGCCATGTGTGCATGGAATGTCCCATCTCATGGATCAGCGTGAACAGATTGTCCATATTGCCGGTATAGTTCAGCAGGATATAGGGATAGCTGTCATAGGAGCCGGTGGAATAGGCGCCGCTGCGTTTTCCCTCATTCTCATACACATCGATCCAGCGGTTCTCAAAGCCCTCCCTTACCACGTTTAGGTAATCTTCACCCAGAGGAGTAAGGGCCTTGAGGACGGTCTCCTTGGCCTCCGCAAAAGGGATATTCTTGGATACACCGGCGATAATGGGAGTGTAGATATCGTACATATGCAGCTCGTCCACTCCCAGCAGACGCTTGCGCAGCCGTATATAGCGGTGCATTTTGTCCAGATTTTTGTTCACAGTATCTACCAGATTCCGGTATACCTGAGGGGAAACATTCACTCTGTTTACCGCAGCCTCCAGAGTATTGTCATAGTGGCGCGTCCTGGCCTGAAAGATCAGTTGTTTCACATGGCCGCTGTAGATGCTGGCCAGCGTACGGGAGTACTGTTTATACACACCGTATAATTTTTCAAAGGTCTCTTTGCGTACACGGCGGTCGGCGGATTCCTCCAGCGGTACAAAGCGTCCGTGGGTAATCTGCACCAGCTCTCCGTTCTCGTCCTCCACCTCGGGAAACTTTAAGTCGGCGTTGCTGAAAATGGAATAGGTCTGGTCGGGATTGTTGCAGACTTCGGATACGTCTGCCAGCAGCTTTTCCATCTCCTTGGACAGGATATGGGGCTTTAACCGCAGAGTATCTTCCAAATCGATCCTGTATTCTTCCAGCTTCGGATACTGTCTATAGTATTCCTCCAGCTGTGCGGGTTCCAGCTCCAGAATCTCGGGATTGATAAAGGATATGCTGCTCTGGATACCTGCCTCGATGCTGAAAAAACGCTGGTTCATCTCCTGGTGGGTGTCATTGCCGGTGTCCTGATCGCTGAGGCAGGATACATATACGCCCAGATGGCCCAGTTTGCGGTACAGGTCTACCTGCCCTTGCAGCGTGTCAAACAGGCTTTGACCGCTGTCACAGACATGACCTTCCCGGGCAGCCAAATTTTTGCCCATATCCTGGGCCAATTTCAGATCTGCCTCCCAGGCATCGCGGTCCGCGTACATCAGACTCAGGTTCCAAGTGTCCTCTACGGCCACCTGCTCTCTTGCGGGTAGTGTTTTTGCCATAATGATAACCTCTTTCCACCACCGCACACCACCGTGGTTTCCGGGGGAGTGCGACAGTCTGTATTTGGAATCATGCTCCATAATCTATCATATCATACTCTGGAAGGTTTATCCACTTTTTTGACAGGGAAATTGACCGCATAAAGGATACTTGACGATAGGAAATCTTTTCTAGTATAATCCTGTTTTTAACAGTTGTGAGGGAGATGAATGGCTGTATGCCCAGTAT
>ERZ777305.2808-NODE-2808-length-13525-cov-4.294655_pt1 | contig 13525 bp, 11 predicted proteins | sample MGYA00374965_ERZ777305 | MGnify/ENA primary metagenome ERZ777305 (study PRJEB29328, sample SAMD00013331) | mouse gut metagenome | study: EMG produced TPA metagenomics assembly of the Metagenome analysis of fecal microbiota from mouse which was promoted... | reverse complement strand
AGCCGCCCACCGCTAAAGCTGCAATACGGGACTTACTCACAGGGTATGGCTGGGTCTAACCGTTACTTAATATTCAGAGCCATGGCGAAAAGTAACTTTTGCTTGCAAATTACTATGGAGTGTCATATAATGTTTAGGAAAAATAAGGAAATCAGCATATTTAAAGCTTATTCGCAATGGAAAAAACATGGAGGAATTAAAATGCAGGCAATTATATTAGCGGCGGGAATGGGAAAGAGACTTAAGGAGCTTACGCAAAACAACACTAAATGTATGGTTAAGGTAAACGGAATAACCATGATAGACAGAATGCTACATCAGCTTGACAGGCTTGCTTTGGATAAAATAATTATAGTGGTAGGATATGAAGGAAAAAAGCTGACAGATTATATATCCTCCTTAAACATAAAAACCAAAATAGAATATGTGGAAAATGAAATATATGACAAAACAAATAATATTTATTCTCTGGCCCTTGCAAAGGATTGGCTTTTAAAGGATGATACCCTTCTTTTGGAATCTGATATTATATTTGAGGACAGTGTTTTGACGGAGTTAATTGAGGACGAGAGGGAAACGCTGGCATTGGTGGACAAGTATGAAAGCTGGATGGACGGCACCGTAGTAAAAATAGATGAGAATGACAATATTCAGGGATTTGTGCCGGGCAAAAATTTTGTATTTGCGGATATACCATATTATTATAAGACAGTAAACATATATAAATTCAGCAGGCATTTTTCAAAGACGCATTATGTGCCGTTTCTTGAGGCTTACCTTAAGGCTCTTGGCGATAATGAATACTACGAGCAGGTGCTTCGTGTAATCACCCTTCTTGACGAGCCTGAAATAAAGGCAAAGAGGCTTAACGGACAGCTATGGTATGAAATAGACGATATACAGGATTTGGATATTGCAGAATCCATGTTTGCAAAAAGCGATGATGAGAAGCTTGCAAGGCTCCAGAGCAGATACGGCGGATATTGGAGATATCCTAAGCTTATTGATTTCTGCTACCTTGTAAATCCTTACTATCCTCCAAGAAAAATGATGGACGAGATGAAGGCGAATTTTGAAAAGCTTCTTACGGAATATCCGTCGGGAATGTATGTAAATTCCCTCCTTGCCGCTAAAAATTTTGGCGTAAGGCAGGAATATATTGTTGTGGGAAACGGCGCGGCGGAGCTTATAAAGTCCGTAATGGAAAATGACGACGGAGTGATAGGCGTAATAAGTCCAACCTTTGAGGAATATCCGAATCGCTACAGTAAGGAGAAGTCAGTTGTATTCGTACCTGAGGATAGGAATTTCAGATATGATGAAAACGATATAATAAATTATTTTGAAAAAAATTATATAGATACCCTTATATTAGTAAATCCTGACAATCCTACAGGCAATTATATAAAATATGACGGAGTAATAAAAATATTTGAATGGGCGAATAATAATAACAAAAGAGTTATATTTGACGAAAGCTTTATAGACTTTGTTGACTTGGAAACAGTGACGTTTTTAGACAATGAGATATTGGAAAGGTATCCGAACGTCATAGTTATAAAAAGCATATCAAAGTCCTACGGCGTACCGGGCATACGTCTTGGCGTGGCCGCGTCAGGCGATAAGGAGCTTATAAGCGGTATAAAAAAGGATGTCGCCATATGGAACATTAACTCTTTTGGAGAGTTTTATATGCAGATAGCGGAGAAATACAGTAAGGATTACAAAACAGGTTTAAATAAGTTTTATGCCGAAAGAAAAGCATTTGTGCAGAAGCTGTCAGAAATGGAAACCCTTGAGGTTATGCCAAGCCAGGCAAATTACGTCTGTATAAGGCTAAAGGGAAGAATGAGCGCAAAGGAGCTGACAAGAGCGCTTTTGGCAGATTACAATATTCTTATTAAGGATTTGACGGCAAAAATCAGAAAGCTTGAAAAATCAGAGGAGGGGGGGGAATATATCCGTATAGCAGTGAGAGATAAAGAGGATAACGATAAATTAGTACAGGCATTAAGACAGTCATTAAAATAAACGTTTTTTTGGAGGAAACAAAAATGAAAATTATTACGCATGGGGAAATAATTAATATGGGAATAACTCCAAAGCAGTGTTATGATTGGGTAAGCGAGGTTATAGCAGATAAAAATGATTATGTGCTGCCTCATAAAATCAGCTTAAAATATAAGGAGGACGGTTTTTATAATACAATGCCGTCAATTTTGGAAAAGGAAGGGTACTTTGGAGCAAAGGTTGTAAACAGATACCCAGACAGAAAGCCAGCCCTTGACAGTAAATTAATGCTGTATGATTTAAAAAGCGGCGAATTAAAGGCGCTTATGGATGCAAATTTTATTACGGCAATGAGAACAGGAGCGGTTGCCGCCCATTCTATTAATCTTTTGGGGAAAAAGGATGGAAATACCATAGGGATTATCGGGCTTGGCAATACTGCAAGAGCGGCGGTTAAAGTGCTGGCAGAGGTAAATAAGGAAAAGAAATATATAATTAAGCTGTTAGAATACAAAAATCAGCATGAGCTTTTTAAGGAGGAATTGTCATCCCTGTATGATAATTTATCATTTGAATATGTAAGCACGTATGAAAGTCTTATCAGGGGAAGTGATGTTGTAATTTCAGCAGCCACATACTTTGAAAATGATATTGCCGCAGAGGATTGGTTTGAGAAGGGAGTATTGCTTGTGCCGATACATACCAGAGGCTTTGGGGTATGCGATTCGGTCTTTGATAAGGTATTTGCAGATGATACAGACCATGTGGCTCATTTTAAAAATTTTTTCCGTTTTAAGAAATTTGGTGAGGTTACGGATGTCGTAAATGGAAAAATACCGGGAAGAGAGACAGAGGAGGAAAGGATTATTGCATATAATATCGGCATATCCTTACATGACGTATATTTTGCCCTTAAGATATATAATGAATTTAAAGGTGGCACAGTTATAGAGATGAAGCAGCCTGAAGGAAAGTTCTGGGTGTAGAAAGGATTTAGGAGAAAAAGCCTATAAAGAGGAAGAGAATGAGAGAAATGGTATCAGTAATTATATTATCATATAGAAACACTCAGGGAATTTATGAGACACTGGAGAGCGTACTTTCTCAGAAGTATGATAATATAGAGCTTATAATTTCAGATGACGGAACGCCGGGATTTTCGGAGGAGCTTCATAATATTGAAGACTATATTGAAGCTAAAAAGAACAGTAATATAAAAAATACCGTAATAAATGCAATAGAGGTAAACGGGGGAACCGTAAAAAATATAAATAGCGCAATAAAAAAAGCCAAAGGAAAATATATAAAAATATTGTCGGCGGAGGACAGATTTTCAAATAGCGATGCCTTAGATAAATATGTTGAATATATGGAAAACACCAAGGGAGTTATTGCCTTCGGCAAGATGCGGGGAGTTACCAGAGAAGGCGAATATAAATATGAGCTTTTGTCATGCGAATCCGATTATAAGCTTCTTAAGAGCTATACCATTGAAGATACAAGAAACAGATTGTTTAAGAGGAACTTTCTTCCTGCTCCGGCGTGGATAGCCGACAGAAGGCTCTTTGAGGAAAACGGATTGTTTCCTGAGGATACAAGGCTTATAGAGGATTATCCCTATTGGCTGTATTTATCCATGAAGGGAGTTAAATTTGATTATATAGACGAGGTGCTTATAGATTACAGGCTGTCGGGAGTATCAAGCGGCGGATTTTACGGCGAAATGTTTATGAAGGATATGCTTGTAATATATAATAAATATATATTTCCCTATGACAGACGGTTTGGAATATTTCAGCCTGTCTACAATTGCTTAAAAAGAGGGGGATTAAACTTTTACATGTCTGCTGCCAGATGGGACAAAATGAGCGCAGGCCGGAAAATACTTGCAGGAATAAAATATTTTCCGTTTTTTATACTTGTTAAATTCCAGAATTTTATGAATAATTACAAAAATAAACGTATTGGCGGGAAAAAATAAAGAGAGGTTTTTTATGGAAATAAAGATAGTCGAATTTGAAGAGCATGGTGATGAGAGAGGTACATTGATTGCGCTGGAGCAGATGAAAAATGTACCCTTTGAGATAAAGCGCGTTTATTATATGTTTGATACGGTTCACGGGGTAAGGAGAGGCTTTCACGCCCACAAATGCTTAAAGCAGATACTTGTCTGTGTAAAGGGAAGCTGTAAGATACTTCTGGACGACGGAGCACAGAAAGCAGAGGTTTTGCTGGACAGGCCTAATAAGGGACTTATAATAGACTCACATATATGGAGGGAAATGTTTGATTTTTCAGAGGATGCGGTTTTGATGGTGCTGGCATCCCAGTTGTATGACGAGTCGGATTACATTAGAAATTATGATGATTTTATCAGCTACGTTAAGGAGAAAAGTGATGAACATTAAATATACGGATTTTGAGAGAATGCATAAGCCTATAGAAAAGGAGCTTGAGCAGTGCTATAAGGAGGTTTTTGACAGCCAGTGGTTTATTCAGGGAAGGAAGCTTGAGCAGTTTGAGCGTGAATTTGCAGAGTACTGCCAGACAGACTACTGTGTGGGAGTGGGAAACGGCTTAGACGCTTTAAGGCTTATTTTACAGGCCTGCGATATAGGCGAGGGGGACGAGGTAATCGTACCGTCAAATACCTTTATTGCCACAGTATTAGCCATAAGCTATACGGGAGCGAGCCCCGTGTTTGTGGAGCCCGATATAAGCACTCTTCTTATAAATCCCGATTTAATAGAAGAAAAAATAACGTCAAGAACAAAGGCCATAATGGTTGTTCATCTTTACGGAAGAATAGCTCAGATGGAAAAAATCATGGATATTGCGGAAAAGCATAAGCTTAAGGTATTCGAGGACTGCGCCCAGGCTCACGGAGTAATAAGAAACGGAATAAAGGCAGGAGCATGGGGGGACGCAGGGGCATTCAGCTTTTATCCCGGTAAAAACCTTGGAGCATTGGGAGACGCAGGAGCCGTCACAACGAATAATAAGGAGCTGGCGGAAAAAGTAAGGGCCCTTGGAAATTACGGCTCAAGGATAAAATATAAGCATGAATATAAGGGCGTTAATTCAAGGCTTGACGAGCTTCAGGCAGGATTTTTGTCCGTAAAGCTAAAGTATCTGGATAAATGGACACAGGAAAGAAAGGAAATAGCAGATAAATATTATAAAGGAATTAACAATGAAAAAATAAAATTGCCGTCATATACAAAGGAAAATGTATATCACATATTTCCTGTGCTGGCAGACAACAGAAATCAATTACAGAAGTATCTTGAGGAAAAGGGAATACATTGCTTGATTCATTATCCCACAGCCATACATTTACAGGAGGCTTACAGGGATATGGGCTTAAAGCGGGGAGCGTATCCTCTGGCTGAAAGGATATGCGATACGGAGCTTAGCATACCGTTATATCCGGGCATGACAGACGGGGAGATACAGTATGTTATTGATGCAATTAATGAATATTGAGGGTGATGATAATGATTAGAAGGTTGGAAATGAAGGATTTGCCTCATATGTATGAGTGGATGCATGACGAGGAAGTTACAAGGAATTTACAGGCTGACTTTGCAGGCTTTACAAGGGATGATGTTTCAGACTTTATAAAAAATGCAATGGAGCAGAATGAAAACAGCGAAAATGTTCATTTTGCAATTATAGATGAGAATGATGAGTATATGGGCACAATAAGCCTTAAAAACATAAACAGAAAAGATAAGAATGCAGAATACGCAATCGTTACAAGAAAGATGGCTCACGGAAAGGGCTATGCAGGGGAGGCAACTAGGGATATACTTAAGCTGGGCTTTAATACCTATGGACTTGAAAAAATTTACTTATATGTTGTAACTGAAAATATAGCCGCAAATAAATTTTATAAAAAGTGCGGCTTTAAGGAGGAGGGAGTGTTCAGAAAACATCTGCTTATACGCGGCAGCTTTCATGATATACGCTGGTATTCCGTACTAAAAGAAGAATTTGACATATAAGGAGTATTCAGTTGGAAATTATAAGAAAATGGTTTATTAAGGATGACAAAAATATATTGAGAAAAAGCGCCCTTTGGAATCTTATATCAAGCGTTGAATATTCGCTGCAGTCGGCAGTGCTTATGCTTATAGTTACAAGAGCGGGAGGCTTATATGATGCGGGAGTGTTTACCATAGCTTATACTCTTACACAGATGATGGCAACAATAGGCAGCTATGGCATGAGGAGCTTTCAGGTGTCAGATATAAAAAACGAATATTCCTTTGGCTCATATCTGTCGTCAAGAGTGCTTTCCATTCTGGCAATGATTGTAATATGCATGTCCTACGGGTTTTATCAGGGCTATGACGGACAAAAGCTGTTTATTATAGCAATGCTTTGCGGCTACAGAATTGTAGATGATTTGGAGGATGTATTTCACGGTGAAATGCAGAAAGCCATGAGGCTTGATACGGCTTCAAAGATACTGGCGGTAAGAATACTGGCAGCAACGGCTGCCTTTGGAATAAGCTATGTTATTACAAAAAACCTGGTTATTTCAAGCGTGGTTTTTACCTTAACGGCAGCAGCGCTTGCATTGTATTTAAACCTTTTAGTAACCGGATTTTTTAAGAATATTACATTTAAGCTTGAAAAAACAGGCGTTATAAAGCTTTTATGGGTATGTCTTCCCATATGCTTAGGAGGCTTTTTATATAACTACCTTGTTAATGCTCCAAAGTACGCCATAGACAGAAATCTTTCAGAGGAGACACAGACCATATTCAGCATATTGTTTATGCCTGTATTTGTCATAAACATGCTTAGCAGCTTTATATTTAAGCCAATGATAGTAAATATGGGAATACTTTGGAATGAGGGAAAGAAGAAGGGCTTTATCGTATCAGTGGCAAAGCAGATGCTTATAATAATTGCCCTTACCCTTATATGCATGCTGGGAGGCTGGCTTATAGGCATTCAGGTATTAGGCTTTATGTATGGTGTAAACTTAGAGGCGTACAGGCTTTTGTTTACATTGCTTATAGCCTTTGGAGGAGTGGCGGCGCTGGTATCCTTTTTAGTGGTTGTACTTACAATAATACGAAAGCAGAATTATATAATGTTAGCTTATGGAATAGGAGTTGCAACAGACTGGCTGTTTATTGACAAAATTGTTACCCGGTACGAGATATGGGGAGCAGGCGTTATTTACGGAGCGGCAATGTCGGTTATAGGAGCAGTTATGATGATAGTACTGTTTGCCACATTACATAGGAGAAAGGTTGTAAAAAATGATTGAACGTCTGAAAAAAATATATCATAAATATTCGGATACATGGCTTGTAAGGCTTTTTGGAAAAATGTACCGCAACGGCTTTTTTATTTCAAATTATATGGCGTATCTGAGAATGAAAAGGCTGTCAGAGAAAAAGAGCCCGGGGGACAGGCCGGCGGAGGTATTGTTTTTATGCCAGTATCCTCCCGCATGGAACAAGATGAAAAGCGTATTTGAAATGATGCTTAAGGATAGCAGGTTTAACCCGAAAATACTGGCTGTTCCCGATAATATAAACAAGCCGGATGAAAAAATATATTTGTTTTTCAGCGGTATATACGGAAGGGATAATGTAATAAATTCCTATGAAAATGGGACATGGTATGATATAAAAAAGGACATGCCTGATTATGTGTTTTACCAAAGACCGTATGACCAGTATCTTCCAAAGCCATACAAAAGCGGCGTGGTTTCAGGGTATTCTAAGATATGTCATCTGGTGTACGGCTATCTTATGACGGAAACCCTAAAGGATATATGTACAAATAAGCTGTTTTACAGAAATGTATATATGTATTTTGCAGAAAATACCATTTGCATGGAATACAATATAAAAAGATTTAAAATATCACATAATAAGGGATATAGAAAAACCTTAAATATAGGTTATCCAGTTCTTGAGTATTTTGTAAAGAACAAGACGGAAAGAAAAACGGATAATAACGAATTTAAGGCCTTATGGACTCCGAGATGGTCTGACGATAAGGAAGCGGGAGGAAGCAATTTCCTTAATTTTAAGGATAAAATCATAACCCTTGTAAATGATAATACTGACCTTAGCATAGTGTTCAGACCTCATCCCATGACCTTTGACCATTTTATTTCCGTGGGAAAGCTGACGCGGGAGGAGGCAGATAAATATCTTAAGCTTTATGATGAAAATGACAGGTTAGAATACAATAATACTGCTGAATATGTGGATGTATTCTGGAATACTGACGCGCTTTTAAGCGATTTGTCAAGTATAATGGTAGAATATTTCGTAACGGGAAAGCCGGTTATATATTGCGATACAGGCGCTAAGCCCGATGAGTTTTTTGAAGAGCTTTTAAAGGCAATATATATTACAAAGACATGGGAGCAGGCAGAGGAAAAGCTTTTAGAGCTTAAAGCGGGCATAGACCCTCTTAAGGAGGAGAGAGAAAAAAAGATTAAAGAGCTGTTAGGAGAAGATTTTCTCCATATATCCGAGAGATTTCTTGAGGCAATATATAGTGATTACAGCTCATAATCAGAGGAAGGTGATAAGATGAAAGAGGTATTGATTATTATTCCCGCATATAATGAGCAGGATAATATAAAGCGTGTGGTTGACAATCTCATAGAGAATTATCCCCAGTATAATTATGTGGTGGTTAACGACGGCTCAAGGGACCACACCAGAAGGATATGCAGGGAAAACGGATACAGGCTCCTTGACCTTCCCGTAAACCTAGGTCTTGCAGGAGGCTTTCAGGCAGGAATGAAGTATGCCTACAGGGCAGGATATAAATACGCCATTCAGTTTGACGCAGACGGACAGCACAGGCCTGAATATATAGAGCCTATTAAAAAAAAGATGGAGGAGGGCTATGATATTGTTATAGCCTCAAGGTTTATAAGCAAAAAAAAGCCCTTTTCAATGCGAATGCTTGGAAGCAGGCTTATATCGGCAGCCATAAAAATAACAACGGGAAAAAGGATAAAGGACCCTACCTCGGGAATGCGAATGTTTAACAGAAGGATAATAAAGGAATGCGCAACAAACATAAATTACGGGCCTGAGCCGGATACGGTATCCTTCTTAATGAAAAACGGGGCCACGGTAGCGGAGGTACAGGCTGAGATGGACGAAAGGATAGCGGGGCAGAGCTATCTTACGGCATTAAAATCAATTTCATATATGGTAAGAATGCTTACATCCATATTAGTAATACAAAATTTCAGAAAAAGAAGATAATTATTAGGAGGCAACACTGATTTCAGGTTGAAGTATTTATGACAACAATATTTAGAATAGTTTTAATAGCAGCGTCTATACTGACGCTTGCAGGAATAGTAAGAAAGGTAAGAAATGCAAAGGTGGAGATAGAAACCTCTCTTTTTTGGATAGGCTTTTCCGCATTGCTTTTAATATTAAGCATATTTCCAAAAATAGCCGAGATTATTGCAGATTTGCTTGGCATTTATTCTACGGTTAATTTCATTTTCCTGTTTGTAATATTTGTGCTTTTAGTGCATCAGTTTACAAATTCCATAAAAATATCGCAGCTTGAAAATAAGATAAAGGAGCTTACCCAGGAGATAGGAGTAAGAGAGCTTAGAAAAAAGGATTTGGAGAACGAGGAGGATTAAATAATGAAAAGATTATTGGTTACAGGCTGTAATGGGCAGCTTGGGCGGGCAGTCAATGAAATGTATAAAAACAGAAGGGATATAGAGCTTGTAAATACCGATGTATTTGAGGGAGAAGGAATTCGCTCCATGGATATTTCGGATATAGATAATGTTCTTAAGGTTGTAAATGAGGTAAAGCCTTACGCAATTATTAACTGCGCCGCCCATACAAATGTAGACGGCTGTGAGAAGGATGTGGATAACGCCTATAAAATAAACGCTATTGGCCCAAGAAACTTAAGCATAGCGTCAAAGGCAGAAGGGGCCAAGCTTGTTCATATATCAACCGACTATATATTTGAGGGAAATGGGACAAGACCTTATATTGAGTTTGACCTGCCAAATCCACAGGGAGTATACGGAAAAACAAAGCTTGAAGGAGAGAAATTTGTAAAGCAGTTTACTGATAAATTTTTTATAATACGTACCGCATGGCTGTATGGCGACGGAAAAAATTTTGTAAGGACAATGCTCAGGCTGTCAGAAACAAATGATGAGGTAAGGGTTGTAGACGACCAGATTGGCTCCCCTACCAGCGCGGCAGTTTTGGCGGATATTATAGACAAGCTGGTGTGGACTGATAATTACGGGACATTTCACGGAACCTGTGAGGGACAGTGCAGCTGGGCGGAGTTTACGGAGGAAATATTCAGAATAAAAGGCATAGATACAAAGGTTAAAAAGATAACAAGCGAAGAATATGAGGCAATGTACCCGGCGGCAGCAAAGAGGCCGTCATATTCAGTCCTTGATAATTATATGCTGTGGCTTACAGCCGGATATGTGGCAAAGGACTGGAAGGAAGCTATAAAGGAGTACTTAGGAGAATAGATTCATATGAAAAAGATAATCATAACCGTAATACTTGCCGTAATTATAGGAGCCTGCGGCTGGGGACTTATTGAGAATTCAAGGCTTAACATCAGTAAGGCAGAAGGCTTTGAAAGCGATAAAATACTTGATAAATCATATATCAGTGAAGTTATTAATTATTCTGTAAGGGGGGACAGCTTTTATCAGGAGGCTGACGACCCCAGATTCTTTGTTACAGATTTTTATATGAAGCTTGAAAGCTTAAAAATAGTATTAAAGGAGCCTCTTGAAAAAAATACTCTTATTGAATTGTATTATGACAAGTATTGTACATTAAAGCACGGACATAAGGGCGATAAGGAAATATATATAGATTTAAGCGGGGTGGAGGAATGTTCAGCCATAAGGGTGGATATTAACGGTGATTTTTCTTTTGACCATATAGAATTAAGCAAAAGTGATTTTGAAATTGTAAATGCAGGAAAAAGCCGGATTTCTGTCTGGGCTTATATAACTGCGTGGATTCTTGCGGTGGCTATAGCCGTTGGAATTGTTTACGGCTTTGATATTACAGGGAAGGCCCGGACCTGTCTGTCCCGGCTTAGAGCTGTAAATGTAAAAGCCCTTGCAAATAAGAGAAATATATATAAATTAGCAGTACTGATACTTTATGTGGCGGGAATAATATGTATCAGGCTTCTTGTTAAGGAGCACAATATAAAATGGACTTTGACTACTATTGTGACAATAGTATTTGCGGTGCTTTTTAACCTGTTCAGTATATATAAAAATATTGCAGGAATAGTATTTACCGCAGTTATGATGTCAGGTATATGCTATATATTTACCGTTCCGGTGGGCTCCTTAATCTGCATGGACGACGAGTTTCACTATGAAAATTCGGTAAAATTTTCCCATGCCTTTGAGGATTGCGTAACGGAGGCAGACGAGTATATATACGGAAGGCTTGTTACAGAAAAATATAATCAGGCTGAAATCCAGAGAAGCATGAAAGGGCTTGAGGAGCTTTATGAGCTTGGCGCCGTAAGCAAGGACGGCGGAGTGGCTACGGACGCATACAAAACCCTGGCGTATCTTCCGTCAGGAACTGCCATGTTTCTGGCAAGAGGCTTAGGTCTTCCATTTGTTAAGGTGTTTTATGCGGGAAAGCTTGGAAATCTTTTTATGTATGGGCTGTTAATATATTTTGCAATAAAAAGGCTTCGCTCGGGAAAAATGATACTGGCAGTAACGGCAATGCTTCCGGCAAATATTTTTCTGGCGTCGTCATATTCCTATGACATATGGCTTATAGGCTTAACAATGCTTGGAATTGCATATATAGCCGGAGTGATTCAGGACTGGGCAGGGGGAATACAAGTAAGAATTAAGGATATAATAATAATATTAGGCTCCCTCACCTTGGGGTTCGCGCCAAAGGCCGTTTATTTTCCAATGCTTCTGCTGGTGTTTCTTATACCAAGGGCAGGCTTTAAAAGCAAAAAATTATACAGGGGCATGTGTATATCCGCCGCAGCATGTATAATTTTTGTGCTGATGACATTCATGCTTCCGTTTATAGTCGGTGGACCGGGAGAGGGAGATTTAAGAGGCGGAGAGGACGTTAATTCCGCAGAACAGGTAAGCTATGTTTTGAAAAATCCTATGGAATATACGGAAATACTCCTAAGACATATTAAAGATTATATCAGTCCGGAAAACCAGAAGCTTACGGTGGGAGTGCTGGGGTATATGGGAAATACGACACACTTTGTGCTGATTATGCTGCTGCTTGCCATGGTTACCTTTGCTGACAGGGAAGTATGCGACATGAAAATAAATAACCAAAAAGCAAGGCTGTGGACTATATTTTCCATATTTGCATCCATTGTACTTATATCCACCGCAATGTATATATCCTTTACTCCCGTTGGCAGTAACAGTGTGAACGGATGTCAGTACAGGTATATTATACCTTTGATTTTTCCGCTTTTATACTTTGCTTTTAATATAAAAACAGACGGCAGAAATATTAATAAAAACATTTTCAGCGGGCTTTGCGTGGCATCCATGGTATTTGTTTTGTACAGCGACGCATGGAAGCTTTGGCTAAGCGCGTATTAATAAATTATTTGACATATTTTTCTAATGTGATATATTTAGTATGAAAATAAAGGTAATTAAACACTTATGCAAGAAAGGAATATATAAATTATGAGGACATACTTGGTAACGGGAGGAGCCGGATTTATCGGCTCAAACTATATTCATTACATGTTTAAGAAATATGATAAGGATATAAGAATAATTAACGTGGACAAGCTTACCTACGCAGGAAATCTTGAAAACCTTAAGGACCTTGAGGACAGGGATAACTACAGCTTTGTGAAGGCTGACATCTGCGATAAGGAAGCAATCATGAAGATATTTGAGGAAAAAGATATAGACAGGGTAGTTCATTTTGCAGCGGAAAGCCATGTGGACAGAAGCATCAAAAATCCTGAGGTTTTTGTCCAGACAAACGTACTTGGCACGGCAGTTATGCTTAACTGCGCAAAGGCGGCCTGGGAGCTTCCTGACGGTACATTTAAGGAGGATAAGAAGTTTCTCCATGTATCAACAGACGAGGTATACGGCTCACTTCCTGACGACGACAGCGCCTTTTTCTATGAGACGACTCCATATGACCCACACAGTCCTTATTCTGCCAGCAAGGCGTCGTCAGATATGCTTGTAAAGTCATATATGGACACCTATAAGTTCCCGGCAAATATTACAAACTGCAGCAATAACTACGGACCGTACCAGTTCCCTGAAAAGCTTATTCCTCTTATTATAAATAACGCCCTTAACGGAAAGAAGCTTCCTGTATATGGCGACGGAAAGAATGTAAGGGACTGGCTTTTCGTTGAGGACCACGCAAAGGCTATAGACATGGTGCAGGAGCAGGGTAAGCTTTTTGAAACCTACAATATCGGCGGGCATAATGAGAAACAGAATATT
>ERZ777305.2805-NODE-2805-length-13535-cov-4.569065_pt1 | contig 13535 bp, 17 predicted proteins | sample MGYA00374965_ERZ777305 | MGnify/ENA primary metagenome ERZ777305 (study PRJEB29328, sample SAMD00013331) | mouse gut metagenome | study: EMG produced TPA metagenomics assembly of the Metagenome analysis of fecal microbiota from mouse which was promoted... | reverse complement strand
GGATTTTACAGATTTAGTAAATTTGTGTTTTGAATGATACCGGAGAGGAGGAAACCCATGAACAGTAATGCTTTTGAACTTGATGTAGTACAGATAAGGCTTGTAAAAAATGCACCACTATATTCAAATGAGAAAATCACATCTGCAGAAAAAGCCGTTGAACTGGTAGGGCAGGAACTCTCGGATATGGACAGGGAGGTAGTAGCCGTCGTAAACTGCAGAACAGATTTAAAACCTATCAACGTTAATTTTGTCAGTGTAGGAACACTTGACAGAGCCCTTTTCAGTCCAAAGGATATTGTTAAAAGCGCAATACTTTCAAATGCATCAGCAATAATTCTTATACATAATCATCCGTCAGGAAATACGACGCCATCAACGGCAGATGTGTGTATGACCAACAAAATGGAAGATTTATGCGACTTAATCGGCATAACTTTGGCAGACCATGTTATAGTCGGGGGCGATGATAAGGAAAAATACTATTCTTTCAATAAGAATGGATTGTTACAGGGAAACCCCAATATATTCTACGCTGCAGAGAACAGCATGGAATATGAAGGACAGATACAACAGAGAGGGAGATAAGAGAGAATGTATACAACAGGAAAGGAGCATATATGGACGCAAAGACCTTTGACGAAAGTTTTAAGAAACCGGCACTTGATTATATGGAAAAATACGGATATGAGCTTTTTGAGGTGCCGGTCTTCCCTGAATTTACATTTATCGGCATCGCAGGAGAGGAGCCTTGCGGATATGACGGCTGGCAGTCGATTTATAACGAATTAAAGTATATTGATGAACTGGTAGAAAACTACAGCATTTCGGAGTTGAGAGACTGGCTTGAAGGAGATTTCAGCAAGATTCCATATGGATTTGCATCTGACAGACAGATAAGGTCGGCAATCCGCTATAAGGAAAAAGAAATGGAAAACCCTCGGCTTCAGCCGAATTGGCACGAGGGTAGCAGAATGGAGGAAAGAAAAATGGCAGAAGAAAAAACATGGTTATTCAGGATGAAGAAAAGAAATGGTTGACAGTTGATTTTTTGGCAGAAAATGCACATTATTTTACCGGAAAGGATTTAAAGCGGTACATATCCATAAGTGCCGGAGATGGATATGAGTTTATCCGACCGGAAGAGCAGATATTGAGAATTAGGAATGATGAACAAAGGTCAGCATTTCGTCTGCCTTCTGATTATGAGTGTACATTAAAAAGGTCAAAGAAGGATGAAACAGGTAATTATGTTACAGAGGAAATCAAGATTGATGTAAAGAGTCTGGCAGAGCGTATTAAGAAAAATGATGATATGTCACAGTTTGTAAACATCAGCGTGTCACAAAAGCAGGTGGTAAGCACCTTCAATGTACCAACGGAAAACGGTCCGGTTGAATACAGTAAAATACTCGCTCCGGGCGGAATAAGTTATATTCGTCCGTCTGAGAAGCTGAAAAAGGATAACTACAATAAGGGGCATGTGTATTTTACCATGCATAAGGATAATATAATTAAATGCCAAAGAAAGACAGATGACGTTCTGGGAGTTACTGATGCAGGTAAAAACATATACAGGGTGGAGAACTTTGAAATGCATCCAGAGGAATTGAAGGATTTGTATACGAAAGGAAAAAATTTAAGCGGACCTTCTAATGATGTTTTACCGCAAGAGTATGCGGCACAAACAAATCAAAGCCAAGATGTGTTACCTGTGGCAACCGGAAAGAGCCGTTAAAAATTATTTATTGACAAAACGAATAATGGGATGTACAATCAAAATAAAAACAGGAAGTACATTCAGATGGGAAAAACTAAAACATTAAAAGATTTAAGAATAGGCAGAGGTTATACACTGCAGCAAATTGCAGAAATAATAGATGTTGACTTAACTACATACAGTAAGTATGAAACCGGAAGCATACCATTAAAAAATATACATCTTGGAACATTCCTGAAAATAGCTTTAGCTTATGAAATAACATGTGATGAGCTTCTTAAAATAATGGAGGGAAGCAACCATGGAAAATAACATAAGAATAAATGCAGAATATATTGAATATGAAGAATTAAAGAATGGCTATAAAAGAGTATATTTAGTTGGAAAAAACGGAGAGCATTACAGCAGAAAAGACATAGAGGAAATCTGTGGTATCAGTGAGCGTAAACAGAGAGACCTTATAGAAACAAACAAACCGATGAACAGCGGCATTTACGGCTGGAAAGTTGAAAAATTCAGGATATTATCGGAATTGCTTAAAACCACAATAGAGGATTTGATAAACAGGGAAGATTATCAAAGGCTTGCTGATGAGGTAAACAGCGCAAGGATAAAGGTGGAGAGTGAAGGTCATAAAAGAAAACCAAGATAAGAAAAGATGGAGGAAAATGATGAACGAAACAGTAAAGGATGTTAGTGTATCATGGAGGCTTTATGCGGCAAATAATGACGACAGGGAATACATATCCATATTAAGCAAGCATAAGCAGTACGGATATACGACCAAAACAAGGCTTATTGCCGCCGCACTAAAGGAATACCAAAGAACACATCCTATATCAGAAGATAAGGGACTTATGGATATTACATAATAATATGGAATATTTTCAGGTATTGAAAACCCAAAAGCAGTTATAAACAGATTGCTTTTGGGTTTTATTTTATTCAAAATAAAACCCTCGGCACGAGGGTTAAAACAGTAGGAATTAAAATCAAAAAAAGTGTTGACAAATTTTTATGATAATGATAATATATTAGTGGGAGTTAAAATCAAAATAACGGAGGCGTATTAATGGTAATTAAGGGGAAATTTGAGAAGGACAGCAACTTTATAACTGTATTTGTAGATAACCGCATATACACAATCGCTAGAAACACTGGCGAATGGGCTTCTGTCGGCGTCGGAGAAAGAACTGCCATGGGGCAGATTCTTACCCAAGAGACCTACGACAAATGGGTTTCTGCTTGCTCCAAAGAGGCTACTTTTGAACTTTTATAGTAAGAAGATAATTGCAATTCAAATACAGAAACAGAAGTTTATTAATTAACGAGGAGGAATGATTAATGAAAGCATCGGTACCGGCAATAGCCTTTTTTAACGGAAAAGGCGGAGTAGGAAAAACTACAGGAATAATAAATGTAGCAGGAGTATTGGCAGATAAAGGAGAAAAAGTTCTTATAATTGATATGGACAAACAGCACAATGCAACAGATACTCTATTGGCAGATGAACAGTCTGGATATACTGACAAAAGCAAAACATTGTATGATGTATTTACCGGAAAGGCAGCCCTTGAGGATATTGTAAAAAAATCTTTTCTTATAGGAATAGGTCAAAGAAAAGCCCATTACTGTAACATTGATGTGCTGCCGGCAGATAAAAGGTTTGAAAATGAAACAAAAATAAGTAAAATGAATGTAGATATAAAGGAGGGTCTGGAGGAATTTATCAACGAAAACGGGTATACATATGTGCTTATTGATATGCCTCCATCAAACAGGGCAATAAATACCATATGCTATACACAGATAGCAAACAACGTGATAGTGCCTTTTTCACCGGATATATACAGTATAAGCGGATACAGCGACACAATGGATATAATAAATAAGGCAAGAGAACAGAATGGAGAATTAAACATACTTGGAATATATCTGTCAAGACTGCGCCGCTGTAATATGGAAATATATGAAGCATTAAAAAGCTTTGGAAGCCTGTTTATTGACATTATTATACCGATGTCCTCACAGATAGAAAAGACAACGCTGGAGAGCAGACCTATAAGCATGAGAAAAAAGACAGGAAAGTCCCTTGAGGCATACAGGGAACTGACAGAATTTATAATGACAGGCTGCGTAGTGTAAATGTAGATTTGTTAATAGGTACAAAGATATGAAGAAAATATATAAGTGGAAAGAGAGGTAAAATTATGGAACACAGAGCAAATTTAATAAAATATCACCCGAATGGCGATATATCCCAAATAAGGTACACAATACAATCTGACAAAACAATGTTAGAGTTTATGAAAACAGGTCAAATGATAAGCGGAGAAAGCATAGATGTAGAAAGTTTTTTACGAAGCCATAAAGAGCTTTTAGTGGAAGAAAAGCTTAACAATATTGCATTGGATTATCCTGAGATATGGGATGCCGCCAATGCGGTAATATATGAAGATTTAAATATTGGAGGGTGGGACAATGAAGAACAGTAAACTTGCCGCAATGGTAAACACAGTTGCAAAAAACAGCTTTGAAAAAGCAAACGAAAAAAAGGTAATATGGATAAAAGACGAAGATTTGCTTGATAATCCTTTAAATGATGAGGATTTATCATACACAGAGGATATTGAAGAGCATATAAAAACGGAAGGCTTCAGATACCCTATAACAGTTACAAAATTCGGGGTAAGAGAAGAAGGCAAATATTACATAATATCAGGTCACAGAAGCAGGCGTGCAGGCAGAAATTTAGGAAAAACAGAGTTTCCATGTATAATAGAGGATTACGCAAGCGAAACAGAAATGTACCATGCAGTTTTGACTGGTAACACAAGAAGAAACAGAGACCCTCTTGATATAGTAATGAGATATATAAAGTGGGAAAAATATCTTGATATGTCAGGATATAAGGGAAACAGAAATGAAAAAATAGCCAAATGTCTTGGAGTGTCAATAAAGCAGGGGGAAAAATACAGGGCATTTAGTAAGATAATCCCGGAGTTCTGGGAACTGGTAAGAAACAAAGACGCAGCCAAAGACGGATTGTACCGCTTAGGAGCAAAATCAGAAGAGGAGCAGAAAGGAATATATGACTTCTTTATTGAATGTAATCCGAGCGGATTTCATCCGTATTCAGTAAAGTACGAGAATGACCTTATAAACGCATACTGCAGCTACAGGTGCAGAACAAAGACGGATTTTGATGAATATATGATGAAAAAAAATAAAGCATCCAGTCAGCAGGAGGAGCAAACAACATCTTCATTATCAGATACAGATATAAATAAAAACAACAGAGAGGATAGTGAAAGAAAGCCGGAAGAAAGAAAAACACCGGATAAAGGCATTGAAGAAGTGACAAAAAAGGAAAACACTGCAATCATACCGGCAAATACTGACATATTATCAGCAGAAGATAATAATATAGAAGAAAATGAAGATTTTATTCCATTGGATATACGCAAATTGATAGAAGGACATAATAACAACAGTATGGCAAATGAAGAATTTAAAAGAGAAGAGGCAGTTAAGTATTCAGACGAAAGATTAACAGAGGATGACTATGTAACAGCAGAGAAGCAGAAAAAAGAAATGTTGTCACATGACTTTTCAAAGGAAGCCCAAAGGCTGTTAAAAATATCTTCAACTGATTCACTTAAGGCAAGAGACGAATTAATAGACATTATAAGAGTATTAGTGTTTGAGTGTATCAGCAAAGGAGGAGAATGCAATAAGGAAAGGGAGACGGTTAACAAAATTAACAAATTAATTCATTCAATGACAGATGAATTGGAATGGAATTAAAAGCAATATTATAATATCACATGCAAGGGAAGCAGTGGTACGAAAATTTTCGTACTTCTGCTTCTTAAGCATTTGGCAGATTGAATTTTTAGACTTATGGGATATAATTAATTATATTTATACAATGACGACAAAAACTGAATAGAGAGGAAAAATACTATATATGGGAGAAAAATATATACATTTAACCCAGCAGGAGAGGTATCATATAGAAATACTATACAATAAAAATAAAGAGCCGGTAAAGGAGATTGCAGAAAAGATAGGAAGAAGCCTGTCAACTGTATATAGAGAGCTAAAGAGGGCTAGAAGCATACACAGGAACAGTGATTATACCGAGGAAGAAATATATGTACCTGAGCTTGCACAGCAAAGGTATTGTGAAAACATGAAAAACAAGGGAAAAGACCTTAAGATAGGAAAGGATATAGAATTTGCCAATTATATTGAGAAAAAAATCATAGAAGACAAATACAGTCCCGAAGCCGCCTTATATGCAGCCAGGGCTGAAAATTTTAAAACAACCGTTTGTACAACTACGCTATATTCATACATTGAAAAAGGGATTTTTCTTAATCTTACCAATGAGAATTTACCCTGTAAAAAGAGAAAAAAGAGAAAATATAAAAAAGTAAAAGTACAAAAAAGGGTTGCGGCAGGAACAAGCATAGAAAAACGTCCAAAAGAAATTGATAACAGAGATGAAATAACAGACTATGAAATGGACACGGTAATGGGAGGGCAGGGAATATCAAAAAAATCATTTCTTGTACTTACAGAGAGAAGAACAAGATTTGAACTGCTGTTTTTACTAAAACGTCATACAGCAAAGGAAGTAGTAAGAACATTAAATTACATAGAAAAACTTCTTGGAACTGATAATTTCAGAAAGCTGTTCAGGAGCATTACCGTTGATAACGGAACAGAATTCTCCGATGCGGAAGGCATGGCAAAGACAAGACGCAGCAATAAAAAAAGAACGTACATATATTATTGTCATCCATACAGGAGCAGTGAACGGGGTTCAAATGAAAACAATAATAAACTTGTAAGGAGACATCATCCCAAAGGAACAGTATTTGACGATTTATCAAGAAGCGAAGTAAGGCAGCTTCAGGACTGGATGAACACATATCCAAGAAGAATGTTTAAAGGAGAGACATCAGCCAAGAGATTTAAAGAGGAACTGGATAAAATGGATTTTGGGGATAAGAAAGATATAGTATACGGTTTCTTTCTTCCGAGAGCGGCACCTGAAGATATATAAAAATATACCACTCCGCAAAAAAGAAGAAAAAACAGTTGATTAATTAGGGAAATTGAGCTATTATAATAGTGTCAATTTAATTGTTGTGCAAAAAAATAATAACAAAGAAATCTTTTGTCGTAACATCTCACAAAAATCCAAAGACTTAGTACAATTTTAGTACGAAGTTGACTGGTGCACATATCCATTGTCACTTTGAACTAAAATTTATAATATTTGTAAATTTCACAAAAAAAACATGTAAATATTTAAACTTTTATGGTAAAATGTATAATACATTGTGTGTTTATATATTAAGCACATATTCGTACAAGAAACAAGGAGGAAAAACCGTTGATTGAAGTAAAAAATCTCGTAAAAAAATACGGTAATCACGTAGCGGTAAACGACCTTAGCTTTAAGATAGAAAAAGGCAGGATATACGGCTTTTTAGGGCCGAACGGTGCAGGAAAATCCACCACCATGAATATTATCACAGGCTATCTTGCAGCGACAAGCGGACAGGTTATTGTGAACGGACATGATATTTATGAGGAGCCTGAGGAAGCAAAAAAATCCATAGGCTATCTTCCAGAAATACCACCCCTTTATATGGATATGACGCCAAGGGAATATTTATCATTTTCAGCAGACCTTAAGGGATTGACAAAAAAGGAGAGAGCCGGACAGCTTAAGGATATAACAAAGCTTACAGGAATTGAGGACGTTATGGACAGGCTCATAAAAAATCTTTCAAAGGGCTACAGGCAGAGAGTAGGTCTGGCGCAGGCAATACTTGGATATCCTGAGGTTATCATTCTGGACGAGCCTACAGTAGGTCTTGACCCAAAGCAGATAGTTGAGATAAGAGATGTAATAAAGGGCTTGAGCAAAAAGCATACTGTTATATTAAGCACCCATATTATGCAGGAGGTCAGCGCAGTATGCGACGAGGTTATTATTATTGCCCACGGCGAGCTGGTGGCAAGAGATACGCCAAATAATCTTGGAAAGCATGTATCCGGCTCAAACACCATAGAGATAGTGGTAAAGGCGCCTGACTATAAGGTAAAGGCTATTCTTAATAAAATGAATGACGTTACAAAATTCGAGGTGCACAATGACGCCGAGGAGGAATGTACAAGAGCATTGGTTTCCACGGGAGTGGAAAAGGATTTAAGAGAGGATATATTCTATGCCTTTGCTGCGGCAAAGTGCCCTATTGTAGGCATGAGCTATTCAAATACATCTCTTGAGGACGTATTTATAAAGGTTACGTCAGGCAGACAGACGGACAGAAGAAATTAGTCTGTATCCGGGCATAAACAGAACGCGTAGGTTCTGTGCCGGAATTAAGATAAGAAAGGTAAGGATTAAAAATGTTAGCGATATATAAAAAAGAGCTGAAAACATATTTTTCCACAATGATAGGATATGCTTTTATTGCTTTTTTCAGCCTTGTGGTTGGCTTTGTATTTTATTATATAAACGTGCTTGGAGCTACTGCCTTTGTAGGCTACGCGCTGAGATATGCTTATATTGCGGTAGTTATGATGGTGCTTGTGCCTGTTTTAACCATGAAGATATTTGCAGACGAGAGACACCAGAAGACAGACCAGATGCTGTTTACGGCGCCTGTTACAGTGGGGAGGATAGTTATGGGAAAATTCCTGGCTGTTGCCACGGTATTTACAATACCTGTTCTTGTAATGCTTACATATCCCCTTATTATGTCTGATTACGGCAATACGCCTGTAGCGGCAAATTATGCTGCAATTATAGGCTTCTGGCTTATGGGACTTGCGCTTTTTGCAATAGGCTGCTTTGTTTCATCCGTTACGGAAAATCAGATTATATCAGCAGTTATTACATTTGCCATTCTGCTGCTTATATTTATTCTCCAGTATATATCAGGCATTTTCCCTACGGGACAGCTTGCGTCTGCCATAGCCATATGCTTATTTATAGTTATATTTGCGCTTATATACTGGCTTATAGCAAGAAAAAACACAAAGAATGCGCTTTTGTACAGCGGAATTATAGCGGCGGCAGGAATAGGGGCGGTTATAATATTGTATTTTGTAAATGGAAGCATGTTTGACGGACTTCTTCAGAATATATTGCTTCGCTGCTCTGTTTACTATATGTATTCATATTATTTCTCGGCAGAGATAATAGATATAGGCAGCTTAGTTTATTTTGTTTCCGTTATAGGATTTTTCCTGTTTCTTACAGTACAGTCTGTACAGAAAAGACGCTGGAGCTAAGGGTAATACCTTTATTTGAGACAGGCTTTAATTTGTGCAAATCAGGCAAGAATGGAGATTATCTTATGAAAAAAAATGAAGAAAAGATAGAAAAGGAAGAGAATATAACATCCTCTACACTGGAGAAGCGCAGGAAAATGACGAGCGCAGGCTATACCATGGCTATGACTGCTTTGGTTTTGGCGTTTATTATCGTAATAAATCTTCTTGCAGGCTCCCTCAGTACGGATGTGAGAACAATAGACCTTACAAACGGAGATATTTTTACCCTTACGGATGTGACAAGGAATTACCTTAATAAGCTTGAAAAGGATGTAAACATATATCTTATACTTGAGGATATTACTAACCGCAATGATGATTTAAGCAGGCTTTTAGAGGTGTATGATGACGCAAGCGAGCATATTGTCGTATCTACGGTAAATCCTGCCCAGAATCCTACCTTTATGGAAAACAGGGAATATGTGTCAGAGGGAAGCATTATTGTAGAATGCGGAGACAGATTCAGAGGTGTTGAGCTTAGCACAATGTATGTTTCCTCAAAGGATTCGGCAACAGGAAACACGTCGTATTATTATGATATGGAGGGGCAGATAACAAGCGCAATAGACTATGTGGTAAGCGAGGATATCCCCAAGGCATATTTGCTTAAAAGCACTACAAGGGACAGCTTTTCAAGCTCTCTCCTTACAGATATAGCAAAGCAGAATATAGACATAGAATCCATAGAGGTATCAAAGGATAATCCTATACCGGAGGATGGGGATATAGTTATATTAGACCTTCCCATAGCTGATATTACAAATGAGGAATATGAGCAGATAACATCATTTATGGATAAGGGCGGCTCCCTTTTAATGTTTGAGCATTATAATATCCCTGAGGACACATACCTTACAAACATTGAAAAGCTTCTTGAGAAATACAATATATCCGTAGAGTATGGCGCAGCCATAGAAGCAAATACATCATATATGTATAATTCACAGGCATATTTCGGAAAGCCGGTTTTAGTCAAGCATGAGATAACACAGGACCTTATAGACAGTGAGACAAATCTTATTGTAGCTATGGGCGACGCCATTAATATCGGCGAGGAGAGAGAGGGACTTACCATTGAGCCATTGCTTACGTCTACGCCAAAGGCATACTATAAGGATGCATCCTTTAAGAAGGGCTCGGCGTCTACATCCATGACGCAGCTTTCCACAGACCCCGTTGGAACCTTTAATTACGCAGTGGCGGTTACAGACAAGATATCAGAGGAGGTCAGCTCAAAGCTTGTATATATTTCATCATATGCATTTGCAAAGGCGGAGCAGTTTGAAAATCTGGTAGGCACAGGAAACGCCCAGTTTGTAGTAAAATGCTTACAGTGGCTTGCAAATCAGGAGGAAACCATTTCTATTCCTATGAAGAGCAGAACCTACAGCAATCTTGTATATACCATAAACGCGCAGCAAAGAATACTTTATGTTATAGTAATTATTATACCTGCGGCAGTTCTTGCCTACGGAGTGTATGTATGGTTTAGGAGAAGAAAGAGATGATGTCCATGGCAAAAAAGAAAACAAACAATATAATAATAATGGCGGCTATAGTGGCGGCGCTTATTGGCATATTTATTGTTATTAATGTAATAAATAAGGAGGAAGCCATAGAAACAGAGGATTTTACATATCCTATCACCACCTTAAAGTCAGGGCAGATAGAAAGCATTGTATATGATTATAAGGATGGCTCCCACGCATACATTAAAAATGTAGACGGAACATGGTACAATGGAGATGATATGGATTTTCCATTTTCAAGCGACGGCTTTGAAAGCCAGTTTGTGGAAGAATTTGTAGGAATTACTGCAACAAAGAAAATTACCGAATATGAGGGAGGACTTGAGGCGTTAGGACTTAAGGAGCCTGAGCTTACGGTTACCGTAACGGGAAAAAATTCTTTGTCAACTACCTATAAGCTGGGAAATTACAATCCTACCATGAAGCTGTACTATATTATGATAAATGATGATGATAAAAACATATATATGGTATCAGATGATTTGGCTTATATATGCAGGCCGGACATATATGATTACGCTTCAATAGATTCATTTCCGGGATATAATACAGATACCCTTGACTATATAGAGTTTACAACGGGAAGCAGCAGCTCAAAGCTGTATTACAAAAAGGACAGCTCAAAGGAGGATATAACAGGCTTTGAATGGAACTGGTTTTTTGGAGAGCCTTTTTCAAGACTGATGCCTTGTGAGAGCAGCAAAATGGAAACCCTTCAGGAGGATGTGCTTCAAAAATTTGCTTATTCAAAAACAATTAATTACAAGGCTGCTGAGGAGGAAATGGCGGAGTACGGCCTTGATAATCCAAGAGGAAGCTATAGTATTTATTGTGATGTTAAGGATGAAAACGGAAATATAACGGATAAGGCAAGTATAACCGTATATATAGGAAACCTTAACAGTGAAGCAGGGGGCTATTATACAAGGGAAATAAAAACCGTGGGACTGACACAGGAAAAATCAAGCGTAGTCAGAATAATGGAAACAGCGGGCGCCGAGGCGGTAATGGGTATAAATCCTCTTAATTATATACTTCAAAATGTTTTATTCCTGTCAATTAATGATATAGACGGCTCATATATTACATTTAACAATGGAGAAAACGATTATACCTTCTCGTTTGAGGGAGGAGACGCAGACACAACAGATGATGATATATACAGGCAGGGTGATAAGGAAATTGACGACAAGGCCTTTAGGGATTTATGGTATCAGATGACGTGTATAGCCCCTGAACGCATAATAACGGAAAAGACCTCCACAGAGGCTTTAGATGCGGTTTATACTATATTTTCAGCCAGAAATAAAGACGATTATTATGGAAATATAACCGTAAGATATATAAAGTATGACGCAACATATTATCAGGTAGAGATAAACGGTATTACGGATATGCTTATGAGGAAAAAGGAAGTTGATGATTTCTTTAAAGCCCTTACTGAATTTGCAGAAAGCAATTAAAGCATTAAATTAATATTTGCCTTGTCTTATGCTCAGGAAGTCTTTGGCATATGACAGGGCTAAATATTTATATAAAATTTTAAAAATGAATAAAATATATTTCCTTCGGGGATAATTACTTTTGTAAAATATTTTTGGAAGGAGATTTTTATGAAAAAGATTAAGTTATTTGCTTTATGCGCCCTTATGGTGGTAACTATGGGCTTAGCTGTGGGTTGTACATCTAATGATAACGGAGATAAAGACAACAATAGCGTAACAGACGGAAACAATAATGATAATAACACAAACGGAGGGAATAACGGAAAAAGCGGTAATGGCGGAGTCCTTGACGATATAGGCGACGATATCGAAAGGGGCGTAGACGACATGGGAAATGATTTAAAGAATAAAACGGACGGAAACGGCAACAACGTCAACGGAAACAGATAGAAGGCCTGTTATCGTGTGTTTCTTGAATTAATTACAAGAAATATACCCATAGGAATAAGAAAAAGACTAATCCACTGGGATGTGGAAAGACTAAGCCATATGCCACGGATTGTATCTCCTCTGAAAAATTCCAGAATAAAGCGTATAATACCATAGGAGATAAGATATATGCCGAGAGAGGCTCCCTTAACGGGAGTCTTTTTTCGTGTATAAATAAAAATAATTACAAACAAAATAAAGCACAGGCCGGCCTCAATTAACTGAACAGGAAACCGGGGATAAAGATGAAGATACGGGGATGCTTCATTGTAGGGAAACTGTACGGCAAAAGGGCCGTAATATTCCACGCCATAGCAGCAGCCGCCGAAAAAGCAGCCGATTCTTCCAAAGCTTTGGGCAAATGGAATCAGAGGAGTGAGAACATTTAAAAAAATGCCCCTGTCAAAATGAAAGGCATGACAAAATATAAGCACGCCTATAACGGCTCCTATAAGGGAGCCGTAAAATACATAGCCCCCAAATAAAAAATCTGCTTTCTCATAGAATGACATACTGCTATATGTATTGTAATCGGAAATAAAGGAAGGAAGCCTTGTGATGGCATAAAGAAGCTTGGCGCCTATAAGAAGCCCTGCCGCCGCAAAGGAGCCGGAGCATATAATATACCGGGCATGTATGCCGTAAAGCCTTCCAAGAGTTGAACATACGGCAAGTCCCCCGGCAAATGCAATTATGATAATCATACCGTATACAGGCAGTTCAAAACCGCCGACATGAATGTATGGATACATAGCTTCCTCCCGCCATCAGGCTGTGAATATATGTAAAACCATATCAGAAATCCAAGAGAAAATCAAGATATATACATTAAAAATACTATACCCCAAGAGCCGTAACTAATAGTATACAGCAGTTCAGCTCGGACCATACACTATGGGGAGTTCCGTATTGCAGTTTCAGCAGGCGGGAAGCTATATAATATTTTATGGAAACATTGAGAAGGCAATTAGAAATTCATTAATACGAAAC
>ERZ777305.2801-NODE-2801-length-13568-cov-3.582772_pt1 | contig 13568 bp, 10 predicted proteins | sample MGYA00374965_ERZ777305 | MGnify/ENA primary metagenome ERZ777305 (study PRJEB29328, sample SAMD00013331) | mouse gut metagenome | study: EMG produced TPA metagenomics assembly of the Metagenome analysis of fecal microbiota from mouse which was promoted... | reverse complement strand
GCGGGAGCGCTGGTGTTTACGGCATTTTCCGGCTCACACCAGGATGCGATCTCGAAGGGGATGGCCTGGCGGGCGGAGGGAAGAAGCGGAGAAAAATGGGAGGTGCCCTATCTGCCGGTTGACCCGGAGGATCTCGGGCGCGAATATGAATCCGATGTGATCCGCATCAACAGCCAGTCCGGTAAGGGCGGGATCGCGTTTATTCTGCGGCAGCGCTTCGGCATTGTGCTTCCGGATAAAATGAAGGATGCCGTGCGCATGCTTGTTAAGAGCGCTTCGGACGAGAAGCACCAGGAGCTTTCCCCGGACGATATTTACCGTCTTTTTGAGGATCATTTCGTCAATCCGCGGCCGGTCTTTGACGTGCCGGAATGCCACTTCCGCCAGGTGGACGGGATTGCGGCTGAGGTGACGATCGCGGCGGGAAAGGAGCGGCGCGTTGTGCAGTCGCAGGGCAACGGCAGGCTGGACGCCGTGAGCAGTGCGGTAAAAGCGTATTTCGGACTGGATTATGTGCTGGCAGAGTATGAGGAGCATGCGATTTCCAAAGGCTCCTCGTCCCGGGCCGCAGCATTTGTCGGCCTGCAGCACGGAGAAGAAATGTTCTGGGGTGTAGGTATTGACGAGGATATCATCAAGAGCTCGATCGCGGCGCTTGTTGCGGCCGCAAATCAGGCTGCACAGTGGGAAAATGCGTCTGAGGGCAGGGAAGAGAGGATGGTTGACATTCTCAATTATATTCAGCAGCATTATCGGGACGTGACGCTCGCCGGGCTTGCGGAAAGCTTTCATCTGTCGGCTCCATATCTGTCCAAATATATCCGGGAGCAGTCCGGCGAGACCTTTCAGGAGAATGTAAAGAAGGTGCGTCTGGGCAGGGCGAAGATCCTGCTTCGCGAATCGACAAAAAATGTAGAAATCATCTCTGCGGATGTCGGCTACGAGAATGTGGAGCATTTCAACCGGCTGTTCAAAAGGATGTTCGGAATGACGCCGGTGCAGTACCGGCAGAGCGGCTGCCCGTGAAGGAAGTTCAGACAAAAAGAAAGCCGCACGAAAAAACTTTGTCCGAAGCTGTCTTGAGGAAGTGCTGATTGAATCAGCACTTCCTCCGTTGCTTTGTTCCGAATGCGGATGCTTCCGGCGGCGGTTGTTTCCGTATTTTAGTATGCGAGGATTTCGTAGCCCGTCTCGGTAATCAGTACCTGGATCTCCCATTGGGCGGAAGGTTTGCCGTCCGCAGTGTAGACTGTCCAGCCGTTCTTTTTGTCCGTCACAATGCGCGCCTTCCCCATATTGATCATCGGCTCGATCGTGAAAACCATGCCCGGGGCCATCACCATCTCGGTGCCGCGGCGGGAGACAAAGCTGACCCATGGTTCTTCATGAAATTCCAGCCCGACGCCGTGACCGCCGATTTCACGCACCACAGAATAGCCGTTTTTCTTTGCAAAATCATTGATTGCCTGTCCCATGTCGCCGAGGAAACCCCATGGCTTTACCTGCGAGAGTCCCACCTGCAGACTCTGTTCCGTAATGTCCACGAGACGCTTTTTCTCCTCCGATACCTCGCCGATGCAGAACATGCGCGACGAATCGGAAAAATAACCGTCCAGGATGGTGGAGCAGTCCACATTGATTATATCACCTTCCTTCAGCACAACGTCCGGAGACGGGATGCCGTGGCATACTTCGTGATTGACGGAGGTACAGACGCTTTTCGGGAAACCTTCGTAGTTGAGTGTCGCAGGAACAGCACCGTATTTTGCAGTCTGTTCGGAAACCCAGCGGTCAATCTCCTCCGTGGTGATGCCTGCACCGATATGTTCACCCACATAGTCAAGTACGGCGATATTGACCTTGGCGCTCCTGCGGATGCCCTCGATCTGGGCAGGGGTTTTGATAATATCACGGGAAGGGACAATCGCTCCCTGCCGGTGGTAAAAGTCTATTTTTGAGTCGAAACTTTCGTGGCAGTTTTTATATTTAATGCCGCTGCCGCACCAGCAGGCGTCGTTTCGTCCAAGCTTCGTCATAATCATATCCTCGATTCTTTCAGATTGCTGCGGCGGCAGCAGCGGGCAGTGCCGTTTCTTGAACCGCCGTTTTTTGTTCCGTTTGCACTCCGTAATCATAGCACCTTCGAGAAAAAAAAACAAGGGAAACGGAGGAAGAAAAAGGAGAAAAACGGAGTACTGACTGCCGGAAAGAAAAATATCTGTTCGGAAAATTAAAGTTGACAAATAGGATTAATGCTGCAGATATTCGTAGATGGCTTCGCTGGTGTTAATATTGGCCTTGGCAATCAGTAAAGCAGCCATGGCGCACCTCCTTTGGCATAGTATAACAGGGCAATATGGAGAGAGTATGGAATGTTCCGTTTTTCTCAAAAATTTAAAGGCAGGCAGGCTCTTGACAGACTCCTGCTTCCATGCTATATTCAAAAACAAGGGTGATGCCGTATGCTTGTCCGCTGCGGCATTGCCCTGCGGAGCCGGAGCGTTTTATTCCGGATCTGATTGATTGGCCGTTAAAATAGTTTTGATTGATGTTAACCGGATTGGTATAACCGTTAAGACGGGTTTGATTTAAGTACAAAACCGGTTTCGGATTGGAGGACCCCATGTAAGGATATTCCGACAAAGGAGGACATAAAATGCGCGGGCGCCGGAAGACGGCGGCTGGTGTTTTTTGTGTACCTGTCCGGTTGGAATATTTCTTTAACAGCTGGGGTTTTTTGCGCTCTTTTTCAGGGCAGAAAGACTGCTGCATTTTTGTGATGCTGTGAAAGATATTCCATGCTTTCACGGCTTTTTTTATGCACAAAGTGTGTAAGAGAAAACAGCTGCTGACGCGATGCAGCACTTTTATACAGAAAAAAATATTCAGCCCGCCCGGGCAGGTGCAGATTGCGGGCGGCATTATGAAAGAAAATATAAAAGGAGATGCTGATGATGGAACAAATATATAAATATCCGCGTACAAGACATCTGGAGGGATCCCGGGAGCAGGCGGGGGATGAGGATTTAAAAACAGTAAAATTCACCGAGCTGGAGGGAAAGTTTCTTGTGCTTGAGGAAAAAGTGGACGGCGCAAATTGCGGTGTCAGCTTCGGCGGCGACGGAAAAATGTATCTGCAGAGCCGGGGGCATTTTCTGAACGGCGGCTACGGGGAACGGCAATTTGATCTGTTCAAACGGTGGGCCCGCTGTTTTGAGGCTCCGCTGTGCAATCTGCTGGAGGATCGGTATGTATTGTATGGAGAATGGCTCTACGCAAAGCATACGGTATTTTATGACCGGCTGCCGCACTATTTTATGGAGTTTGATATTTATGACAAGCAGGAAGGGCGATTCTTCTCCACAAGAAAGCGCAGAGAATTTCTTGAAGCTGCGCCCTTTGTGAAATCGGTCCGTGTTCTTGCTCAGGGATATTATAAAAGTGCGGAGGAGATTGCGCGCTGGATCGGCCCGAGCCTTTTTATTTCCGAGCAGCGCAGGGAGCACTTTTCCATGCAGTGCGCAAGGAGCGGAGCAGAGGAAGAGCTCTCTGCAAAGCAGACGGATTTGACCGGTATTATGGAAGGGATTTATATTAAGGTGGAGGACGGCGATTATGTGACTGACCGTCTGAAGTATGTGCGGGCTTCCTTTCTGAACACGATTCTGGACTCGGACAGTCACTGGGTAAACCGGCCGATTGTCCCGAATTGTCTGGCGGATGATGTCCAACTGTTTGAATAATGCCCTGGATTTGCACGGAGAAGGTTTGTTCCAGGCGATGGGGGACGGCCGCATTCAGGACTCAGGTGCAGGGAAAAGCTTCCTGGAAAGGAGTAGGTTAATCAACCGCAGGAAAATGCACCCAGGAAAGGAGTAGGTTAATCAACCGCAGGAAAATGCACCCTGGAAAGAAGGAGGTTACCCAGGTGCAGGGAAAATGCGCGGAGCGGAACAGAGCAGCTGCCGGATGGATGGGAAGGTTGCTCAGGCGCAGGGAAAATGCACTGGACAAAGGAGGAAGATTTCTTGGCAGATAAAAATAATTCATCAGAAGGAAATATACTAGCGGAAATTCGGCGGGACGGTTTTTCTTTTGCACGGCTCGCGGAGTGCTGCCCCGAATTGTCCCGGCTGAAGGGGATACCGCAGAATCCGGATTATCACGCCGAGGGGGATGTGTACCGCCATACTGAGATGGTATGCGGGGAGCTTACAAAACTCGACGGATGGAGCCGGCTGAAGGGGGAAGAGCAGGAACTGCTGTTTCTGTCGGCGGCGTTCCATGATATCGGGAAAGTGTTCTGTACCAGGAAGGAGGACGGTCAATGGGTTTCTCCGAAGCATACGCATGTCGGAGAAAGGGAGTTTCGGCGGCTTGTCTATCTGGAGGCGGAACACTTCGGCCTGTCGTTTGAGCAGCGGGAACTGGCTGCGCAGCTGATTCGGCATCATGGGCTTCCGGTGTGGTTCTGGACGAAAAAACGGCCGGAATACGATTTGCTGAAGGCAGCGGAGAGCGTCCCTCTGCGCCTTCTGTACCTGTTGTCGATGGCGGACATCACCGGGCGGGAAAACCGGGCCGGCGAAGATATGTCCGAACGGGTGGAGCTATTTGCAGATTTTGCGGAAGAGCTTGGAGTCTGGGAAGGCCCCTTTCCATTTGCGAACAGGTATACGCGGTTTCGGTATTTTCACGGGAGTGATCTTCCGCCGGAAGCCAATCTGTACGACGACACCGGATTTGACGTCATTCTGATGTCGGGGCTGCCGCTGTCCGGGAAGGACAGCTGGATTGCGGAATACGGCAGGGAAGCGGCGGACAGCGGCCTTCCGGCAATCTCCATGGATGATATCCGGGAGCAGCTTGGGATTCCGCCGGCAAAGAAATCCGATCAGATTGCCCGTATGGCAGCCGATCAGGCTAAGATTTATCTTCGGCAGAAAAGGCCGTTTATCTGGAATGCGACAAATATTGTCAGAGAGACCAGACAGAGACTCATTGGGCTGTTTGCCGGCTACGGAGCGCGGGTGCATATCCGGTATCTGGAGGCGCCGTACCGCGAGCTGCTGGCGAGGAACCGGAAGCGGGCGCGCAGCATCCCGCCGGAGGTTCTGGAAAAAATGATTCAGAAGCTCGAGCCGCCTGCTCTGTGGGAGGCTTATGAGGTGCGGCGGCCGGGCTGAGGTATTGCGGGGCCTGCGCCGGTTTTGGCGCCGGCGCTTGTTTTCGCTGATGTGACCGGCTGCCCTGACTTTTTATCAAAAAATGCTCCCCGTCCGGAATCGGAACGGGGAGCGTACAGTGCGGGCCGGATGCACTCATTGAATGCAGCGGCAGGTCAGCGGTTCTGAAATACGACCCGGGCGAAGTTGTAAAAGCCGAGATACCAGATATCAAAATCATGTGCTCCCGGAAGCTCGTGCCAGTAAAAATTCTCGTCGCTCAGCTTGTCGGTAACAGCGGTGAGACCGCGAACGGAGTTTTTCGCGCTGGAGTATGCCACGCCGTCCTCGGTTCCGCAGATCGCATAATAATATTTTATGTCGAGATCCGGGAACTGGGCCAGCTTTTCCGCAACCTGGGAGGCCGGATAACTTGTCGGAGCAGCCGAGAAGGCGCCGAACCAGGAGAACAGATCAAGACATTCGCACATCCCGATGTTGATGGTCTGCATGCCGCCCATGGAGAGTCCTGCCATGGCGCGGTTTTCCCGCTCTGTACCGACGGAGTAATTGCTTTCGATAAACGGGATCAGGTCGCCGCGCAGCTCCTGGCCAAAGGAGTAGAAAGAATTGTAATCCGCATTGGTATTCGCGAAATCCGAGCTGGAGCGGCCGTTCGGCGTTACGACGATGAACGGCTCGATCTCGCCGCTGTAAATCAGATTATCCATAATCTTCTTGATTTTGGAATCGTCGCCCGTCATGCCCCACTCGCGCTCGCTTCCGCCGATACCGTGCATAAGGTAGAGCACATTATACTTTGTTTCCTCGCTGTAGCCGTAAGGCAGATATATGTAAGCGTATTTGGTGATCTCAGACTGATCGCCATAGTAATCTTTTGTCTGATAGGATATTTTTTCAACGGTACCGCAGTTATCCTCGCGTTTTTTAATGACTTTGTAATCAAGCATATCCTTAAACATACTTTCTTCCTCCTTTTGATTGTCGTCCGCCGGGGAGCCGGTCGGGTTGTTTTCGGAGTCGCCGTCCGCCGGAGAGCCGGTCGGGTTGTTTTCGGAGTCGCCGTCTGCCGGAGCGCTGGTCGGGTTGTTTTCGGAGTCGCCGTCCGCCGGGGAGCCGGTCGGGTTGTTTTCGGAGTCACCGTCTGCCGGAGCGCTGGTCGGATTATTTTCGGAGTCACCGTCCGCCGGAGCGCTGGTCGGCTGATTGGAATTGCCCGGGATGTCAGGAGCTTTTTCTCCGCAGCCGGTCAGCGGGGCGAGCACAAGCAGGCCGGAGATGAACAGGCAGCAAAGACGGCGGGCTGACCGCCCGGAAAGTAAATGATACAGCATAAGAACCTCATTTCTGCGCCGAAACGGCGCGGTCTGGATTTGTTTTGAATCTGCACTTTCCACAGAAGCAGAGCAGAAGCGGGGGAACGGCGGACTCTGTGATAATTCTCACATTTTCCGATGAAGCACGATGGAAGCTTTGCAGAGAAGAATCCTTTCGGAGCGCCGTTTTGGTTTTGCCGGACAAAAAGGATTCTTCCGCACAGCCCGCAGATCATCTGCATTTAAGACCGGAACATCAATCGGCGGAAGTTTTCAGACAGCCGACTGCTTTGTAAAGAAATGTCTATTCCATATATGCTTTGTGGAATATTTTCTTCCCCTTCCGGATTTTAACGCCGTTCTTCAGCTGCTCCGCGGTAATCTTCACGTCGATTGATTCCGCGCGGGCCTCGTCGATAAAAACGCCGCCCTGCTGGATCAGCCGGCGGGATTCGCTGCGTGACGGAGAAAGCCGGCATGCATCCAGCAGATCAAGGATGCCGATGGTTCCGTCCGTCAGCTGCTCCGGGGAAAGTCTGGTGGACGGCATATTTGAATCATCGCCGCCGCCGGCAAACAGCGCGTGGGAGGCTGTTTTGGCCTTTTCGGCCTCCTCCCCGCCGTGAACAAGCTTTGTCAGTTCATAAGCGAGGATTTCTTTTGCGGCGTTGAGCTGACTGCCCTCCCAGCGATCCATTTCGTCGATCTGTTCCAGCGGCAGGAAAGTCAGCATGCGGATGCATTTCAGCACGTCGCTGTCGGCTACATTCCGCCAGTACTGGAAAAACTCAAACGGGGAGGTCTTCGCGGGATCAAGCCATACGGCACCCTTTGCCGTTTTTCCCATTTTTTTGCCCTCGGAATTCATCAGCAAAGTGATTGTCATCGCGTATGCGTCCTTTCCGAGTTTACGCCGGATCAGCTCTGTTCCGCCGAGCATGTTCGACCACTGGTCGTCGCCGCCGAACTGCATGTTGCAGCCGTAATGCTGATACAGATGATAGAAATCGTACGACTGCATGATCATATAATTGAATTCCAGAAAGGATAGCCCCTTCTCCATACGCTGTTTATAACACTCCGCGCGCAGCATGTTGTTGACGGAGAAGCATGCTCCGACCTCGCGCAGAAGGTCGATGTAGTTGAGCTTCAGCAGCCAGTCGGCATTGTTTACCATAATGGCTTTGTCCTCGCCGAATTCGATGAAACGCTCCATCTGCTTTTTGAAGCAGTCGCAGTTGTGCTGAATCGTGTCCGGCGTCATCATGGAGCGCATATCGGTGCGCCCGGACGGGTCCCCGATATAGCCGGTGCCGCCCCCGATCAGCACGACCGGCCGGTTGCCGGACATCTGCAGGCGCTTCATCAGGCAGAGGGCCATAAAGTGCCCGACATGGAGGGAGTCGGCGGTCGGATCAAAGCCGATGTAGAAGGTTGCCCTGCCGCTGTCGATCAGCTCCCGGATTTCTTTTTCGTCCGTCACCTGCGCGATCAGGCCGCGCGCGACGAGTTCATCGTAGATTGTCATAAAAAACTCCTTTATTTTCATTTTTACAGAGGACCTCCCGCATTTCTGCAGCTCTTGCGAGCAATGCAGCACGGGTGTTTTCCTCCGGGTGCTCCAGCACGTAATTCAGCAGTGCCTCCAGCGCTGCTCCGATGCTTTTCCCAGACGGGTATCCGGCGGCAATCAGATCGCGGCCGTTGACGGCCAGCATTTTCAGAGAAATGCAATGCCCGGCCGAGAGAACTTTGTCAGCCAGCACTCTGGCCTCCGTGAGCTGCCGCAGCTTGTCGGGAAGCAGTGCAGGATTCTGCGCGTGCAGATCTGCCTCCTGCAGCAGAAAATGCGTTTCCAGCCACTCTGCTCCGATGCGGCTGACTGCGCGGCGCACCGTGCGCTCGGATACGGTTTTGCTTTCAGAGGTGTAGCGGTAGTCGTGCAGCTCAATCAGGCGGCTGACCGCACTGACGGTATCGTTGTCGAATTTGAGGCGGCGCAGAATCTCCGCCGCTCTTGCCGCCCCGATGTCTGCGTGCCGGTAAAAATGCGCACGCCCGGATTCATCCACAGTTTTAGCTTCGGGTTTGCCCACGTCGTGCAGCAGGACGGCGTAGCGGAGTATTGTGCGGAGTTTTCCGGAACCGGCGGCATATCCGGGCGTTTGCGCCGCGGCTGTGCTGTCAGCCGCGTCAGCCGCCTGTGTCCGGGCACTGTTCTCAGCCGGATGATCTGGTATGTGCGCTGCTGCGCCGCCCGCTGAGTCAATTGTATCAGCCGCCTGTGTCCCAGCACTGCTCTCAGCCGGATGATCCGGTATGTGCACTGCTGCGCTGCCTGTTGAGTCAGCCGCATCAGCTGCTTGTGTCCCAGCGCTGCTCTCAGCCGGATGATCCGGTATGTGCGCTGCTGCGCTGCCTGCTGAGTCAGCCGCATCAGCTGCCTGTGTCCCGGCGCTGCTCTCAGCCGGATGATCCGGTATGTGCGCTGCTGCGCTGCCTGCTGAGTCAATTGTATCAGCTGTCTGTGTCCCAGCGCTGTTTTCAGTCGGATGTTCCGATTTGTGTGCAGCCGTATTTTCCGCGTTTTTTTCTGTCACGCTGCCCATGGTCTCGCCGATCCGGCCGTCTGCAGCAGCCTTTGTCCCGCCGCCCGGACGGACATCTCTGCCGACCAGATACTGCAGCGCGCGGATCGTGTGCATTCCGACATTATAGATATGGTGCGGATTTTCCTGTGTGGTGGCGAGCATGCGGTCGAATTCCGGCAGAAAAACGCGGGTGAGGCCGAGTTCCTGCGCGGTGAGCAGACGTTCCGGATGATCGGAGAGCAGAAGCTTTGTCAGCTCGGTGCGGATTCTCTCGACGCTGATCCGGCGCAGGTTCTCGGAGTGCGCTGCGATGGAGCGCAGCGTTTCCGGCTCAATGGAAAAATCAAGCTGAGCGGAAAAGCGGACGGCGCGCATAATGCGCAGAGCGTCTTCGCCGAAGCGGTCATCCGCTCTTCCGACGCATCGGATCAGGCGCTGCCGGAGATCGTGCATGCCGCCGAAGACATCAATCAGTCCGGTTTCGTCGCTGTAGGCCATGGCGTTTATGGTAAAATCCCGGCGGCGCAGGTCTTCGGTCAGACTTCCGGTAAACGAAACCTGCTTCGGATGCCTGGCGTCCACGTATTCCCCGTCGATGCGGTAGGTGGTCACCTCAAAGCCGTCTCGTCCGAGCATAACCGTGACCGTACCGTGCTCGATGCCGGTGTCGATCGTGTGGGGAAAACGCTGCTTTACCTGGGCGGGGGCTGCATCCGTCGTGATATCCCAGTCTCCCGGGACGCGTCCGAGCAGGCTGTCCCGCACGCAGCCGCCCACAGCGAACGCCTCAAAACCGTCCGCACGCAGCTCTCCTATAATGTATTGAACCTTTTCAGGAAGTTTGATGGTAACCATGCTCTTCTCTCCAACTGTCTGCGGTAAGCTGTTTCGATTTCGCGCCTGAAATATCCTGTTTGTCTGTCTGCGGACAGACCGGGATTTCCTGTCAGGTGCCGCTTTGCTTCCCCGTTATTCTATCACAAATTTTCCCTTATTAAAAGAAAATCTTTAAAAATCCCAGAAAGAGGGCGGCAGAATGCAAAAAAACCGCGCGGGAATTATATTTTCAGAAAGCATACCGCGCAAGTCTGCGGCATAGAATGAAAGGAACCCTGAAAGGCGGCCGGGGACAGAGCCGCCGGAAAAATGAGAAAATTACAGGGGCTGGGGAGAAATTTTCTCCGCAGCCGGTTTTCGGAGAGATGGAGGGATGAGGTGGAAGACAGGTCAAATGAAATAATCAGCCAGTATAACTTGAAGGTCTGTCGCTCTTATCGTGCGAGAGGTGGGATGGTGCTGGAGACAGACCAAGGTCTGAAGTTTTTGAGTCCCTGCCGTGCGAGCGAGCGGCGGCTGGAGTTTGAGGATGCGCTGAAGCAGCAGATCCGGGAGCATGGCTACCGCAATATAGACAGAGGGCTCCGCAGCGCGGAGCAGAAACTGGCTGTGAGCAACAGTATCGGGGAAAGGTACTGCATCCGGGACTGGTTCGGATATGAGGAGTGTTCTCTGCGCCATGAGGAAAGCGTGCTGGCAGCAGCCGAAAATCTGGCGCGGCTGCATCTTGCAATGTCCGGAATACATCTTCCGGATGATTCTGCTTCGTTTGTGGAGGAAAAGCTGCTTTGCACGGCGGAGAGGCGCAACCGCGAGCTGAAGCGCGTGCAGAGCTTTCTCGGGAGACGGAAAAACAAAACGGCCTTTGAGGTCAGATATCTTAATTGCTGCGGCGCTTTTTATGAGGAAGCGTTGCGTGCAGCGGAGGCGCTGAAGGAACTGAAAACGGAGGAGTGGCTGGAACAGAGCGTTGCCTGCGGCCATGTGATACACGGAAGCTACACCTATCACAATATTCTGACGGAGACCTGCGGCGGAAGGATGGCCTGCGGGACGGGACGCATCGCCACAGTTAATTTCGACCGTGCGGTGTTCGGGTTCCAAGTATCGGACCTGTACCAGTATATGCGGAAGGTTATGGAGAAAAACGGCTGGCAGCTTATACTTGGGCAGAAGCTGCTGGCAGCATACGAAAAGGTACGTGCGCTCTCCGGCAAAGAAAGGCAGCTGCTGATTGTTTTGCTGTCCTATCCGGAAAAATTCTGGAAGGTAACGAATTATTATTATAATTCAAGAAAGTCGCTGATTCCGCAGAAAAATATGGAAAAACTGGAGATGCTGCTTGCACAGCAGGTGCAGAAGGCCGAATTTCTGCGGCGTCTGAATTAGCCGGATCGAGCCGGAGGAGGCATCCGGCAGGGGCTGCCAGATATTGCATGGGCGAGCCGCCGGACGAAACGGGATTTTTCTTGCGGAGACCGGAGATTTGTGATAAGATTCTTGATGAGGCGGAGAGTCTATATTTTCAGGAAGAAACAGGAGACAGGAGAATTCATTTGGGAAGAGATACGAAAGGTACGCGGAATAAAAGGCGGGGCACAGGGCCGTCAAAGGGGGCTGTACTGACCCTGATGGTGCTGGCTGCCGCTGTTATTCTTGCGGTTGCGGCGTTCGGCATCGCCGGAAAAAATAAAAGAGAGGAAAAAAGGCCGCCGGCCACTCCAAAGCCTACGCCGACCGAGGCGCCGAGGACGGATCAGGCGGACAGCAGCTTTACCGGTATTGTCGAGTCCGTGGATACATCGGCGGGAACACTGCAGCTCTACGATGTGGAGATGCAGGAGGTACGGCTGCTCGATTATGACAGTGCAACGGAGATACGCGACGAGTACGGTCTTCATCTTGTTGCCGGACAGCTGAGTGTGGGGGATATTGTCAATGTGGGCTACGATTCCCGGACACGCCGGGCAGTGACGGTCGGAATTTCGGACGAAACCTGGGAGCTGGTGCGGCAGACGGGGAACGGCCGATGATTACGAACGGGAGCACAAATTTTCTTTACGGCGACAGTCTGCATGTTCTGAACGGCACGGAGCGCATGGAGCTCGGCGATATTTTAAAGAGCGATATCGTGACGCTGCGCGGGATCGGAAATGAGCTGTATGTCATTGAACTTCTGCGCGGGCATGGCTATCTGAAGCTGAAGGAGGAGGACGATTACATCGGCGGCAGCCTGATGAACGGCCAGGAATATCTGTCCCAGATTACCGAAGATCTGGTGCTGACCTTGAACGAGGGTACATACCAGCTTACGCTGGAGAATGATGATCTTACCGCTACGGTCGATGCAGTGATTCGCCGCGGGCAGACGACCGTTGTTGATCTGACGGCTTATGCGCGGGTTCCGGACCCTTCGGGGCAGGTGACCTTCCATATTCTGCCGGAGGGCGCGCTGCTCTGGCTCAACGATGAGAAGATCTGGTATGCGGACCCGGTCACGCTGAAATACGGTGCCTATAAAATCCGGGTGGAATCGGGCGGTTATGTGTCCTATGAGGGAATTGTTGAGGTGAATGCCGCAGCGCTGGCCTTTACGATTTCACTTCCGGAAAAGCCGGCGGACGACGGGACAGAGCCGGGCGGCGGAGACGGCAGCGGAAGCACGGGAGACTACGACGGAGACAGCAGCCCGGGAGGAGAAGACGGAAACGGTAGTACTGATGACCCGGGGACGGACGGCAGCAGCGGTTCCGGCAGCGGAAACACTTCCGCCGGCGGAGACAGCAGCACGGGGATGGGCGGCTCCAGCGGGAACAGCCCGGACAGTACTTCGGAGCGGCCGGAGGACGATTCGTACCTGACGGACGACGACCATTATATAATCATCTATTCGGATGATGAGGTGGAAGTATACCTGGACGACGATTATATGGGCGTTACGGAGGATGGCCAGGCGATGATGGAAAAATTCATCGGCAGTTTTACGCTGAAACTGGTGAAGGGGGACGAAACGAAGTCTTATCTGATTCAGGTGGACGACGACGGAGAAGATTTTGTTTTCCGGAGATATTTTGAATAAGTTAATTTGAACAGCCGCATCCGGTTTGTCCGGGCGGCTGTTTGCCGCCGTTTACGCCGGAAGCATTTATATAAAATTCGGGAACAGAAGGGGAATTTCCGGAATAAGGAAAATTTGCATAGACGTTCTGAAAAGAAAGAATCATCCTCGTAATAAGGAAGAAAAATTAACGGAAAAGGAGGAAAGATAAAGAGAAAGAAAAGATATATTTTGGAAAAAGAAGGGGATGTTCCGGGAAAGAAAAGAACAGATTCCGGAAAAGGAGAGGATATTTCCGAAAAGAAAAGAACAAATTCCGGAAAAGGAGAGGAAATTCCCAAAAAGATAAAGAACAAATTCCGAAATAGGAAGGATATATTCAGGAAAGGATAAAATTCCTAAAAAAGTAAGGGGGATATTTCCGGGAAATATAAGGAAGAAATTGCGGAAAAGGAAGGATAAATTTTGGAGAAGGGAAGGGGACATTCCCGAAAAGAAAGAACAGATTCCGGAAAAGGAGAGGACATTCCCAAAAAGATAAAGAACAAATTCCGAAATAGGAAGGATATATTCAGGAAAG
>ERZ777305.2799-NODE-2799-length-13584-cov-4.600192_pt1 | contig 13584 bp, 17 predicted proteins | sample MGYA00374965_ERZ777305 | MGnify/ENA primary metagenome ERZ777305 (study PRJEB29328, sample SAMD00013331) | mouse gut metagenome | study: EMG produced TPA metagenomics assembly of the Metagenome analysis of fecal microbiota from mouse which was promoted... | reverse complement strand
ATAGAGGCATTTCTCGATGTTTTCCCTCTCAGGGGGGGATCGAGGTGCTGGAACCGGGAGCAGGCAGCGGTAATATCATCAAAACATTGCAAAAATATGGCAATTTTTCGATCGACGCGGTGGAAATAAGACCAGAGGAGACAGAGAACCTGCAGCAGCTCGGCGCAAATGTGATTATAGGCGACTATCTGAGCATGAACATTGAGAAAAAATACGACCTCATTATCGGAAACCCGCCTTTTAATCAGGCGATCGAGTTTGTAGAGAGGAGTCTCGAGCTATTAAAGCCGGACGGTATGCTCGTTTTTCTACTCCGCACCGCATTTATGGAAAGCGACCGGCGTTTTTCATTCTGGCAGAAACCAGAGCACCAGATCGCCGGACTCTACACATTGCACGCCCGGCCGAGCTTTACGGGACACGGAACCGACGCCACGAGCTACTCGTGGTTTATATGGCAGCCCGGCAGCAGGCGCCAGACAATAAAAATTATTTAGGAGGTGCAGCTCATTGGATAGAGAGGACGCAAAGAAAGTCATAGAAAATTTATCAGAAAAGCCGTTTATTTGCTCGGACGAATGGATCGAGGTAGCGGGCGGCTATCTGGTAACAACGAAGGAACATTTCAAAAAGCTGGAAAATGCAGCAGCTAAAGGAAAGGGGGCAAAACCATGAAAATGACCTATATATGCTCGCCGTGCCGCGGTGACTATGAGAAAAACATCATCAAAGCGCAGGAATATTGCCGGGAGGCGTTTCTCGAGGGCCTGCTGCCGATCGCTCCGCATGTATATTTCACTCAGTTTATGGACGACGAAAAACCAGAGGAACGGGAACGCGGCCTTCTTTGCGGGCTCCAGCTCCTCAGATATTGCTAGTCTATAAGAGTTTACGGCTGCCGTGTGAGTGCCGGCATGTATAACGAGATACAGCTCGCCGGCGTTCTGGGGATTGAGCTCGAAGTCTACGGCCCGCCGGAGTTTGTCGAGCGCGTGCAGGAAATATACAACAATGCGACGGTAACACAAAAAGCGCCGACTCTCAGAAAAAAAGGACGGACCGCTGGTGTATCTGCCGGAGCTCCCGCCGCCGCTCCGCTGACTAAAGAACCAGAAATAAACCCGGCTGCCGGCGTCGCATGTGTAAATATCAATTTTGAGAAGGATCTGGCCCGGGAGCTTGAAAAAGAGCTCAGCGCCGGCAATATTTTCTCCGGGTTTATGACAGGAGGTGCTTAATATTGACGGATAGCAGAAAAAACGCGGAAGGCTACGCGGATCCGACGCCCTATCTGGCCGAGAGGAACATCGAAGCAGAACGCCGGCAGCAAGGCCGCCGCTCCAAGTATGCCGGGGAGCGCTTCGAGAGCATGATCTCGGCAGCCTGCGACTATTACCGCGGCGAGAATATTGCAGACATTGAAAAGACGCCGGAGCCTATGAGACCAATCAAACCATACGGAGACCGGAGGCGCGGCCAGTACATAGCGGTATTTGTGAAAAAGGCCCAGAACGATTATAAGGGCATACTCAACGGGGGCCGGTGCATTGCCTTCGAGGCGAAACACACGGACGCCGAAAAGATAGAGAGCTCGACCGTGACAGAGAGGCAAGCCGACCTTCTCGAGAATTACGAGAAAATGGGCGCGAGCTGCTTCGTGCTGGTGAGCTTCAAATTTGAGCAATTTTTCCGGATCCCGTGGAGCGTCTGGCGCGACATGAAGGAAATATACGGGCATAAGCACTTGAAACGCAGCGAGATCTCGGAATATGAGATCGGCCTCAATCATTTAGGAGTGCTGGAGTTTTTGAAAAAGACAAAGGGAGGAAATGCCAATGCTTGAAAGAGCTCTCAATGATTTAAGAAACCCGAAAACAAATACCGCATATCTCCAGATACTTGCAACCTTTACCGGTTCCGACGGTTCTATGGGTTTTACTACTGGCCAGAGATATGAGTTGATTGTGCGATATATCAGGAGCCGCGGCACTTTTGAGGCGAGGACGAAAGACGGCAGGCTCTACTGTCCCTATCAGAGCACGGGCTCTTTTGTGGCAAACTGGAGCGCCTCAGCTATTCAGAAGGGGGCGTGAATATGAAAGCATTAACAATATGGCAGCCGTGGGCCTCTCCTATCGCAATAGGGGCCAAAGGCTACGAGACAAGAGGCTGGGCCACAAAATACCGCGGGCCGATTGCGATCCACGCAGCAAAGCGGCCATATATGGGAATTTTCAAAACATTGCCGGCAGAAACACAGCAGATCCTTCGGGGGTTATTCGACCTCGAGCGCGAAGCTCTGCCGACCGGCGCCGTAATTTGCACGGCTGAGCTTGTGAACGTCTGGCACATAGTTTACAACCCCGGTACCGACGTAGACGTGGCGAAAAATATCCCGATCGGGGCCGAGAGCCTGAGCAAAGACAAACACGCGCCAGATTTTCACGACTATATTGTGCCGACGGCTCAGGAAATAGCTCTCGGCGACTGGACGCCCGGCCGCTATGCGTGGGAGCTCAAAAACATCACCATATTGCCGGAGCCGATACCGGCCAAAGGGCAGCAGGGCCTCTGGAACTGGGAGCCACCCGGGGAGGTGCTGGCGTGAATGTAAAAATAACACCGTGGAAACCGGGAGACGGCGGCCTCTTGTGCCTGCCTCTCCGTTCCAATATACCGGACGCAAGCAAGCACCCAGACTGGAAACCGGTAAAATGCCCGCTTTGCGGCCGTGATTGCTGGGAGCCAGAGCTTGCGCGTCTGGCAATGGCAGCGGGAGCCTCTGGGGCATGTACTGAGTGTGCTATCCGCGCCGGACTATCTCAACCGGGAGGAGGTGACAAAAAGCAATGACCGCGGAGGCGTTCATCGGAGCGGAAAGCTCCAGACACAAAACGAAATTCAAGAAGGGAGATCAAAACCATGCCGAAACAGACAGTACAAAGCAACATTAACCTCGAGAGTCTCGCGGGCGGCGCTTTTGCCGAGAAGCTCAACGAGGCGCTCATGCAGGTGGCCGAAAATATTCAGAACCCGAACACAGAGGCCACCACAAAGAGACAGATCCAGATCCTGCTCAAATTTGCACCCAATAAGACACGGCAGCTTGTGAGCACTCAAATCTCTGTCACGACAAAACTCGCTGCTACTGAGGCAATCGACACGCAAATGATTATGGGCGTAAACATGAGAACCGGCCAGATCGAGATCGCAGAATATGACGGCCAGATCAGAGGGCAAATGTCCCTCTCAGACCTTCAGAAGCCGGCAGCAGACGAACAACCGGCACCGGCACAGCAGGCGCCCGCAGAGGCAAACGAAGCCGCTCCGGCAGCAGGCGAACCCGAGGCGCAACCGTCCGGCAAACCTCTGGATCTGAAAAACAGAGGCAAACAGCAGACACCAACAGAAGCTCAGAAGCCCGAAAAGGCAGAGGCGGCAGCAGGCGCTCTCGTCCCGGGCAAAGACTACGACGAAGAAACCGGCGAAGTGCTGGAGAACGGGCGACCGGTGGACGACCGCCGGACGACCGGCAAACGACCGGAGGACGAAAACAACAAAATAGTACCACTCGGCCAGAGAGCCGCGCAAGGATAAGAAGGAGGACAAATCAATGGATAACATCAAAGAAGCGATTGCCTATATTGCAGAATTAGCCGTAGAGGCAGAAAAACCCGAACAGATCCAGATCAACGGAAGGACCTATTGCACGAAGAACCTCACCCGGTACGATCGCCCCGATATGGCCGAACCTATCAAAGCGACGACGCTCACCTCTTTAATTGAGTACATCAAGGAAAGCCGGGAGGAGCTTCGGGATCGCATGATAATTCAGGTAGTAAACCCGACGAAAGTGCTGCTTTACTCTGGATTGCTGGCAGAACGCAACCGCGAGACGCTTTTCGAGGTAAATGCACTACTCCCCCGCTTTAGATATGGCGAAGATTATGAGCAGGAGGCTTTTCTCATTTCCATGCAATCATGTTTTAAGGAAAGCGACGACCGGGAAACCGTGACTTTGTTCGCTGGAAATATCGTCAACACTCAGGAGGCGGCTTTTTCTGACAATGGCGTCACTCAGCAGGCCACAATGAAAACGGGGATCACGACAAAGGAAAATGTACTTGTACCGAACCCGGTGCACCTGATCCCGTACCGCACATTTTTGGAGGTTGAGCAGCCCGGCAGCGACTTCGTTTTCAGAGTTAGCGAAGGGCGCGGCGGCGCTCCCGTATTCAAACTCGTGGCGGCCGACGGCGGCGTCTGGGAGTCTCAGGCTCTCGAAAACGTGCGGAGCTATCTCGTAGAGGCACTCAAAGACATACCGGACCGCGAAAAGCTCACAATCATTGCATAAGGCATAAAGTTATAAAATCAGGGAGGGCCGGCCGGGTGCTGGGCTCTCCCACATAAGGAGGCAGACACATGGAATTATTAAAAAGCCCGTTTTTGAACGATCCGAGCGCTCTCGTCGCTCTGGCTTTTGAGACGGAATACCCCGGGAAGGAATACGAGGCAATATTGGTTGAAAAGATAGAGGACACCGGCGGCGTAGAAATGGTGGGTTGCACTACATACCCGGACGACGGGAGCCTTCCGCTCATAGAAGTGGCCGCACACATACCAGCGGGCGCCGTTCCTGAAATTCTGGCGCATGAGCTCGCGCATGTTATAACACCCGGAGACGACCACGGCCCGGAGTGGAAAGCTGCTTTTGAGAGAATTTACTCAAAATACAACGAGCTGGCACTTGCGCGCTTCGGAAATCAAGAAGCGGAGGCGCAGGCATGAAGGCGGCCGTAATATGTGCCGGCGTTCTGCTGCTTATTATAATAGTGTTCGCGCTGCTACTGCTGCCGATCGCTATGCTGGGCGCATGGCAAAAGAAAGAGCTCGAGAAGGGAGGCGTCTAAACCGTGGGAAAGAAAAAACTTGAAATCACTCAGACGAGGACAAAGGCCAACCGCCAAGAGATACAGATCAATGACATGGACTACACAACCGAAGCGGAGCCGAAGGCACACGCCGACGGCTGCCCGGTTTTTTGCGCGCACGACAAGATCGTGCCGATAAAGGACCTCAGAGAGAACCCTCTAAACCCGAATAAACACCCAGACGACCAGATCCGAGCCCTCGCTGCTATCATCAAGGCGGCCGGCTGGAGGCAGCCGATCACAGTGAGCAAACGCTCCGGCCTTATAGTAAAAGGCCACGGCCGGCTCATGGCCGCGAAGTACGCCAAACTCAAAGAGGCACCCGTTGACTATCAGAATTATGCAAACGAGGAGGAGGAACTCGCCGACCTCATGGCAGACAATCGGATCGCGGAACTTGCAGAGATTGACAGCGTAAAACTGGCCGAAGCCTTCGAGGCGGTAGACACTGGAGCGATCCCCTTTGAATTGACAGGTTACGAGGAGTCTTTTTATCAGGAACTTGCGACGGCTCTTTGCGAGTCGGACCACAGCGACAAGGAAGAAAACGAGGACGTACTGCCGCCAACACCAGAGGCGCCCTTCTCAAAGCTGGGCGACGTGTGGCTCCTCGGCCGGCATAGAGTAATGTGCGGCAATTCAACAAACCCAAAGGATCGGGAGGAGTTGCTGGACGGAGCCGCGCCAGAGGTTATGCTCACAGATCCGCCATATTGCAGCGGAGGACACCAAGAGAGCGGGAAATCAGTCGGCAGCATTGGAACCGTAAGAAAAGGCCAGACAGACGCGCCGAAGATTGCAAATGATATATTGAGCACTCGCGGATATATCAAATTATTAACCGCAGCTTTTGAAGGTATTACTCCTCTATTTGCTTATGTTTTCACCGACTGGAAAATGTGGATCTATCTATATGACATTATCGAAAAATCGGGCTTCGGTGTGCGCTCTATGCTCGTATGGGATAAAGAGTCTATAGGCATGGGCGTGGGCTGGAGAAGCCAGCACGAGCTCTGTATTTTCGGGAGCCGAGGAAAGGCAAAATTTGACGGGCACAAGGGCTACGGCAATGTATTGAGGTGCAGCAGGTCCGGGAATGAATTACACCCGACACAGAAACCCGTCGAATTATTTGAGCAAATTCTCGATAATATGGATTTTGTAAAAACCGTCTACGATCCCTTCGGGGGCAGCGGGACCACTCTCGCGGCAGCGGAGAAAACCGGACACACGGCCTACATAATGGAATTAACGCCGGAATATACCGACGTAATTGTAAAAAGGTATTTCAGGATAGCAGGAAAAGACCAGATCAAACTCATACGCGACGGAGAGGAAATGCTGCCGGAGTATTACGCCGAAGTTTTCGAGGATCTGGGAATAAGCCCGGAATATCAGGAAGGAGAATATGAGTAAATGGGAAAGCCAAAAAAGACACCGCTCCCGCCAGACGTAAAGGCATATATTGACGCAAGTGTAAAAATGATGGCAGAGGCGGTAAAAGAAGCCTGCGGCCCTCTCCAGAGGCCACAGAACGCCAAAACAGCCTTCAAAAGCACCGAGGCCAGACTATACGCTCTGCCGGTCCTAAAGGTGAAAATAAAGGACGACACCGAGAAGATCGGGCAGCTTCGGACCTATGGAGCGCCGGAGCGCAGCAAGTCAATCACGAGATTTTCAAAAAACAGCGTGCGCCTCGATCCAGAGGAGGCTCTGGAGGCTATCATCAAAGACCAAGAGGCGGCTATCGCAGCGGATCAGCACGAAGTTGATATTTTAGAGACGGCTCTCGACTATATACGCGACGATCCATATTATAAAACAGTTTCCGGCCGGTATTTTGACGGGCTCGACAATGAAACGATCGGCGAAAAAATCGGTTGCGACGGGACGACGGTATGGAGGAACCGCCAGAGACTTGTCAAGAGTCTGGCCGTGAGACTATACGGGACGGCCGCTATTGACTAGCCGGAGCTGGCAGCAGGCCCTCTACTCTGCCGTGCAATTTACCGGTGCAAAAAAGATGCAATTTACTTCAAAAAAAGAGTCGTGTTATACTGTTTATAATGCAATAATTAGATAAAAAACCGCACGAGGAAAATCGGGCGGTTTTTTCATGCAGAAAAGGAGGCGATCGCATGGGGACCACCAGAGGAACGACGACTTGCACGCTCTCAAATTATGAGAGCATTGTTAAGACGCTGGGTAATATCGCGGGGGTTGACGCTGAAAAAGTGATTAAAAGATGCACCTCTGACGCAAAGAGCGGGGCGCAGGCGTGGGTATCTGCTGCCGTGTGCGAAGTTTATGCTATCAAAAAGGCAGATGTAAAGGCAGCTCTCGAAGGAAAAGGCAGAGGAAACGGACAAATACGAGTTGAAGGGAAACTTGTCGAGAGCATTGTGCTCACATACAAGGGCCGCGTGCTCACGCCGACACACTTCAAAATGCAACCGAAACAAAGAAAGCCGAAGCCATACCGAGTAAGTCAAGAAGTATTCAAGGGGCAAAGAAAGAACCTGCCGGCCGGCGTGTTCCTTGCCTCGTCTGGAGGCGAGGGATCAACGCAAATACCATTCCAGAGGGAGAGCTCAGAGCGCTACCCTATCAAGAGTATTAAGACATTGAGCGTGCCGCAAATGATTGAAAACGAAAAAGTACAGCCGCTCATACAAGAGAAGATAGACGAAAAGCTCAGCAAGAGGCTGGAGAACCACATCAAACAAATGCTGGCAAAAGCTCAGGCATAGCACGCAACACCACACAAGAGAACTAGAGGCCGCCACTCAGCAGAGACTCGAGGGGCTGACTTCTTTCTATATCCTCAGCGCAACACAAAGCCGAGGCACATCACACAATAAGGCAGACCACAAAGGCAGAGGCAAACGCCACGACCAGAGGGGAGCCGCACAAGAGGCACGGCCCGGCAAAGGAACCGGGGCGGGCCGAGGCAAGCCGACAGCTCGAGCGCCAGCTCGGCGCAAATGCACGCAGCGAAAAAATATTAACACGGGCACACCGCCCGAGAAAAAATAGTATAAAAAATTTTCACGGGTCCTTTCAGTGAAAAAAACGCCTGCGGTGCTTGCGAGCCCAAAAACTTGCTAGACACTAAAAATTTTTTCAGGCCGTTTCGTTACGCCGGGAAGGAGGCAAGGCAATGGCGACACCGAAAAAAGAGAAGCCGGCCGAGACTCCGGGCTACTGGCCGACAACTAAAATGGCTGAATTGTTTGAGCTCAGCGCTCGGAGGATCCAGCAGCTCACGCAAGACGGAATACTCAAAACCCACGACACGCCGGCGGGCCGGCGCTACAATGTGGGCGAAGCAACAAAGGACTACATCAAATACCTGCGCCAGCAGCTCGACAAGAAGCAAGGGAGCCAAAACAACAAGCTCGAGACCGACAAGCTGCAGGCAGAGGTTGACATCAAAAACGCAAAGGCTCGAGTTGCTGAGCTCCAGCTCGCAGAGCTCGAGGGCACCATGCACAGAGCCGAGGACGTGGAGGCAATGACGACCGACCTCGTTTTCAGCATACGCAGCGCGCTCATGGCTATGCCGGGGCGCCTCGCGGTTGACACCGCAGAGCTTGAAACGCCGGCAGAAACATCGGCCAGAATACAAGAGGAGGTCAACGAGGTGCTTCTCTCCCTCTCTCAATACCAGTACGATCCCGAGGAGTATAAAAAGCGGGTAAAGGATCGGCAAGGCTGGGCGAGCGTCGAGGAGATCGAGGACGATGTACAAACCGATTGACACCGCCGCGCATGTTGTAAACCTTAACAACACGATCGCGCGTAGTGTTAGAAATTTCAAACCGCCCGAGCGGCTCACCGTTTCGCAATGGGCTGAGAAAAACCGCCGCTTATCTCCTGAAAGCTCAGCAGAGGCCGGACCGTGGCGAAACACAAGGACGCCTTATCTTGTCGAGATAATGGACGCCTTCACAGATCCAAAAGTCAAAAAGGAAACCGTCGTGGCAGCGTCCCAAGTCGGAAAATCAGAGGTAGAGCTCAACATGATCGGCTACATCATAGATCAGGATCCGGGCTCTACTCTTTATGTGCAGCCGACGCTCGACGACGCCCGCAAATTTTCGAGGCTGAGGATCGCGCCGATGATTAGAGACTCGAAGCCACTGAGGAAAAAAGTCTCAGATGTAAAAAGCCGAGACTCCGGGAACACGATTTTGCAAAAGTCATTCCCGGGCGGCATGTTGACAATCACCGGATCAAATAGCCCGAGCGCCCTCGCTTCTACTCCGGCCCGCTACATCATAGGCGACGAGCGGGACCGCTGGGCCAGCAGCGCCGGCACCGAGGGCGATCCGTGGGCTCTGGCAGAGGCACGTCAAGCGACCTTTTACAATGCAAAATCGGTAGAAGTATCAACGCCGACGATTAAAGGCGCCAGCAACATTGAAAACGGTTTTTATGCCGGCACGCAGGAACGCTGGTGCCACCAGTGCCCGGATTGCGGCGAGTATCACAATATCATTTTTGACAATATCCACTTCGATCACGAAGTCAAGAAAATACGCAACAAAAAGGCGTACACAGTCAAAAATATAACATGGTGCTGCCCCGGGTGCGGTTGTATAAGCACAGAGGCGACCATGCGAAAACAGCCGGCGAAGTGGATCGCGGAGAACCCGGACGCGTACCAGAAAAAAGGGCACCGCTCTTTTTGGTTGAACGCTTTTTCCTCTCCGTGGACTCCGTGGGAAAAAATAATTACGAAATTCCTCGAAGCTCAGGGAGACAGCGAGAAATTAAAGGTTGTTTTCAACACTCTGCTGGGTGAATTGTGGGAGGACCGGGGAGACCTCGAGGACGAGGACACCATGCTCGCACGCCGGGAGGAATACGACGCAGAGCTGCCGGAGGGCGTTCTCGTTTTGACCGTCGGAGTCGATACTCAGGACAACCGGCTCGAGTATGAGGTTGTAGGGCACGGCTTCTACGGGGAAACATGGGGGATAAAAAAGGGAATAATCAACGGCCGGCCAGATACGGCCGAAGTCTGGGAGAAACTCGACGACGTGATCGACCATGTGTACCGGTTCAAAAATGGAAAAGGCTTGAAAGTTTCTTTTACTTGCGTAGACTCCGGCGGCCACTTTACGCAGGAAGTTTATGCAGAGTGCAAAAAGCGCCAGCACAAGCGGGTTTTTGCAATCAAAGGAAAAGGCGGCGACGGCATACCGTACACGGCCCCGCCGTCGAAAGTGAAAATTGTTATTGAGGGGAAAGTGATCGGCCAGTGCTGGCTCTACACCCTCGGAGTTGACGCTGGAAAAAGCAAGATAATGAGCTCGATCAAGGTGCAAGAAAAAGGCGCCAAATACTGCCACTTTCCACGGGGCGAGGATCGAGGGTATGACTCGCTTTTCTTTTCTGGTTTATTGTCTGAAAAGCTCTCTCTCGTAAAAACACGCCGCGGCGACAAGTGGCAATGGGAAAAGCTGCCGGGGCACAATCGAAACGAAGCGCTCGACTGCCGCAATTATGCAATGGCAGCCTTCAGAATTTTGGATCCCGTTCTCGAAGCGGTTGAGAGGAGGCTAAAAGGCCAAGAGCTCAAATCTCCAGAAAAGAAAGAGAAGAAAAAAAGAACCAGCTCCAAAAAAATGTATGACGACTGGTAAGGAGGCAGACAATGACGAAACAACAGAAAGAGGAAAAAATCGCCCAGTTGAGGAAACGCCTCGAGCTCTATTATAAGCGCGAGGAGGAAATGCTCAACGGCGGCGTGCAATCTTATGGACTAGGTACAAGAAGCGCGACGCGCTACCAGACAGACCTCGCCACAATCCGCAAGGCGATCAAGGAGCTGGAGGAGGAGATCGCGTCGCTTGAAAGTAAATCACAGCGCAGGGCCGTTGGAGTTATCCCTCGCGACTGGTAAAGGAGGCGACAAAAATGCAGACAGCTCCACAAAATAAACCGCCGGCAATAGAAAAGCCAGCGGATCCGGCCGAAACACGGCCAAAAACAACAGCACCCGGAATGTCAAACTATGGGTATGCAGAGGCCGGCGCGAGTTGGAAAAAGAAAGCTCTGAGAAGTTTTAACGCCGCGAGCTCCTCTCCTCAGTGGGATATAGATCACAGCAACGACACGCTGAGACAGCGGGCCCGTATGCTCTATATGGCCGCGCCGATCGCAACCTCGGCAATAAAGACAAACCGCACAAATGTTATCGGGTGCGGGCTCAGGCTGAAAAGCAGCATAGACGCCGAGCGTCTAGGGCTATCCAAAGAGGCGGCAAAAGAATGGCAAGACAAAACCGAGGCAGAATTTAAGCTCTGGGCCGAAAAAAAGAACGCCTGCGACGCTACGGGCGTAAATGATTATTATGCAATGCAGCAACTCGCCCTTATGAGCTGGCTAATGAGCGGCGACGTGTTCGGGCTTGTCAAGCAGGTGGAAACGACGCCTATGTGCCCTTATTCTCTCAGGATCCAGCTTGTCGAGGCTGACCGGTGCAGCACTCCACTGATTAACGCCGGGCACTACTGTTTTACCACTGAAGGAAAGGCAGAGAACGGGAACCGGATTTTTGACGGCGTGGAGATTGACGCCGCGGGAATGATAAAAGCCTATTATTTCCGAAATACATATCCCCACATAGTAGCGACCGCCTCGACTGAATGGACCAGAGTAGAAGCCTACGGAGAAAAAACCGGGTTGCCGAATGTGCTTCACGTTATGGAGTCGGAACGCCCTGAGCAATATCGAGGGGTTACTTATTTAGCACAGATCATTGAGCCGCTTTTACAAATGCGAAGATACACAGAGGGCGAGCTCATGGCGGCGCTCGTCGAGAGTTTTTTTACCGCGTTTATTACAACAGACACCGGAGCCGACCAAATGCCGTACAACGAAGTGAACGGCTCCGAGGTTGAGCCGTCGGATCCTGACGACTACGAAATGGGGCCGGGGACCATTAACGTGATGAAACCCGGGGAAGATATAAAGTTTGCGACACCTACGCGACCTGCGAGCGGCTTTTCTGCTTTTGTCCGTGCGCTATGCGAGCAATGCGGAGCGGCCCTAGAGATCCCGGCCGACCTGCTTCTAAAATCTTTTAACGCTTCGTACTCAGCAAGCCGGGCGGCTCTTTTGGAGGCGTGGAAAGCCTTCAAAATGCGCCGCGAATGGTTTGCAAATGATTTTTGCAAACCAATCTATGAGATATGGCTCGCCGAGGCGGTAGCTCGGGGGCGTATTCAGGCCCCGGGCTTTTTCTCCGATCCGTTGATCCGGGCGGCATGGCTCGGCAGCGAGTGGATCGGACCGTCTCAGGGGCAGCTCGATCCCACAAAGGAAATAAGCGCCGAGATACTTGCGAACCAGCACGGGTACAGCACGCACGAACAGAGCACGATCCGACTCAATGGCGGCCAGTGGGAGGCGAACATGGGCCAGATCAAGCGCGAAAATGAAATCATAGCAGACGCAAACGGCACCACTCCAGAGGCTCAGGCGGCAGCAACGCAGGCACTAGCCTCTTTAATTTTTCAAAATTCCATAAAGGAGGACACGAACAATGGAAAAACAGACAATCCCGCGGATAATTAACGGGCCGGCAACTCCGTCGGATCCCGCGGTACCTAAGTTCTGGAACATAGTCGAGGTAAACGACGAGGAGGCCGAGATCACCATGTATGGCGAAGTTGTGAGCCAGAGGCCGACAGACTGGTGGACCGGGGAACCGATCGAGGGGCTTTTCATTACGCCGGAGGGCTTTTTGGAGGATCTGGCTCAGGTGAAAGACAAGGCAAAAATCACGGTACGCATTAACTCCGTGGGCGGCGACTTATACACAGCGATCGGAATTTGCAACCGACTCAAAGAATTAAACGGCGATACGGTTGCCGTTATTGACGGGATCGCAGCAAGCGCGGCCACTATCATTGCTATGGGCTGCAAGGAGAGGGAAATCCCAGAGGGCGCTCTCTTTATGGTACACGAGGCCCTTCTGACACTGATCGGAAATTATAACCACAAGGCCCTTCTCGAAGTCAATAAAAGGCTGGAGGCCGCAAACAAGGCGGCGGCCGAGATTTACGACGGAGCGACACACCTCGGCACGGATAAGATCCGCAGCATTATGGCCCGGGAAACATGGTACACTGGCCGCGAGGCGGTGGAAAATGGTTTTTGTACTTCGATTCGCGCCGGGTGCGAAACGAGCATGTGCATGAGCTCTGTCAAAGACGAGATTATCGTCAACGGAGTGCGGCACTCAATAAAGGGGTTCCGTAATTTTCCCGGAAATATCCCGATCATAAACAGTGTTCAAACGCCAACAGAACCGAAGCCGGCGGCTCCGAGTCAAGGCGTTTCTGCAAATACAAAAAAAGAAGGAGGAAACACAACTATGACACCAGAAGAATTAAGGGCCAAATATCCCGAAGTTGTGGCGCAGATCGAAGCCGCTGCAAGGGAGACGGCCAGCGCTGAGGCAACCGCAGCGGAGCGCTCCAGACTGAAGGAGATCGAGGCAATCGAGAAAACCGTCGGAGACGCTGAGCTCATAGCGGCGGCCAAGTACGGAGATAATGCCTGCACAGCTCAGGAGCTTGCTTTTAATGCTATGAAAAAGCAGGCGCAGCTCGGCGAGCAGCATATCCAGAACACC
>ERZ777305.2798-NODE-2798-length-13591-cov-16.197473_pt1 | contig 13591 bp, 16 predicted proteins | sample MGYA00374965_ERZ777305 | MGnify/ENA primary metagenome ERZ777305 (study PRJEB29328, sample SAMD00013331) | mouse gut metagenome | study: EMG produced TPA metagenomics assembly of the Metagenome analysis of fecal microbiota from mouse which was promoted... | reverse complement strand
CGAGACCGATAGTGGAGGCGGCAGCTTTACCCTGTTCCTTTGTGACCTTATTGGTAGCGATGGCATTTTCCAATTCACTGACTGTAGTTTTTAGTAATTCGCCCCGCAAGCCGTTTGCAGAGAGGATTGTTTTAATCTGTTCTTTATCAAGAGTCGATTGTGCGATGGCGGCTTTGAGGGTTTCGGTGGTGTAGGATCTGCCGATGGCTTCCAAACTAGTTTTATATTCGTTTTTGCTTTTATTTGTTGTATTTAATACAGATGTTATGCTATTTGATGCTTCTGTAGTCTTGGCGAGAGATTTAAGTTGCATGCTTGTGATAACATGTGTATAATTAGATATAGTACGAATATTAAACATTTTGGAGGGTTATATGACACCACAAGAAATGGTTGACAAAATTGATGGACCGGAAACTCCGTATGAAGTATATGCTGATCTTAATGACTTTTTGGATGATGGTAGAAAGGAGGATGCACTTATATACTTGAAAAATTATTTCAAGTGTACGGATGATATTGCTAAAGAGGCATTGATGATTTATATTGAAACACTGTATGCTGAGTGTAAAAGAGCAGAAGCAGATTCCGATGCATCTTTGACGCCAGAGCAAATTGCCCGTGCAAACGCAGTAGCAAGAGAATGGCAGAACAAACCCAAATGCCCGACCTGCCAGTCACAAAACCTAAAGAAGATTTCCGCAACTTCTAAGGTAGTCAACACCGCAGTATGGGGAATCTTCGGAACCAAAAGGCACAAAACTTTCCATTGCAACAACTGCGGGTACGAATGGTAACAATCATAAGACATCACAACCTTTCCTTTATATTTTGATATAGAAAATTGATATAGATAACATAATTACTGCCGAAAAAATGGTCGTCAGAACACACAAAAGTGTTTGAGGAAATGACGTTTGCACCATGGAAATGAGACTCAAGAAACGTGGAAGCCATTGCTTCCGCGTTTTTCGATTTCAGAGGCTCATTGGAATGTCCGGTGCAATGGAGTGCCCGCAAACACTTTTGTGCGGTCTGACATTCAAAACCTTTATACGGGGCTTTTACCATATAAGTATTTTTGCATTACCAGCCACTATATCAAACGCGTTTATCATGAAAGCAGTTAATACAGTGGTTCTTATTTGAAAATGGTGTTGTATGACATAATCTATTTTAGTTATGAATGATTTAGAATGAATTTCTAACAGCCTATATAAGCTGTTTTAATGTCCTAATTTCGCTACGGTCTTCTTATGCCCTGCAAGCTGCTCCTTCTGCTGCTGAAATTCATCAAACAATTCATCCGTACGCTCGCGTGCCTTTTTCCTTGCTTTTTCGACAGAATCCTCATACAGATTGATACCGACAGCGACGGCAGCGATGGCGCCGCCGATCATAGTCAGCCAGCCAAGGGGATTAGTGGTCAGGAAAACCTTTAACGATGCAAGAGCCTTTCCCATTTCAATGCGTAGTCCCGTGAATGCGTCTCCGAGACCGATGGTGGAGGCGGCAGCTTTACCCTGTTCCTTTGCGACCATATTGGTGGCGATGGCATTTTCCAATTCGCTGACTGTAGTTTTTAGTAACTCGCCCCGCAAGCCGTTTGCATGCATAATTGTTTTAATATGCTGTTTATTAAGTGTGGATTGTGCGATGGCGGCTTTGAGGGTTTCGGTGGTGTAGGATTCTCCAACCTTTTTCAGATTATTTTTATTGGCACCAGCGTTTTTTATAGCATCCAATGCGTCTGTAGTCTTGGCGAGAGATTTCAGTTGCGGTTGTATATTTTGAATGTTATAATAAACAAATATAGGATAAGGAGGAGAATGCCATGACAGCATACGAAATATGGGATCAACTCAATCATTTTGTTATTGATCCCCAAACGGATGAGGATGTAGGTAATACAGTTCAAGAATTATGGGATGATAATAAGGAAAGCGAAGCAATTCAATACATTAAAGTTTTTTTCAAGTGTGATGAAAAAACGGCGGAGGATGCTTTTAATATTTTTAAGGAGAAAATGGGGCCGTCTCTTACACCAGAACAAATTGCCCGTGCAAACGCAGTAGCAAGAGAATGGCAGAACAAACCCAAATGCCCGACCTGCCAGTCACAAAACCTAAAGAAGATTTCCGCAACTTCTAAGGTAGTCAACACCGCAGTATGGGGAATCTTCGGAACCAAAAGGCACAAAACTTTCCATTGCAACAACTGCGGGTACGAATGGTAACAATCATAAGACATCACAACCTTTCCTTTATATTTTGATATAGAAAATTGATATAGATAACATAATTACTGCCGAAAAAATGGTCGTCAGAACACACAAAAGTGTTTGAGGAAATGACGTTTGCACCATGGAAATGAGACTCAAGAAACGTGGAAGCCATTGCTTCCGCGTTTTTCGATTTCAGAGGCTCATTGGAATGTCCGGTGCAATGGAGTGCCCGCAAACACTTTTGTGCGGTCTGACATTCAAAACCTTTATACGGGGCTTTTACCATATAAGTATTTTTGCAGTACCAGCCACAATATCAAACGCGTTTATCACGATTGCAGTTGACACAGTGGTTTTGATCTGAAAGGGATGTTCTATGACATGATCTATTCTGGTTAGGAATGATATGGACGAATTTCTAACAGCCTGTATAAACAGTTTATGGATCATTAAATATTGATTTGCACACACATAAGAAATCGAAAATCGGATTTCGAGTCCTTGTGTCTATACAAAATTTTAGTAAGTTTAATTACATTACAATATAGAAATAAATGATATTTCCCGAAAGCCATTGCAATGATTCAGTCCCTGCGCAGCTTGAAACAACTAAGGCCGCACAGGGACTGTTACAGTTTTAAGTGGTGGTTTGATTTTTACTCGTTGGTTGAAACACTGCAACCAAACGTATTACTGAAAATCATAAAATCGCAATACGCACTATGCATTATTAGTAAGCTGCATTATGGCAGCAGCCTGCTAAGAGGATGGGTATGTCTGTGAGGATTGCTCTCTGATTTTTCAGAGTCCCGTCCTGCTCGTTGTCCATTTTCACCAGTACTTAGGAACCTATTGGTTCTCACCGATATTACCATATACCAGCATGATCAATTTTTTCTGCTTTCGCAACCTCATCCGCATTGGGGATTACGGTTTGACATGCATTAGATGGATTTCTCCATTCTTACCTGATTGTAAGAGACTTTCAAGCATTTACTCCTCCATGTTTTGTTTATACTCCGCTGAAAGTGTTTGCAGAGTCTTATTAAAAACCCCATGTATCCATAGACTTGTAGACAACGCCATCATGTTGTTTCCTTATCTATGATCGCCCAACTAAAATCTCTCGCCAAAGTGATTTTAATTGTGTGTCACCTTATGTCACCATAAAGTCAAGCAAAGTTTTTAACGAAGGCAAACAGACCGGCGCCAAGTCCGATCGTGCCTGCAGAGCCGAGAACGTCAGTGATGTGTTCTACGACAGACAAAAGACTGTTCAAGCCGTTGACCGCGGTGGCGACAGCGTCCGAATCCGCGATGTTTCCGAGCGTGGCAGTCCATGTATTGGATAAACGGTTTAGGGAACCCTCCCATGAATCTGTGGCCAGTTCCGCTTCCCGTGCCATGGAACCGGCGCCATTCTCATACTGCGTCAGCATGGACTCATAGGTATCCCATCCGCTGAGCAGCGCGTCGAGCTGCGAGGCAGTGGAACCGCCGCCGACAGCATCCAGAAGTGCATTCCTGCGGATATCGTTTTCATCCAGTCTGCGATAGGCGTCAGCCAGTTCGCCAAGCACCGTCATCGGATCGCGCAGGGAGAGGATTCCGCTTTTGGTTTCCCCCAGCCTGACATTCAACGACTCACAGGCGGCTTCATAGGCAGAGAGTCCCGCCGCATCGATTCCGGCGTCTTCGTCGCAGATTTGCCGGATATAAAAAAGGATGGACCGGAATGCGTCTGCCGTATCCGGGGCGCTCCCTCCGGCAGCCGCGGTCATCGTGCCTAGTGCGGCCGTCGTCTGTCCGATACTGACGCCGAAAGAATCTGCTACCGCGCCGACAGCCGCAATGCCTTCCGAGAGATCGGTCATCGTAACGGTGTTTTGATTGGAGATTTCATTCATGCCGTCAAGGGCTTTTGTCAGTTCCGTAACGGAACCGTTCATATGGTAAGCCCTGTCGGTGGTAAGGATCATCTGCCGTGCCAGGGCGGAGGTCATGCCGCCTGCCGTCTGTGCGGCGAGTGATAATTCGGAAATGGCTTCCGCATTGTCATAACCGGCACGCAGTGCTTCCTGTACGCCGGTCAGATAGTCGGAGGCTTTTTGACCGTATGTGCCGGCAGCGGCAAAGGCGTTGTCACCGATGCGGGCAAGGTCTGAGCGTGACAGGCCGTTGTTGGAGGCGCCGATCTGTGTTAAGAGTGTATCGACCTGACGCAGCTCCTTCACGGCATTCTGCGTCTGGGAGATAAAATAAGTAACCGCGGTATTTAAGGACAGCCATTTGGAAATACTTTGCGCAGCCTGCGTCATCTGGCTTTGGAATGACGAGCCGAGTTGATCAATGGAGCGCATGGAGCGCTCGGTGTTTTTGAGGGTCTTGTCTGCATGTTCGAGACTGCTGTCTAATCGGCCGGGAATCTTGACATCGGACAACTGTCGCTGAACCTTTTTGAGGTCAGTGTTGATCTGTGCGGTTGTTTTTGGTACGTCCAGACCGAACACCATTTTGTAATCAATTTGAGAAGACAATGTTCTACCATCCTTTCTTATGTTTCAATGTTTTGACTTTTACTTGTTTCGGAAATGTAGAACCTGTATTCAGTTTTTCTTTTGATTTTCCGTATGGATGATCTCAGCCAGCTTTTCTGTAAATTCCCTTTTTAATTCCGCCTCAGGAATGTCCTTTAAGGCAGCATACAATTTTTGCAGCAGTTCGATCGCGTCGCGGTGTTCTTCCGTGACAGTCAGAATAGCGCCATAGAGCATGGCTTTTACTTTCCATTCGTTTCTCTTCATTTTGAAATAATGTCTCATTGATGAGTCCTCCTTTTCATCTGCTTAGTATTTGTAAAGGGGCTTCTGCCCGGTCAATGTTTGTTTATATGCTTGATTGATCAGTTCCATGGATATTTCTACTTCGCCATTTTCAAGTCCGTTTTCTTTTAGTATCTTTTCGTATTTTTCATAGATGTGCAGGCAATGCTGAAAGCTGTCTTTATTGCACGGCTTTCCTTCAGATACCTGTGTGGCGAAATTGTTGATCTCCCAGCGCATGTCGTCAATTTCTTTTTCGACGAACATCTGCGTGAGCTTTTTGATGTCGTTTGCGATCTCGTCGTCGCGCAGATCGGAGTGCGCGGCATCCGTCTCATGTTTTTCCTGAAGGATCGCGAGAGCCTGCGAAGTTCTCAATAAAAGTTCGTGTGCCTCACGCTGTGTGCGCATCCATTTTGTTTCAAGACCAAGCTTATGGGCGAACCATTCAAAGAGGGAGAGCATGGTCTTAACACCGATCAATATGACGAAGACGGAGATGAAAATCGACGAAAAGTTGATCTGTGCAAGTTCTGTTATTTCATTCATGTCGTTAACCGTTTACCTTTTTAAGCAGTTGACCTGTTCCAGTGCCTGCCTGATTTTGTCAAATCCCACCATCGAGGCAAGTCCGCCTGCAAGCCCCATCAGGATCATGTACAGGATGTTAGATACGGTAAACGGAATCGCGTTTAGATAATAGTAAACGGCTGTTCCAACACTGCCTACGATCAGGGCGCTGATGAGTGCGAGAAGGTTATAGGGGAGATTTGCTTTGTCGGCGGCGATATGCTTGACGCCTTCGGTTACAAGACTGCTCAGCGAGGCAAATACGGAGAGCAGGATCAAAAAAGTGGTTGTGTTCATATGAGTATTCCTCCTTTGATATGAAATTAAAAAAGATGGAGCCTTAAGGAAGTTCTGTCATAGACAGGATTTTCCGCTAGGTGCATTTCCGGTTTTCTTTTTGCCCGTAAAGAATATAATGCTTATAGTACAGGGGCAGATTGCCGCCAAATGCGTTCCGCAGATCGGCATGACAGCTTTGGTAGCGGTGGACGTTAAAAGAGGCATTTGCAATACGCCCTTCCCTCATGCCGTATTGACAGAAATGACGAAAGAGCTTTGCTGTGTCCGTGCCGAATGCTGCCTGAAGGTCCGGATAGGCGCTGGCATAATATGCAGGGTCAAAGACGGGAGAGTAGTCTGCGTTCTGCCAAATATAGGGAGGCGCCTGATGGGCGGGATTTTGTGCGGACGGGGGACTGACGGGCGCGGTAGATCCTGCCAAGATCCGGTTGACCTGCTCTGCAATGTAGCTGTGCCTGCCGTAAAGGTAGCTGCCGGGACAGCTTTTTGCGGCGAACCAGCGGTGGACAGTCATGTTCTGTAAGCTGACATTGCCAATGAGGGACTTGTCCGCTTTCCATTTCAACTCTTTGATCTGATTTCTTTTGCAGATATCCGCTGTTAATCTGATCAATGACGCCATTGCTTTGTCCGATACATGCCAGTCAGGTGCGCCGCCGTCGTTGGCGACTTCGATCGTCACGGCGCGGTTGTCGTTTGCCGCATTGGAAGAGCACCATGAGCGGTCTCTTTCTTCGACATACAGCGCGATCCGCCCGTCGCTTCCGATGCCGTAATTGGAAGATGCCTTTCTTGCGGCGGAGGCAAACAGGCTTCCGCAGGCTTCGACGGACAGATCGCCCGCCATGCAGTGAATGGTGATCGTATCGATGCCGTGATTTCTGGGACTTGTTCTGTTCGGACTGATTCTTGTGTGATCGGTCAGCGGGGAGTTTGTGTGCTTCATTGGTTTTTCATCTCCTTTCGCAGTTTTTTAGAAACGTAACGCATTGCTTCAAAGTCCGGCATACATGATCCAGTTGATTTTTGGTTTCTTTTCCTGAAAAAGTCATGCGGATGCAGCTGTGAATATCCTTTTTGTCCATACCGATCGCGGTCAGGACGGCGGACGGGGACAGCGATTGACTGTTACAGGCGGAGCCGGTGGATACCTGAATGCCGTTCATATCCAAAAGGAGCATGAGGGATTCTCCGTCAATGCCCGGAAAGCACAGATACAGGTTATTTGGCAGTCTCATGGCGGAATCAACGGGCGCGCCGACCAGATAGCAGTCCGGAATCATGCCGGTGATGCGTCTGTATACATAATCCCTGTTTTGGGAGGAGACGGCAGAGTAGTCGTACTCCGAAACAGCTTTTCCCAAAGAAGCGATACTGAGAACGGATTCCGTTCCTCCGATCAGTCCCTGTTCCTGATTTCCGTAGATCAGGGGGGTTAGCCTGATTTCGCTACGTTTCCAGACAACGCCGACGCCTTTAAGCGCATGGAGCTTGTGTCCGCTGAATGTCAGAATATCCACATCGTGTTTCCATATGTCCATAGGGACAGGCATGGAAGGAAGATAACCTGTTGCATCCACAACAAGAATACCGTGATGTTTGTGTGTGACGGAGCCGGCCTCCCGCACATGCTGGATCGTTCCGATCTCAGAGTTGGCGGCTTCGATGCAGACAAGCGGTTTCAGCGCGCCGGACTGAGTAAGAAGCGCATCGAGAGAAGCGATATCAATACTGCCGTCGGCATTTACGCTCAGGGGTGTGTGCCAAAGGCAGGACTCACAGACGGCGCGCATGGATTTGTGGGAGGTCGGGGAGTAGAAGACATGGTATTGATTTTTTTGCGGATCTTCGGAGGTCAGACCTTTTACCGCCAGCGTATTGCTGGCGCTGCCGGACGGTGTAAAGAGGATATCGCCGGTATCGGCATGGATAAAATCGGAAACGGAACGTCTTGCGTCTTCTATGAGTTGTCTGACCTGAGCGCCTGCCGAATGGGTCGAAGACGGGTTTCCGTATAAATCAAAGAGCGACGTCAGATACGCCTTTGCCGTTTCGGACAAAGGCGTGGACGCCGCATGGTCTAAGTAGATGTTCATGATGGGTGATGCTCCTTCTTATTTTTCTTGGCAGGAGGAAAAAGAAACGCTTATGTTTCCTCAGGATCAGCGGGTACGAGCTGGTCATAGAGGTCAGACAGCTTTTCGTAGATTTTTTTGAGCCATGAATTGGATTCCGCCGTGTTGCCGCCAATCTCGTTGAGCGTTCCCGATATTTCAGCGAGTGCGTTGGAGAACGCTGCCTGCATCTGGGAGAGCATGGTTTCGAAGCTGTCGCCGTTTTCCGTGGATTGTCTCATGGCATTCTGTATTGCGGTTGTGATCTGATCGTAATCAACATTCGGATTGATTGTAATATCGCCGCCCGTGTAACCGGAATGGAAGCGATAATAGTTTCCCTGACCCGTGATCCAAGATTTATATGCGTTTAAGTTCTGAAAAACGGGGATAAATGAGGGTGCGTCGGTGTTGCAGCCGCGGACAAGGAAACCGCCCGGAACGCCTCCGGTGCCGCCTGGTATCAGTACAGTCGGATTGAAAGGATAGATCCATTCGGCTTGTACGCCGAAATATACGTTTGAGGGGGAGGAAATGGGATAAACATCATTTTCCGACAATGACATGGCATGATATGTAAAGTCCTCCCGATTGGTCATGATACCATCTGCCCGATACAGATTGATTCGACTAATAGAATAAGTTGGCAGTGGATTACCCCATGCATTTGTCCAATATGCGGACACGGGAACTAAAGAAGACCATTTTGTATAGAAATTAGCATGGATAAATGCAAGATTATCCAAACCGTGCTGAACCGTAACAACACTTTTGAAATATTTAGTCGTTCCGCCTATGTTTTCGTGGAAGTCACTTTCTGCTTCATTCACCGTGATCAAATTGCCCGATACATAAGAAAGCGTTTCATTGTCAGTCCAACTGCGGAATTTGTAATAGCCGGACACGGTGTTAAAGAAATTTGCCGATACCTTATCCGAGCTGATCACGGGTATCCACACAACGTTCACTGTCTCAGGAGTTTCTAGCAGATATTGTTCAAATAGAGAATCCATCGCATCAAGAAAATCTTTTGTCACGATATAAGTATCGTTATCATTTTGTGTGATAACTTCGCCTTCCAGTCCCAGCATATCGGGCAAGAGTGATAAAAATTGATTTAGATTGTCTTTGGACATGAAATCAATGATTTCCTGATTGCTGTCTTCATAAAGGTCATACATCCAATCAAAGAAATCAAATATGGTATCACCCGTGACACTTTTTCCTTTTTCAAGCAGGGCGGCTTTCAAGAAATTTGTAATCGTAACTGGAGAAGACGCCTGAACGGGATGATTGATGCAAAACCAAATGGATGTTATAAGTATAATCGTACATAATAAAACAGATAATATTTTTTTCATAAAAATTCCTCCAATAGAAAAATTCCGCCAACAATCGTTGGCGGAATCAAAATAAATTGTTTATTTGTTTTGTTTGTTTTCTTTTTCCGCATCATGCAGGATATATTGTGATGCGTAATCAAAGAAAGTGATGCCTTTCTGTAGAAATCGGAATGCATATCCGGCTAAACCGATAAAAAGAAAGGAACAAATGATAGAAAGTACTGTCAGCAATGTCTCCATGCAGTGGTCCTCCTGTTTGTATCTTATTGAGATTATTATAGGATGAACGGCAGTTCGTTTCAAGCATAATTTGATCATATCACATCCTGTGCTGAACATATCATGCGTCAACCATCTGAAAAAATGAAAAGAGGGCAGTCAGCAGTACTGCACAGATTGCAGTACCGCCGACCGCATCAAAAAAGGGAAGTGTCATAAAGCGTCAAAATATCCGTTCAGCTTTCTGTTATAATACCGTGTGATCTTCGGACGGACCCAGATCTTGGGCTTACAGACGATCGTATCATAAGTATGGATCTTTTTTTCGGGAACGTAACGGCATTCCAGGCTCAATCCGTCCATCAGTTTTATGACGGTTTGTTCGGATGCAGTCGTGGAGGACAGACAGCCGAAAATGAGTTCCTCCGCCGTCTCAAACATTTTTCTTACGGACGCCTCATTGATGTCCGCCTTATCCGCGATCTGTTTTACAAGCTTTTCCTGTGTAACGATCAAAAAATCACGCACCTTTCTAATACCCGCCGCGCCTTTGCCGTGCGCGCTTCTGGTTCCCTTATTTGCACAAAAGAAAGTCCACGGCTGATGGGCGAATGTTGTCTGATATGTTTGAAAAAAACCATATGGCATGGACGATTTCAAAATCACGGAACCGGTCTGAACATTTGTTCGCGTCGCTTTTTCAACGGTTATGTCGGAGTAGCTGCGCCGCTTTTGGCGTCCGCTCCGGCGTTTCTGCGCCGGTTTCCGTATCTGCTTTGGCGTTTCTGCGTCTCAGATAATTTTCGCGGTTGATTCGTTTCCGCGCTTCTTTTTGACAGCGCGGACAGCGTATTGCTCTGGAGGCGGAGGGAATCTCGGTCCATGCGCCGCAGTCCGTGCATTGTATGTCCTTTGTTTTCGGAAGATTTCTGTTTGCTTCCAAATGCCTGACAATCCGGTTCCCAAAACAGAACCAGAGCAGATGCTTATAACGTTTACCACTGCCGTAGGTGTATTCCACGAGCATGTCTGCAATCGTCTCTTCGCAGTAACCGAGGCGGCAGAAGGATTCCCTGATCTGCTGTGAGATGTAGGAGAGCTGCATAGAGGCATCTGCCTTTTGATTGATCCGGAAGCGATATTTTCTGCTAAGGCTGTCGTAGAGCGATGCCACTTCTTTTTTGCAGACGATATGCGGATCAGACATCATAATCCGATAGTCGATGTAGTCTAATTTTAAGCCGCGCGTGTTGATCGGGCAATTTGGGATTTTGTCATAGATCCGATTGACGAGGCTTGCGTTACGCTTTTCCAGCTGGGAAGGCTCCTTATCCTTCGCATAGGCAAAGAACGCTGGCAGCTTCGCGTTTGTAAAATGTGCGATTTCCTCTTTGATCTCTGGCGGAAACTCTGGCTTATATAACGTTTTTGCATAATCGATGACAAAGTTACTCTGGCAGCACAGGCGTTTCACGCAGTCGATAGCTTGTCGTTTTTCTTCTTTTGTTCCGCTTATAAAAACATTACTGTTCCATATCTTGGAAATATGATTGCTGTACGTTCCGATGTTTCCTCCTGTAAACGCCGCGCAAAGTCCGTCGTAGATCGTCTGACGGTTTAATAATTCAGGCTCCGCTTTTTTCATGTTGTAATAGAGGGGAACGATGCCCTCCATATTCCGTCTGGCGGCTGCGACCAGATCAGGATCTGCGACGACGAGGGACTTGTCGCCGTCTACGTCGTACATGAGCAGTTTGCTGATCAGATCATGGGTGCTTGCGTAAATGCCGTCCGTGATAAACCATGTGCCGATTTGTTCGGCGCGCGTTCCGTTTGAACGGCAGGCGGCATTGCGCCGGATCGCATGCTCTTTATATAAGTGGGGACTTCTAAGGCAATCCAGTGTATCGTGCTGAGGGAACAGTCTGCAAAACACTTCCTGATCCTGAAGCAGTCCTTCGGGCTGTCTGATATGCTGAAACCAGTATTCACAGGCGGCATAATAGTCGGGAAGTATAAAGGTGTATTTTCCGTTTACTTCAAGCTTTCCGCTGCGGTATTTTTTCAGCAGGCTGTTCTTGACGTCGCGAATGACGTCTTTGGCATAAGTATCATTCAGAAGCGCGGGATAAAGTTTCAGAGCCCTTTGGAATGGAGTCATGCCCGTGCGGTAAGGTGTTACGCCGAGAACCTCCAGCATCGTTTCTTTGGACCGGCTCAGATTCCGGATCCGGTCAGCAGATTTTTGTGTGATGAGCGAGAGCTCTTCGTCGGTAACATCAGTCAGCGTTTGAAGCATCTGATAATTGAGCTTTGCATTACCGATCCTGTCTTCTTCTATATTGCAGACGCCGGCACTACATCGGAAGCTCTTATAGCAGTCTTTGTATTCTTCCCACGAATCATAATAGCGCGCCATTTTGAACTGGCTTTTTGTAAAAATAATCTGTATGTCTTCTTTGATCAGATCATGTTCTTTTCCGTAAATATCCGTGATCACGGCGGAACAGTTGTGTTCTCTGATAAATTTCCGGAAATCAAAAACGCCTAATAATCCTTTGATCCAAGGTGCGCGGAACATGAAATTTTTGGCGGAAACGCAGGGCAGGATCATACCGGCGCCGTCGGTATGGGGAACCGGAACTGAGTCGGTCTTTCGCGTGATCGAATAGTCCGTTTCGTCTACAAAATCAAACGTGCCAAAAACTTCGGTCTCAAAGTCTTCCATGACGACCGCGCGGTCGATATCAAATTCCCGCCATTCATCAGTTGCGGAGGCTGTCAGAGCCAGATATGCCAAATGCTTATTGACATTGTTTCCGCCTTTGGCGTTGATCCTGTCGACCGTGAGTCCGCACATCATGGTTTTCTCGATCCTGAGCCAGACGGATTCCTTGATGAAGAGCGCTTTTTTTTCGCGGATCTGTCCGGCGGAAGAAGTAAAATAGCGATAGGTTTCGCCGTGGTAGCGGAATCCAAAAAACAGGAGATCCTTGAAAATTGTAAAATAGTAAACTTGCACGAGAACAAGCGCATCTGTCAGTTCATTTTGGCGGATGCCGATCGCTCTGCTGAGTGCGGATTCAAATGCCGAGATCACGTCCGTATCGTTTAAGCGGTCCTCGTTCAGGACACGGACATGATCTTTTCCGTTCGTGCGTTCATTTTGCGTTGTTTTATTAGTAAGGAGGGTTCGCAGCTTTTCCAGTGCCTGTTTTTCTTTTTGCTTTTTATGTTTATCGATCATTAAAAAATGAAGGTACTGTGATAGAAAAGCGTCGGAGGTTCCGCCGGATTCATACGTTTTGCTTTTTTTCATTTTTTGAATGTCTTTGTCAGAGTACCCCCTTATTTTCAGCGCGCATTCCAGTTCCTGAAGCTTTAACCGTACGGCATGGCGTTCTGTCCGATATTGACTAATCCGGTCATGGAGCTTTGCCTCTCGGTGACTGTAGAAATGTCCGGTATCAACGGCGTATAAATGATACTGTCTGTCAAGCAAAAAAAGCACCTCCTTTTCTATGTAAGATGTTTTGCCTGCATTGTTCGTCAAAGCTAAGATCTTGCGCGATCCTGCGTGCGGTAATGGAACCGTGTGCCGGATCGCTCTTTCGGTATTCCGTATTAAAATCGGAAAAATAAATGATACCGCCAAATGTGGAGTGTGCAGTATTCCTGCCGTTTGATCTGTTGTTTGTGTCCGTCATGTTTCAAATTCCTTTCTGTGATTGGATTTCTCTTGTATGCTTTTGACTATGCGCTGATAAGTCATCGCCTTCTGCATATGATTTCTCCGTTTGGCGGAAAGATTTTGCCGATTTTCCAAAATTGTGCCGTTGCGCTTTCTATCCGGTCAAGAATCCGGTCATGTCTTTGTCCTGTTTAATGGACATAAAAAGAGTAGAATCATGATATAAAAAATATCGATCAGCAAATCGAAAATAGACTTGAGTTTCCGCAAATTGTAATTGATAAATGGGTATGTCTACCCAAAGCACC
>ERZ777305.2792-NODE-2792-length-13656-cov-8.837953_pt1 | contig 13656 bp, 10 predicted proteins | sample MGYA00374965_ERZ777305 | MGnify/ENA primary metagenome ERZ777305 (study PRJEB29328, sample SAMD00013331) | mouse gut metagenome | study: EMG produced TPA metagenomics assembly of the Metagenome analysis of fecal microbiota from mouse which was promoted... | reverse complement strand
GTATTAGATTTAAGGTTAACAAAGGTTGGAGCAAGGCGTTGCTCCTTTTTTTATACCTATACGTCATCTAAAACCTTTTCAACAACTCCCTTCACTAGAAGGGACATTCACAATAAATGCTGCCCAACTTGATTATCAGACAGCATTTATATTTCAAAATTTACATCAATAAACCTTAGAGTGCTTTCTCAATAGCGGCTTTAATCAACGGCTCCATTATATCATACCCATCACTTGTCGGATGTACTCCATCTTTAGTATATTGGGAATTCAAGGCCTGATTTTCATCCACCATTGCCTTATAATAATTAACAAACGGAATCTTATTAGCCTTTGCATAAACCTCTATCCGGTCATTTAAAGATTTTATTTTCTGTGGAGCATCTTTTATTTCCATTCTCCATTTAAACGCAGCGGCAGGCAATACGGAAGTCAGAATTACTTTTATCTTATTTGCTTTTGCCAATTCTACCATAGAAACGATGTTTCCAAATGTATAATCTTCATTATAAGCTTGTGTGTTTTCGGCAACATCATTGGTTCCGGCATTAATCACCACTAAAGCAGGAGAAAGATTAATCACGTCTTCCCGAAAACGTAACAAGAATTGATAGGAAGTCTGCCCACCGATTCCACGACCGATGTAACCGTTTGATTTGAAAAAGTCCGGATGAGTACGTACCCAGCCTTCTGTAATGGAATTTCCCATAAACACAACTCGTTTGTCTTTCTTCGTTGCTTGTGGAAGTGCAGCATTTTGTTTTGAATAACGAGCTAAATTTCCAAAATCATTTTTCTGTGCATAGCTTTCTCCTATTGAGAAACTCAAGCAAACAACAGCCAATAACATCCATTGGCTCAATCTTCTTTTATCCATGTTTATATTAAGTATTAGTAATATGATATTTTGCGCAAAGATAAAAAAAACTCCATACATAGACGCCCAAAATATCAAATAACCGTTAAGGCGAAAGAAGCTTTTCTTAATCTATGTTATATAACATGCCATTTTTCTTGGATTATTTGCTAATTTAGCAAAAGTCCGTATCTTTGCAATGTGTTTTTCATAGTATTAGATTTAAGGTTAACAAAGGTTGGAGCAAGGCGTTGCTCCTTTTTTTATGCCTATATATTTGATTTCCTAAAAAAGAATGGTATTTTTGTAGAGTCACAATTATTATCCGAAACATGAAACGCAAACTACTTTATGCCACTCTAATAATAGCCATTCTGTGTGTTATCAGTATTATTGTATGCAACAGAACGATCAAGAAACATACAGTCTCCAAATTATATACGGAAGTGGGTATTATCCCCTCCAACAAGGTAGGATTACTCCTTGGGACTTCTCCCAAATTGAAAAATGGAAACAATAACTTATATTTCGATTATCGTATTCTTGCAGCAGTAGAGCTATATAAAGCAGGGAAAATTAAATATATCCTTATTAGCGGCGATAACCGTAAAAAGGATTACAATGAACCGGAAGAAATGAAAAAGGCACTCATACAAAAAGGCGTTCCTGCAAAATTCATTTATTTAGATTATGCCGGATTCCGGACTCTCGACTCTGTTGTACGTGCCAAAGAAGTGTTTGGACAGAATCAACTGACTATCATTTCCCAGCGTTTCCATAACGAACGAGCCATCTACCTTGCCGAGAAAAATGGAATAGACGCTATCGGCTATAATGCCCAAAATGCAAATGCTTATGCCGGACTGAAAACTAATATCCGCGAATTGCTCGCAAGAGTGAAAATGTTTATAGATTTAGGTATAGATAAGCAACCTCATTTCTTAGGAGAAAAGATTTATATTGGAAGCAATCATGAAACAATAAATTCAACTCAATGATCATAATAAATACAAGTATCCTCCTATCCATACGTAGAGACACATTATTAATAGATTTTGGTGGTGAACGTATCGAAATAAAAAGGAAATTCAGAGAATATAAACATAAAAACAACGCATAAGAAAAAATATGTTCTTTTGTTCTTATGTCTAAAAGCAATAAAAACTTGTCTATTATGGAAATAAACCAAGCTGCACCCAAATTTCAAGACACATTAATTGCTCCTATGCATACAGCAGAGCATTTACTCAATGCAACCATGGTGAAAACCTTTGGCTGTCCACGTTCTCGCAATGCCCACATCGAAAGAAAAAAGAGCAAATGCGACTATATACTTTCTTCATGTCCGACAGCGGAACAAATCCAGTCCATTGAAGAGACAGTAAATGAAGCAATCAGTCAAAACCTACCTGTGACTGTTGAGTATATGACACATGAACAGGCCAAAGACATCGTAGATTTAAGCAAACTACCTGCTGACGTAAGTCCTACCCTTCGCATTGTCCGCATTGAAGATTATGACGCCTGTGCCTGTATCGGATTGCATGTATCAAATACTTCTGAAATGGGAACTTTCAAAATCATTAGCTATGACTATGACGAAGAAAGGCAAACATTAAGAATAAGATTCAAACTAATCGAGAAGAAATAGACATATTATCAAATTAATATCTATCTTATATAATTATTAGACAATCTTAAAACTGTCCGGCATAAGCTATGTCACACTCCACGTTATCTGAATACTGTCATCCGACAGGCCAGTCAACAAACAGTAATGGACTGGATAAACCAGTCCATTATACTAGAAGCAAAAGTATTGCTAAAACATAGCAATCTGCTCGTTTATCAAGTTTCTGATGAATTAAACTTCCCTAATCCTTCTTTTTTCTCGAAGTTCTTCAAACGAATGACAGGAACGACACCACACGAATATCAGCAAACGAAATAATCATTATTTCGAGAACTCTGAATACAGTCAGTCACTTTCTATGAGTTGGCAAAATGTTCTGAAGAGATAATGGATAAAATGATGAGAAAAATTAAAGAAAAAGTAGTCTAAAATTGCTTTTATGTAATTTATAAGTTACCTTTGTAAAATAAAAGTAAGAGAAGTCATAACATATAAAGAATATTTTGATGATTTTTTCAAGAAACAACCACAGAAGGTTCGCGATAAAATCATCAAAGTGCTAGATATTATTGAGCAAATAGACCGAATCCCAACGACATATCTAAAATACATAGAAGGTACTAATGGACTATTTGAGGTTCGCGTGCAACTAGGCAATAATATCTTCCGCATTTTTTGTTTCTTTGACGGTAATAAATTGGTTGTTTTGTTAAGTGGCTTTCAGAAAAAGACACAAAAAACACCACCAGAAGAAATAAAAAGAGCAGAACGGCTTATGACCGACTATTATAAAGAAAAAGAAAAGGAGATTTTAGAATGAATACAAAGACATTAGACCAAATCAAAAATGAGTATTACGGTGAAGTTGGAGCACCGGAACGAGACAGGCTTGAGCGAGAACTTGAGGCTTTGCGCATTGGCTTTAAGATACGAAGTGCCAGAGAAAAATTAGATATGACACAAGCAGAGCTTGCAAGTCGCATTGACAAGAAACGTACATTCATATCAAAAGTTGAAAACGATGGAGAAAATATTACTCTCAAAACATTATTTGATATTGTAGAACGTGGACTTGGTGGAAAATTAAATATCGAAGTGCAATTATAAAAATAATGCCGGAGTGCTTAACTCCGGCTTTCAATTGAATATCAGCTGAATGACAGGAATGATACCACACGAATATCAGCAAACGAGATAATCATTATTTCGAGAACTCTTTAATCCGTTGTTCCTCTTCCAGTTTACAAATCAGTAATGTATTATCTTTCTCTGCGATGATATATCCATCCAGTCCTTGAACAACAACTCGTTTTTCTTCGCTGGCATGCACAATACAATTCTTACTGTCATACAAACGTATATCGGTTCCTACCGTAGCATTTCCCGATTTATCCTGTGGCAAAAGACCGCGAAGTGCTCCCCATGTGCCTAAGTCCGACCAGCCGAAAGAAGCTGGTAACACGTAAATTGCCTCCGCTTTTTCCATCACCGCATAGTCGATAGAAATACTTTCGCAAGTCGGGAACAACTTTTTGATTGTTTCATTTTCTTTTTCCGTATAGAAATCCGGGAAAATACGGTCAAAAATCTGTGCGATACCCGGAGCATATACACGCATCACGGAAGTGATAGTACGCACGTTCCACACAAAGATTCCCGCATTCCAGAAGAAATTACCTTCCGCCAAATACTTTTCTGCTGTCTCTTTATCGGGTTTTTCCTTGAATGCGTCTACTGTATAAATTTCTTTATCTGTTTGAAGTTGGTTGGCAGCAGCAATATATCCGTAGCCTGTCTCCGGACGAGTTGGCCGAATACCTATTGTGACAATAGCACTGCTATCATCCGTAAAACGAAGTGCTTTCTCCATCACTCTACGGAACTCGCTCGTATCGATGACTAATGCATCCGAAGGAGTTACTACAATGTTAGCATAGGGATGCTTCTTTTTGATTTTCCAGCAAGCAAATGCGATACAAGGTGCCGTATTTCGTGCACAGGGTTCCGCTAAAATATTACTTTCCGGAATTTCCGGCAACTGCTCCCGAACAATATCAATGTATTTTTCAGAAGTTACCACCCACATATTTTCTTTGGGGCAAACACCACCAAACCGGTCTGCCGTCAATTGAATCAGTGACCGGCCACATCCCATTACATCAATAAATTGTTTAGGACATTCCGGAGTGCTCATCGGCCAGAAACGGCTCCCTATGCCACCAGCCATTATTACAACATGATTATCCATACCTATTATCCTCCTGTAAAAAAATACTATTTTAAATAAGCGCGCAAGTTACATTAAAATGTCCAAAACAGCAAATAAAGACCAAGAGTATTTAATTTTCCAACTGAATAATCGAAAAATTATATTTCTACAATAATAAACAAAGGCCGCTCTCGAATAATAAGAACGACCTTTGTCTTTTCATTTCAATAGAATATAATCATCTTATTTATATTCTGCCCAACTCTTGATAGCTATATCATCCACACTCATCGTACAGAATGCATTGATAAATGCACTAGCCAGACGAGCGTTCGTAATCAACGGAATATTTAAATCAATGGCAGCGCGACGGATTTTATACCCATTACTTAATTCTCCGGAAGTCAAGTTCTTCGGTATATTAACTATCATATCTATTTCCTTGCTATGAAGCATCTCCAACGCCTGCGGATGTCCCTCTTCACTCGGCCAATAAACATGAGTACTCTCAATACCGCTCTCGGCAAGCGCTTTATGTGTACCGCCCGTTGCAAAGAGTTTATATCCCTTATTCACCAACATACGGGCTGCATCCATCATATCGGCTTTCTGTTTCATGGTACCCGTGGAAAGCAAGATATTCTTCTTCGGAATACGATAGCCAACAGAAAGCATTGCTTTCAATACGGCACAAGAAGTATCCATACCAATACAACCTACTTCACCGGTGGAAGCCATATCTACCCCCAACACCGGGTCGGCTTTCTGCAAACGGTTGAAAGAGAACTGTGAAGCCTTGATTCCCACATAGTCCAGTTCGAAAAGATTCTTTTCCGGTTTTTCGACAGGCAGGCCGAGCATAACCTTAGTTGCCAATTCGATAAAATTGATCTTCAGTACCTTGCTGACAAATGGGAAAGAACGACTAGCACGCAAGTTACATTCGATCACCTTGATATCGTTGTCTTTTGCCAGATACTGAATATTAAACGGACCGGAAATGTTCAAAGCCTTGGCAATCTCACGGCTGATACGCTTAATACGACGAACTGTTTCTACATATAGCTTCTGTGGCGGGAACTGAATAGTCGCGTCACCGGAGTGTACTCCTGCAAATTCGATATGCTCACTAATAGCGTATGCCACAATTTCGCCATTCTGCGCCACGGCATCCATTTCTACTTCCTTGGCATGTTCAATAAACTGACTTACTACTACCGGATGTTTTTTCGAGACATTGGCTGCCAGTTTCAGGAAACGTTCCAGTTCTTCCTGATTGGAACAAACATTCATTGCAGCTCCCGAAAGCACGTATGACGGACGGACAAGTACAGGGAAACCTACTTCTTCAACAAACTCCTGAATGTCATCCATAGATGTTAATTCACGCCAACGGGGTTGATCCACACCGATACGGTCGAGCATAGCAGAGAATTTCTCACGATCTTCAGCGTTGTCAATGCTCTTGGCACTTGTGCCAAGGATATTGATATGCTGTGCATCCAGACGCAAAGCAAGATTATTTGGAATCTGACCGCCGGTAGATACAATTACACCATGCGGATTCTCAAGCTCCAGAATATCCATCACACGTTCAAAAGTCAATTCGTCAAAGTACAAGCGATCGCACATATCGTAGTCCGTAGATACGGTTTCAGGATTATAGTTAATCATCACGCTGCGCCATCCTTCTTTACGAATAGTATTCAAAGCCTGCACACCGCACCAGTCAAATTCTACGGAAGAACCGATACGATAAGCACCGGACCCTAATACGACAATGGATTTATGGTCGCCCAAATAATGAACATCATTTGCCACGCCGCTATAAGTAAGATACAGATAATTGGTTTGTGCCGGATATTCGGCAGCCAAAGTATCGATCTGCTTCACTACCGGAAGAATACCCGCCTCTTTACGATGTTTGCGGACATAAAGAATACCATCCTCCATATCACCTTCGTAGCCGATGGCACGGGCAACCTGGAAATCAGAGAAACCTTGAACCTTGGCTTTACGAAGCAGTTCGTTTGGCAGATCGGCAATCTGTTTGTGATTATTTCCCCAGCTATGCAGTTCTTCGGAAGTCTGCATGATATTCATCAATTTCTGAAGGAACCATTTATCAATCTTAGTCAGTTCGTGTACCTGATCGATGGTATAGCCGGCACGAAAAGCCTTCGAGATAACAAAAATACGTTTATCAGTCGGGTCGCGCAAAGCCTTGTCAATATCCTGAATAACCAGCTCCTTGTTTTCTACAAAACCATGCATCCCCTGTCCTATCATGCGGAGCCCTTTCTGAATCGCTTCTTCAAACGTGCGTCCGATAGCCATCACCTCACCGACAGATTTCATAGAAGATCCCAATTCTTTATCTACACCGTGGAATTTACCCAAATCCCAACGTGGAATCTTACATACAACATAATCCAGTGCCGGTTCGAAGAAAGCAGAAGTAGTCTTTGTTACAGAGTTCTTCAGGTCGAAGAGTCCGTAACCCAGTCCCAATTTGGCCGCAACGAAAGCCAGCGGATAACCCGTTGCCTTAGATGCCAAAGCCGATGAGCGGGAAAGACGGGCATTTACTTCAATCACCCGATAATCTTCGGATTCGGGGTCGAAGGCATATTGTACATTACATTCGCCCACAATACCGATGTGGCGGATGATACGTATTGCCAGTTCCCGGAGTTTATGATATTCTTTGTTCGTAAGCGTTTGTGACGGAGCAATAACGATAGATTCACCGGTATGAATACCCAGCGGGTCGAAGTTTTCCATATTACAAACGGTGATACAGTTGTCGAAACGGTCACGTACCACTTCATATTCCACTTCTTTCCAACCACGAAGTGATTTCTCCACCAATACCTGCGGAGAGAAAGAGAACGCTTTTTCTACAAGAATATCCAGTTGCTCTTCGTTATCACAGAAACCGGAGCCCAAACCACCCAAAGCGTAAGCAGCACGAACAATTACCGGATAACCCAGTTCTTTTGCTGCACGACGGGCATCTTCCACATTTTCTACGGCTTCACTCTTAATGGTCTTTACATTGATTTCATTCAATTTCTGAACGAAAAGTTCACGATCCTCGGTATCCATAATGGCCTGTACCGGAGTACCAAGTACTTTTACATTATATTTTTCAAGAATACCTTCCTTATACAATGCCACTCCACAGTTCAAGGCTGTCTGACCACCGAACGCCAGCATAATGCCTTCCGGTTTTTCTTTCTGAATCACTTTCTCTACGAAATACGGAGTCACCGGGAGGAAGTAGATTTGATCCGCCACTCCTTCGGACGTCTGTACCGTAGCAATATTAGGATTGATAAGAATCGTTTCAATACCTTCTTCTTTCAAGGCTTTGAGTGCCTGCGAACCGGAATAGTCAAACTCACCGGCCTCACCGATCTTCAGGGCACCGGAACCCAACAACAATACTTTCTTTATATTTTCTTTCATTGATTCTACTTTCTGGTTCACCACAGATTACACAGATTAACACAGATTTTTTATAATCCGTGATGAATATGGGTTATAATAGTTTTACAAATTCGTCGAACAGGAATTCCGTATCCGTAGGTCCACTCGCTGCTTCCGGATGGAATTGTGCAGAAAACCAAGGGTTTCTTTTATGCTTGATTCCTTCGTTAGAGCCATCATTCATATTAATAAATAACGGTTCCCAATCTGCACTCAACGTTTTATTGTCTACGGCATAACCGTGATTTTGCGAAGTGATGAAGCAACGTTCAGTGCCTACCATACGCACCGGTTGGTTGTGGCTACGGTGACCGTATTTCAATTTATAAATCTTGGCTCCTCCCGCTTTTGAAAGCAGTTGGTTACCCATGCAGATTCCGAAGATAGGCAGTTTCTCGTTTGACATTGCCTTACGGATATTCTGCACCGCGGCATCACAAGTATCCGGGTCACCCGGTCCGTTAGAAATAAACAGTCCGTCAAATTCGAGTCCGTTATAATCATAATTCCAAGGAACACGAATCACCTCAACATTACGTTTCAGCAGACAACGAATGATATTAGTCTTCACACCGCAATCTACCAAAACCACTTTTTTAAGTTCTGAGTTAAAACCTGAAAGTTGAGAGTTGAGTTGCTCAATAGGAGTCGTCAATGGGAAAGAATGGGAGGTTCCGTCGGGAAGATAAGAGGTTATTTCTTTGCAGCTTACTCTGTCTACATAATTAATACTTTCATAATCTTCCATGTTCAATTCTTCATTCTCAACTTCATCGAAAACGATTTTCCCCATCATTACTCCATGTTCACGAAGAACTTTCGTCAACTCGCGTGTGTCAATGCCCGTGATACCAGGAACCTTTTCGCGTTTCAACCAATCACCGAGGCTCTCCACAGCATTCCAATGGCTGTATTCATAAGAATAGTCACTTACGATAATCGCTTCCGCGTGGATCTTCTCACTTTCCATGAAAGTGGCAAGTCCATTCGGCTCAATAGTAAAAGGAGGAACACCGTAGTTACCTACCAAAGGATAGGTAAGCGTCATCAACTGTCCGGCGTATGAAGGGTCAGTGAGGCTCTCCGGATATCCGGTCATGGCAGTATTAAACACTACTTCGCCCGCCACCGGCTTCTCGTAGCCAAACGACTTACCGGAAAACCGGCTCCCGTCGTCAAGGATTAATGTCACATTTCTCATTCTTATTATTGAATCGTTGTATGGTTGTTAGAATTGATACATTTGTTCTATATAGTCGATGAACGCCCGGTTCACCATTTTCACACCACCCGGTGTAGGGTAGTTACCGCTAAAATACCAGTCGCCTTTATGATGCGGACAAGCCTCGTGCAATCCCTCCAACGGTTGATAGACGATTTCCACTTTCGCCTTGGTTCCCTTGGGTGTCAGCAGTTCTACCATTTTGGCAGAGATTTCCTCATCAGTGAACGGAGCATAAATGTCTTTCACATAGTTTACCATCTGCTCTTTCGGCAGTCCTACCTGCTCTTTCGACTTACGATATGCGGCCGCAATCACATCTTTCATATCCCGTTCCTTTAAAAGTTCTACAGCAGCCCTGAAGGCGATAAACTCGCTCATCTTTGCCATATCAATACCGTAATAGTCAGGATAACGCACCTGCGGAGAAGAAGATACGATGACAATCTTCTTCGGACCGAGACGGTCGAGAATACCGATAATACTTTGTTTCAGCGTAGTACCACGCACAATGCTGTCGTCGATAATCACCAGATTATCAACACCGGGTACAAGACTTCCGTATGTAATATCATACACATGGGCAGCCAAATCATTACGGCTGTTTCCTTCGGCGATGAACGTACGGAGCTTAATATCCTTGATTGCCACCTTTTCGCTACGAATACGACGGGAAAGAATAACTTCTAACTCCTCCATATTCGGGTTATGCCCCAATGCAGCGATCTGCTGCACTTTCTCCTCATTCAAGTAATCATCCAGTCCCTGCAACATTCCGTAGAAAGCAACCTCCGCAGTGTTAGGAATAAAAGAGAAGACCGTATGATCGATGTCATTATTGATTGCTTTCAATATTCTCGGAACCAACTTTTCGCCCAGCCGTTTTCTTTCTTTATAAATATCAACATCACTGCCACGGGAGAAATAGATACGTTCGAAAGAACAAGCCTGATTTTCACGCGGCTTATTGATTTGCGAAGTACGTATCTTACCCTCTTTGCTAATCAGCAATGCCTGCCCCGGTTGCAGTTCCTTGATTTCCTCAAACGGAACATTCAAAGCTGTCTGGATAACCGGACGTTCGGAAGCAAGAACAGCTATCTCGTCATCCTGATACCAAAATGCAGGCCGGATGCCCCACGGGTCACGGATAGCGAAAGATTCACCGCTTCCGGTCAATCCGCAAATAACATACCCCCCATCCCATTCGCGACTGGAAGTACGCAGTACGTTTGCCAAATCAATATGTTCTTCTATATAATGCGTGATGCCCATGCCCGTAAGCCCTTCGGCTTCGGCAAGATTGAATACACGCTCCACTTCACGGTCCAGACGGTGTCCCACCTGTTCCAACATGATATATGTATCGGCATATTTACGCGGATGCTGACCAATGGCAGTGATACGGGCAAATATTTCATCCACATTCGTCATATTGAAGTTTCCGCAAAGAGCGAGATTCTTGGCACGCCAGTTATTTCTTCTTAAGAATGGATGCACGTATGAGATTCCGGATTTTCCTGTAGTGGAGTAACGAAGATGCCCCATATATACTTCCCCGGCAAAAGGCAGGAGTCGTTTGGCATACGCAGCATCATGCAACTGTTCGGGAGTGAGCTCCTTAAAATTGTTTTGAACATTTTCAAAAATCTCCGTAATAGCTCCGGAGCCTAAAGCACGTTCACGAAACATATATTCTTCACCCGGATTTGCTTCCAGTTTCACACATGCCAGCCCCGCACCTTCCTGTCCACGGTTATGTTGTTTCTCCATCAACAGGTAGAGCTTATTGAGACCGTACATCCATGTTCCGTACTTTTTCTCGTAATACTCCAACGGTTTAAGCAAGCGTATCATGGCAACGCCACATTCATGTTTCAATTGTTCCATCTATACTATTTACGATTTGACGATTTACTATTTACTATTTAAATTACCACTGTCAATCAAACAACTTACTATCTATCATTGATTCTTCAATCGTAAATAGTAAATTGTCTAATTGTAAATCACATTACTCCACCGTTACCGACTTCGCCAGATTTCTCGGCTGGTCTACATCCATCCCCTTACATACCGCAATATGATAAGCAAGAAGCTGGAGAGGTACCGTCGTAATTAACGGATCGAGACATTCTATTGTTTCAGGAAGTTCGATACTACAATCGGCAATCTTGCTGATAACCGTATCTCCCTTCGTAACGAACGCAATCACTTTTCCCTTCCTCGCCTTGATCTCCTGAATATTACTTAGCACTTTTTCGTACAGTCCATTCTGCGTCGCAATCACCACTACCGGCATTTCCGCGTCAATCAAGGCAATCGGTCCGTGCTTCATCTCGGCAGCCGGATAACCTTCGGCGTGAATATAAGATATTTCTTTCAATTTCAATGCACCTTCCAAGGCAACAGGATAACTATATCCGCGTCCCAGGTAAATAAAGTTATGTGCATACGTGAAAGTTTTCGATAATTCTGCCAGGGTATCATTCAGTTTCAGCACTTCTTTCATCTTCTCCGGAATATGATTTAATTCCTGTACAATTGAAAGATAATGCCGTTCGTCAATTGTTCCTTTCGCTTTGGCAAGCGTCAATGCCAGCATTGCCAACACAGTGACCTGTCCGGTAAACGCTTTGGTGGAAGCGACTCCGATTTCCGGACCTACGTGGATATACGAACCGGTGTGAGTGGCACGGGGAATAGAAGACCCGATAGCATTGCAAATACCATATATAAATGCTCCGCGGCTTTTTGCCAATTCTACAGCAGCCAAAGTATCCGCAGTCTCACCGCTTTGGGAGATTGCTATCACTACATCCTGTCCGTCAATCACCGGATCACGGTAACGGAATTCGGAAGCATACTCCACTTCCACCGGTATGCGGCAGAAACTTTCAATCAAATGCTTACCAATCAGTCCGGCATGCCAGGAAGTTCCGCAGGCAACGATAATAAACCGTTTGGCATTCAGTAGCTTTTCTCGATGATCGATCACAGCGGAAAGTACCACATTGTCTGCTTCCACATTGATACGTCCGCGCATACAATCATGAATACAATCGGGCTGTTCGAAAATCTCTTTCAACATAAAATGCGGATATCCCCCTTTTTCCAGCTGGCCGAGATTAAGCTCCACCCTTTTAATTTCAGGTGTCATTTCAACATTACTCAAGTTGACCACCTTCAATTCTTTTCCCAGATGGAGAACAGCAATTTCTCCGTCTTCCAGATAAACCACCTTATCTGTATATTCTACAATCGGAGTGGCATCCGAAGCAAGGAAGAACTCGTCCGCTCCAATCCCCACTACCAGCGGGCTACTCTTACGGGCAGCAATAATCTCATTGGGATGCTCTTTATCAAGAATCGCAATCGCATAGGCACCAATCACTTCTCCCAACGCCAATTGAACGGCTGTCAGCAAACTGACTTGATTAGTGACTTTCATGTATTCTATTAATTGAACAAGGACTTCGGTATCTGTACTACTTTTAAAAATATAGCCTTTGGCTTGAAGTTTTTCTTTGAGAACGGCGTAGTTTTCAATAATACCGTTATGAATGAGAGCGAGCTTTTCGGAAGAAGAGTAATGAGGGTGGGCGTTAGCGGAACAAGGTTCCCCGTGAGTAGCCCAACGAGTATGGGCAATTCCGATTGTACCGGAAATATCTTTTTGTGTGACGAAATTTTCAAGATCGGAGACTTTTCCTTTCGTCTTATACACATTTAACTGTCGGTCATCACTGATGATTGCTACCCCCGCGCTATCATATCCACGATACTCCAGTCGCTTCAGCCCTTTTATAAGGATAGGGTAGGCTTTTCGTTTACCAATATAGCCTACTATTCCACACATATTATGATATTTTTATTTCGACTGCAAATATACACATTACAAATAACATAAAGACAACAAAAGGCATATTTATTTGACAGAAACGCATAAAAAAGTTGCAAACACATCAAAAAGTTAAATAATATATTATTTTTAGCTCAAAAAGAAATAAATTACAATTAACTCACTATTAACTCAAAAGAGCTAACAAATTAAAAGTAAATCCCCTTCTTTTAATTACAAATTAGAAGAAGACAGGCTCTCCTTTTAATTTCGCGTTACAGAAAAGCTACATTTTACTATCATTTTGAAATCAAACAACTAACTTTGCCAAACAAATTAACACTTCAATTAGGTATTATCATACAATAAAGCTAGTAAGAATGAAGAAACAAGAACTTTTTAA